>Ga0070741_10002101_pt1 | contig 55517 bp, 42 predicted proteins | sample Coa_R1_4_FD_66440 | JGI IMG/M metagenome (GOLD analysis project Ga0070741, IMG submission 66440) | Surface soil microbial communities from Centralia Pennsylvania, which are recovering from an underground coalmine fire - Coalmine... | ecosystem: Environmental > Terrestrial > Soil > Unclassified ... | reverse complement strand
CAAAGAAATCATGCACACGTTATACACATATAAACCTGCACTGGAAGTATTCGGCAAAATGGAAACGGGACTGGCGCCAGCCACACTGTGACTGGCGCACATCAAGGGATGAAATTTGTTTCCCAAAAAGAATGCCAACGCCCCGTTGTAAGTATCAGAGGCGGCTTCGCATACGGTCGCTGGCGCTCGACCCAAAATCCCCGGCGCCAAAATCCGACTCATCTTCGTATTCCCGTGGCGTATACCCGCCATTTTCATCGAATTCATCGCCGGAAAGAAAATCACCGATGGGTTCGGTAATATCGCTGGCAAAATTGCGTACGGATTCAATTTGAAACAGACCATAAATAATTGCACAGACTCCGAGAGCCCCAACTGCCCACGGCACCCACTCGGGAAGGCTTCGGGTGACCGATCGCACCGCCCGCTTGGCCGGACGAATCACATGGCGGTTCGTTTCCGCCGCAAGCGAATGCGATCGCCGCGACGAGTTCCGTGAATGAGAGGAAGATGGTGTATCGTGCCCGTTTCTCGAATGAGAATCATGGCCGTTTCTCGATGCTGTTCGTGTTGATGGCATAGTGACCTCGTAGAAAATAATTTTTTCTTTTAAGGTGCAATGTCAATGCCAGATCTGCCTTGCGATGATCGATTTGATTGCGCTGATTGATTATATTCGGGAATGATGCGATTTTGGGAAATTCCAAAAACATTTGAAAAACGAATCAGTGTGATCAGTAAAAATCAGCGTAATCCCCGTTATGCGTTCCAGAATTGCCGGTCGAGGTTCCGATATTGGATCGCCTCGCTGAGATGCGCGGGTGTAATAACTTCCGAACCGGCAAGATCGGCGATCGTTCGAGAAACCTTGAGGATGCGGTCGTAAGCACGAGCGGAATAGCCCATGCGAGACATCGCCATTTTGAGGATCGAGCGGCCTTCTTCGCCGATCTCACAAAATTCATGGAGCAATTTCGGCGGAAGGTCTGAGTTCTTGAAAATCCTGCGCTTGCTGCCAGGTTGTAGTATCCCTTTATATCGTTCCTGCTGGCGCTCTCGCGCCGCAAGGACACGGTCGCGGATTTTTCCGGAAGGTTCTCCGGACGATTTCTTCGCCAACTCTTCGATCTTCACGCTGGGAACTTCAACGTGAATATCGATGCGATCCAACAGCGGGCCGGAAATCTTACTCATGTACCGTTGGATCGCGCCTTCGGCACACGTGCAGGCATGGATGGCCGAGCCGAAGTTCCCGCAGGGACAAGGGTTCATCGCACAAATGAGCATAAAATTCGCAGGATATTCCACGGTCATCCGAGTGCGTGAGATCGTGATCGCGCCGTCTTCCAGCGGCTGCCGCAGCACTTCGAGCACATTGCGCTGGAACTCCGGCAGTTCGTCCAGGAACAGAACGCCATGATGGGCGAGCGATATTTCACCGGGACGAATATTGACCATTCCGCCGCCCACGAGCGCGGCATCCGAGATCGTATGGTGCGGGGCGCGGAACGGACGGGTCGTAAGCAGCGCCGTGTGTGGCGGCAGCGTCCCGGCGACCGAATGGATCTTCGTCGTTTCTAATGCTTCGTCGAATGTCAGTGGCGGCAGGATCGACGGGAACCGTTTTGCGAGCATGCTCTTGCCGGAACCCGGCGAACCGACCATGATCAAATTATGGCCGCCCGCGGCCGCAACTTCGAGCGCCCGTTTCACGGCCTCCTGCCCTTTTACTTCGGCAAAATCGAAATGCGAATGCTCACTATCTTCCCGAAAAATCTTTTCGACATCGACGCGCACGGGGTCGGGAGCCAGCAAACCATTCATGAGATCGACCGCTTGGCGGAGTGAGGTTACCGCATAAACTTCCAACTCATTGACCAGGCCCGCTTCGCCGGCATTTGCGGCCGGAACGATCATTCCCTTGATCTGCGGGAACTTCTCACGCATCTTTTTCGCGTGCAGCGCCACGTTCAGCGCCCCATGCACCGGCCGCACGGTCCCATCGAGCGCAAGTTCCCCCAGCAGAACGAACTCTTTCAAACGGTCGCCATCGACCACGCCACCCGTCGCCAGCATTCCCATTGCGATCGGAAGATCGAATCCGCTTCCCTCTTTTCGAATATCGGCAGGTGCAAGATTGATCGTGATCTTCCGGTTGGGATCGAACGTGAGAGCCGAATTCTTCATCGCTGAAAGCACCCGCTCCTTACTTTCGCGCACGGCTGAATCCGGCAAGCCGACAATCGCAAACCCCGGCACATGCGCTTCGACATGCGTCTCGATCTCGACGGTGTATGCCTCAATCCCCTGGGTTGTTGCAGTATAACAACGTGAAAACATTATGGCCTAAGACAATTAAGTAAAGACTAACGACATTTTATAGTAAGAACTTCGAATTACGGACTTGTCATTCCCGAGAAGTCCGGAGGTCCAGATTTTTTTTGAAGGCTCGGGCAGGGCACGTTTCCGGCTCGCCGCCGATCCAATGGAACGTTCCCGAAGGAATTCCCAATAGAATCTATGAGTGTGCATTAGCGATGTATGGGACGGTGCGAGCGGTTCCATCATCGTCGATTAAATATCAAGGGTGTGATCCAGTGATTTTTTTGATTTATTAGTCGAATGTTCTGTTGGGTTCTGCCAATCGATGAACTTTGTTTTTGTCATAACATATAAATCAAAATTAATTCCGTAGCTCACAGACCGCAGAACACATCAGACCATCGCACGATTGGCCTGATCTCTATTTTTTCCATCCCTGTTATTTGGGGAACGACGTTTGCCATCGTACAGCGTGCGCTGGCGGATGCGAGCCCGATGGCATTCGTCGTCGCACGGTTTGGACTTATCAGCCTGGTCTTTCTTGTCGTCTCGAGCGTTGCGAGGCGCGGAACGAAGTTGCTCTTCACGGCCCGCACAAAAGAAGAACGGCTTTTTCGGCGTGATATCCTTATCGTAGGCGGTTCTATTGGTTTAGGATACATTCTCCAAACTGCGGGACTGCTCACGACGACCACTTCTAAATCGGCATTTTTGACCTCGACCGCGGTGGTATGGACCCCGATCATTTCCTTTTTTATTGGCCGGGAAAAAATCACTGCTAAACTCGGCTCGGCAGTGATGCTGACGCTTGTCGGGGTTCTACTACTGACACAAGCCTGGCGAGCCGCGCAGGGAGGAATGGCAATTGGCGATCTGCTTACGATCGGATGCGCCATTGCATTCGGTGTCTATATCGTCTGGATCGACCGGGTCATGCTGCATGCGCGAGAAATCACGGGAAACGGCCATGCCGCGTCGCTTATGGTCACCTCCACACAGCTTGTTGCAGCCACGTTGCTCATTCTTGTGTTCTTGCCGGTAATGGAAACTCCTCATTATTCCGCAACACCGTTCAGTATCGGCGCCTTGATTTTTACGGCGCTTATTGCGACCGGGGCGACGGCGTACTTACAGGCCCGCTATCAAAATGTGGTCACTCCGTCCCAGGCGGCGGTGATTTATATGATCGAACCGGTCGTAGCGATGCTTATCGCTGAAGTTTTTCTTACAGAACAAATTAGTTTTCTCGATGCGTTAGGAGCGGTACTAATTATTGCTGGTGTGATAATTGCGCAGGCGCCTAAAAGAAAAGACGAACCGATAAAAGGGATGAAAAACCTATAAAAAGATGGAAGAGCGAATTTCCTTTTTGACTCTCTCTGCCCGGGGATCCGCCGGTTCCGAGTCGCGAATTGCATCGTCCGGCCTGATCGTATTTATTCTTCTTTTTTCTACTTTCTTTATTCCTGCGGCTCAGGCTCAAGTGGGTGCGAGCTTTGGAAAAAACAAGGTCGAGTATAAGGACTTCCAGTGGCAGTACATTCAATCGCCCCATTTCGATGTCTATTTTTACCAGGGCGGTCGGAATCTGGCGCAGTTTGTTGCGGACCACGCAGAGCAGGCGCTCGACTCGATCGAACGGGTAATGAAGTACGACATTACCAATCGCGTTGCGATCCTTGTGTATAATTCCCACAACGATTTTCAGCAGACGAATGCGGTAGGCGAATTTTTACCGGAAGGGGTCGGTGGCGTCACCGAGTTGCTCAAGAACCGAGTTATTATTCCGTATGAAGGCGATTTCGAGCTCTTCCGGCATGTCATTCATCACGAGCTTACTCATGCCGTCGTAAATGATATGTTCATTGGAGGGACTTACCAATCGTTGCTCACGGGCGGCGGGATGGAGATTCCTTCCTGGATGAATGAGGGCCTCGCCGAATATAATTCCCTGCATGGCCTCGATCTCGAAACCGACATGTTCATGCGCGATGCGACCCTGAACGATGCCGTGCCTCCCCTCGACCGCCTGGGAGGTTACGTGCAATACCGTGTGGGGCAGACGATGTATTGGTATATCTCCCAACGGTACGGGCCGGATAAGGTAGGGGAATTATTACAGCGCATTCGGACGAGCCGTTCGGTCGAAGCAGGATTTCGCTCCACGTTCGGGCTGTCGGTTGGCGAGTTCGGAGAAAAATTTTTGGATGCGCTCAAAAAGCTCTACTATCCCGATATCGCTCGGTTCGAGGACCCGAACGATTATGCGGAAGCGCTCGCCGATCATAAAAAGTTGGGCGATTTTATGAATGTCTCGCCCGAAGTATCCCCTCAGGGGGACCAGGTCGCCTTTATCAGCGATCGCAGCGATTATTACGATGTGTATGTCCAGAGCCTGACGCATCCCGGGCGCATCAAAAAAATCCTGAATGGCGGCGGCGCAAGCGCGAACTTCGAGGAACTGCACCTTTTAACTCCGGGCCTTAGCTGGGCCCCGGACGAAAAGCATGTTGCGCTTGCCTCCAAAGCGGGCGAAACCGATGCGATCTTTATTCTCGATGTAAACGGCGAAGGGCCGCAGGAACGGTTGCCGAACATCGATGCGGACGGAATTCAGGGTCTCAAGTGGTCGCCCGATGGGAAATATATTGCATTTATCGGCACCAAGAACGGTCAGTCCGATCTTTATCTTTACGATCTCGATAAAAAGGAAGCGAGAAACATAACGAACGACGTTTTTTCCGATCACGAACCGACCTGGACTTCGGACTCGAAGTCTATTTATTTCACGAGCGAGCGGGAAAATTATTTGGTTCCCGGACAGTATCCGAGCACCTATCCAAGTCCGGTAAATTTCGAAAGCCCAAACCGCGACATCTATCGGTACGATCTGGCAACGAGCGCGCTCACCAGAATTACTTCGACCCCGAACGCCGACGAATTTTATCCTGCGCTCACGGCCGACAACAAGTTATTCTACATTAGCAACGCCAACGGCATCAACAATATTTACGAAGCGAATGCGGACGGCTCGAACGCACATCCCATTACGAATTCGGTTTCGAAAATCGATCAGATCTCTGTGTCGAACGATGGCACGAAGCTCTGTTTTTCGACGATGCACAACGGTGGTTACGATCTCTTCCTCCTGCGGAATCCGCTGGAACGGCATATCGATTCGCTTCCGCTTACAGAATACCGCAAAAACGAAGGTGGCCGCCTCGTCGCACATGTCGATACCTCGCTCAGGAATGTGAATGCGGACACGGCCAAAGGTTACGGTAATGTCGGCGTCGATCTTCATGATTATGTGTATGGCAGCAATCCTGGCGAGAACCGAAGCGAGCATCCCGCAGGCCTGAACCGCCCCGCAGCGGAAGTCGTAACGAATTATAAGGATACGAGCGGCCGCTATATCGTGCATCCATATCGGACGGTCTTTTCCCCGGACGTGATTATCGGTTCGGCAGGCTATTCCGGATTTTACGGCCTGCAGGGAACGACGCAAATGCTCTTTTCCGATGAACTTGGGAACCAGCAGATCTTCTTCGCGACGAACCTCATTCTTGACTTACGCAATTCCGATTACCTGCTTGCTTATTACAATCTTGGCGACCGAGTAAACTGGGGTTTACAAGGATATCATAGTGCTGCCTTTATTCAGGAAGTAAGCGATCCAGACGCACCAACTGAAGGATACCCGATTGCGCGGTTCACTTCGACCGGCGTCGCAGGCGTGGCTTCCTATCCACTGACGCGGTTTTCGCGGTTCGATATGTCGGTCACAGGAGCGATCTTTCAAAAAGATCTGCTGGTAAACGAAAATGTACCGACGAAATCGGCCTACGCGATCTTCCCGGAAATTTCTTACGTGCACGACGATGCACTTATGAGCTATTTTTATCCGATCGATGGATCACGATTGAACCTCAGCCTATCGATGGCGCCGAAGATCGCCGATAACTGGCTCGGATTCGTCACGCCGATGGCCGACATTCGGCATTACTTCAAGATTACCGGATTGCTCTCGCTCGCAACGCGCATTTCGGGTGCTGCGAGCTTTGGGCCCACGCCACAGCGCTTTTTTATCGGTGGTGTCGATAGCTGGATCAACCGGTTCTATCAGACACAGGGTATTCCCATCACAAGTCCACAGGACTTTGCATTCTTTACGCCCGGACTTCCACTCCGGGGCTTTGCCTACGATGCAAAGATCGGAACGCACTACGCGATCGGCAATATCGAACTTCGGTATCCTTTCCCTATATTACTCGGCGGATTTCCACTCGCCTTTTTCGGCGATTCCTTCATCGATGCTGGAACGGCGTGGGACCATCAGGTCTATCTCTTCCAACGCGACCTATCGACCGGAAATTGGCAAACGCGAGATCTTCTGTTATCGACCGGGACCGGCATCCGCACGTATTTGTTCGGATTTTATATCCATTTCGATCTGGCGTGGACAACCAATCTCGAGACCTGGTCGAACCCGGTCTATATCATTTCGCTCGGAGAAGACTTTTAATCCTGCCGGCGCTTTGGAGTGTTAGGTAAGCTTTTGAAGCGTCATGACAGACTGCCGTGCCTGCGCGTAATCCGTCGCAATGCGTCGAATTTGCTGGCTCGTCTCTTCATCGAGCGAATCTTCGAGGTTTTCAAATGCATCGGAAGATTCGCACTCGTACACTTCGACGAAGGTCGAAGGATGTTCTTCATCCTGATAAATCGTGCAACGAACGCCCTGCTGCGCGGAATTAATACGCTCGACGAGATCGCGAAGAATGCCTTCGAGTTCGCGCCGTTTTGCGTCAGCAACCGTGTAAGTAATCGTTACGAGAATATTCGATGCCATGAGTTAAGAGATAGTAGATCGGCTCGCGTCTTAAATTTATGCAAAGTTACGAACGGAATCGTGCGAACGCCTGAAAAATGAGGAGATTGGGCATTCCCAGAGTCACGGCAGGAGTCGTCGGTATACTCGCGCTCTTCAATATTGTCTTTTCGAGTCCGCTTTTTGCGGTACTCGGTTTTGAATATTCGACACTCCAGGGCTTTGTATTAAGCATGGCCTGCGGAATTTCCGCAGTGCTTCCCCAACGGTCTACCCGATCGATAGCAGCCGATATTGTTGGCGTTGGCAGAAATTCGATCATTCTTACGCTTGTCCCATTGATCCTTTCGATCTTCTCTTTAATTTGGATTCCGAACTGCGCCTTCTGGGATGGTCTTCTTTTCTATTTGGAAATTGCGTTTCCTTCCGCTCTTCTCGGTGGTTTTTTTGGACTTTCCTGTTTTTGGATCATGCGTCGAAATCGGAGGCGCGCACTGGTCTTATTCCTTACCTTCTGGTGTGTTACACTATTTCTTTCATTACTTCCGGGTTATTATAATCCACAGCTTTTTGCATATGGATGGCAATATGGATTTTTTCCGGGAATCATTTGGGATGAATCGCTGGAGCTAACCAATCCCTATCTTGCCTTTCGTCTTGAGAATATCATATGGCTCGTCTTTGCGCTTTCGTTAGGCTACGAAATTGTACTTCCACGAAAGCCAAAAATGTGGTTCGTCATTCCGGGTATCCTTGCACTTGCTCTGTTCGGGTTTAACGATTCGCTGCAAATAACGAGCTCGCACGATGCGATCGAACATACTCTTCAAAACACGCTGAAACCGCTTCCGAATTGTACGATTTATTACGCAGCCGGTTCGCTGACGACCGATGAACAAGAAAAGATCGAGCGGGACGTCCGTTGGTATTTCCACGATATCGAACGACGTTTTGCACTGGACCACGACCCAAAACCAGTTCGCATTTATCTCTATCCGTCGAGCGATGCGATGTTCGAGTCGATCGGGACACGTGTCGCTTCGATCGCGAAGCCGTGGCTTGGAGAAGTCCATATTGCGAAAGGGAACCTGGAATCCCTTAAGCACGAATTGACACATGTTCTGCTTCGCGAGAAAGGAGTGTTCCCGTTCTATGCGAGTTGGTCGACTGGCATTACGGAGGGTGCGGCAATGTCCGTCGAGCCCGAATATGACGGAATATATACGCTGGATGAACATGCGGCCCGAATTTTACAAATGCATTATGCCACTGGCGTTCGGCAAATCATGTCCTTCACGGGTTTTGCTTCGAGTGCCTCTCAAAAAAGTTACGTGCTTGCGGGATCGTTCTCACGCTATCTGCTTTCGGCGTATGGACCGCAGCCGTTCGATCGCGTGTATGCTTCGCTCGATTGGCAAAAAGCGTACGGCAAGCCGCTCGACACACTCGAAGCCGAATGGAGACGATGGCTCGTTCCGCTCATGACGCCGATGGACGCTTCCGATTCCGAACATTTCCGGTATTATTACGAACGTTCTTCGATCATTTATGAACCATGCCTGCGGCGAATCGGTAAACTGGAAAGGGATGGAGCTGAAGCGATGCGAAATCGCGAATACAACAAAGCGACCGGCGACTATCGTAAAGCGGTCGCAGCGGGAGGTGGAATCTCTGCATTGTTCGGTGAAGAAGCTGCCTTACTTCGACTCGGGAACTGGCGTGCGGCGCTCTCGGCACTGGACACCACCCGGACGCCCGCGATTTATAAGCAAATTTCCGCGCTCGATCTGCAGCGTGCTGACTTACATACGATCAATGGCGATAGTACTCTTGCAGATACCCTCTATGGCGATGCGGAAGCGATCAAATTAAACAGTCAACGATTTCTTTTTAGCTACGCAAGTCAAACATTGCTGCATACGTTACCCGATGCGGAATGGAAAGGATATCTTGAGCATATATTTATGGGCGGTTCGGACGACACTTCCCTTCTCGACCGCCTTATTGCGACATACGGAACGGGGTCTAACCGGATAAGATTTGCGCTTCAGATTTTTCAAACAGACGGTCTGCTCCGAGATGGAATGTTGCAGAAAGCACAGCAACAAGCGATCTCGATGGACTCTTTTGCATCGATTGTAAGAACGTCAGAAGATTCACTCGCCGTTTCCTTATACCTGCGGCAAATTGCTACGATACAAGAGGGACCGGAAGGGACGACGTTTTGCCCCGCAAAATACCAGAGGGCAGCCCGAGCGATAGCGGATGAAATCAATGCGGAGTGGCAATTCCTTCGACGAAGTCCAGTCGAACGCGCCCGTGGAACGAATCCATAACGGCGGCAAGGAACGGTTCCAACTTCGACTCTCGAACGGCAATTGTCATCGACACGCTTTCAAGGTACGTCGACTCGCGAATTTCACCTTCATACGCCTGGAGCAGCCGTTCGAAGGCGGGAAGATCTTCATAATGGACTTCCAACCGTGCCGTTTTCGTAAGATAGATTTTCACGACCTTTGCCATGGAGACGGCCTGTTGGGCAGCTTCCGCGTAGGCTCGCGCAAGGCCGCCAGTACCCAATTTCGTGCCTCCGAAAAAGCGCGTGACAACCAGCAGCACGTTCGTTAATTTTCGCGACGTAAGAACGAGTAAGATCGGCTTCCCGGCCGTTCCATTCGGTTCGCCATCGTCTGCCGCACGAAGCAATAGGCCTTCCGGCCCAAGACGGTATGCAAACGAGTGGTGCGTTGCGTCGTGAAATTCCTTACGGATCTCGGCGAGCGCACGATCGATCTCCGCCTTGTTCTCAACGGGAATGGCATTGGCAATAAAGCGCGACCCTTTGACGCGGAATTCCGGGGCGCGTAGCGCTGCTTCGATCGTGATATAATAGTCCTCCGACATGCGAAGAACGGGTAACGAGTAACCCGTAACGAGTGTTCAACAATCTCGAAAAATTCGGTCAGAATCATAACACATTAATTCCCAGGGTACAGCTTTTAATTCTATGAATATTGGTATTACCTGTTATCCCACGTACGGCGGCTCGGGTGTGGTCGCAACGGAACTTGGGAAGTCCCTTGCCGAGCGAGGGCATCATGTCCATTTTATTACCTATGCTCTTCCCATGCGCCTCACGGGCGCCGGGCATGAGGATGCTCCCTATCTCGATAATATTTTTTATCATGAAGTCGAGATGTCGACCTATCCGCTCTTCGAATTTCCACTCTATTCGATGGCGCTCACCAGCGCAATGGTCGAAGTCGCTCGTTTCGAAAAGCTCGATCTGATCCATGCCCATTATGCGATCCCTCACGCGACGGCGGCGGTGCTTGCGAAACAGATTTTACAGCGGGACATCAAAATCGTAACGACCCTCCACGGAACCGATATCACTTTGGTAGGGCTGGAACCAAGTTTCGAGCCGCTGATGAAATTTTCGATCGAATCGTCCGATGCCGTGACGGCCGTCTCGAAATTTCTTCGAGATGAAACGATCGATAATTATGGCGTCGAAAAAGAGATCGATGTGATCCCGAATTTTATCGACACCGACACGTTCCGGCCGATCGACTCGAAAAATTTGAAACGCCTGCTCGCACCAAACGGTGAAAAGCTGCTCGTCCATACCTCGAATTTTCGCGAGGTCAAGCGTGTCACGGACGCCATCCGCGCGCTTAAGATCATTCTCGATCGGGGGGTGCGGGCAAAGCTGCTGCTGATCGGAGACGGACCCGACCGAGGCGAGTGTCAGGCACTGGCACGGGAACTTGGGATCTGGCAGCAAACACGATTTCTCGGCAAGCAAAGTGAACTGGCATCCCTCCTTTCGGCAAGCGATGTATTCCTCATCCCCTCCGGTAATGAAAGTTTTGGCCTCTCGGCGCTCGAAGCGATGGCATGCGGAATTCCGGTACTTTCCAGCGATGTCGGCGGATTGCCAGAGCTCAACCTCGATGGCGAAACCGGTTTTGTCGTTCCGGTTGGCGACGTTGAAGCGCTTGCCGAACGCACCATGGAACTCCTTTTGGACCGGGACCTCTACGCACACATGGCCGCAGCGGCGTATCGACGCGCCACGGAAGATTTCGACAAAGAACGGATCGTCCCTCGGTATGAGGCGTTATACGAGCGCGTTTTACACCCCCAGCCCGCAATGAGCTACGAACTTGTCACTCCCGCATAAATGGGGTCCCTCACGGAAATGTCTCGTCCGCTCGACGTACAGAACCTTCGGAAAGTGTATGGCCAGACCGTTGCGGTCGACCGCATTTCGTTCCACGTGAATCCCAACGAAATTGTCGGCTTGCTGGGACCTAACGGCGCCGGAAAAACGACGACGATCAATATGGTCCTTGGAGTCCTCGAAGCGACGGAAGGTACGATTTCGATCAATGGGATCGATGTTGCTCGAAACCGCTCGCGCGCTCTGGAGCACACGAATTTTGCCGCTGTGTATGCGCCGCTGCCGGGAAATCTGACGGTCGTCCAAAATTTACGTGTATTCGGGCTGCTCTATGATGTTCCCAATGTGTCCCAACGGATCGACCAGATGATCGAAACCTTCGATTTGGAACGATTCCGGGACACGAAATGCGGGGTGCTTTCCTCTGGCGAGCAAACGCGCACCAGCCTCGCGAAGGCGCTGTTGAACGAACCGGCTTTATTGCTGCTCGATGAGCCAACGGCCTCGCTCGATCCATCCGCCGCCCGATATATTCGGGAAACGATCGTCGAATATGTCGCAAAGGCTTCTGTCGGCGTTCTCTGGACGTCGCATAATATGTATGAAGTAACGGATGTGTGTCATCGGGTGCTCTTCCTCTCCAAAGGCAAAATTTTGCTGGAGGGCGATCCAAAAAAGTTGCCGGAAGCCCATGGAAAAAGTTCGCTTGAGGAGCTCTTCGTGACGGTGGCACGAGAACCGTTAGCACTGGAGGCACCCGCCGCATGAACCCCCGCCGTGCATTCGCGATCGTACTCCGCATTATCTATCTGATGCGCGGAAGTTTTACTCGTATTTTCCCTCTTTTTGCCTGGGCAGCAATCGATATCATCCTCTGGGGTTTTATTACGCGCTATCTCGATACCGTGCAATCGAGTTTTAATTTCGTTTCTACGATGCTGGGAGCCGTGCTCCTGTGGGATTTTTTTACACGCGCAATGTTCGGCATTTCGACTTCGTTTTTCGAGGATGTTTGGTCTCGTAACTTTTTAAATATCTTCGCCACACCACTCCGTATCTCCGAATATCTGGGCGGCCTTGTCCTGGCGAGCATGATGACGAGTATCGTCGGATTAGCCGTCATGCTGGCGCTCGCCACGTTCGTGTTTGGGCTCTGGATTTTCTCGTATGGGATACTTGTCGTGATTATCGTCCTCGGATTGTTTTTGTTCGGGATTGCTTTCGGGATTTTTGCAATCGGGATCGTGCTGCGCCTGGGTCCGGCAGCAGAATGGTTTATCTGGCCGATGCCGGCAGTACTCGCGCCGGTCGCGGCGGTATTTTATCCTGTTGCGGTACTGCCGGTGTGGTTACAACCAGTGGCCCGTGTCCTGCCCGCTTCGTACCTTTTCGAAGCGCTTCGAGCGGTCGTCCACGGGCAGTCGGTTCCAGATGGTTCTATCCTTATCGGCTGCGTGCTTGCGGCGGTCTATGTCGTACTAGCGTCATATTTTTTCCGAAGGATGTATCTCCATGCAGTGCGTACAGGCTTAGTTGCGAGCTATAGCGCGGAGACCGTTTCCTGACACCGAGCGTTCATTCTAAACTATGCGGATCGTCATTGTCGGAACAGCATATCCTTTGCGAGGCGGAATCGCACATTATGTTTCGCTGCTCGCGCAAACGCTCGTGCGTCGCGGGCATGACGTCAAAGTTATCACGTTCAAGCGGCAATATCCAAAATTTCTTTTCCCCGGTAAATCACAGGAAGAACGTTCCAATCTTCATAACGAGGTACCAACCACAGGCCCGTCTGCGGAGCAGATCATCGATTCAATCAACCCGATTACGTGGATGACGGCTGGCGCTCGTGCCGCAAGTTTTCAGCCCGATCTCATTTTGTTCAAATACTGGATTCCGTTTTTTGCACCGGCGTATGGAGTGATTGCTCGAACCGCGAAGCGTCTGGCGCGTAAACACGGCAAACAAAGCCGCATTGCCTTCATCGCCGATAACGTCCTGCCCCACGAGAAGCGTCCGGGCGACTTAGCCTTTACAAAATTTGCATTTCGGGCAGTCGACTATTTTATCGTTCAGTCCGATGCAGTGGAGCGCGACCTGCTTCGACTCGACCCAAAAGCGCAATTCCTTCGGCTCGAGCATCCGATCTATGAAATTTTCGGACAGCGTGAGGAGCGTCGTCAGTCACGAACAAAGCTCAACATTCCCGAAGATGCGCCTGCCATTCTTTTTTTTGGTTATATTCGAAAATACAAAGGGCTCGATATTTTATTGCGAGCGATGCCAACGATGCTGCAACGGCTTCCCGAACTTCGACTGATGGTAGCCGGAGAGTTTTATGGCGACGAAAAAGAATATCGTTCGCTCATCGCGGACCTGAAAATTCCCGCAAAAAATTTGGTGCTCGCGACAGATTATATTCCGAATGAAGAAGTGGCTCTGTATTTTAGCGCCGCGAATGCAGCCGTTTTGCCGTACCGAAGCGCAACTCAATCCGGCATCGTGCAGATCGCCTACAATTTCGATGTACCGGTGATTGCTACGGATGTTGGCGGACTTGCCGAAATTGTAAAAGATGGCGTGAGCGGACTTATCGCTCGCGACCCAACGCCGGAAGCGATCGCAGCGAAAGTGATCGATTTTTTTGATCGGAATCTCGAAGAACCTCTCAGGGAAGGTGTGGTTCAGGAGAAGCAAAAGTATTCATGGGATGCGTTTGCAAAGGGAATCGAGAACTTTGCAAATTAGTCTTATGGTGCGCTTCCACTTATTTCACTTCTCATTGATCATTCAACACTGAGCATGCCCATCGAACTTGGCAAGCCCGCCGAATATGGGCAATTTATTTTAGAGCGCCGATACAAACTCGCGAAAGCGTATGCCCGAGACGCGTTCGCCCGCGGAGGGGCATACCTCGATGTCGGCTGCGGCAATGGGGCACAGACCGTCCTTTTCGCACAGCATTTCGAGCGTTGGATGGCCATCGATGTTGAGGATGGCCGGCTCCGGGAGTTTCGCAATGAACTCCAAAGAGGAGTGTACCCGGCGGCCCGGAACATGCACGAGATCGTTCGGTACGATGGCGAGCGAATTCCGGTGGAAGATAATTATTTCGACGTTCTTACCTGCATCGAAGTGATCGAGCACACCCGGAACGATTCAGAGACCGTTAGGGAACTGTATCGGGTGCTCAAGCCGGGCGCGACAGCGATTATTACCGTTCCGAACAAATGGTGGGTATTCGAAACTCATGGAGCGAACCTTCCGCTATTGCCCTGGAACCGCGTCCCGTTTTTTTCGTGGCTTCCGAAACGCATTCATTCCAAATATGCGAAAGCGCGCATCTATCGGAGGGCACAGATCGAAGCGCTTGTTCAGGCGGCCGGTTTCCGGATCCAAAAAAGCTTCTATATTACGGCACCAATGGATATGGTCCGTCCCATAAGATTGCAACGCCTCGTTCGTCGAGCATTCTTTAGGAACGATGAGACGCAAATTCCTTTTCTTTCGACTTCCGTAATGATCGTCGCGCAAAAACCCTGATACTTTTTCATGCTCGAAACCGCAACCCAACAAGCCCGCGTCCGCGAACTGGAAGGCGTTGAAGGCATTACCGCCAACGACCGTTATTACTTCGGCTATCAATACGGGCTGGGTGTACAGCATATTGTTCCTTACCTTCGCAGTAAAGGTGTTCCATTCGCCGGGAAACATATTTGCGAGATCGGTTGTGGCGAAGGAGGCGTTCTCGCAGCGCTGGCCGACCAGGGTGTGAGTTATGCCCTGGGAATCGATATTCGAACGGAAGCCACGGACCGCGCCGAAAAGATTTTTCGAGCGTTGTTCCCTTCCCGTTTCGAGCCAGGGCCACGCGACGTGCGCTGGGATTTTCGTATCCATGATGTCACCCGTCAAGCGACACCTCCGGAATGGCGGGAACAGTTCGATTTTGTTACGTTGCGTGACGTGATGGAACATTTGGACGACACGCAGGGTAGCTTGCAGCACGTCCTCGATTTCCTTCGTCCGGGTGGGTATCTGTATGTGGTCTTTCCACCATATTATTCTCCGTATGGCGGTCACCAGCACGCGCTGGCCAACCTATGGGGAAAACTTCCGTTTCTTCATTTTCTGCCGGATGCTTTGTTTCAGCCATTGATTCGGAGTGGCCGTTCGATCGACATTGAAGAAGTTACCCGGCTGCGGGGTATTCGCCTTACGATCGGAAAATTCCGAAAAGCCGTAGACGCCGTTGGCCTCGAACTATTGGACGAGGAGCTATATTTACTTCGACCAGTCTTTAAGCTAAAATTCGGGCTTCCAGCACTGCGCGTAAACGTGCTGCGTACGATACCGGGAGTTCGCGAACTCGCATCGCTCGAAGCGGCCTATTTGCTCCGAAAAAAGTAGGTCTCGGGCAAATTCAAACACGCCCCAAAAAAAAGTGTATATTTGCGGACAGTCATCATGAATTCTTCGTCCGATTATAGAGATATGTTGCAGGAGGTCTTCCAGAAAGTGCGTGGCCAGGAGGGCCTCTCCCAATACCGTCTGGCCAAGCGCATTGGCATTACCGAACAAACGATCTCGAATGTCTTTTCCAAACGACGGAACTTGTCCGTACCCGCACTGGAACGGTTCCTGCGCGGTCTTGGGTACGGTATCACGTTCGAGCCGATCGAGCCCGCGTCCACGGGAACGGAAAAGAACGTTGCACGCCCCTCAAAGCGTACTACGAAGCCAACTGTTGTGCCATCGGCTCCCAATAGTAAGTGATCCAGCCCTGCCGAATGTCCTCATACTGGCCCTCGGGAATTCCGGACTGCGTGAAGGTCAGTTTCGTCTTTCCTTTTCCGGCAGGCGAGAAAGCAAACGTGGCGCGTGAATAGACGCCCGGGGGCCAGTCGCTCGAACGCCAGGATTGAACGATCTTTTTGTTGGGGGTGAGTTCCAATGTCGTGCCCTCCAGGTCTCCGCCGAACGCCGTAAACTTTCCGCCGATTTTCGCGCTGATCTTCGCCGGCGCGCCCGTCACGGCACTATGCTGTTTGGAGTCCATCAGCAGATCGTAAAGTTCTTTCGCCGTGGCCCGAAAAGTTCGTGTTTGCCGTAAGGTTTTTTCCATCGTTCAATGATTGAGGTCTAGATGATTGGTTGCAAATATAGGACATGAAAATCGGCAGGCTTCGAACTGCCTGCCAAAGACAACGGTTTTTTAATATCCTGAACGTAACGTCTGATGGCGGAAGTCCAACTTCGGAAACTCGAAAAACGCTACACGAATGAAGCGCACGCCGTGAAGGGAGTGACCTTTACCGCGCACGATGGCGAGTTTGTCGTTCTGGTCGGCCCTTCCGGGTGCGGAAAAACGACCACGCTTCGCATGGTGGCAGGACTCGAAGAAATAACCTCCGGAGATCTTCTCATCGATGGTGAGCGGGTCAACGATCGCGAACCGAAAGACCGCGACGTTGCCATGGTCTTTCAAAATTATGCGCTGTATCCGCATATGACCGTCTTCGAGAACATGGCATTCCCTCTTAAAATGAGGAAAGTTCCAAAGGCGCAAATCAAAACGCAGGTGGAGGAAGCCGCAACGCTCCTCGGTATCGAGCGACATCTGAAGAAAAAGCCAAAAGAACTTTCTGGCGGTGAACGTCAGCGCGTGGCGGTCGGGCGGGCCATCGTTCGCAAACCAAAAGTATTTCTTTTCGACGAACCGCTCTCGAATCTGGACGCGGCGCTACGTACGCAGATGCGTGCCGAACTAAAGCGCATTCAACGCCGGCTCGGTGCCACGATGCTCTATGTGACACACGACCAGATCGAAGCCATGACCATGGGCGATAAGATCGCGGTGATGCACCAGGGGGAACTCGAACAATTTGGGGCGCCAGCAGAGATCTACAGCCGGCCCGCCAGCGTATTTGTGGCCCGGTTTTTAGGTTCGCCGGCGATGAATATCCTTCCCGGTGGGATCGTCAACGAGTGGAACCAATCGTATTTTGTCTCGACGAGCGGCCCGCTTCCGCTGCGAATCCCGGTTGGCCGGTCCATTCGGCCGGGCAATGTCCATTTGGGTATTCGTCCGGAAGCGGTACGGATCGAGTGGGCCCAGCCGAATGCACCGGCTTCCCATGAGGGTGCCGACCTTGTTAAGGGCAAATTGCAACTCATCGAGCCGGTCGGAAGCGTGACCCATTATTATATCGAACGGGAAGATGCCTTCAGTGGGACGTTCGTGGCAAGTGTTTCGCATGGCGCGGAAACACCAGGTGCCGAGCCGGCACTCGGTGAAGCGATGACGTTTCGCATTCCAGCCGATTCTATTCACCTCTTCGATCGCGAAAGCGAAAAAAGGATTTTGGCATAACTTAAACTTTAGTCATTCCACGATTGTAATTCAGGCGCGAACAAACTTTAAATTTTTCTTAAATTCGATTGATATGCACCCACAAAATCCTTTATTAAATGGACACGAAACGAACCGCATTTCTCTCTTTGTCGATGGCGAGAACGCCTACTACGCACAACGTTCGCTCGGCTGGTTCTTCGATCCTCGAAAATTGCTCGACTTTTTTACCGAAGGCTGCGTGATCGGCGATGCGTTTTGGTATGCCTCGCAAAAGATGCCGCCCGATCCACGCGAAACAAGTTTTTATGGCTATCTGAACCACGCCGGATATACGGTGCGAGTCAAGACCATTAAATCGTTCCGCGATGAAGCCTCCGGAGAACTCACTCGTAAAGCGAACCTCGATTTGGAACTCGCGATCGACCTTTTCACCACGATCGCGCAATACGACACTGCCGTCCTTGTGACGGGCGATGGCGATTTTGAACGCGCTGTCGAACTGCTTCGAAGCTACGGAAAGCGAGTCGTTGTCGCATCCACACAAGAGACCGTCGCGCGAGAACTTCGCAATGCCGTAGGCAAACATTTCTTCGATCTTGCGACGATCCGCACGCATATCGAACGCTTCACCGGCCAACCCACGGAAAATCATATTCGCGAAGAATCGCTGGTCCTTGCATAAGAATAAAAAAAAGGCGCTCTGCCAGAAGCAGAGCGCCAAATAGCAATACATTATTTACCGCTCACGCATCATTCGTGCGTAACGGTGGCGAAGGCCATACGCGTGTGCCACACCGCCATGTAAACGAGCATTTAAAATGCCGTTGTTGTTATAATTATTATAATAGCCTGGTGTTGTGATCGTCACGCCCGGAGTCGAATAGACGGTTCCGTTATTGAAGGACCGGTCTCGCCGTTCTCGATAGAACCGGCGTCCATAGACTCGCGTGGTGTACGTCTGCGTCAACGGATTATAGGTTTGCGTCCGAATACGTGTCCCTGGAAGAACTTGCGTAGAGACGACACGCCCATTCCGTGTACGAGTAATGACCCCCACCTGCGCCCGAGGCGAAGTATAACTCAGCCCAAGCGCCAACAGGATTAAGCATAGTGTTTTCATAATGATACCTCTTAAAAGAGTAACACCCAGCTTTTTGCAAGCTGGGTGCCACGGAGAATGGGTTCTGATTCATCGACTTCAACCACGATCATTCCGGTGAACGCTTACTCATGTTCGTTCACGTTAGTACCGGAAAGGTCTGTGCGCTTGGAAAACCGCTTTGGCGCACGCGACCTTTGCGGCAAGGACGGGATCTTTCTATCCCGACGGACCTGAGTACAACCCAGGCAGACCTCGTGTAAAGACTTTCGTACTAGACGAAAGAAGTAGTAAAACTACAAAAAGACCATGAGGAAGAGTTCATAATCGGTGGTAAAAATCTAGCTTTCTACAGCGATAGCAAAACTTATGGAAAACTTAAGATATTTTGCAAAATCGATGGCTACAAATTCCCCCTCAATTCCTGCTCGCGTTCGATGGACTCGAAGAGCGCTTTGAAATTTCCTTTGCCGAACGAGCGGGCACCGCGGCGCTGGATGATCTCGAAAAAGAGCGTCGGACGGTCTTCGACCGGCTTCGTAAAAATCTGGAGCATGTACCCGTCGTCATCGCGGTCGACCAGGATGCCGAGGCGCTCTAATTCGTCGATCGGTTCGTTGATCTTGCCGACCCGGTCCTGCAATTCCTTGTAGTAGGAACTGGGAACCCGCAGGAATTCGACGCCCTGCGCGGAGAGCTTCGTCACCGCGTCGATAATATTCCCGGTGGCGAGCGCGATGTGCTGCACGCCGGGGCCCTGGTACCACTCGATATATTCTTCGATCTGGGATTTTTTCCGCCCGGTGGCCGGCTCGTTGATCGGGAACTTGATTTTTTCCGACCCGGAGGCCATGACCTTCGACATCAGCGCGGAATATTCGGTCGAAATATCCTTATCGTCGAACGAAACGAAGACATGGAACCCCATGATTTCCTCATACCACTTCACCCAGTCGTTCATTTGGTTCCAGCCGACGTTGCCGACGATATGATCGACCGCGGCGAGGCCCGTTGGTCGCGCAATGAGATCTTCCGTGGTAATGTTTTTGAAGCCGGGCGCGAAGGCGCGATAATTTTTTCGATTGATGAAACTGTGGACCGTATCCCCATACGTTCGGATCGAGGCAAGACGGAAGGTCCCATTTTCATCCGTAATCTCGCGAGGTTCCTGGACGCCCTTGGCCCCGCGCTTCGTGGTCTCACGATACGCGCTTTCGACATCGTCCACTTCCAGCGCAATATCGATCACGCCGTCGCCATGTTTGCGGAGATCTTCCTGATAGGAGTGCTGCGGAACGAGCGGTGTCGTAAGCACGAAGCGGATCTTGCCCTGTTCGAGTACGTAGCTCGCACGGTCGCGCACGCCGGTTTCGAGTCCGGCATAGCCGGTGATCTTAAAGCCGAACGCAGCCCGATAATAATAAGCCGACTGCTTGGCATTGCCGACAATGAAGCCAATATGATCGATCGCGCGAATCGGAAGGAAATCGTTTTCTTTTGTGCGAGGGGCCCGTGCAGGTGCCGTTAAAACATCAGACATAGTAGTAGAGTAAGTTGTAAATTTGTAACAATGCGATATTTATTTCGGTGCGCGATCGAAGGCAGGACAAAGAAACTTTCCTTCTGTCATTCCCGCGAATGCGGGAATCCGGCGCGTTCGGCAACGCGAATGCTCTGCCTGATGCTCATCCTCTGGATTCCCGCATTCGCGGGAATGACATCACAAGCTCGCGCTCAAAAGACCGAAAACCTTCGCCATGCGCTCGACAGCCTCTTTTCTGACACGGCATTTTCGAATGCAACGTCCGGTGTGGAAATTCAATCGCTGAAGACCGGCGAATATTTTTACCGGCGGAATGAAAAGAAGAGCCTGGTCCCGGCTTCGAACATGAAGCTCTTCACCACGGCGGAGGCGTTGGCAACGATGGGATTGGATTACCAATATCGAACCATGTTCGTTATTTCACCACCGGATAATCATATTACGGTTATTGGCGATGGCGACCCGTCGTTTTGTGCAACTGTGGAGTATGGCGATAGCGGTCGCTTTAACGTGTTGAGGACCGTCATTGACTCTTTGCATGAAATGCATATCGATTCGATTGGAGGGCTCAGCGTCGAAGGCACCATGCCAGCCGAATTATATCCCGATGGATGGGAAATCGAAGACATGTGGCACGACTATGCTCCGGAAGTCCAGCATTTAAATTTCGATGAGAATCAAGTTGCATTGTTTATTCTACCCTCGGATACAATCGGAGCAACGGCGCGACTGGTTTTCGACAGTACAAATTTTGGATATTGCCAGGCTCATCTCTGGCCGGACCTTACAAAAACAACGCTGAAAGATTCTGTCCCGCCGCTTTACATCAGCGACGATTTTTTAAATAATTCCATCGAAGTGTGGGGGCCGGTCGCATATCGCAAACCTGTTGTTGAGCGTTTTGCCGTTCACGATGCCGCGTCCTTTGCTGCTCACGCAATTCGTTCCCTCTTCAACGAATCGGGAATCCATGTCGGATATTCGCAGACGCCACAGAGGAAAGCGTTCAGCGACGAGGACTCGGATGACGGCACGAGAATACTATATTTCAAAAGTCATCCTCTAACCGCTCTCGTCCGGACCATGAATAAAGAATCCGATAATTTGTATGCCGAATGTTTGTTCCGCACTGCCGGCATTGAACGTGCGAACGGATATCCGGAGCAGGGAACGACACAAATTCGAAGATATTTAGATTCCCTCGGCATCGATACCACGCGCCTTCAATTCACCGATGGCTCCGGCCTCTCGCGGATGGATTTGGTGACGCCGGATGCAATAGTTACACTTCTGCGCGTTATGCGCTCGAACCCAACATTCGATTCGGCATTTTACAATTCGCTCCCGATCATGGGAGTCGATGGCACGCTTGAAAAGCGCCTTAAAGGTACGCCCGCTCAAGGGAACGTCCACGCCAAGACCGGTTCCATGACCGGGGTACGCTCTATTTCCGGTTATCTCACCACACGTGATGGCGAACCTGTTGCGTTTTCCATTCTCCTCAATAATTACACCTGCCCCGGCAGCGACATCGGGAAATTGGAGGACGAAGTGCTACTGCGGTTGGTCGGTTTTTCCCGCCAATAAAGCAAGCGATAGGACTGAATTTCTCTTCCGGTCTTAGCTGTTACCTTCCGAACGCCTTCACGTAACGAGCATGCACGCATGAAACCACCCGTTCGAATTCTCCTCTTTTTCTGCTTTCTTTTCACGATTTTCACTCCATTTCGCGCTTCCGCTCAGCTTCCGCCGTGGACGCGGTTCAAGCTCGATAATGGCCTTGAAGTACTCGTGGTCGAAAATCACCTGACGCCGATCGTCACGATCGAGATTGCCGTCAAGAACGGCTCATTCACGGAAAACCCGGAGTACAATGGTCTTTCGCATCTCTACGAACACATGTTCTTCACTGCGAATGCACGGGATACGACGGAAGACGACTTTCTGGGACGCGTCGACGACCTTGGCATCGTTTATAATGGCGAAACCCATGAAGAGCAAGTCGAATATTACTTCACGCTCCCCAAACAAAATTTGGAAGAAGGCATGGACTTTATGGCATGGGCCATTACGTCCCCGCTATTTAAGCCGGACGAATTACACAAACAGAAGGAAGTCGTATTAGGGGAGTTCGATCGCGACGAAGCCGAACCGCTCTTCAAGTTTGGCCGGAAAATGGAAAAGGCAATGTGGGATGGCTGGATGTCCCGCAAAGAACCCCTTGGCGAGCGGCCGGCCATCTACGCTGCTACGCAGGATATGATGCACACGATCCAGCACAAATACTATATCCCGAATAATTCCCTCCTGATCGTGACCGGAGACGTGCATGCCGAGGACGTCAAGGCCCTTGCCGCCAAATATTTTCTCCGCTGGCAGCATGGGCCGGATCCGTTCCTCGTCGATCCGCCGCAACGGTGCCCACCGCTGACGGCACCGGCATTTGTGCTGGACACCGTCGATGAGCCACGCGCGATCGTAAAAGTGCAATGGCACGGTCCTTCGATCGGTGTTGACGACAAGGGAACGTATGTTGCCGATGTCTTCAGCTACATCATTACACAGCCGGAGCACGAATTTACGAAAACGCTCGAAGAAAGCGGCCTGGCGCAGGGAATTAATTTCTGGTATTACACACAACGCTATGTAGGGCCGATTACCGCCGACATCGTCACCACCCCACAGAACTTAGACCATGTGATGCAAATTTTCTGGGGACAGGTCGCCAAGTTCGACGATCCCAGCTATATCTCGGACGAAGAACTCGAGACCGCCAAGAGTGTATTGCGAACGCAAACGCTGTTTCGGAGCGAGAAATTAAGTTCTTTTTCGCACGATCTTGCCTTTTGGTGGGCCGCCGCAGGGCTGGACTATTACGGCCATTATCTCGACGACCTGAGCAAGGTCACGCGCAAGGACATTGCCGATTACGTTCATCGCTATATTCAGAATAGGCCCTACGTGCTCGGTGTTGCGATGAGCAGGGATGGAATCGCGACCGAACAGCCGACGCTCGCCAAACTTGGTAATCCGAGAATGCAAACCCAGCCATGAGCATGACGAATCCTACATTACGAATGACGAATTCACGGTTCTTCCCAACTCTCCTCGTACTTTTCTCGGCATTCTCTGTTGCCTCCTGTGGCAGTTCTTCTTCCACGACATATAACCGTACGATCGTAAGCGACGTCCAGGAGTTCGACGTCTCGGGCGTTCATGTGATCATGCGGCAATCGACGGCCGCTCCGGTCGTGAGTGCGATCCTCTTCATCAAGGGCGGCGAAAGCTACGCTCCGAAGGACGAGCCGATCTCCGCCGAATATTTTACGATGAAAGTCGTGACCGCCAGTGGGAACCAGAACGTCAGCAAATCGTGGTTCCGGCGAAAAATGGTGCGGATGGGATCTTCGATCGGTGGCGACAATGGCGAAGATTTTTCCGCGATGAGCATGGAGTGCCTTCGAGAAAATTTCGACACGTCCTGGGACTATTTTACCGGCATGATGCTGCACCCGGCGTTCGATCCGGTCGAATTCGATAACTTCAAAAAAAGCGTGCTGCTGGGGATCGATTCTCGCAATAGCGACGCCGACGTCTATTCCAGCGTCGAAATGGACTCGATCTATTTTGCCGGCCATCCATACGGCCGCATTATGGACTCTGCCGACATCGCTCGCGAATCCATTCCCGTGCTCCAAAAACGATTCCGGGACCTGATGGTGAAATCGCGATTTCTGCTCTGCGTCGTCGGCAATATTTCGAAGGAGGAACTGACGAACAAAATCCAGGCTTCCATCGGCCAACTTCCGGAAGGAAACTACACACCGGTCCCGCTGACGCCTCCGGCAAAAGCGTTCTCGCCCGGCGCCTACTTACTTCCCTTCCCAAGGCCGCTGCCTACGCGTTATATCGTCGGCTACTTCCTGACACCGTCCACAGGCGATTCCGATTATTATCCATACCTGCGTCTTCGAAACTTCTTCGGGGGGTTCGTCTTCAATCACATTCGTGTACAACATAATCTTGCTTATGCACCCGATGTCGACGACCGCGAAAGCCGTATTTCCGTGGGAACGATCACCCTGCAAACGCCGTACGTGGATAGCGCCATTCATATTATTTATGACGATGTCGATTTCTTTCAGGAAAACCGGATTCGCCAGTCGGCGATCCGAGAAGGGGTCGCCGGATGGGCCACGAGGAATTATTTAAGCGTCGAAACGACGGGCGAGCAAGCCGCCGCCTTAGGGCGTGCGGCGGTCATGACGGGCGACTGGCGTAATGCGTTCTTCAATTACGATAAACTCGCCAGCGTGACATCCGACCAGCTCAATCGAGCGGCCAACAAATATCTTAGGAACTTTAATTGGGTGATCGTCGGAGATACCACCGGCATCGACCGTGCGCTGCTCGACTCGAGATAATTATTTTACGGCGACTTCCTTCTTTTTGGCAGCCGAACGATAGATCGCTTCGACCACCGTCATCCGTTTCGCCGCTTCCTCCCCGGTCGAGATCATGGGGACGATCCCTTTTATCGAGTTGATGAAATATCGTAACTCGTTTTCGTACGATTTTTTATAGAGCATTACGGGCGTTTGCGATTTCGCGGGCGTAAGATTGATCAGGCTTCCATGCACGCGCTTCATCACCTTGAGCGGATTGATAAAGGCCGCGCCGTCATCCCCAAAGACGTTACAATAAAAAAAGTCGCCTTCACGCTGGAAGGTCCAGCTTATTTCTGTCGTGAACGTCACGTCTCCTTTTAAACGCGCGAAGATCGCTGCCGAATCTTCGACCGTCTTCGTGTATTGCTTATACGTTGCCGCACTTACGGTTTCGACTTCGGGGTAGTTGAGCAGCCACAGCGCCATATCGAGCATCACAATTCCGAGATCGAGAATCACCCCGCCGCCGGACTTCGCCTGTTGCTGCTGCCACTTTGCAACATCCGCTTGTTGCTTCAGCCAGCCGGACTTGATGTAGAAAATCTTTCCCAGTTCCTTTTTTTCGATGAACGTCTTGAGCAACATCGTATCGGGACGGAACCGGTTGTTCATGCCGACCATAAGTTTCCTGCCGTACTTCGTGGCGCATTCGACCATTTCCTTCGCTTCTTTGGCGGTCCGAGCGATCGGTTTTTCGACAAAGACGTCCTTGCCTGCTTCCATCGCCTGCTTGGCAAGCGGTAGGTGTGTATCCGTTGGAGTGCAGATATCGACCGCATCGAGCGTTTCGGAAATCGGCGAAGCGAGTAACGCCTCAAGGGAAGTGAACGAAGTGGGAACATTCCCCCGCGCAGCCACCGCCTGCGCTTTTCGACGATCGGGGTCGACGACGGCAACGATTTCCACATCCGGCATGTGTTCCAGCACGGGCAAATGGACGACCTGTGCGACGTTACCGCATCCGACGAGAGCGAGTTTGACTTTCTCCATGCTGCAAAAATACGGCGTATCCGGATTGCAGGTGTTTATCTTTGAAAAAGAAATTGGTTATGCGGCGTTCGCGGCTTTAAGCGCAGCTTTGATGAGCGCCTCTGCGGACTTCACGGCCTCTGGCTGGTCTCGCGCTACATCGCGGATCGCTTTTTCGGCCGCAGCCCGCTGATAGCCCAACGCCAGCAGCGCTTGCAATGCATCCGTTCGGACTGCGCTGCCGTCCGTCCCCGGTGCCGTATACAGCTCTTCTTTTAAGAACTTGTCTCGAAGTTCGACGATGAGCCGTTCCGCCGTTTTGCGTCCCACACCGGGAATCGCAATCAACCGATGAACATCGCTGGTGCGAATGGCCTCCCTCAGCGCCGCTTCTCCGACCCCGGAAAGAATTGCGATTGCGCTCTTCGGGCCGATCCCGCTAACGCTCACTAACTGATCGAAGACCGCTCGTTCGGAGCCAGAGGCAAAACCGAAGAGCGTCATTGAGTCTTCACGGACAATGAGCCGCGTGCAGAGTTCGCAAAGTTCCCCCAACGCGCCTGCCGCATTGTACGCTTCCTGCGTCACGAGTAACTCATAGCCAACACCGCTCGCTTCGAGGACGAGCGTAAAAGGGATCTTAGAACGGATTGTGCCGCGAACAAGGGCGATCATAGTGAGAAATCAGTAACAGGGAACCGACTGAAAACACTCTCGCACGCTATCCCAGGATATAACGATTTTTTGATAAGGGGTCGTCCATCCACTGTTCTCGATCGGCATGGCGCTTCGGCGGGGATTGTGGTTTGGGTTTCTGCGGTTCGTTCACCTTCGCTACTTTCATTCCCTGGACCTTTACGCCGTATTTCTGCTCCTTCATGGCTTCGTACGCCGGCGTATTCGGAAGGATCGCGGGCGGCGGGTCCTCACGCGTTCCCGTAAGATAATAGTTGATCAACTTGCGCGCGATCGGGGCCGAGACCACGCCTCCAAAACCCGCATTTTCCACCAGCACGCAAATTGCGATGCGCGGATGGTCGTACGGGGCGAAGCAATCGAACCACGCATGGTCTTTCCCGTGGGGATTCTGTGCCGTTCCGGTTTTCCCGGCCACGAGAATGGTCGAATTCGGGATCGCAGCAGCGTGCGCCGTGCCGCCAGGTTCCGTGGTGACGCCGAGCATCGCGCGCCGAACCGTCTCGATGACGGTATCCGGGATCGGCAACCGTCGCGTTTTATAGGCGACGGTATCCCATTTCCCCGTACGGATATTATAGAACGCATGCGCCGCATGCGGCTGCACCCATACGCCGTGGTTTGCCCAGCAGGCCATATAGCACGCCTGCTGGATCGGCGTCACGCCGATCTCCCCTTGTCCAATCCCCTGGCTTACGATATAGCCCTGGGTCCACCCGCGGGGATAGAGCTTGTTCATTCGTTTCGTATTGGGAATGAATCCGCTGCCTTCGTGTCCGATATCGACCCCCGTCGACTGATCGAATCCGAACAACCGAGCATACCGGTACATAGAATCGATCCCAAGCTTCAGGATCATATGGTAATAAAAGACATCGCACGACCGGACGATCGACTGATGTACATCGACCACTCCATGCACGGCGTCGTCGTGGTACGTATGGTCGCCAAAGGTGAAGGATCCCGGACATGTCAGCTTAAAATCGAAAGGGATCGTTTTTGTCGTCAGGCAGGCGGCGGCCATCAGCAGCTTCCAGGTAGAGCCCGGCGGATAGCGCGTTTGTGTGGCGCGGTTGTAGAGCGGATGGTCGGGGTCGAGCATCACGTCCTGGTATTCCTGTTTTGTTGTTTTGCCGGAAAAAAGATCGAGATCGAAATCGGGCTTCGAAACGAGCGCGAGAATATCGCCGTTGCGTGGATCGATCGCAACGATCGCACCGTGATACGGATCGAGCAACTGCTCGGCATATTCCTGGAGATCGATGTCCATTCCAAGCTGGATCGATTCCCCATCGACACTCGGAATATCGGTCACACCCTGGTTCAATCGTTCCTGCTCCTGCCCTTTCGCATCGACGGCGATGAACTTATATCCTTTCACGCCGCGGAGCTGGTCCTCATGGACTTGCTCGAGTCCGGTCGTTCCCACGACGTCTCCAGGATGATAATAATCACTGTCGGCTGTGGTGTCCAGAGCATCGAGCATCCCCTGAGAAATCTCTTTTGTGTATCCGAGCAAATGCGAAGCGCGCACCGGGGCAATGTACTCGCGCTTCGATTCGGTGACGACATCGACACCGGGAAGCCGATCGTGATTCTCTTCGACTTCGGCGATGATCTGTGCATCGGCATCACGCCATACTTTGATCGGCTGAAACCGGGTATAAAAGCCGCCCTGGCTGATCTTCTCGATGATATAGTTCGTATCGACACCTAAGATTTGCGCCAGGATAGGCAGCGTCTGCCTGCGATAGGGGTCGAAGTCCTGGCGTGTAATCGCAATGCTGAAAGAAGGCACGCTCGCGGCGACTACGCGACCGCGACGATCGAAGAGCGTCCCGCGGACAGGGATCTGCTCGATCTTTTTCAGGCCCTGCTCGATCGCTGCACCGCGCAGTGTCGGCCCTTCGATAATCTGGAGTTGAACAAACCGGACAAGAAATCCCAGGAAGACGAAAACGATCGCTCCCGCCAGCACTTTCGAGCGCAGTGGCGAGGCAAATTCATGTTCGTTCAGTTCGGGCATGTGTACCTAACACGACAAGCAAAAAATTAAATCAAAATATATACCGTATTTTTGCATTATGCCCCTGCGCAAAGAGACGTTCGAGACGAGTTCGGAAATCAGGGTCCCGGCAACGGTGGACCACGATACGGGAACCGGTGACCAAAATATTCAGCCTCCGGACCACGGCCTTCTCTCCCGACCTGGCGAGTATCCTTTTACTCGCGGTATTTATCCCGAGATGTACCGCTCGCGACTATGGACCATGCGGCAGTATGCCGGATTCGGGTCCGCAGCGGAATCGAACAAACGGTATAAATACCTTCTTGCCTCCGGGACCACCGGTCTATCGATCGCCTTCGACCTTCCGACCCAGATCGGCTACGATTCGGACCATTCGATGGCAGCCGGAGAGGTCGGACGCGTCGGCGTGGCCATCGACTCGCTGGCCGATTTCGATGTGCTCTTCGATGGGATCGAAATGTCGAAGATTTCGACCTCGATGACCATCAATTCCACTGCGGCCATCCTGCTCGCACTGTATGTTGCAAAAGCAAAACAGCAAGGTGCCGATCTCCGGCAACTTACCGGTACGATCCAGAATGACATCCTGAAAGAATACGCCGCACGTGGAACCTATATTTATCCTCCGGCGCCTTCCATGCGGATCGTGACCGATATTTTTCGCTGGTGTGCGAACTCGCTGCCGAGTTGGAACACCATCTCGATCTCCGGGTACCACATCCGCGAAGCGGGAGCAACTGCGTTGGAGGAAATTGCGCTCACGCTCGCGAATGGAATTGCGTATGTCGAAGCGGCGCTCGCGGCTGGCCTCGAGATCGACCGCTTTGCGCCGCGATTGTCATTCTTTTTCAACGCCCACTCGAATTTCTTCGAGGAGATTGCGAAGTTCCGCGCGGCACGCACACTCTGGGCTGAAATCGTCAAGGAACGGTTCCAAGCCAAAAACCCGGAATCGATGAAACTTCGGTTTCATTCTCAAACGGCCGGCTCGACCCTCACGGCCCAGCAGATCGAGAATAATATCGTCCGAACAACGGTCGAAGCCATGGCGGCCGTCCTGGGCGGTACGCAATCGCTCCATACGAATGGCAAGGACGAAGCGCTCGCGCTTCCCACGGAAGAGGCGGCGCGCACCGCGCTGCGCACACAGCAAGTCCTTGCCTACGAATCCGGCATTGCGGATACGGTTGACCCCATGGCGGGAAGCTATTTTGTCGAATATCTCACCTCGGAGCTGATGCGCCGAGCAAAAGAACTGATCGAGGAGATCGATTCGATCGGCGGCGCGGTGCGCGCTATCGAAGCGGGGTTTTATCAGGAACGCATCGCCCGAAGCGCGTATGAGTGGCAGAAAAAAGTAGAAGAAAAGAAAGAGATTGTCGTAGGGGTCAACGAATTCGTAAGCGAAGAACTCGAAGCGCCTGAGACGCTGAGGATCGATCCTAAGCTCGAAGCCGACCAGATCGCTCGCGTGAAAGCCTTTCGCGCGGCGCGCGATCAGGCAGAAACCGATCGCGCGATCATAGAGATAGAACGCGCCGCGCGGGATGGGTTGAATCTGATGCCTCGGCTTATTGATGCCGTCGAACGCCAGGCCACCTTAGGCGAGATTTCGGACGCTCTCCGTCGCGTCTTTGGGGAATTTAAAAGTTAATCGTTCCGTGGCGCAACGTGCCGCATGACAAGGAAATTTTATTTTATCGTTTGCGGATCGGTGAAGTCCTGCCGCGTAACGAAACTCCGGTCGGTCAGGCTCTGAAGAAATGCAATGAGGTCGTCCATTTGCGGCTGGGTAAGCTGCAGGGCATGAATGAGAGTGTCCTGCGTGGAGTTGTGCTTTCCACCTTCGTTATAGTGGTCGAGGACCTGCTGAAGCGTCGTAAACCGGCCATCGTGCATGTACGGGGAGGTGAGTGCGATATTGCGAAGCGACGGGGTTCGGAACTTTCCATTGTCGTTCGGGCTCCCCGTCACGTCTTCGCGGCCTTCGTCCTCGTATTGGAAATCGAGACCGGTCGAGTGATAGGCATTATCGGTAAAATTAATGCCGGAGTGGCATGCGACGCAATTGACATTTTTGCTCGTAAAGAGCTGGAGCCCGCGCTGGGCCGCCGGCGAGAGCGCCGAAGAATCTCCGAGTTTGAACTGATCGTAGGCACTGGAACCCGAGATCAGCGTCCGCTCGAATGTGGCGAGCGCCTGTGCGATGCGCGGCATGGTGATCGTCTGATCGCCAAAGGCGTCCGCGAACAGTTCCCTGTAGTAGGCGCTGTTCGAAAGATTCGCAATCACCGTATTACTATCACTTCCGAGTTCCACGGGATTCAGGATCGGTTTGCTCGCCTGAGCTTCCAGTGTCGTGGCACGTCCATCCCAGAAAAAGTTGGTATCGTACGCCACATTCATAAGCGCGGGTGCATTTCGCGTGCCGGTCTCGTTAAACACGCCTTTGCTCACCGCATTGCCGAAATCGCTGAAACTGGCGGAAAGCTGATGGCAACTCGCGCACGAATGTTGGCCGTCTCGGCTGAGCTGCGTCGCATAAAAAAGCGATCGGCCGAGCGCGACCTTCACCGGTGTCACCGGGTTATTGGCCGGAACGGGCGGTTTTGGGAACCCTGCGGGAACCACCAGAGGGTCCTGCGGGACCTGTGGCATGTTAATGTCGGTATTGGGGGAAGGCTGGCACGAAGCCAGGACGAGCGTTACGCACGAGAGCAAAAAAAGACCGGTACAACGAGATGCGGACAACATGGTCGTATGACGTTAATGGAACGAAAAAGACAATCGTAGAAAAAAGCGCCGGGACAACAAACACATGCCGTTGGCTGCTGTCCATGGGAATAACCCGATTCCCACCGAAAAGTTACACTCGATAAACCTGGATTTTAGCTTTCTGTCGGTGTAAAATTTTTGCCCTTGTCCTGATTATCAGAATGCACGGAAACGATGCCCCAATGCCCACGGCCGTTGGCCGCATACAAACATGCAAAGGACCCCGATTTTTGATCCCGCAACGATTTCAATGGTAACTTTGCAACAAATTTATTCGCCTGTAACTTCGTCCCTGCTTTGGGGTTCTTTGAACGTTCAATTCTTGTTCGTTATGACTGTACTTCACCGCATCGTTCTTGTCTTAATATTCGCGTTCTTCATTATTCCCGAGCTACACGCGCAGACGTGGAGCGATTCGCTTTCGAAAGAGGAACGCTTCTGGTCGCGCTCGGGCGGCGAAGCACGCGAGCTTTCGCTCGGCGCCGGTGGGTTCGGGATGTTGGGTGACAGCGGAATAAAAACGTTGCGCACGAATCCTTTCAGCATCGATCCGGTCTTCATGCTCCAAAATCCGGCATACGGCCCACACTATGCAGGCTATCTTTGGTTCGACGACGGGGTCGCTGGAAATGCTACCGATGGGGGTACGGGGCAAAGTTTTGGCGGATCGTTTGCCCTTTCCAATAATGTAACGGGTGGCATCGTACTCGCGCGGACCGATGCCACCGGGTTCTCGCTCGTGAACCCCAATATCTTCGGCGAGCTGTCGAGCCTTTCTGGGAATTTTTCCTATGCACCGCCCACCAATACCTGGCAGATCATGGGGTCCGTGCTCGAAGGGGAGACGAGTATCGGCCTTGCGCTCTCCTACGCTTCGAGCTCCGCGACGGTCACGAGCGGCATTTCCAACGATAGCGGCGTCAACACCAGCAGCTCCCGTCAGGCGAATTTTCATCAAATCGGTCTTTCTGCAGGCGCACTCTGGCGTAGCGATAACGGGACGATGCTCGACCTTGGGGCGACCGCGTTGCTGCCCACGCTCAGCTCGAGCGCCAGCGGTTCCGGAGCGATCTCGATGCATGCGATCGGGATCAATGGCCGGCTATTCCTTCCGTTGCATGATGAATTTTATTTAGTTCCGATCGTGAATGCCTATTTTGCAACAGGGACTTCGACGTTCCTGGCCACCCCGAAAGACCTTCCTTCCAGTCAGAACTACGATGCCGGGATCGGCGTGAACTTCTGGCAGGGCGGGATCCATATCATGAGCGGCGTGACCTTCGGGTACTACAAACAGACGACCCCCGCGATCGCCTCGATCACTCCGGAACTTTCCAAAACGCAGACCATCGTGCCCCGATGGACCATTGGCGCGGAATGGCCTATCCTTCGATGGCTCACGGCCCGACTTGGATACTTTGCTTCGAGCGCTTCCGAAACAGACGTTGTGCTCGCCTCGCCGACCACGACTCAATCGGTTACAAACGGCTCAGCCAACCTATACTCGCCGCTGTATGGCAGCACGTCAAGCGGTCTTACCGCCGGAGCAACGTTCCAGATCGCGCGCTTCAATCTCGATCTCACGATCAACGACGAAATGTTCCGTTCCGGCCCGGCTAATATCTTCTCCGGCTCTGCGTTCGGGTTCGTGACGATGGGATACCGTTTCGAATAATCGTTCCCCTAATACGAGGAGAATTCGGATCTTATCGTAGGGTAATTTTTCCCAGGATACCGTCCGTGCCCCCGTTCGGCCCGGCGGTATAATAAAGCGTACCGTTATAGACGACGAGCGCCCAGAGTCCGGGTATCGTAATGGGGTTCCCGCTGGCGTCACTCAGGGTTCCCACCATCGCACCGCTGGTGCGATCGTACACGTGGATCGTTCCATCGCCAAAATTGCCGACGAGAAGTTTTCCGGCATAACTTCCGAAACTCGCCGGTGCAATGGCCAATCCCCATGGCTGATCGAGCGAACCGCCGGAAACGAGCGTCTTTTCGTACGTACCGCCGAGACTAAAGAGATCGACCGAACCGCCGTTTCCGGCACCGACTGCAAAATAAGGAAATGTTCCACTCGATTTAGCTTCCGTCACGAACAGTTGGGTGTCGATCTGGACCACATTGAACGGGGTGTACCCGTTCTGGAACCCGGCGCTGAACTGTACGCGGTTATAATTCTGATCGAATTGATCGAGGGAAGCATTCTTCACATTGGGAGCATATAGCACGGTGGCGCCCGTGGGCATCGTCACGAGCGCAAGGCCAGTGAAACTGGAACTGGTCGAGCGGTCGGCAAGAATGAACGAACTATCGACGGCTCCGCCGGCGATCGCGGCGATCGTCCCATTCAATTGCGAAAAAATCCACGTTGCATTTGTTCCCGCCCCTGGAACAAAGAACGAATTTGCAACGGTATTTTGCACGACCCCGGTCGGGCTTCCCTTCACACCCCCGGGACCGTTGATATAATAATGATTTTTGAGTGCACCGGTCGTATCGTAGATCGTCGTGAGCCCGCTGGCCCGATCGGCAACCCACGGAAATCCATAGGTCACATTGAACGCCAGGCCCCACGCATCCTGTAAATTGGTATCGGTATTCACAGCGCCAGAGCTCGCTTTATTGGCCGCAAGCGGCGTGACCAGAAAGCCTTGTGACGGTGCCACGACTGTAGGAGACGTCGAATTGTTTTTGCAGCCTGCGGCAACGAGCGTAAGCACGATCGCGCCCAGAATAGAAGTTCGGATATTCTGTAGCATAATGGCAGAGTTGAATCTCGTGTGTATCAGCGAGAGGAGGAAAGCAATGGGAATGCCGGTTTCTTTCGATGAAACCGGCGAAACCAATACGACGCACCGCGCGTAGCTCATGAGAGAGTCATAACAATAATTCTATGTCAGTCCTGGTCGCTGGCGAGTCTCGCCCCAGCATTTCCGATGCGATCTCTTTTAGCATGCGCTCGAGCCTGCTGAAAGGTAGTAAAATAATTTCCGAGATCTCTTCGCGACCTCTGCGATTTGCCGTCCAGGATGAGCTCTCCGATTCCCCGATCATCGCCGAATCGCGTACTTTGCTTCGGTCTTCACGATCCGAAAACGTTCAGCTCGTCCTTGGAAAGATCGAAAACCTCCGCATTGCTGCTCGGACGATGAACGGAATCGTAGTGCGAGCGAATGAGGTCTTCAGTTTTTGGCGTCATGTCGGAAGACCGAGCAAAGCAAAAGGATACGCGGTCGGCCGGGAAGTCCGGGAAGGCTGTATTATTCCGACGATCGGCGGTGGGCTGTGTCAGCTCTCGAATGCGCTTTACGACGCAGCACTTCAGGCGAATTTAGACATTATCGAGCGACATGCCCATACGCGGGTTATCCAGGGCTCACTGGCCGAGTCGAATCGAGACACAACGGTATTTTGGAATTATATCGACCTTCGTTTTTCGGCTCCGTTCGATTTCCGAGTCGAGATCGAACTGACGGAGGACAATTTGATCGTTCGTTTTCGAGGAACACGCTCCGCGCGAACGAGCAATATCGCTCTTCCGTCGCTGCCAATTCACTCGCTCGACCATGACTGCATGAACTGCGGCGTGAGCGCGTGCTTTCGACAGCGAACGCCAACGATTAGCGAAGGCCGTGCGGCGTATCTGCTCGATGCCTACTGGCCGGAATATGACCGATACCTTCAACGTATCGATCATGGAAAGAATCTGTGGTATGTGCCCATTCGCGCCAACGGATTTGTGCGAGAACGAAGTTTAGGAACTCGCTTGTCGAAAAGTTATCGTTGCGCGGGCCCCAGCCATGAGGCACTCTGGACTGCGCTCCGCAGGCGCCAAACACTGAGAAACCTTCCGGTTCAAGGCAGTTCACTTCAGCGGGCTTTACTCGGTTTCGATAAGGAATTTGCGGCTTCGTACGCCCGTAACATTCCCTTCGATGTCGAACATCTTGTCATTGCTCAAAACCTGTTACTACCTCTCGATGCCCTTGGAGTGCTCGGGGGCCGGACGTACGACGTTCTTATGACCCGCCTGCCCTTCGGCACACTTCAAGAGGCCCTCGATCGTGCAAAAGGGTTCCACCCGGAATCCGCAACGCTTGGAGATTTTCGAGTACCGAAATCGATAGTCGATCGGGAACGGTCGCTCCTCGGTCGCGCGCGCAGGATCATTAGCCCTCATGCTGGCATTACGCGCCGCTTCCCAAACAATGCCGTAGAATTAGATTGGAACCTGCCGGTCGTTCAAGTTGCACAACAAACAGAGCGAGATCTTATCGTATTTCCCTATCCTGCCATTGCGCGAAAAGGGGCCTATGAAATGCGAGCGGCTGCGAAAAGTCTTGGACTGACGATCGGGGTGCTGGATCGCGAACTCGAGTTCCCAGGCTTTTGGGAAGATTGCGAAGTAATAAAACTTTCCTCTTCCGAAATGCTTCGGCGTGCAAAAGTCGTTGTCGCTCCCTCTTTTGTGGAACACGAGCCACGGACTCTACTTCGAGCGATCGCATCGCATATCCCCGTGATTGCAACTCCGGAGTGTGGAATTGAAAAAACAACAGGATTAACGCTTATCACCAGTGGCAGTGTCGAAGCATTGATCGCGTCGCTCCAACCGTGGGCCTAACGGTCGCGAGAATTCTATTGCGCCCGCTCCCTCAAAAAGTTCTCGATGCCGCGTACATGTGCCGCGGCAAGTTTATCCAGAAACGCGGGATCGCGTAGCGCGGCTTCCTGATCCGGGAACATCATGTAGAGCGATTCCGTGAGCGCGCAGGGCATCCACGTAGGCCGGCAGATGGCGAGGCTCTTTTGGAACGATCCTAAATTTGGGATGCCGGTAACTTGCGATATCTCGTGGTCCAGATCGGCGGCGAGCATCGCGGAAAACGGATGATAATAATAGGTCGAGGTTCCATAGTTGAGGAATGGATCGGTACCGTCCGGGAACGCATTGTTGTGCAGGCTCACCATCAGATCGACATTCTCTCGCACGGCGAGCGCCGAGCGAGCCTCGAGTTCCTCCACCTGCGCATCGTCGCTCACAACCCCATGCAGGTCCGAATGGGTCATTTCAACGATCGCTCCTTTTTGCGCGAGTTGATCGCGTACTTTTTCCGCTTCGGCGAGATTCGCTTCGCGCTCGGTTAGTCCGGTTGGCCCGATCGCACCCCCCGGAGGATGGCCCGGATCGAGCATAATTCGAATTCCTTTGAGTGGATTATTCACGTCGATCGTGGGTGGCCGGCGTATGCGGACATCGAGCGAGCCATCCTGAGTATAAAACGCTTTGTATCCCCAGACCGGTTTGCTCATCAATACGGTCACATCGGTTCCCACTGCAGATGAATCGTAACCGATGTTATGGATGAGCGGGTCGGGCTGTGAGGGCTGCAGCGAGCCGGGATGCGCTTCCCCATAGATATGAATTTGAAGGGCGGTTCCCTCTGGAACGATCTTGAACGCATTATGATCGCATGGCAGGACAAGGTCCAGGTAGTGCCCAGCGGGATAGAGCCCGCCTGTTTCTCCCGAACGCGCATGGCGCTCGCCGGGCCGCAATTCGAAGTTCGTATCGGCGACCCAGGCGTAGGTGTTTTTATCGAGTTCGACCCTGTAATACTTCCCTTGCTGCTCGACGACCCGCACCCACGCGCCCCGCGGAAAGAACCATTCGCGGTTCCCATCCGGAGTACGCGCGCCGGGAGCGACGTCATTGCCGGTCTGTACTGTATCGCTGCCTTTAACGATCTCTGCCCAGGTGTCAAGCGTGCGATGTTCTTTTTCCGGCACGTTCTCGATCGGAGCCTGAACGCCTGGGATCGTTTTCGCGCGGTAGGCGACGGTCGAAGAATCGAGATCATTGCCACGCCGAGCCACGAGATGATACACGCCATCGGACGGCATCGGAAGGAACGCAAGGAACGCCCCGTTCTTCCATACCGGCACCGGATAGCCATTGATCGTGAGAGAGGCATGGCCATTTCCGGTCGTCCCAAAAATAAAATTCGAATCGACGGTGGGCCGCCACTGACCCGGTACCGGATAGGCGACACGAAGATGTATCGGCGCTTCGGGCGCGCTTGGGATCGGCTGCGGAATGGACGGCGCCGATGGCGGAGGGGCTGGCAGCGGTTTAGGGACGGTCGCTTTTTTCGACGGCGCACAGCCGACCGCGACTAAAAGCACAAGAGCAAGAATGCGTTCTATTGAAAACCGTGATGCCATGACTCGAGAAAAGAAGCAAAACATTAACCAAGACAAAAACGAGATAATGCGATAAAATCTTAATGCTGAGAATTGAGAGCATAATTGCCATAAGTGGACTTCCGTCATGCACATCCGACGTAAGCATAAAAATATTGCAGGCAAAAACGTAGCGACGTATTTCATGGACCAGGACAATAACAGGAATAGAGACCACCGATCGTAAAAGAGTAGTGCGGATTCGGAGTTGTTTTCGGTGTGTTTGGACTTTGTGCCGCACGACATGCCTGCTCATTCCTCGGAAACAAACGCGAATTTCAAGATCGCGATCGCGCTCAATGTCGCGATCGTTGCGATGCAGGCGGTCTATGGCTTCCTTAGTCATTCGGTCGCCCTCATTGCCGATGCCGGCCATAACCTGACTGACGTCCTCAGCCTTATGCTCGCCCTTGGAGCGAACCTGCTCGCCTCACGGCCACCCACAAAAAAACGGACGTACGGCTTTCGGCGAACGACGATCCTCGCCGCGCTTTTCAATGCCATGATCCTTTTGGTCACCACCGGTGCGATCGTGTTTGCCGCGATCGAACGGCTGAGCCACCCGGTTCCCGTCGAAGGCGCGACCGTCTCGGTCGTCGCGGGAATTGGAATTATTTTAAATGCCGCATCCGCGTGGCTCTTCGCCCGGGGAAGGAAAGCCGACCTGAACACCAAAGCCGCATTCCTTCACATGGCGGGCGATGCGGCTGTTTCGGCCGGAGTCGTGGTGGCAGGAATTGTTATTCTCACTACCGGCGCGCTCTGGATCGATCCCGTGATGAGCATCATCATTTCGGCCGTGATCGCCTTCGGAACGTGGTCCCTGCTGCGAGATTCCTTCAATCTCGCCGCCGATGCCGTTCCCTCGGAGATCGATGCCGGCGCCATCGAAACGTATTTAAAGAGCGTTCCCGGCGTGGCAGAAGTACACGATCTTCATATCTGGGCGATGAGCACTCAGCATGCTGTGCTCACCGCCCATTTAGTCATACCGCAACGCGCGGTGGAAGACGATTTCCTGTTCCTGATCGCGCGGGAACTCCAGACGCGGTATCATGTCGAGCATAGCACGCTGCAAGTCGAGCGGGGCAGCACACCCTGCGAACTGGCCGCCAGCCACGTGATCTGACTGGTGTGGCGATTAAAAATGGCCTACGTGAGTCATCGAATAGGGCGAAATCATATTCGCAGCGAAGCCGCCGACCGCACCGATCACAATATAGATCGCCGCAAGCACTAAAATCGAGACGACGACGTACCCGATTTTTTTCTCTGCCGGAATGCTCATCGCTTCGGACACATGCTGCCAGAGAAGATAGATGGAGAAAATACCTCCAGCAAGCGCGGCAAGCCATCCAAGTACTGGAATCGCCGAGACGGATGTTCCCAACCACGCCGGCGTGGCCGCGAAAACATAGAACTTCAGGGCGGCAAGTCCATCGTTTTTTCCGCCGAACGAGGGCGCGATGGCGGCCAGGATCGCCGGTGTAATGTAGAGCGAGGCGATGCTCAGCGCAAATTGTATTAGAATCGACGAGACAACATACGTCGAGGAGAACGTAACGAGGCTGCTGATACTATTGAGGAACAACAGCGAGAGGACAAAATGAACGACATACACCGCCGTCAGCAGCATGATCCCATACCGGAGCAAGTTCTGCCGTTCTGATTCCTCGGCCATCACCCGAGACCATTCTGCGTTCTGATGAAGTACGATTTCTTTTGCGTTCGAAATTTGCATGGTGGTTTTCTTTCCAAAAATGAACAACAACTACTTTGAACGGATAAATATACGAACGTTTTGAAGGTGCCGTTTGCGCGCGGAATCCACTTCGCATGCTGTTCGCGAAGCAGAACTGCGGCCTTTTTGCCGGCGGCTTTGGAATTCCGCGAAAAGAATTGTGTTATCGGCCTTTTGTTATTCGTCATTTGTCATTGAATCCATGGGCCGAGCCTTCGAATTCCGAAAAGCACGTAAGTTCAAACGCTGGGACAAAATGTCCAAGGCGTTCACGAAAATTGGCCGCGAAATCGCGATCGCTGTCCGCTTAGGCGGCCCGGACCCCGCAGCCAATTCTCGACTGCGCATGGCGATCACGAACGCCAAAGGCGTCAATATGCCGAAGGACCGGGTCGAAGCGGCGATCAAACGCGCTTCTTCCAAAGACCAGGAGGCGTTCCAGGAAGTCGTCTATGAAGGATATGGACCGAGCGGCGTTCCCATTGTCGTCGAATGCGCGACGGACAATCCCACGCGCACCGTGGCGAACGTTCGCAGCGCGTTCACCCGATCCGGCGGTCAGTTGGCGATGACGGGCGCGCTCGATTTTCTCTTCGAACGCAAAGGCGTATTCAAATTCCCAAAAGACGGGCTCGATCTGGATGAATTAGAACTCGAACTTATCGACTTCGGCGCGGAGGAGCTTTCCGCTGAAGAAGGCGAAGTCACGCTCCTCACCTCGTTTGCCGACTTTGCGGGGATGCAAAAAGCCCTGGAGGACCGCAACATCCCGGTCGCCAGCGCCGAAGTCCAGCGCATCCCGACGGTCTTCAAGGAAATTCCCGAAACGGAGGAAGAGCCGGTCATGGAACTGATCGAAAAGCTCGAAGAAGACGACGACGTCCAGGCGGTGTATCATAATTTGAAATAGAATTGGGATTCGAGATTTGATTTCTATTCTTTCGAGGCCACTCTTTTTCTTTTCTCTCTTGATCGTTGCGGCTCACACCGATGCGCCTAAACGCTCTGTCCCCTTCTATCGCATTACTCACGCCCATTCTTCGGACACTTCGTACCTTTTCGGGACCTTACACCTGCTGGAAAGTTCCTACGTCGATACGATGCCGCAGGTGATGGCGGCGCTCGGTCGTGCAAACCTCGTGGTCGGTGAACTTGCGCTCGATAGCTCGCTGACGAGCGGTGCGATCTCCGAAATTCTTTCCGGTCCGCCGCTCGACAGCCTGCTCACGAAGGACCAATACAAGAAAATTAAGCAAGCCGTTAAAGAGTACGTACAACTCCCGATGATGCTCTTTCAGAATGTGGAACCGGTCATGCTCGATGCCATGATCTTAGAAGGCATGTACACCCGGGCCCATCCGGAAAATCATACGACGGGGATTCCAATGGACCTTTTTTTTCAGCAGCAAGCGGCTAAACGCGGCGTACGCGTGATCGGTCTGGAACACGCCGAGGACCAGGAGACCGTGCTCGATTCGATTCCACTAAAGGAGCAGATCGATGACCTTATGGAACTGGTTTCCAATCCCAAAACCGCGATGTCGGAGTTGGACTCGATGCTTGCCGACTATCGTGCCGGAAAAATCACCGAGATCTTGGACGATCCGAGTTTCGGTGAATTATCGCCGAAGGAAATCGCGTCGATGCTGTACGACCGCAATAAAAAATGGCTCGATACGCTTCCGACGATCCTCGCCGGCCATCGCGCCTTCATTGCCGTTGGCGCCGGGCACCTCGCAGGGGCCCATGGCCTGGTCGAAGGCCTTCGTAAAAAAGGCTACACCGTTACCCCGGAAGAACCTTAGTACGCGTACGGCACAAACACGGGCCGTGCCGATGGATTAATTCGAATGCTCGAGATATGCGATCTCACCGTGAAGCACCAGATCGAGTCCGGCAACTTCGTGTGCTTCGGCAACTTTCACCGTGGTGATTTTATTGATGAGCCAGAGCATCGCGTAGGTAAAGCCGAACGCCCAGACGGAGGAAATCGCGATCGCGGCGATCTGCTTGAAAAAGAAATCCGGGTTCCCGAACAACAGGCCGTTCGTGTGCACGGCCGGATTGAAGTTCGCGTCGGCCAGCAGGCCTAAGAGAACGATTCCCAGCGCTCCGCCCACGCCGTGGACGCCCCACACGTCCAACGCGTCGTCCCATTTCAGTTTGTTCTTGAGCATGACGGCCCAATAACAAATAATTCCGGCAACTATCCCGATCCCGACTGCCGCGAGCGGCGAAACGTAGCCCGCGGCCGGAGTAATCGTGGCGAGTCCTGCCACCGCACCGGTGAGGAGACCGAGGAACTTCGGTTTACGCGAGGAGAACCATTCGATAAACATCCAGGTCACGGCCGCGAAGCTCGCCGCCAGGTCGGTGTTCAGGAATGCGCTGGCGGTCACCGAATCGACGCGAAATTCGCTCCCGGCATTGAAGCCATACCATCCGAACCAGAGCAGTCCGGTTCCCAAAGCCACGAGCGGGATCGAGTGCGGCCCTGCGTCCGCTGCGCGGCGCTTGCCGACGTAGAGGACCGATGCCAGCGCCGCCATGCCGGCAATATTATGCACGACAATGCCGCCCGCGAAATCGAGCACGCCCCACTGCGCCAGGAAGCCACCACCCCAGATCATGTGCACGAATGGGAAGTAGACAAAGAGCAGCCATGCGGTCAGGAAGATCATATAGGCTTTGAAGGTCACGCGGTTCGTGAAGGCGCCGGTGATAAGCGCCGGCGTGATGATCGCGAACATCATCTGGTATGCGATGAAGACAATGAGCGGGATGGAAGGATTGATCGGCGAGGGGCTCATCAGATCGACCCCGTGCAGGAAGGCCTGATCTAAGTTCCCGATCACGCCGCCGACGTCTCCGCTGAAGCAGAGCGAATACCCGAAGGCGAACCAGAGGACGGTCGTCCAGCCCATGCTTACGAAGGACTGGATCATGATCGCCAGCACATTCTTGCGCCCGACCAGCCCGCCGTAAAAAAAGGCGAGCCCGGGCGTCATGAGCATGACAAGGCTGGTACACAGCAGCATAAAACCGGTGTTGCCGGTATCGAGGGTCAGGGTGGGATGCATCTTTTACCTCCGGGAACGTTAACTATTTATGGAACTTCGGCACAAATATACAACAATTTCGGATCGGTGGATTGGAACATATTTTTGCTGGAGCTGGATGAGGCCGGGAGCGAACCATGACAGGTTCGTATGTCGGGGCGGTAAACCTTCAGCGGCATTTGACGCTTAATTCGCTATCAAAAGAGTGAAATGCGCGCTGCCCTTAGTCGAAATTTCCTTTTCGTGACCTCGTGGGCATATGCAGGCGAAAAAGGATGTCTAAAAGCACGTTAAAACGGCATGACCGAACGAAACTCTTTGTACCTCTTAACGTTTGCTCATTCACCACGTTTTTCGGAAAACGACTCTAAAATCCTCACGCTATCGACGATTTCTACGATTTCTGCCAGTCGGGTTTCCGGCTGACGCTAAAAGCTTCTTTTTAGCGAAACTTTAAGGTCATACCGCGCCGGGCTGTGAAAGAACAGCAATCGGAGCGAATTTTACGTAATCGGAATAAGAAATCGTGCGACGTCTGTCATTTCTACCATCGGTCCCTGCGGCTGCCACGGGAAAGAAGCGTCCTATGTTCGCGTCTCGTTTTTTTGCGGTTTTTGGTCTCGTTTTAGCGTTTTTCCTCGCTTCAGTGTTTTTTGTTTCTTCAGCGCTCGCACAGCAAACCGGTCCATACCGCATCCTTTCTGTTTCTCCGGGCGAAATCACGCTCGAGATCGCCCCACATTATAATTCCCATACGGTCGCAGGCACTGACGGACATTCATACACAGAAATCGGCTTTTTTGGCGGAATTTCGCGGGATTCGGCAGGCGCTCCGGACGTTTTGCGCTTGCCGCTTAATTTTCTAACACCGAGCCAAAAACCGGCTGAAATTCAGGTCTTAAGCCAGTCTCTGGAAGTTTTGCCAAACGTCGATCTGCCTCCGGTGCCAACGATCGTCACGAAAAATGGCAATGCGGTCCCCGAATATACCCCAAACGCTCGCTATTTTTTGCAGAACTCGGGTGATCTATATGCGGCCGAGGCGGTCGGCCGGTTCCGAAATGCATTTTCGGAGCGGATCTGGATTTCGCCGATCCAGTACGATCCAGAAACTCGCAGCCTAACCCGCGTAAAATCGCTCGTTTTGCGCATTTCTTTCGCCGATGCAAGTCTGGCGCGTTCAAACTCGAACGTGCTTTCTCATGAGGAAGCAGAGCTTTTCCATGCGCTTTTCATAAACGGCTCGGTGTCCCAATTTTATAATTGCGCCGCTCCAGAAATTACCGATAATTTGCAGAAATCGGCAAAGAATATTGCTTTATCGACCGCCGGGAGCGGCCAGTGGCTCGAGATCACAACGACGAACGAGGGCGTGTACCGCATCTCGGCCCAGGACCTGGCGAGCAATGGCATTTCGGGTCCGATCGACCCGAATTCGATAGAATTGTTCGGTACGGGAGGCCTGATGCTCGTCGAAAATGTGACCGATTCGAGCGGCGAGTGGCTCCAGACTCCGATCGAAGTCCGCACCGATGCGAGCGGGTTTAAGGAACTTTATTTTTACGCCAGTTCGGCTACGAATTGGCGGTATTCGAGCTACCCCGGCGGTACGGACGGCCTCTTTCATGAACTGAATCCTTACACTTCCGCCGGCCATTTCCTGCTTAAAATTGGGGGAGACAATATCGGGAACCCTCTTCGAATTCCCGTTCAGCCTGATTCGCCCAGTCGGCCTGCTGCCCCGGCAAATCGGGTGTTGGCGGCGATCAATCGAGAGAACGATCGGACACTTGAAATTCCGAATATCGGACGAGAAATGCTCGATCAGGCGATACCCCGCTCGGACGCCCCTTCGCCGCTCAATTTTTCGGTCGATGCTCCCGGTTACACTGGCGATTCCTCCGTTTTACGCGTCGGCTTCGATTCGCAAGTCGATTCAGACCAGAATAATCCGGCCTCGGGATCGGTCGCGGTAACCGTAAATAGCGAGAAAGTCGCAACTATTCAAACGCGCGTAAATGGCGGTCCGGACCGGAATTGGGACAACACGACAGTGCTCGATCCTGCAATCCAGGCTCCGCTCAATGTTTCGCTCAGTTTTACGAGCTCGAGCATTACAGGAAGTGCCACGCTCGATTTTGTGGAACTTATATATCGCCGTTCGACCGATATCGGCTCTGTTCAAATTCCGTTTTTTATTCTCGATACCGGCGCCGCATTCCATTATAATTTCACGAGCGCGACCGGCGGCGAACTCTGGGATATCACCAATCCCTTTGCTGCGCATGTTGTGGCAAGCGCTTCGGGCGATGCAATTTCGGTCGATCTTCAGGGGATGGTGCATCAGATGCGACATTTTATCGCATTCTCGGGTGCATCGCTGCAAACTCCGTCGATCAGTTCGGTTTCAGTTCCCAATCTTCGAAGTGGCGTTTGCCAGACCGGCGCCACAGAGATCATCATCGCTCCACAGGAATTCCTTCCGCAGGCGAATGAACTCGCGCAGTTACGCGAACAAGGCGGAGAAGCAACCGAGGCGATGTCCGCCGTTGTCGTTTCGATCGACGATGTGTTCCGTGAATTTGGTTATGGTTCCCACGATGTAACGGCCCTGCGCGATTTTATGGCGTACCTCTTCCGCCATGCCAGCACAAAACCTGTTTATCTGACACTTCTGGGCGGTGGACACTGCGATTATCAGAATCGGCAAACTTCGGCCAGCAACTGGATCCCGGTCTGGGAAAACGAACCGTATCCAGCGCCCGGATTCCGTTCGTCCTTTGGCGCAGAACCGAATCCAGACGATGGATACTTCGCCCAACTGACTCCAGGCGGCAGTTACGATCTGGCGGTAGGACGAATTTCGGCACGGAATACCGACGATGCCGACGTGTATGTCCAAAAAGTGCGGGAATACGAGCATGCGAGCGATACGGGCGCGTGGCGCTCGGTCGCGACATTTTTGGCCGACGATCATTACGATCCCGAGCCTGAGTTCGAACAGGAAGGCTTTGTTGACCCGCTCGATCATTTTTTCGATACCGAAAACGAGACAACACACGTTCAGGACCGCGTATCGATAAAAAAAATCTATGAGTCGAGCTATCCGACGGTGATCTCTTCGACCGGTCAGCGGCTGAAACCGCTTGTGAACCAGGCCATCGAGAATGCCTTCGCTTCGGGCACGATGCTTTTTTCCTTTATTGGCCATGGAAATCCGGAAGTGTGGACGCACGAATCGGTACTGAACGTACCAGGGTCGATCACTCAAATGACAAATTTCGACCGGCTTGCCTACGTAACTACGGCTACCTGCGACTTCAGCCGGTATGACGATTTTTCGTTCTTTTCTGGCGGTGAACTGTTCTTGATGAATCCCACAGGAGGGGCAATTGGCCTGCTTGGAACTTCACGCTCCGTTACAAGCGGCGAACCGCTCGTGCAGTATTTTTACGATGCGCTGTTCCATCACGATCCGGACCTCGGTACTTCGACAGTGGGTGTCGCGCTGCTGGCAGGGAAAGCACACGCAAGCCCGAACGGCCCGTTTTTCTATCTGCTCGGCGATCCCGCCCAGCGGCTCCTCTTGCCAAAACTCTACGTTGCCTTCGATTCGCTGAACGGTGCTCCGATGAGCGATAGTACGACGATCCCAGCACTTTCGCAGGTACGAGTTTCAGGCTCCATTCGGACCGGCAGTGAACCGGACGCATCGACCGATGCAACGTTTAACGGCACAGTGACCGTCACACTCTATGACACTCCGACGCACAAAATAGCGACGTCCTATTTTCCGCAGGCTTCGCCGCCGGAAACAATCACCGATTCGTATTCGGTGGATGGACCCGTGCTGTATCGCGGCACCGCGACGGTTACGAATGGCCAGTTCTCGATCGCTTTTATTGTACCGCGGGACTTAAAGCTCGATTCCGGTTCAGCGAAATTTTCGGGCTATGCTTATTCCGGTTCCGATTTCAGGACCGCTTTGGGAGACAAGACCGGCATCGCGCTTACCGGAGATACCGCAATCCTTGCCAACGACACCGGTGGCATCCGGCTCCAGCTCTGGCTGGGAAACCGAGCGTTCCAGAGTGGGGACGCGGTTTCCATGAGTTCTACGGCTATCGTCGATATCGATGCTACCCATGGTCTTAATACTTCCACGGCGAGTATCGGCCACAGTTTTATTGCCTGGGTGGATAATGCGATGGACTCTTCGGTCGATATGGCGAGCACCTACACATCGAAATCTAACGATTTTACGCAGGGCACAAGTGAACATGCCATCGCGCTGCCACCGGGACATCATACCCTGCACGTTCGAGCGTTCGATACCTACGATAACGCCGCGTTCGCAAGCGTCGATTTTGTCGCGAAAAAAGACGCGCCATACCAGCTTTACGATGTGACTGCGGTTCCAAACCCGATCACGGACCACACGACATTCAGCTTCGTCCAGCCAGGCAATGCCGGAAGCGTCGTCAATGTCACACTCAATATTTATACGACGGATGGCCGTTTAATACGTTCCCTTACCGCATCGTCCAGCGAAAGCGCGATCGAGATTCCGTGGGATGGGCGCGACGTAACTGGAACGGCCGTCGCTAATGGCGCTTATGTTTTTACGATCGATGCCGTGGATGTCGGCGATGGGACCACCTCCGTCGCGACCGGGAAATGCATCGTTAAACGATAAATCGAGTTTAAAACACACTTACTTCGAAGGATGAATACGATAATAAAGCATAGTTTCCTTGCGGCGGCACTGGTTCTCACGCCATGCGCATTCCTCGCAACTCCGGGGCACGCCCAGCAGACCGCCTCGGCGATCGTTTCGACAGCCGTACCATTCATGCTGATCGCGCCCGATGCGCGTGCCAGCGGAATGGGAGACGTCGGCACCGGCAATCCGGACGATATCGACGCGATCTATTACAATCCCGCGGGGCTTGCCTTCCAGACCGGAAAACAAGTTGGAATGACCCACTCGCAATGGCTCCCCCAGTTCAATCAGAGCGACCTGTTTTTCGACAATCTCAATTTTAAATGGAACGACGATGACAAGTTCGGCGGCACGATCGGCGGCAGCATCGTTTTCCTCAACCTCGGGGAATTTATTTACACCACCGAAGCCTCGCCCACGCCGATCACGACGTTTCACTCTTTCGAATATGCGGTCACCGGCACGTATGCCACGAAACTTTCGAACGACTGGGGTTTTGGCGGAAGCCTTCGTTTTATCCAATCGACGCTTTCGACCCTCCACGTCGCCAATGAGCAATCCAATGGCGTGGGATACTCGGTGTCGTTCGATCTCAGTGCGCTCTGGAAGCCGGACTCGACCTATATCGATGGCATCGGCAATGCGCTCGAAGTCGGATTTATTCTGGCAGACGTCGGACCGAAGATCAAGTATGTCGATGCGCTGCAGGCCGATCCGCTTCCCACCGAACTTCGTGTCGGAGCATCCTACAAGCTTTATAGCGACGAATATAACGACCTCAAGATCGCTTCCGACGTCGGGAAGCTTCTCGTCCATCGCGATGCCGGCGCGATCACGGCCGACCCCCTTCCGAAATCGTTTATTACCTCCTGGGACGACAGCACGATGCATTCCTTTATGTGGTCGACGGGCGTAGAATATTGGTACGATCAGCTTTTGGCGCTGCGAGCCGGATACTACACGGAAGGTTCCCATGTCGGCGGCCGGAATTACCTCACGTTCGGTGCCGGACTTCGTTACGATGCCTATCAATTCGATTTCAGCTACATTGACGCGCTTGTGGCCGATAGTCCGCTGGCGAACACCTTGCGCTTTACGCTCGGCATAAAATGGTAGCGACTCCCCCTAAAGTATGAAACGGTTTTTCTTTCGGCGGCGAGCATGGCTCGCCGCTTTCATGCTTTATAGTTCCTTCTATGTCGTTTCGTCTGCGGCCCGGGCGCAGTTTCTCAAAAACCCCGAAAAAAAAGTTGTTTCTCTCAATCCGCTCCTCACAAGCTATCGTATCCTCCAACGCCCAACTTCCACGCACGACACCGTTCCGTTGGAACTCGGGAATCCGGACGAAGTGCCAGGCCATAAAAGCGGATTTTTAGCCGCGATGCTCTCGCTTGCCATTCCGGGTCTTGGAGAATATTACGTCGGAGAAAGCATGTGGAGGGGGATGATCTTCACCGGTATCGAGGCCGGGCTCTGGATCGAAATGTTCCACTATCAGTCGCTTTACAATAACAAGCAAAATGCGTTTTATGCTTATAGCGACCAGCATTTTTGCGTCGCAAAGTATGGCGGCCATATCGACACGGTCCTCTCCTCGGACAGTGTAGCACCGTCTGTGCATGTCTTGAGTTGCGACTGGCGAACGGTCAGCCGCGACGATTGGAATTCGATCAATCGAGGCGAGGCCTCTATGGATTCGCTGAGCAACACGCACTCCGACCTGGGCGACTGGAACCACCGACTGATCAACCCGAACGACGACCTTCAGCAGTATTACGAAGAAATCTCGAAATACGATCAATTTCTTTCTGGCTGGGATGCCCTTACCACTTATAATACGGCCTCTTTCATGCGCGCCGACGCGCAGAACCAGGCCGGCATCGCGAACGACTTCCTGTTTGGGATTTTTTTAAATCACGTCCTCTCGGCCATCGACGCGGCGCTGCTTGCACGAGACCACAACTCCGCGCTTCGGGTCCATGGCGACATTCTTTCTCACTCGAATTCCCACGGCGAAATGGGTTTCATTCCCACCGCGAAGATCGAATATCGCTTTTAATTACTTCTTTACGTATTTCCAGTTGCGGATCTTCCCTTCGGACATCCATTCGATGGCCGTCTCGAGCCGCTTTTCCCGCGTGGCGTCGGTCCTGGCTTCCAATAGCCAGTTCACGTAATCGCGTTTGTTCGACGGGCTGAAGGCTTCGAACGTTTTTTTCGCCGAAGGATTTTTCTTAAGGGCTTTGGTAAGATCATCGGGAACTTCGAAGGCGACCGGCTTCGTCTTCTTTCGGACGACCGTCTTGCCCTCTTCGTTCAATTTCATCGCCTGCCGGATAAATCCTTCGAGGACACGATCGCTCGGAAGGTCCGCCATCGAGCGGATTTTCCCGAGGTTTCCCATCGCACCTTCTTCGGCAAGGATTCGCCTGGGGTCATCCAGAAGCGGCGCCTTCCAGAACCCGAATGCGACGTGCTCTTTAAAAGCTGCCATGCTGCACATCATTTGTCCGCGATAGTCGAAATGCGGAAAGCTCCATTTCATTTTTTCTTCGCACTCCGGGCACACGCGAACGATAAGCTCTCTTAGGTGCTCGAGAACAGGCCGTGCAAACGGTGCGGCCTTTGCGATATAACGATCGACTTCATTACTGTTCTTCGGCATGGCATTCAAACAATGGCATTTGCGGAAACGGCGTCTTTATTCGGAACGGGTTCTCGCTTGGGTCGGGGTTTCCGTGGCGTTAGCGTACATGCGAGCACTCCTGAAATACCGGCCATTGCAAGGAGCGTCCAGAACATCCATTTGATGCGATGAATATGATAATGCGGTGCAAGCGCATCGTGAATGAAATCGCGACGGTCATCGCTGCCGAGTAAAAACATTCGCGCACCACGCGATACGCGGAGCGGAAGACCGTCGATCATTGGCGCGATCGCGGGAGTCAGCCAGGCGTAACGATGGGCGTAACGCCATCCAAAATCGTTGTTCTCATGCACCATGGCGAATGGAACTAAGTATCGGTATTCCGAAAGAATATAGGGATCGGGCCGATCGTACGCCGAATGCGCATAATGGACAACGGCGACCGGTGTTCCCGTGAGCAGCGCACGCCGAAGTTCCGGAAGACTCATCGGCACACTGTCAGGACGAATAAAATAACAATGATAGAACGGATCGAGCACTTTCCAGGAGTGCGCCGCTCCATCATAAACTTCCAGCACGTTATGGCCGTCACCGCCCAATTTGTTGGGACCGCACAAGTCCCACATGCGCGCAAAAATGTTCGCGTGTGCGAGAAATGCAGCCGCACCGATATCGACATTATAGCAGTGCAACATTTTCGCGTTTTCGAGCAATGCAAGGCACGTGTCCGGATTGTCGATCGCCGGCATCGGGTCGCGGTACACGGTGGGCTGTCGAATCGACGCAAGGAGAGCGACGGCTTTCGAAAAATCGCCATTCAAAAGATTACCCCGCGGGACCATGAACCGCATGTCTTCGAGTGTCTTTTGCTCGCGATCCTCGAAATGCCCATAGGAGCCAATAATGAGGCGAACCCGGTGCTGGGAAGAAATTAAGGTTCCGGCTATCGCCAGAAAGACGAATGCCAGAAACCAAAAGGAACGGCGGACGATGAGCGAACGCAATGGCGAGTCTGTCATAGGGTACCAACACTTCGAAGCCGAAAGGTTCACGAAGCAGGCAGGAACGGACATTCTTACTACATTTTCTGTGAAAGAGCTGTTCCTCAGCCTACATGCAGATACGACTCAGCATCGCGGTACTGGCGCAGGAATTCTTCCCTCGTCGGCCGATTTTCGGGCCGTGCGAGCCGAGTATCCTGTTCCAAAAGTTCTCCGGCATCTTTGAGCGCCTGCTCCACAAGCGCAATATCGGCAGTGAGATCGGCAATATTGAGCCGCACTTTCCCGGATTGTTTCAACCCCAGAATCTCGCCGGTACCACGGAATTTCATGTCGGCTTCGGCAATTTTAAAACCGTCCGAAGTCGCGACGAGCGTCCGAAGCCGTTCGAGCGCAAGCGACGACTGCTCGATCTCATCGCTCGTCTCATTTTCCGCTTCTCCGGCCAGCTTTTCGCTCGCTACGAGGACGCAGGCGGAGTCCGCGCTCCCGCGGCCGACCCGACCCCGAAGCTGATGCAGTTGCGCCAGCCCGAATCGTTCAGCGTGTTCGATGATCATCACCGTTGCGTTCGGCACATCGACTCCGACCTCGATGACCGTTGTCGCAACAAGCACATCGAACTCCTTCTGTCGAAACCGGCGCATCACGTCCTGTTTTTCCTGTGAGGACAATTTGCCATGCACCAGGCCGACGCGGAATTTTTTAAACGCTTTGGAGCGCAGATCTTCATAGGCTTTTTCTGCGGCTTCGGAATCGACTTTCTGCGATTTTTCACGTAGCGGATAAACAATAAAGACCTGCTCGCCGCGTTCTTCGATCCTTCGTATTGCCGCTTTGTAGATCTGAGCATGGTCGTGCTCGAAAAAGAGCATGGTTTTGATCGGTTTTCTTCCGGACGGAAGTTCACGAATGGTGCTTACTTCCATGTCGCCATAAATGGTGAGCGCCAGCGTACGCGGAATGGGCGTAGCCGTCATCAGCAAAACGTCCGGCGTAACGATTTCGGGGGTGTGCAGTGTGACACGGAACATATCGCGCTCGAATTCTTCGACGTTTGCCGCCTCTGCGCTTTTTTCGATCAACGCTTTGCGCTGTGCCACGCCGAACCGGTGCTGTTCATCGGTCACGACGAACCCTAACCGTTGAAATCGGACGTTTTTCTGGAACAGGGCATGCGTCCCGACGGCAATGTGCGTTTCCCCGGAAGCAACGGAAGCGAGAATCGCCGCGCGCTCGCGTTTCGATTGTCCGCCGATGAGCAGCGCTGTTTTTAATGGCGTATCCTTTAAAATTCTCGAGATCGTATCGAAATGCTGCACCGCCAGCACTTCCGTCGGCACCATGAAGGCACATTGGTAACCATTTTCAATGGCCGCCAGCATGGCAAGCAATGCGACGATCGTTTTTCCGCTGCCGACATCGCCCTGCAAAAGCCGGTTCATGGGATAGGACTGCCCTTCCTTCGACATGTCGTACAGGATTTCGCGAAGGGCACGCCGTTGATCGTCGGTAAGCCTAAAGGGCAACGAAAGGAGCACTCGTTCGGCGATACCCTGAGCTTCGGAACTCTTCTCTTCGAGCACGGCCATCATCCGGGAAACGTCGTATTTCACGACCCCTTTCACCGCCCGCCGCATGCGGATCCGCTCGACGGCAAGGCGCAATTCCAGAAAAAAGATCTCTTCGTATTTTAATCGCCGCTTTGCCTCTTCGAGCCGTTCCGGCGTTTTCGGGCGATGGACCTCCTCGATCGATTCCGTTCGCGGCATCAGCCGATGGCGTTTTAAGAGGGCGGGCGGAAGGATCTCGGTAAAAAGGTCTAAGCCTTTTCCGGCATCGATCGATTTTTGGACCAGCGAACGAAATTCCTTATCTCGAATCCCGGCTTTTCGAAGTGAGGTCGGCAGATAGTAGAGCGGCAGCATCTGGCCTTGTACAAATTCTTCGGGACTCGCCAAATGCTCGATAAACGGCGGCTGAACGATCTGTAAGACGCTCTTATACTCGCCGGCATATCCGGCAATTAAAAATTCGTCCCCGGTTTGGAATTGTTTTGCACGCCATTCCGGATAATCGAAAAAGACGAGCTGCAAGAGGCCGCCGGACTGATCCTGCAACATCACGGCCGCGCGAGAACGCCGGCGGCCGGGAATGACGAGCGAAGAAATTACGCTGCCGCGCACGCTCACCGGTTCGCGTAAATGCTTTCGAAGTTGGTTTAATGGAATGAGCGCACGCGCGTCCAGATAGCGGCCGGGAATATGGAAGGCGAGGTCCTCGACATATTCAAAACCGGCCTGTGCAAGCGCCTCCGCTTTTTTCGGCGAAAGCCCTTTTAATCGACGCAGAGAGTTCGGTGGCGGAACGGGGTCAACGAGCACGTGGAATTAAGATTCGCGTCTTAACGAGCACGTAGAATTAAGATTCGCGTCTTATGGTTCGATGGTGGAACGCTCTCACGTATGCCAAAAGCCAAACCCTCTTTCACGAACGCTTCGATTTCCACACGCCTGCTCGAAGTGATGCAGGCGCACCCCACCGAGCTCTTCAAGACCAACGAGCTCTCGAAGATGCTCGCCATCAAGTCCGACAGCGGCGAATACCAGACGTTGCGGGAGGTCCTGAACACGCTCGAACGCGAAGGAACGATCGTCCGCGGTTCCCGCCGCCGCTATGGCCTGCCCCGCGCCGAACGAACAGAGATCGAAGGGACGCTGCATATTAAATCGACCGGCAACGGGATCGTGACTCCGGCCGAAGGATTTGAAATGGGCGATACGATCCTTATTCGCGCCAGGAACCTTTCTACGGCGCTCGAAGGCGATACGGTACGGGTTCATCTGTTCGCTCCGCAAAAAGGCGAACGCCCCCAGGGGGAGATCGTCGAGATCCTCCGGAAAGCCGCGCACCGCATTGTCGGAACGATCGAACGCTCGCGCCAGGGATTTTTCGTTCGCCCGGAGGGCGGCCGGATCAAACGCGACATTTTTATTGCCCGCAAGGACCTCCACGGCGCAAGAGAAGGCGATCGAGTAACGATCGAACTCTACGAATGGACTGATGAATATCTCCTGCCCGAAGGCTTTGTCCTGAATGTGCTCGGCACCAAAGTGCACGGCGGATTCAGCAACGATGCCGTCATATCGGAATATGACCTTCCGCAATCGTTTCCTTCGGCCGTCGGAAAAGAGACGGAGGGATTATCCGACGAGATCTCCGAAAAAGAAGTAAAGAAACGGATCGACCTTCGCGGCGAAATCATTTTTACGATCGATCCCGAAGACGCGAAAGATTTCGACGATGCCGTCTCGCTCGTCACCAATAAGGACGGTACCGTCCTCCTCGGGGTGCATATCGCCGATGTGAGCCATTTCGTGCGCGAAGCCTCCGCGCTCGATACGGAAGCGCTCGCGCGCAGTACGAGCGTCTATCTCGTCGGCGAAGTGATCCCGATGCTTCCGGAACGAATTTCAAACGAACTCTGCTCGCTTCGTCCCGACGAAGATAAGCTGGCCTACTCGGTCTTTCTTACCGTCGATCCCACGACCGGAAAAGTCCTGTCGGCGAACATCGCAAAAACCGTCATTCGTAGCGTGATGCGTTTTACCTACGAAGAAGCCGAACAACGCATTAAGAGCGGTCGTGGAAAGCATGCGAAGCTCTTGCGAGACATGCGGGCGCTGAGCGAAAAAATGTACGAACGACGCCGGGAAGCCGGCTCGATCGACTTCGAGTCCGAAGAATTCAAGTTCCGGTTCGAAGCGGGCGAGCCGGTCGAATCCATTCGAAAAGAACGTTTGGGTTCCATGCGCATGATCGAGGACTTTATGCTCGCCGCCAACCGTGCCGTTGCCGAATTTATAGCTCGGAAAGCAAAACAAGGGGCCGAGCGGCCGTTCCTCTATCGCATCCATGCCGAACCGGATGCCTCCAAGATCCGGGAACTTGCACAGCTCGCAAAAACGCTCGGTTATAAATTATCGGCCGAAAATCCGACCCCGAAAACGGTCCAGAAATTTTTGGAATCGCTCAAAGGAAAACCGGAAGAGCATTTGCTCAATCAACTCATGCTTCGCACCATGGCAAAGGCCGTCTATGCCGAGCATAACGTCGGCCATTTTGGGCTTGCCTTCCTGCACTATACCCATTTTACGTCGCCGATCCGGCGGTATCCGGACCTCATCGTGCACCGCATGCTCTTCGAGTATCAGCGGCCCGGCGGCATGAACGCCGAACGCGAACATCATTACTTCGAACTCCTCCCGGAGGTCGCTGACCAGACGAGCGCCATGGAACGCCGGGCCACGGACGCGGAGCGCGCCTCCATCAAGTTGGCCCAGGTCTATATCTTAAAGCACAAGGTGGGCGAAGAATTCGACGGTGTCATTACCGGCGTCACCCACTTCGGAATTTTTGTCGAAATCCCCTCCGGAGCGGAAGGACTCGTCCACATTAGGGAACTTCCGGGATATTACGAATTTGACGAGGCCCATTACTCGCTGATTCAGCGCCGCGGTTCCTATGGCTCGAAGGGCGAAGGCCGCCGGTTCCGTATCGGCGATAAGGTACGCGTACAACTCGTCAAAGTGATGGAGGAAAAACGGCAGGTCGATTTTCGATTGGCGGACGATGGTCCCGCCGCCGAAGGCGACGGAGCGCGACCGGGACCTACCGAGAACGAGAAACTTCGCCGCCAGGAACGTCACCACGAGCGCGTTGGCGGACGACCTCGAACAGGGCAACGCCGGCGGCAACGCTCGCATTGAGCGAAGCCGTTTTTCCCGTCATGGGAATTTTGACGAGCTGTTCGCACCGCTCTTTTACCAGGCGGTGCAGACCCTTTT
>Ga0070741_10002100_pt1 | contig 55529 bp, 45 predicted proteins | sample Coa_R1_4_FD_66440 | JGI IMG/M metagenome (GOLD analysis project Ga0070741, IMG submission 66440) | Surface soil microbial communities from Centralia Pennsylvania, which are recovering from an underground coalmine fire - Coalmine... | ecosystem: Environmental > Terrestrial > Soil > Unclassified ... | reverse complement strand
GGGCTGCCGCAGTCCAAAACGCAAGCGCGACACGGGCGCGGGCCTCGAGAACCGAAGGTTTTGGAGTGCGGCAGCCCTCTGCCGCTTTTCTGCCACTCAACACAGAATGACCGACAGATTCAATCACACCCTGAGTTTTGGGCGTGCTTGACCTGGATCAGACGCTCCGCTACGTTGCGACACAGAGAATAAAGTTTTATAAGCGTTATGGATAATTTTTTAGTGCCAATGGTGGTGGAACAGACGGGGCGCGGCGAGCGGGGCTACGACATTTACTCTCGTCTGTTGGTGGATCGCATCGTCTTCCTGGGAACCCCGGTGGATGACATGGTGGCCAACGTCATCATTGCTCAATTGCTCTTTCTCCAGATGACCGATCCGAAGAAAGACATTCACCTGTACATCAATTCGCCCGGAGGAAGCGTGACCGCCGGCCTGGCGATTTACGACACAATGCAATTCCTGACCTGCGATGTGAATACCTACTGCATTGGCCAGGCCGCCAGCATGGGCGCGGTTTTGCTTTGCGGCGGCACCAAAGGAAAGCGCTACGCTCTGCCTAACTCCAATATCATGATCCACCAGGTGCTCGGCGGAGCCGAAGGCGCCGCCAGTGACGTTGAAATTCGCGTCCGGTACATGCTCAAGCTGAAACAGCGGCTCAACTCGATCATCTCCAAGCACACGGGCCGCTCGATCGACCAGGTCGAGAAAGATTGCGACCGCGATAACTTTATGAGCGCCGATGAGGCAAAGACTTACGGCCTGGTGGATGAGGTGGTTCAGTCCCGCAAAGAAATTCCCGGACTGGACGAACACCCCACCAGTCTGGCCGATAAGAAAGCATAGCCTCGATGGCGCGACCGACCAATCTGACTCTGTGCAGTTTTTGCGGCAAGTCCCACGCCGAGGTCAAAAAGCTCATTGCGGGGCCTGGAGTGTACATCTGCGACAACTGCGTCGTGCTGTGCAAGCAAGTCCTGGATAAAGAACTGGCCTCACAAGCCAGGAAACAAAAGCCCAAGATCAGTGTTCCCAAACCCGCCGAAATCAAGCGGCAGTTAGACTTAAGCTGCGTGGGCCAGGATCATGCCAAAAAGACGCTGGCCGTGGCCGTTCACAACCATTACAAACGCGTCCTGCAGGAACGCGGAGCCCCTGGCGAAGAGGAAGTTCCCCAGACCGATCCGCATGCCGGTGTCGAAATAGAAAAAAGTAATATTCTCATGATCGGCCCCACCGGTTCGGGTAAGACGTTACTCGCCCGGACTCTGGCGCAGATTCTGGACGTTCCGTTTGCCATGGCTGATGCGACTACGCTCACGGAAGCGGGTTACGTGGGAGAGGACGTCGAGAATATCATACTGCGCCTGCTGCAAAATGCGGATTACGACGTCAAACGGGCCCAGCGCGGCATTGTTTATATCGACGAAATCGACAAGATTGCGCGCAAAACCGAGAACGTTTCCATCACCCGCGACGTGTCCGGTGAAGGCGTGCAACAGGCGCTCTTGAAAATCCTCGAAGGGACGGTTTGCAATGTGCCGCCGCAGGGTGGCAGAAAGCATCCGCAGCAGGAATACATTCGCGTGGACACGATGGACATCCTGTTCATCTGCGGAGGTGCCTTTGTAGGCTTGGAGCGCATTGTCCAACGCCGCCTGGGCAAACACGTTATGGGTTTTCGCGCCGCGGAGGACGGCTTGAAGACCGCCAACATCGACCGCCAGCAGGTTCTGCAGCACACCGAGCCGGAAGATCTGCTTTCATTCGGCTTTATCCCTGAGTTTATTGGACGCTTGCCGATGGTCACCATGCTGGGAGAATTGACCGAGGAACAGTTGGTCTCCATCCTGACCGACACCAAAAACGCGCTGACCAAGCAGTATGCCAAACTCATGGCCATGGAAGGCGTCGAACTCGAGTTCTCGGCTGAAGCCCTGAAGGAACTCGCCGCCCAGGCCATCCGCAAAGGCACCGGCGCCCGAGCGTTGCGCAGCCTCCTGGAGCGCCTGATGCTCGATATCATGTACGACGTGCCCAGCAGCGATGATATTATCCAGGTGAACATCACGCAGCCGGTCGTGACCGGCGAGTCCAAGCCGTTGGTGCGGCGCAAACACGGTCGGGCCGCCGCCTGATACTTAGAGCAAACTAACCGGGAGCTCTTCCAAACTGCTTTCTGTCTGTTCGGACCTTTGTTTTTGCGCCGGCGCCTTGGCGGTCCGACTTCGCCTGCCCAAAGTCACTTTCTCCGCCGACGCCGAGATGCCAGCTCCATTCAACAAAAGGTGGTGAACTTTTCGGAGCACTGAAAGCGCCGTGTGGAGCTCGCTTTCGGACGTCCCCGCGGCGATTTCTGATAGCAAACGTTGGTGATTAGGCTGGGTTTCGCTCAGCCAGGCTCTGCCGAGGTCCGTCAACTGAACCAGGCCCGAGCGCCGGTGGGCCGGGTTTTGGATAATCGCAACACGTCCTCGCGACGCCAGCCGATCGATCAATAACTGAATATTCTGACGCGAGGTTGAACGTTCGCGCGCGATCTGGGGAACGGTAAGCGCCGTCGTGCCGGCCAGTATTTCCAATACGGCGTGCTCGGCTATCCCCAAGTCGCGCAAATGCGCTCCCGACTTTTTGGTCCGAGCGCGAAGACGACTCGCCACGGTGTTGAGTTGTGACAGAAGCTCAGAAACCAAGGCATCGGGCTCCAAGTGAGGTGCCGGTTCTGAGGCGACTGAGGAAGAGTTCACAGAGCGAAGGTTGTCGAGTTGACAAGCGCTTGTCAACTCGCCTCGCCCTGGCAACCCGATTGGAGAACCGGTTTGAACGCTCGGATCGGGTTTCTTTCGGCCTTCGGCCTTCGGCGCTCGGATTTAGTAATCGTGCCGGTGTTCAGTCTTGCAACAGTCTTTAAAGCCCCTCCGCCACTAAATCTCCCACCTGCGAGGTATTGTACCCCATCTTACCTGCCGCCAGACTCTTGATCTTTTCGCGCACCGTTTTAATTACCGAAGTCTCGATGGCATTGGCTGCCTGAGTTTCACCGAGGAAATCCAGCATCATTTGACCGGCGCAAATGGCGGCTAAGGGATTGATGACACCCTGGCCGGTGTATTTTGGAGCACTGCCACCAATGGGCTCGAACATGCTGGTGCCTTTCGGATTGATGTTGCCCCCGGCGGCAATGCCCATCCCTCCCTGCACCATAGCGCCCAGGTCAGTGATAATGTCTCCGAACATATTGTCGGTCACGATCACATCGAACCATTCCGGATTCTTGACGAACCACATGGTCGTCGCATCCACATGCGCATAGTCGCGTTTGATGTCGCTGAAATCCTTCTCACCGATTTCATTGAAGGCCCGTTCCCACAAATCGAAGGCAAAGGTCAGCACGTTGGTCTTGCCGCAAAGCGTCAGTTTTTTGTCTTTGTTGCGCTTGCGAGCGTACTCGAAAGCGAAACGCAGGCATCGCTCGACGCCGCGGCGGGTGTTGACACTTTCCTGAAGCGCGACTTCGTTGGCGGTGCCTTTGAAAACGAAACCGCCGGCCCCGGTATAAAGGCCTTCGTTATTCTCGCGCACCACGATGAAGTCGATGTCAGAAGGCTTTTTGTCCTTAAGCGGGCAAAAGCGCTCATCGTACAGTTTGACCGGACGCAGGTTGATATATTGCTCGAGCTCGAATCGGGCGCGCAGGAGAATGCCTTTTTCGAGAATGCCCGGTTTGACATTGGGATGGCCTATGGCTCCGAGGAGAATGGCGGGAAATTTCCGCAACTCTTCCAGGACGCTATCCGGCAGAATCTCGCCGGTGCGCAAATAGCGTTCGCCCCCGATGTCGTACTTGGCATAATTGAGCTTGAGATGGAATTTCTTCGCCGCGGCGTCCAGGACCTTGACCGCTTCGTGAACGACTTCCGGTCCGGTGCCATCGCCACCAATCACTGCAATATCGTAACTTTTCATGTAAATAGCTTGTCCCCGCTCCCGCGCAGGGAGGGCTGATGCTAAGGGTTCCACCGCGTGTGGCAATGGAATTTTGCCTCAGATGAAATTACCAGCTGACAACGTTGGCCACACCAAGGTAGATTGTGATCAGTGAGTGCGACGGAAATTATCAACGAATTGCCAAAGTTAACCGAAGCCGAGTTGCGGCTAGTGCGCCAGCGCTTGCTCGAACTGGCCGCTCAAAATCAGGATAGTGACCTCTGCAATCAAGCAGCCCTCGATGGCGCGAGAATGCTCGATCGGATGGAGGACGACGATGCCCATCCTCAATCCCGGTGAAGTCTGGATGATCGATTTTGGCATGGCCGCCAAGGTTCGGCCCGCTCTGCTGCTGACCGGCACTCCGGAGGATGACGAGTTGGACATCGTCACGGTGCTGCTTCACACAACCGCGCTGCGGGGCAACCGGTGGGAGCTCTCCATCCCTAAGCCGTTTCTGAAACCGGGCGCTTTTCACCTGCCACAGGTCCAAACCATTTCGACCGTGAAACTGGAGCGCAAGCTCGGTGCACTCAGCGCTGAGGAGATGAAGCACGTACGAGGCGCGCTCGTCCAACGGCTGTCGCTTTAGAGATTTGGGACAACGGCTCTACTGGCCTGCATCATCGCCTTCTTGGCGATGCTCTTAGGCGCCGGCATCCGGTTGTCCGCATCGATGTAACCGTCTGAGTATGCGCTCGCAGTCGAACGCCTGCATGCGCGCAATTTCGGCGGCAGGATTGCTCTGGAATGCGGTGGGCCAGATTGGCGGGCGCACACACGAAAAATGAAAACCATTCTTCTGCTAACGCTAGCGTTGCTAAACCCCGGCTGGGTTTTGGCGGAAAACTGGCCGCAATGGCGGGGACCTTTCTTCAACGGCTCGACCACGGAAACCAATTTGCCCGAGCAATGGAGCAAGACGGAAAACGTGGTCTGGGTTGCCCCCCTTCCCGGCTACGGCGGCGCTACGCCGGTGGTGTGGCAAGACTCGGTTTTTGTTTCCAGTCCAGATGAACAGAAGAATCTACTGTTGTTGTGCGTGGATCGCGCAAATGGCCGGGTACGCTGGCAACAGAAAGTCGCCACGGGAGATTTTGAGAAAGGCCGCAACAACTCGGCTTCGCCTTCACCAGTCACCGACGGCGCCCGGGTGTTCATCATGTTTGCCACGGGCGATGTGGCGGCGTTTGATTTTGGCGGGAAAGAGCTTTGGCACCGGAACCTGGCGCAGGATTATGGCCGATTCGCCATCAATTGGATCTACGGTTCGAGCCCGATGTTATATCGCGACAAGCTGTACGTGCAAGTGCTGCAGGCCAAAGCGCCTGGACAGTACGGTCACGCCCAGGACGGAAAAGCCGAGCGCGATTCGTACTTGCTTTGCCTGGACGCAGCGACGGGCAAAAATCTCTGGCGCCATGTCCGGCCCACAGACGCTTTCAGCGAAGCGCAGGAAGCCTATACCACACCCATTCCTGTCGAGAACGGGGACCGCTCGGAAATCATCGTTGTGGGCGGCAATTACGTCACGGCTCACAGCGCGGAGGATGGGTCCGAGTTGTGGCGCTGCGCGGGATTGAACGACAAACATGAACCGTTCTGGCGCATCGTTCCCTCACCGGTTGCGGGGGAAGGTTTCATTTATGCCTGCGGACCGAAGCGCGACCCGGTCCTGGCGATCAAAGATGGCGGCCACGGGTTGGTCACCACGACAAACCTGGCCTGGAAATTCAGTGAATTCCCTTCCGACTGCGTCACGCCGCTTTTTTACAAGGACCGGCTGTATGTTTTGGATGGTGACCGCCAGGTCATGACCTGCCTGGAGCCGAAAACCGGCCGAAAGATTTCCCAAGGTCAACTCGGCGTACACGAAATTTTCCGCGCGTCGCCGACGGGAGCGGACGGGAAAATCTACTGCCTCAGCGAGAATGGCACGGCGGTGGTGCTCGCCGCCGGGGATGAGTTTAAGGTACTCAGCACGATTCAGATGGGAGAGTCGCCGGTTCGCGCTTCGATTGCCGCGGCGCAGGGCGAGTTATTTATCCGGACGGCGAAAAACCTGTACTGCGTCGGCAAGCCATGAGCGGGCGGGGACTGCCGGCATCTCGCCTGATGCAACGAGAATGGCCTCTCACCCTGACCCTCTCCCCAGGGACCCTAGGGAGAGGGAACAGCCAAGGGGCCGGCCTCGAACACCGCGGGCCCAAGTCTTGTCGACCGACGGGGCACAATCCTCCCTCTCTGGGGGTCCTTGGGGAGAGGGCGGACTCCTTCTCACCCTTGGCAGCAAATCCTGACATTGGGCGTCTCGCCGGCCAGCTGTTCCGGCGTTTCTCGCTTGGCGGACGCCGGCGCCCGAGCCAGGAGCTGTTGAAATGAACATGGGCTATAAAATCTCGACGCTGTTGTATTGCTTCGACCAGGCTGATCGAGTGTTGTTGATGGAGCGCGCGCAGGAGCCGAACCTGGGTCTGTGGAGCCCGTGCGGCGGCAAGCTTCGCACGGAGCTGGGTGAATCGCCGTATGCCTGCGCCCGCCGAGAAGCGGCGGAGGAGTTACAGTTGGAAATCCCGCTTTCAGCGTTTCATCTGGCAGGCATGGTCAGCGAACATGGGTATGAAGGAAAAAATCATTGGCTGATGTTCCTGTTTGAAGTCAAAACGCGGTTGAAGGTTTTGCCACCACCCCACCGCGAAGGGAAATTCCAATTTTTTACGCGAAACGAAGTAGTCCAGCTTGCGCTGCCCCAAACGGACCGGGAGCGCCTTTGGCCTTGGTTCTGGGAGCACCGCGGCGGTTTTTTTGCCGCTCACTGCCATTGCCACGCGACCGGATTGAACGAATGGCTTCTTGAAGAAAGCTGGACGGCCGGCTCAGTGACCCAACCTGCCTAATGCCTGACGAACCTGTTATCGATCTCCAGAGCGATCACTATTTCATGGGTGAAGCCTTGCGCCAGGCCGTCAGGGCCTATGCGGCCGAGGAGGTCCCCGTGGGCGCGGTGGTGGTCCGCGAAGGACGCATTATTGCCCGTTCCTTTAACCAGGTCGAACTACTCAAGGACGCCACGGCGCACGCGGAAATGCTGGCCTTAACGCAAGCCGAAGAGGCTGTGGGTGACTGGCGCTTGAGCGATGGCACGCTGTACGTCACGAAGGAGCCCTGCCCAATGTGTGCCGGGGCGGTGGTCCATGTGCGGCTGGCACGGGTGGTTTTCGGCGCCAGCGATCCAAAAGCAGGCGCCGCCGGGAGCGCTCTGAATCTGTTACAATTTCCCACCTTGAATCATCGCTGCGCGATCACCGGCGGGGTGCGCGAGCCTGAATGCCGCGCTCTGTTGCAGCGCTTTTTCGCCGAACAGCGCTTGCGCGCCAAAGGCGACCCAAACACTTAACCTGGATTCTCGATGCAGCCCCAGGCCGGGGCAATCTCGCGGAGCATGAAAAGTCGATTGCGCGCGCTTTAGGCTCACCCTACTGTGTGGCATAGCCAGCAGATGACGACCGAGTCCAAGTACATCGAAAAAAAGGGTTACCTTTCGCGCTATGCTCACGAACGGACGGTGGCGTTGAGAGAATCGGCCGCTAAATCCGCCGCGGCATCGGGGGCGGAGGCCGAATGGTTGCGGGCAGTGCAGGAGGATTTGCCGAGGTTCATTCCGTTTTTAACCCGGAAATGCAAATTGCAATTTTCCGGGCGCATCCTGGAGATCGGCGCCGGGGGAGCCTGGCTCAGCGCAGAGCTTTCCAAACTGCCCAAGGTGGTCGAGGTGATCACCACCGATTTTTCACCGATGCTGCTCAAAGAACAGGCGCCCAAGGTGTTCCTGCTGCGCAAGGCCAATACCGCCAAGATTACGCGGATGCCAGGCGATTTCCACAAACTCGATTTCCCGAACAACTACTTCGATTTTGTGGTCTGTTCGGCCGTGCTGCACGATTCGGCCAACATCGTCCAGGTTCTGCGCGAGGTGAAACGGCTGCTGAAACCGGGCGGACAATTCGTCGCCATCCGAGAACCTGTCTGGCCGCTGGTGAAAATCAAATCGCGCGCCAAGATGATGGCCAAACTGCTGAACACGGGGGTGAACGAGCGTTTTTATACCTTGGCTGATTACAAAGAATTCTTCCGGCAGGCGGCGCTGCCGCTGGAAGTCAAGCGGGTTAACATCTCGAGCGGGTTCAAGTATTACCTCAACGCCGTGGTCAACGGATTGACTCACGCCCGTTATGCTTTTATTGGGACCAAACGCGGCCGAGGTTAACAGATTTCCACTGGCTGGCAGACGCATACCGCGCCCATCCCTCACTCGGCACTCCGGGCTCTCTAGCGCCGCTTGCAGGCGCCCGCCTGGTCTGGTATGGCAATGGCAGTGATGCATCAACCCGGCGCCGGCTCTACTTGAATCATGTCAGTTGCGGCTTCTTCGCGGTCGCGCGTGAGCGTGGCCGGCAAATCCTTTCGGCTCGGCGATAGCAAATACTTCGCGCAGGGCCTGGCGTACGGACCTTTCGCACCCGACCCGTCCGGATCCACATTTGCTTCGCCGGAACAAACCGCGCGTGACCTGTCCGAAATCCGAGGTTTAGGTGCCAACCTGATTCGAATCTATCATGTGCCTCCAGCCTGGTTCATGGACTTGGCGGCGGAGAACGGGCTCAAGCTCATGGTTGATATTCCCTGGAACAAGCACCTCTGCTTTCTGGACTCGGCGGCGCGCCGGACCGAAGCGCGGGTGGCGGTGCAGCAAGGAGTCCTGGCCTGCGCGCGTCATCCCGCGATCTTTGCTTTCAGTGTAGCCAACGAGATTCCGGCGGACATTGTGCGCTGGAGCGGCTCACGCCCGACGGCGGATTTCATCGACGAACTGGTGCAGGTGGCCAAGGAAGCTGACCCGGATTGCCTGTGTACCTTCACCAATTTTCCTCCGACCGAGTTTCTGCAGCCGAAGTGCCTGGATTTTATTTGTTTTAACGTGTACCTGCACCAGCGCAAGGCGTTCCGAAGTTACCTGGCCAGACTGCAGACGATTGCTGAATCAAAACCCTTGTTGCTCGGCGAAGTGGGCGTCGATTCGCTGCGCGAGGGTGAGCCGGCTAAAGCCGAGATGCTCCGGTGGCAAATTGAGGAGGCCTTTCGCGCCGGGTTGGGAGGGGCCATTGTGTTTAGCTTCACCGACGATTGGTGGCGCGAAGGTCATCCAGTGGAGGGCTGGGCCATGGGGATAACCACGCGTGAACGGCAGCCAAAAGCTTCCGCCGCCGCCGTGCGCGGAGCCTTTGAGGCGGCCCCGCATTTCCCGCTCGCCCGATATCCCAAGGTTTCGGTGATCGTTTGCAGCTATAACGCCGACCGCACGCTGACGGCGTGTCTTGATTCGCTGCGGGGACTCAATTATCCCGACTACGAGGTGGTGCTGGTCGACGACGGCTCAACCGACCGGACAACGCAGATCGCTTCCGAACACAAGTGGGTGCGCTGCGTTCGCCACCCCACTAACCTCGGTTTGTCGGCTGCCCGCAATACCGGTTTGGCTGCGGCTCAAGGCGAAATCGTTGCGTTTACCGATGCGGACTGCCGTGCCGACCCGGATTGGCTGTACTACCTCATCTCGGACCTGCTGTCGGGCGAGTTCGCCGGCACCGGCGGCCCCAACCTCCTTCCCCCGGAGGATTCACCGGTGGCGGCAGCGGTCATGGTATCGCCGGGCGGACCCGCGCCGGTGTTGCTAACCGATCGACAGGCCGAACACATACCCGGCTGCAACATGGCTTTTTTTAAATCGATCCTCGAGCAAATCGGCGGGTTCGATCCGATCTTTCGCGCTGCCGGCGATGACGTCGACCTGTGCTGGCGCGTGCAGCAAGCCGGCCACAGAATTGGGTTCAGCCCGGCGGCGTTCGTCTGGCATTACCGGCGCTCGACGGTGGGAGAATATCTCAAGCAACAACTTGGCTATGGACAGGCTGAGGCGTTGCTGGTGAGGAAACATCCGGAATACTTTAATTCGTTTGGCGGCAGCCTCTGGCGTGGTCGAATTTATACCGCTGCCAGCCTGGCGGTGCGCCTGCGGCCGCCGATTATTTATCGCGGCTTGTTTGGCAGCGCAGGATTCCAATCGCTTTACGCGGCCGAACCCGCGGCCACGTTAATGCTCTGCACCACGCTGGAATATCACGTCCTGGTGACGCTGCCGTTGTGGGTGCTCACCGGGATCTCTCAATACGCCCTGCCGTTGGCCGTGACCAGCACCGCCTTGCCCGTGGCCGTTTGCGCCATGGCGGGGTCTCAGGCCACCCTGCCCAAGTCGAAATTGCGCCCGTGGTCACGCCCGCTGGTGGCCCTGCTATTTTTTCTGCAACCAATTGTTCGGGGTTGGGCTCGGTACCAAGGCCGTCTCCAGCCGCGTACGGCCCCGTTGGCCGCCCGTCAAACGCTGGACTCGGTCGCTTTGCACGAAAGCCGTCGCAGCCTCACCTACGCCGACTACTGGAGTTCTGTTCCGCTGGACCGGTTGGCGTACGTGCGGCACCTGCTGCAGCGACTCGAACAGCAGGGTTGGCTGTTCAAATCCGATATTGGCTGGAGCGACTACGACGTCGAGATCTACGGCGGCCGGTGGAATCAACTCCAACTTGCCACCGCCGCAGAAGACCACGCCCAGGGCCGGCACCTGCTGCGTTGCCGCTTGCGGGTCCTTTGGTCGCTTCAATCCAAAGTCACTTTTTGGGCACTGGCCGCATTGGAAGTGCTTGTCCTTGGATTATTCGCGGGGCAATCCCGGTGGCTCCTCCTCATTCTTGCGGTGCTGCCCGCGTTTGCCTGGTTTGTGCAGAGGCAAGGCCGCACGCTGCAGAGCATGCTGGTCGTGTTTCTGGACCAACTCGCCAAAGATCTGAACCTGACCAGCCTCTCAATCTCCTGACAATCTGTGTGTCGCCTCCGCAGCCTGGTCTGGTGAACATCCAAAAAGGGCCGCGACTGGCACCTGCAAAGCGCGGGCAAGCTTTTCCACGTTGCGCAAGGTTGGATTGCGTTGCCCAGTTTCTATGCCGGCGACATAGCTACGATTCAGCCGCGCCCGCTTACCCAGTGCTTCTTGCGAAATGCCGCGGCGCAGGCGTAGCGTTCGTACCGCCGCGCCGATTTGCAGAGCAACCGTCTGGCTCGGGGGCCGCCTGGCGGAGCTCCCGGGTTCTCCAAACAGCTCCGCTATCGAGGCCTGTAAAGCATCGGCCAGCGCAAGGAGGGCTTTGGCAGTCAAATTACGGCGTCCGGCTTCCACCGCGCTTAAATATGTCCGATGACACCTTGCCCGGTCGGCGACCTTTTGTTGGGTGTAACCACGGGCTACGCGCAACGTACGCAATGCCCTGCCCACTCGCCTCTTTAACTCACCCTCGCCGTCTGGCACCTGTTCCTCCTTTAACCTCTTCACCGCCCATCTATGCCTTTAGCGGACGGCGGCGCCCCGCGGCATGGGGTCTTATGCCCCGGGTTGGGCGGTTGGTGGTCAGGAGTACATACCAGAACGGCGGAGTGTCACATTCGCCCACATTCAGCCGAATCGACCGGCACGCCCGGCAAATCTCGCTTGACGCGGTGTGAGGCGCCGTGTTCTATCCGTCCGCAAACCATCTAATGTTCCAAATTAAAAAATCATCTTTCCTATGAAATCGCTTATCCCGCTCGCAGTTCTGCTTGCCTTCGCGTGGACCGCCACCGCGGACGACGTCACGGCAAAAATCAGCGACGTGCACCTGTGCTGCAAAGGGTGTGTTAACGGCGTCCAAAAAGCCGTCGGCGAAGTCCCAGGCGCCAAGGCAGACGTCGACGCGGACAATGGCACCGTCACGCTCAGCGGTCCGGATGCCGGAACTGTTCAGAAAGCAGCCGACAGCCTTGTGAAGGCGGGTTACTTCGGCAAAACCGAGGGCGCGATCAAGCTCGACGACAATGCCGGAGCGGGCGACAAAAAAGTCCAGTCCCTGCGCATCGAGGGAGCACACCTGTGCTGCGGAAAGTGCGTGAAGGCGGTGGATCGAGCGGTGAAAGCGGTTCCGGGCGCCAAAGAACATACGGCGGTAAAGGGCGCCAAATCTTTCGAAGTGACCGGTGATTTCAATGACAAGGAGTTTGTCACTGCTCTGCAGAAAGAAGGGCTCACCGGGAAAATCGCCAAATGACAAGACCAGCACCTTATAGTGGCTTGCGCTTGCGGTTGACTCTTAAGATTTTGCGCCGATGGGGAGAAAGCCAACCGCGCTGGGTCAGCGTTCGTGGCGGATTTTTTTAGTGCTTTGCCAGAAGTTTTTGGACGGACCGCGAAAGATCCGCTGCATTCCAGAAATCCAGGGGTTTGACCAGAAACGAGTCAGCCCCGAGTTTGTACGCCAGGTTCACGTCACGGATCTCGTCTGAAGAAGTCAGCATCACGACGCAAAGCCTGGCGAACTGTGGTTGGGCACGAATCCAACGCAGGACGTCAAAGCCGTCGGCCCCGATCATCTTGAGGTCCAACAGCACCAGACCGGGAAGCGGATATTTGGCGCGGTCGCCATAGGGGGCTTCACCCTTGAGATAGCCGATGCACTCAGCGCCGCTCGAAACGGTTTGGATTCGCTGCTGGATGCCAGCTCGTTCGAACGCTCTGACAATGAGCATCAGGTCGTCGCGATTATCATCGACGAGCAGGATGAGCGGCAGCCGTGCGGTTAGATCAAACAAAACAAGGAAGCCTACGTTTCATTCGCACTTCCGCAAATGGGCAAAACACCTACTTTCGCCGAGTTCCCGAACGCATGAAATCGAGCGATTTGCTTCCGAATGAGTTCTCGCCATAATGCCGTCAATGAAAGTGACGCAAGTGGCGATCTGCCCGAGTGACGCCTCAAAGAGAGCCGGCCGGCCGGCGCTCACTCCGGAGCTTCTGGCCGCCAGCGGCGCCCGGTATTCGCGAAATAATGAGGGCCTCGAATCGATTCTGGCCAAAATCGATCCCGCGAACCTCGAAAAATCCGTCGAATCGATTTTTCGGATGGTTGACTATGGACACCAGTCGATCGCCGATATGGTCCCGGTCGCTATGTTCATGGATGGCATTTCGATCTGGCTTGCCTACTACATTTGGACGCTCTGCCCGACGGCGGGGGGGCAGGAATCGTCCACTCGCTACTTAAAACTTTCGGAGGAGGGCTTGGTTTCGCCGGAAGTGCTTGGGATTCCCTCTGAGCATATTCAGCCGTGGCGGGAGCTGATGCGGAATTGCTTTGAAGCTTATCAATCCGCCGTTGCCTGCTGGGAGAAACTCGCTAGAGAAAATCCGGCGCTCCTGGGCATTCCCCGATCGCTGCTCAATGACTCCTCCGAGGCAGCACAAAAGAAAGTGGCGCGGATGAGGCGTAATTACGCGTTCGACCGGGCACGCTATCTTCTGCCGGTAAGCGCCGCCACCAACGTCATGATGATTATGTCGGCCCGCGGCTGGGTGAATCTGTGCCAGTACTTGCTGTCGCAAAGACTGCCTGAACCCCGCCAACTCGGAGAGTTGATTCGAGCCGAGCTGGAGATCGCCGCCCCGAGGATGCTGAAGTACGCCCGGGCTACCGAACCGAATCAGCAGGTTTTAGCTGATGAATTTGCCAGCCTCGTTCAGCGGGCGAGTTTACGGCCCAGCGAGCCGGAGAACCCGTTTGGGCAAGGGGCGGTCTCTGCCAAGCCGTTCCTGGCGGTGATGCCGCCCGAAGGCTGCTCCCACGCCGAAATATCCAATGGTCTTGGTCACCACTCCAACCGCTATGCGCCGTTCGGCAGTTGGCTGCAACGGACGGCGGTGCGATTTGGCTGGTCGTCCATTGGATTCGCTGAAATCCGCGATTTGAACCGCCACCGCACGGGGACCAAACATTGTCCACAGGTGCCCAGCGGTTTTTATTGCGCTCTGGACCAATTGACAGGCGAGGCAACCAGCTACCAGGCTCCGTTGCTCAAACTAACTGAAAGCGGCAGCCTGGCATCGAGCCAAGCTTTGGAAATCCTCAAGAAATCCGAGCCTACTTATATTTACTGGTCCGTGCTCGGGACTGAATACCCGTTCGAACACACCACAACCGCCGATAAATTCATCTACGAAGCCGAGTTGCGCACTGGTCTGGGGGCGCATTTCCGGTATGCCAGACATTTGCGCGACGTCCTCGAGTTGTGGTACGCCGAATTCCCCACAACCAAAGGCCTGATCCTCGAAGGCAGCGCGGAGCCGGAGTAAGGGACCGCGAAGAATTCTAACCGCGAATGGACGCCAATGAATGCAAAACTTTAGTCGTGCGGTCCCAAACTCTGGCCGTTGAGGGGGATTTGCGTCCACTCGCGTCTATTCGCGGTTAAACCTCAGCTCACTGCTTCCTCGCATCGGCGGTTTCGATGAATTGCAGCAGGTCGGCCAAGCCCTGCGGATCGAGGCCGGTCTCGAGGCCTTCCGGCATAAGCGATTGGCCCTGGCTGCGCATCCGACGAATGTGAGAGCGGGAGACGACGTCGTCTTTGCCGTAAGGTTGCCGTACAGTTACAGAAGTTGAGGTCTCGTTGGCCAGGAGGCCAACCAGGCTCTCCCCGTCGTCGGTTTCGACGATGTAGCTGACATAGTCCGGCCTGACCTCGCGGTTCGGATCCAGGATATTGACCAGAAGCTTCTCTTTGCCTGTGTTCTTGACCGTGACCAGGTCGGGACCGACGGCGTGGCCTTCACCGCCGAGACGATGGCAAGAGATGCATCGCTCCTCGTAGACCTTGTGGCCGCGGGCGGCGTCGCCGCTCAGATTTAACGCCGGGAGATAAGCATCGATGACCGCCTGGCGTTGACCCGAAGCATGCGAGCCGAGCACCGCCCCGGCGAGCTCGCTGACGACCCGGTCACGATGATTCCGGAGGAAATTAGCTTGCGCTGTGGTCAAGGTGGAGGCCTGGAGGTCGCCGGACTGAACGGCTTTAAGCAAGGCAACGGCGCGGTCGGTGCGCGCCAGCAGCGCAGCGATGGCCTCGCTGCGGACGCGCGGGCTGAACGTTGGCCAGCGCTTGAGCAATTCAGGCCCTACCTGTGGGTCGTCGAAGCGATTCAGGGCGGAGACCGCGCAAATCTGGATCGCTTCCGGCTGGGGCTGGTCCAAAAGCGAAAATAACAACGGGCCGGAATCTGCAAAGCGGCTCAGTCGCAGCAATTGAATGGCCTCGATGCGGGTGTGTTCATCGGCGCTGAGGTCCTGGGCTTCGGCCCTTGCGGACGCGAACGCACTTTGGAAAGGAGTTGCCAGGGCGCTGGTCGAAGTACCGCCGCGCTTGAGTCCATCGCCGAGAGCGCGCATCAAACCAAAGCGGTTGGCCGCCGTGGCAGACCTTCCGATAAACTCCAGCGCGCCGGCAATCTCCTGCCGATCATTGCGCGTCCCAACCAGAGCCACGAGTTCACTCAAAAAGCCCTTCGCCGTGCCGGAGCTGTAGAAAGCGGCGTCTGCGCTTAACTGTGCAAAGAGCTCACCGGCTCCTTCGGCCAGCGAAGATAAAACGGCCGCTCGCATCCAGGAGTCCTGTGCGTCTTGTTTGGCAATGACCGCCAGGGGCTCGGTTTTGGATCGCACGGGCAATCCACCGAGCGTGAAGGCCAACTGATAACGGACGAGAATCGCGGGGTCATGAGCCAGGTTCTGAAGTTTGGCGACAAGGTCCGTTTCGGCTGCGGAAGTGTTAATTAACCGCTCAGCCAGTTTAATCGCGTGCTGTCGAACCGCCTCGTCGTGATCGGCCAGGCCTCTCTCGATGAGGCGTTCGGTCAGCGCATTCAGACCGTCGAGAGCGTGCAGGGCGTGGATCCGGGCGAGGCCAAAGTCGGAGCTCTCAAAGAGTTTGACTAACAGGGGAACGGCGGCTGGATCCTGCCGCTGATAAAGCAATCGGGCGGCCGTGTCGCGGTGCCAGCCATTGTGGTTGGCCAGCGTGGCCACGAGTTCGGCCGTGGAGGCCTGCCCTAAATGGGGAGGCGCAGGTTGCTTGAAACCATCGGGAGCGATTCGGTAAATTCGGCCGCGATCTTGGCCGCTGTTGAGATCGACGAGTTTCTTGATGCTGGCCGGCAAGGACCAGGGATGCTCGATGATCTCTCGGTACATGTCGATGACGTATAACGTGCCATCTGGCGCGTTGGCAAACTGCACGGGCCGGAACCACGTGTCCCGGGAGGCAACAAACTCGACGTTCTGCTCGTCCTCCGCTCGCTGGGCTTTGAGCCCAACCCCGTCCGGCACCAGCACCTTGCGATGAATCAGGTTCCCGCCACAATCGGCCACGAAGGCATTGCCTCGGAATTCCGGCGGGTAAGCGTTGCCGCGATAGATCGTGGTGCCCGTCGCGCCTGTAAAGTAGCCCGAAGCGCGTCCACCCCCTTCGATGGGCCCCGGCACCAGGCCCGCCACGCGCCACCGCGTGCGGATCACGCGCCAGGGTTCTTCAGGGCTGATGCGATAAACCTCCGCTGCCGGGCCGTCCACCGCAATGCTAGCCAAGGGCGGCGGCATCTCTACAAATGGGTTTCGCGCCGCATATACATCGTCATACATGAACAGCCGGATATGGTCGCTGTTATTGCAGGCGAATCTGCGCCCGAAGTCGTCGAAACTTAGTCCGTGTTGCCCGCCACCGGCTTCTGAAGATATGGTCAAGGTCCGTGGGTCGATTACAAAGTCCCGGCCATGCAAATCGAGCCGTGGGCTATCGGGGTGGCGCAAGGATTTTATCAAACCGCCATTGCCGCTGGTCGCGCCGTGGATCCGGTTATCCAGCCCCCAGATAAAGCTGTTAAGCATGGCTTGGACATTGATCCGGTCCATGCCTTCGGCAAATCCGCTGAAAACCGTCTCGCGCACGTCGGCTTTGCCATCGCCGTCGGTGTCCTTCAAATAAAGAATATCCGGGGTGGCCGCGACGAACACCCCGCCGTCGTAGCAGAACACCGCGGTCGGCCAGGGCAAATTCGTGGCGAAGATCGTGCTCTTTTCGTACACGCCATCTCCGTCCAAATCCTCGAGCAACCGGATGCGCCCCAAGTGCGGCGTTTCCTCGCGTCTTTCTGAGTAATCAACCATTTCTACGACGAACATTCGCCCGTTTTCATCGAAGCTCAGAGCCACCGGACTGACGACGTTGGGTTCGGCTGCGACAAGCTCGAGGTGAAAGCCCTTCTTAACTTCGAATGTCTTGAGCGCGGCGACGGGTGGGACCGGCGGAAAATGTGGAAGCTCCTTTGGGCTCAAGGCCGGCTCAGCGGTTCGCGCAATCAGGCTTATAGAAAGCAAAACAACGACGCCAGCGCGAGTCACAGCACTCATATTGGAAGACTTGAGTTTCCGGCAGAAACCCCCGGCCATTCAAGCTTTTTGAACGAGTCCGAAAATGAAGCATGAACCCGATTACTCCCTCCGGCTCCTCTTCTTCATCTGTGGTCGCCCCGAATCTGCGGGACTTTTCTAAACGTATCTGTGGTGAACTGCGGGGCCTGTCAACCACCCAAACCTGCAACTTTTAATTCTGACCCGGTTTGGGTATGCTCCAATCTCAGCAGCCATTCAATGACTAATACTCTCAAGAACCAATGGGATTCGGTGGACGGACCCGGGTTTTCGGATAATCCAAAATCACGCCGCGCGTTTTTGCGGAATGCCACGCTGATGGTCGCCGCGACGACTCTTCCTGGTTGCAGAACCTTCCGACCTTCCACGGAGGCGGTGGTCGATATTCATCAGCACCTGGGTTATTCCGGCAGGTCTGACGAGGTGCTGTTAACCCACCAAACGGCGATGGGCATCCGCCGAACCGTGCTGCTGCCAGCCGGCCGCCCGATGAACTCTCCCTCGACCCACGAAGGCGCCTCGAATGGCCTGGAAGCGAAATGTTTCGGCAACGAGGAGTGCTACCGCTTCGCTCGGGCACATCCGCAAGCTTACACTTTCGGCGCCAACGACGTGCCGGACGCTCCGGGGGCGCTCAAAGAAATCGAAAAGTATCTTAAGCTCGGGGCGGTCCTAATCGCGGAACAAAAGTTCGGGATCGAGTGCGACGCTCCCGCAATGCAGCGCATCTACCAATTAGCTGCCGATTACGATGTGCCCGTGCTGATGCACTGGCAGTATCAGAGGTATAATTACGGTTTTGAGCGCTTCCACAAGATGCTGGCTCGGTATCCGCGCACCAAATTCATCGGCCACGCCCAAACCTGGTGGGCGCACATCGACAAGAGTTACCAGGACGACACGGCAAATCTCTATCCAAAAGGACCGGTCACGCCGGGCGGGATGACCGACCGTTATCTCAGTGACTTCCCGAATATGTTTGGCGATCTCTCCGCCGGGTCCGGCTTGAACGCTTTCACTCGCGATGAGGATCACGCCCGGGAATTTCTGAACCGGCACCAGGACAAACTTCTGTACGGCAGCGATTGCAACGACCTGACCGGGTTGGGTGCCCAATGCCAGGGCGCTCAGACACTCGAGGTAGTGCGGCGCCTGGTCGCCACCCCAAAGATCCAACGCAAGCTGCTTTGCCAAAACGCCTGTCGCTTGCTAAAAATTAACGTGGCATAGTCCGCCTAGCCTGATGAGCCAGGAAAATGAAGCTCGCTTACTCGACCGCTGCCGCAAGGGTGATTCGGCGGCCTGGGATGAGTTATTTGACCGGCACTACGCGGCGACGGCCCGGTTCGTCTTTCAATTGGGCCGGGATTTCACTCACGAAGATGTAGAAGAGATCTGCCAGGAGACATTTCTGTCAGTGATCAAGAACATCACTTCTTTTCAGGCTGGTTGCCGGTTCCAAACCTGGGTATTCAGGATTGCGTCCAATAAAGCCGGTGATTTTCGCCAACGCCGGCAGGCGGCCAAGCGCGGCGGAGGCAACGCGCCGCTCTCCTTGCAAGCCGAAGACCCAAACACTGGCCTGACGCTGGACCCGCCGAGTTCTTTACCCGGCCCAGACCTGCTGCTGATGAACGCCGAACAAGCCGTCCTGGTCCATCAGGCCCTCGACGAATTGGGCCAGCCTTGCCGCGAAATCATCGAGTTGCGCTATTTTGGCGATTTAAGCTACGAAGAACTGAGTGACGCCCTCCAACTCAATGCCAAAACCGTCAGCTCGCGGCTTAGCAAATGCCTGGATCGGCTTGAATCCATTGTCCGGAAGAGTTTTGTCGGGGAGAATTCACCCTTTTCCCCGTCTAATACCTAGTGGATATGCCATCGGAACCTGAAAGGCCAATCGAGAAGCTGCTGCGCGGTTGTTCCAAAGCCCGGCGCGAGCGCGCCGGTGAATCCTGGAAGATTCCCCCCGCCACGCGACGCTTGTGGCAACGCGAGGTCGAACGACAATTTGGTCAACCACCGGCCGCCGAACCCTCCTGGTTACGACGTTGGATATCTTGGCGTTGGCTGCAGCCAGCCGGCGCTTTAGCCGGTTTCGCCCTGGTCATCATTCTTTCCTGGGCCCTGGTGTCACGGCCTTCACCCCGAAGAAACCAGCCGGTGGTCGCGTTGAATCGGGCGCCCGCCGGGTTGGCGGAGCCACACCCCGCCCAAATGACGGCCGCGGACCAGTCACTACAAATAGCACTGAAAAAAGAAGATTTCGAGAGGGACACGAAGCAACTGGTGGCGCAAAACACCCTCACGTCTACCGAACGGGAGTTGGTCAAAAACCGTCAACCAGGTGCCGAAAAGGACCAGAACGGCACCTTCTTACGTGAGACCTTGCAGGACCAGGCATCCTCGGCAGGAGCTCCGGTTGAACTCGCGGAGTCGAAGCCAGCCTCGGATTCTTCTCCAGGGACTCGCCTGGCCCTTGACGCGGAGAAATCCACAGCGTTCCAACAGCGATACGGCCTAGCTGCCGGCGCCCAAATGGGGGGAAATGTCACGGCGCCCCGCACGGAAGCAAAGACAACGAGGGCCTCGCCTGCGAGCCTGGGCGTGGCAGCAAACGAACCGGCACCCCCTGGCGCGCCGGGCGCGGCGGCTACATCCGCCGTAACCACTGCATGGACCAATACGATGCAGTATGGGTTTTTTGCTGCGTCCCAGACCGCCGACACGCCCAGCCGGGAGATCGCTCTCCTCAATCGGCGTGCTTCGCCCGCACTTGCCACTTCGTCGCTCCGGACGCAAGGTCAACCCCAAATCCTGGTCTCGTTTCAAGTGGAGCAAGCCGGCAGACAATTGCGCGTCATCGATAGCGATGGCTCCGTGTACGCCGGGCCGCTCCTGGACAACAATGATCGCTACGGCACTGTAACCTCCGTTTCAGCCAGTGCGGTCGCGCCTGAAGTCAGCGGTGTTAAAGTGGACGCGCTTGCTGCGCCGGCTGTGGTTACTGGAACCGAATCTTACTTCCAAGTGGTCGGAACTAATTTGACTTCCAACCAGCGGGTCGTCTTTACCGGCACCCTCTCCGGCGGTTCGAATGTCCTTGCCACCGGCGGGATCGTGACCGTTCAGGCTGACCGCGGTCTCAAAGGGAGAATGTCTGGGGCGCCGATGAACCAGAATTCGCGGAATTACCATTTAAGCGGCACCGTGCTGATTGACGGAACACAACAAGTTCACCTGGAAGCCGCGCCGGCTCCCCGGCCATCACCGTAACTGACTGCGGAGCGGGGGAAATCATCGCCGTTGGGCTCCATTACCGTACAAAAAAAACCGGGCAGCGGGGCCCGGAGTGCCCTAATCCCGTCGCTCCAGTTTCCCCACCACCCAAATTTCGTAACAGACACGGCAGACCCGCGGCTGCTATCAGGCTCATTCTACACTAACGAGGGGTCGAAGAGCTCTGGGGGGTTGTACTCCCGGAAGAGCTGCTGGAACCTGAGTTGTCTGAGCTCGAACCGGTGCTGCCCGAGGTGCCGGTACTGCTGCTGTTGAGGTCCGAACCGGAGGAACCCGTGCTGCTGCCGCCAGGAGTGAAGGCGCCACCCGTTGCGGAATTGGCGCCTGAGAGGCCGAAGTACGAGAATACGCTCTGGCGCCAGCTGGGCTGGCTCAGGTCGGTATTGGCATCGAAGTTCGGAGCGGATTGCAATTTGCTGGTATCACCGGAGAAGACAAACGTCGGCTGTTGCGAGCTGGAGCTTGAGCTGGTCCCAAGAGCTGACGAAGTGCTGCCGGATGAGGAGGAGCGTAAGAGCATCCAGGGCACAGCGACTTGTTTGCCGCTGGCTGTAGTGCTGGATGAGCTTGAAGAGCTAATGCCCGTGCTGCTGCTGCCCGAGTTCCCGCTCAAGGAAATCACGGCACACTCCAACCTGCCCGAATGCGGGTTGACAATGAAATCGCTGATCGTCCCGATCTCACTTCCCGATGAGCTCGTTACTTGCGCTCCCGTTAGTTGGCTGCCGCGCAAGGCTTCATGCGCCATTCGCCCAGTGGCGCTCAAATGCCTGCCGCTCCAGCCTGATTGACTGCTGGATGAACTGCCGTAGGCTCCAGAGGAATTCGGACTAGTCGAGCTCGAACTGGAACTCGGATAAGTGCTGGAAGTGCCACTACTGCTGCTGGACGGATCGGTCGAGGACCCCCCAGATGAACTTGATGAACTTTGCGCTTGTGCCCCGAGGGCCAAGCCCGCGGCACACGCCACGATTGTCTTGAGTAGTTGTTGTTTCATAACCTGCCTTTCTTGTTGAACAAACTGAAGGGCAACCCGATGCTGGAATCGCCTTCAATTCAGTAACGAAACCTAAGCCGCCCCGATCCGGCCTCAATGGGGACAAGACAGTAGGAGTGTGGAAGCGGTAGTGCGCAATGCGGAATGAGGGGATGCGAAGGGCCCCGTGCTATTTCTCAACGTGCAGCGCGGCCAGGGCGTCTCGGAAATCGGCGGGCCGAGGCGCTTCGAAATTCAAGCGTTTGCCCGTGCGCGGATGAATAAACGCGAGGCGAAAGGCGTGCAGCATTTGGCGGGGCGCCTGGTAATGGGTGAGTTCCGCTAGCCGTTGGTTTTGACGATGGCCGTAAGTGACATCGCCGACCAGCGGATAGCCTAGGAATTTGAAATGAACGCGAATTTGATGCGTTCGACCGCTGTGCAGAAGGGCCTCCGCCAGTGTCGCGTCTCGCAACCGTTCCAGGACGCGATAGCTGGTATGGGCGGCCCGGCCGAATTCCTCGTCTACCGTCATGCATTTGCGATGAGAAGAGTGGCGTGCGATCGCAGCCCGGATTTCGCCTCGGTCGCGCGCTATTTCTCCGCAAACAATGGCGTGGTAGACCTTTTCGACCTTGCGACTGGCGAATTGAGCCGAGAGGGCCAGGTGCGTCGCGTCGTTTTTAGCTACCACCATGCAACCGCTGGTATCCTTGTCCAGCCGATGCACGATGCCGGGCCGGGCCACGCCCCCGATACCGCTGAGCTGTCCTCGGCAATGGTGCAGCAACGCATTTACCAGGGTTTGCGTTTCATGTCCTGAAGCCGGGTGCACGACGAGGCCTGGTGACTTGTTCAATACCAGCAAAACTTCATCTTCATACAAAATATCCAGCGGCATCGCCTCCGGTTGTGCCTCGGCCGGCCGGGCTTCGGGAATCTCGACTTCGACTTGCTGGCCCGCCCGGGGGGTATGCGTCGATTTGACGGCCTTGCCGTTGACGCGGACATGGCCTTGCTCGATGAGCCGTTGAATGGCCCCACGCGACAGTCCGGGCAGTTTATGGCGGAGCCACGTGTCCAGCCGTTCGCCCGGCAACGAACGCTCGATCACCAGTTGATGAACAGGCAGAGGCATGGAGTGGCCTCAGGCTTCTCCGGGTGATCCACGCCGGGCGATCGCCGGCCCAGTTCCTCGCCAAGCACAAATCTCCAGCCGAAGGCGCGTTCGTGAATCATCAGGTACGCTCCCTAGTGCAGCGCTACTCAAGGTTGGGCTGGAGCGGGTTGTCGTTCATTGCGCCACGTGATGATGAAGATCAAACCGACTCCGGTGCAGATGGCGCTGTCAGCTACGTTAAACGCGGGAAAGCCAATTTCTCCGCCACGGTGTTGGATGTAAAAATACAAAAAATCGATGACATGTCCCCGCAGCAATCGGTCGATCAGGTTCCCCACGATGCCGCCAAAAATCAGGCCGAAGGCAATTTGCCCCAACCAGGTGCGCGAGTCGAAATGATGGCGGCTGAAAAACAGCACGACCAGCGCCACCAGGGCCACGAAGGCCAGCACGTTGTTGTTGCCGCGAAACAAGCTCCAGGCGGCGCCGGTATTGGCCCAGTGCACCAGCTTGAAGAAGCCATCAATGATCACTTCTTCCTGGGCGTATCCCAGGAATTTCAGGACCAGCAGTTTGGTTAGCTGGTCCAGCCCCACAACCGCGAGCGCGACTAAGCCGATGCGGCGATTGGGCGCACGCAGCAGGGCATTCGATAAGCCCGTTTCCACGTTCGGCGCAGATTTAATCGCATGCTCCACAAAAAACAATGTATTTCCCGCCCCCCACCACCCAAGTTTGCATTGGCAAAGTCTATTGCGATCTGAGATATCAAATTCCGCAAGTCCGTCCAGGCGCCGTGGCCCAAAGCGTCCAATGAACCGTTCCCCGCATTCTTCAGGATGATCTTCGCGACAGTTGTGCTAGCTTGCTTTAGGGAAAGACCCTACCAAAGGCCGCTGCAAGAACCATCAACTGGCTAAATCAAAATGAATACCTTGCTCGTCGTGGCAGACCTCGGAGGCTTTAAAGCGTTTAAAATCGAAAACAGCGAAAATCCATCGAAACTCCACAAGCCACACCTGGAATTGCTGGAGCAATACGACAACCCGCAGGCGCACGATCGGCTGGTGGATAAAGTTTCGGACTCATCCGGCCGATTCCCACGCCGGACCGGCGCGCGGGCTGCCGGCGCCATGTCCGACGGCGAACGGCACAACATCAATCTGGAAGCTCGCAAACGCTTTATCCGCGATTTGGCCAACCGGCTTAATCAACTGGCGCGCAAGCCGGATTTCGATCGGTGTTTCCTCGCTGCCAGCAAGGAGATCAACCATCCTCTGTTCGAGGAACTCGATCCACGGGTTCGCGCTAAAATCGCCAAAAATATCCCCGCCGACCTGACCAAATTCGGTCGCGCTGAGATTTTAAGCCGGTTTTGAGGCCGCTGTGGGCAGCCCGGGACGCCGCTTTCAGGCTGCCTGAAGGCGGTTGCGTAACGACTGCTGAGTCCATGAACGGTCGCCGCCGTGTAACGTTGGCGTTCCGGCACACCGACCCTAGGCAATCACGCTGAACCAAGCCTGACTAGTCATCGTTGCCTTTGAGCGCCGTTACCCTATCGTTTTGCTGATGAGGAAAACGGAAAAGGGCCCCTCTGACCCGGAGCTACGGCGCAGAGTCGAGGAGCTAATCGCGTATAAAGGTGGCGGCTACAACGAACAGAGTGTTGCCGATATCGTTGAAAACGCGCTGAAGTTGCTCACCGACGTTCGCCACAGCGGCGATGTGCGGGTGATCCAGACGGCTTTGCGCGAGATGCGCTACGCTTTCAAGCTGTTCGCGCCGTATTCTCACATCCGCAAAGTCACCATTTTCGGCTCGGCGCGGACACAACCGACCCGCATGGAATATCAGCAAGCCCTCGAGTTCGGGCGCAAAATCGCCGCCGCTGGTTTCATGGTCATCACCGGCGCCGGTGGGGGGATCATGCAGGCTGGCCACGAAGGCGCTGGACCGGAAAAAAGTTTTGGCGCCAATATCCGGCTGCCTTGGGAGCAAGCGGCCAACCCCGTGATTCGCGAAGATAAAAAACTCGTCACCTTTAAGTATTTTTTCACCCGCAAACTTATTTTCATCCGGCATTCCGATGCCATTGCGCTGTTCCCGGGTGGTTTTGGCACCATGGACGAAGGCTACGAAGCCCTCACGCTGATGCAAACCGGCAAAAGCCAGCTCATGCCGCTGGTGTTGATCGATCGGCCGGGCGGCACTTACTGGAAAACCTGGGACAAACACGTGCGCGAGCACCTCCTGCGCGACCAACTCATCTCGCCGGATGACTTGAACCTGTACCAGATCACGGACGACACTGACCAGGCGGTGAAGATGATTACCCGATTCTACCGCAACTTCCATTCGAGCCGGTTCGTAAAAGAACTCTTTGTCATCCGCTTAAAACACGCGCCCACCTCCTCGGCACTGCAGGCGCTCAACGAAGATTTCGCCGACCTCATTGTCGGCTCGCCCATCCAAACCATCGAGCCAACCCCAGAAGAAATCGCCGATGAAGATCACACAGAGCTGCCCCGCATCGCCTTCGGCTTCAATCGCCGCGATTATGGCCGACTCCGCCAACTCATCGACGTGTTGAACGGCCTGTAAGGCTGCCGGCGCGCGGGCATCCTTGCCCGCAGCAACGCCAGGCAACCACCGAATGCCCGACGTTCTCCTTGCGCCGGTTCGGTTGTGGATCTCGGCGGACTGGGAAGTCCGCGCGCGCCCGGTGTGTCCAGAGATAATCCTTGTCTTCAATGCCTGCTCCGTTAGCGTTTCTGCTTATGAAAGTTGAATTCTACGGTCACGTGCGCCAGTACCACAATTTGAAGTCGGAAATTGATCGGAATATCCAAACCGTGCTGGAAAGCGGCCAGTACGTCATGGGGCCAATGCTCAAAAAATTCGAAGCCGAACTGGCCGCCTACCACGGGGCCCAGTTTGCCATCGGCACCGGCAACGGCACCGATTCCATCTGGCTGGCCTTGATGGCTCTGGGGATCGGACCGGGCGACGAGGTCATCACGCACCCCAATACTTTCTTCGCCACTGCCGAGGCCATCTGGATCGCCGGCGCCACCGCCGTCTTTGTGGATTGCTGTCCGAAAACCAAATGCATTGACCCGGAAAAGATCGAGGCAGCGATCACCTCCAAAACCAAGGCGATCATTCCCGTCCACCTGTACGGCCAGTGCGCGGATATGCCGGCGATCAGAAAAATCGCGGACCGGCACAAATTGCGTGTGATCGAGGATAACGCGCAGGGAATCGGCGCCAGCGGCGCCGGTTTCAAAATCGGCCAACTAAGCGACGCGATTTCCACCAGCTTTATCATCCAAAAGAACCTGGGCACGTTTGGCGATAGCGGGGCACTGATGACCAACAATGCCGAGATTGACGCCAAGGTGCGCAAATTGCGCAATCACGGGTCCAATGCCCGTAACGTTCACAGTTTCGGCTTCAACAGCCGCCTGGACGATCTCCATGCCGGCATTCTCAGCGCCAAGCTCAAGCATATCGATGCGCTTAACGATCAACGGCGCAAATGGGCCGCTCGTTACACCGCCGGCCTGAAAGACTGCAAATCGTTTGATTTGCCGGTCGAGCTGCCCGGCTACCGGCACGTCTTTCATTTGTACGCGATTGAAACCCGCAAAAACGAATGGCGCGATCGCCTGGTCGATTTTCTCGTCCAAAACAATATCGACGCCAAAACGCATTACTCGATCGCTATCCATCAGCAGGCCGGTTATCCGTGGGGCAAAGGCGCGCGGATCGTCGGCAGCCTCGCCAACGCTGAGGCCAATGCCGCCCGCTGCGTCAGCTTGCCTATGTTCCCCGAGTTAACTGCCGATGAAGTGGACTACGTCATCGCCAAAGTGAAAGAATGGGACGCGCACCACGCTGGGAAATAAACCAATGACCCTGATTGGTAGGGACATCATGGTAGGGACATCGCGCTGCGATGTCCCCGCCCGCGTCCAGCGGGCGGAAACGAACCCGACACCCGATAACCTGATAACTTGACAACCCCCTCCAAGTACTCCGTTCTCGTCGTGGGCATGGGCAAGCGCGGCATGCACCATGCTACGGCGTTCAACGCAAATCCCCGGTTCCAAGTGGCGGGGATTTGTGATATTGATGCCAAACGATTGCAAGAAGCCGCCCCCAAGCTGGGCAATCCCCAGACCGGCACTGACGCCGCCGCGCTGGCCAAAACCATTCACCCGGATGTCTTCTGTTTCTGCACCATGCCCCACCTGCGCACGCCTTTCATTCAGGCCGGCATTGATGGCGGCGCAAAATTAATAGCTTTCGAAAAACCGTTGGCGCTCACCAGTTCCGAATTCTTCGTCATCCGGGATCTCCTCGAAAAATCGGGAGTCAAAGCCGTCGTAAGCCACCAGCATCGCTACGGGCCGCACTACCAGAAAGTGAAGGATATTGTCGCCAGTGGAGCGCTTGGCCGCGTCCATACTATGTACGGCACTGCTACGGGTTGGATGACCCACATGCTCTCACATTTGATCGATTACACCTGCTGGTTCAACGACTACACCCCCGCGCAATGGGCCATGGCGCAAGCCGCCGGCGCCGTCAAGTTCGCCGATAACCATCCGTCTCCCGATTATATCGGCGGCTTTGTGCAATTCGCCAATGGGGTTCGCGGCATTTATGAATGTGGCGCCGGCGCCCCCGACCAACCCGAAGTCGGCAAATGGTGGGGCAAAAACCGGGTTGGCGCACAGGGTAGCGAAGGGTTTGTGGAAGTCCTGACTAATGGCGGTTGGCGAGCGGTCACCAAATCAGGCGGATACCAAACCGGCGAAGGCGTCATGAACTACGAGCGGGACATGCCGCCGTACATTCAGGAGATGGCCGATTGGCTGGACGGCAAGCGGGTCCATCAATGCAATTTCGAACACGCCGCGCTCGGAGCGGAAATCATGTTCGCCCTTCAACGCAGCGCCGCCCTAGGGGGACAGGTAGCCCTGCCGCTCACCTCAGGAATGGATGAGCAGTCGCTCCTGAAATCCAAAGTGGCGGCTCACCCCGTGTTGGTCTCCTGCGACCAGAACCGGGCGGAATTTGGGCTCACGGGGTGAGTGGAAACCGTGGAATCGTTACAACGTGAAAACGTTAAAAACGTTGAAACGAATCCCAACGGGATTCTGCCGCAAAGCCCAGGGTTGCACCGGCGCAGCCGGGGCTACCCTGGGTGATTTAGCCCCGAGGAGTAACAACTCCGAAGGAGTTGCGACCCTGACACTCGGGCGCAACCCGTTCGGGGTTGAACGGGATCTCCTCCGGACCGACCCAGGGTGGCGCGTGCCGCGCGACCCTGGGCTGGAGGACAAAATCCCTTTGGGATTGTGCTGCCGCGCGCCAGGGCTGAAATCGAGTGTTCCGCATTCCAATGTCAAAACGCAAACGACCCCTGCCCGTTTTAACGTTTTAACGTTTTAAGGCTTCAACGCCTCACCCCCCCGTGGAAGTCATCATCCAGCCAAACAAAGAAGCGGCGGCCGGGTTGGTTGCCCGGATCATCGCACACGATTTGCGGTCCAACCCCCACCTGGTTCTGGGCCTGGCCACCGGCGTCACTATGGAACGCGTGTACCGGCAACTCGTCTCTTTGCATAAAGAGCAGCGTTTGGATTTTTCACTGTGCAGCACTTTCAACCTGGATGAATACGTTGGGCTCTTTCCCTCCGACCCCGGGTCGTACCGCCACTACATGGACGAGCACCTCTTCAGGCATGTCAATATCGACCCGCGCAATACCCATCTGCCCAATGGCATGGCTGAGGACCTGGATGCGGAATGTCGCAAGTACGAAGCGCTTATTCATCGCTTTGGCGGGATTGACCTCCAATTGGTCGGCCTGGGCAAAGCCGGTCACATTGGATTTAACGAACCTTTGTCGGCCCTACGCTCTCGCACGCGAGTCAAGGCGCTGACGCCCACTACCATTAAACAGAACGCGCCCTTGTTCGGCGGCGAAGAGCGTGTGCCCCGCCGCGCGATCACCATGGGGGTAGGCACGATTATCGAAGCCCGCCGCTGCATCCTGCTGGCTACCGGCGACACCAAAGCCGCCATGGTCGCCAAGGCTGTCGAAGGCCCCATTACCAGCATGGTTACTGCTTCAGCGCTCCAGTTGCATCCGCGCTGTACCGTCGTAGTGGACGAAGAAGCCGCGGCACAGCTCAGCGAGCAGGATTATTACCGCTGGATCTTCGCCAATGAACCCGAGTGGCAGGAGTATCGCTAATACTAAGCCACCACCGGTGGGTTGTGTTTCACCATCAGCGGAATGCTCGCCTGCGACCGGCCGTCCAGCGAGATGTCAATCGAGTAGAGCCCCGGATTGTCGAACTTCAACTGCTGAATGTTCACGATGAAATTTCGGGTGCCAAAGTGCATATCTTCCGGCAATAGCACGTCCACCGGGATCGGCGGGAAGTCGGGCATGATCGATTTGCCGTCTGCATCGACAAAATTGAAACGCAACTCGCGTTTGCCTTCTTCCCCGTTAAAAAACGTGATCCGGAGCGCCACCGAACATTGGGGATGGATTGCCGGAAGTTGCGGCGTGTAGATGGTGTCAAAGGCGCCGAGCAGGTTCAACTTGCCGTTGTCATCCGTTGCTGCGTCGCAGAGTACTGCCACTTGGATATTCATGTTTCGCCAGGGAACCCTTTTCGACGGCAAAAGTGTAACCCAAAGTCCTCGCCCGGCAAGTTGCATCGGACCGGCCGGACGGGACCCCGGAATGCCGCATTCATGCGGTCGCGAACAACCAGAACGCGCACCACTCCACTGCGGTACACCTATTGGCGCCTGTTTTAAACATACCGACTCGGTCGCGGGCGTATGGGTTCGGAGTCCCGCCTTCAGGCGGCCCGGCGCAAAACCGCCTGAAGGCGGGACTCCAAACCAAATTCTAAAACACTCTTTTAGAGGTTAGAGGCTGCCGCATAAATGCGGCGTTCCGCGCGTTCCATTTACCAGCGCACCCTAAGTCGCAACTTCTGGGGTCTCTTCCCGCGGCACGGGAGTAACTTACCCGCTTGAGACTCCGGGGCCGTGGCAGAGGTTTAGTTCATGTTAAAGCGTGCTGCCAATTGCGTTGTCGTCGCGCTCATTGCTGCGATTTTCGGTTTCACCGGTGTCCTCCACTGGACGGCGCCCATTGCTCAATCCGTTTTCTTCGTCTGTATCGCTGTGGCTGTTTTGTCTTTGTTGTTCAGCTTGTTTGAAGAACCTGCCGCGCCTCGCGCTCGCAAGATTCGCATCCAAACCACGCCCCCGAGGTAGACACGACCCGAGGTAGACACGAAGTTCACTTCGTGATCATTGGCGCAATTGGTGTCGACACGAATTTCACGAATTCCCACCAACGCGGAAATCGCGTTCCGGTTCGTGATAACCGGCGCATTTTCGTGTCCGTAGAGAGACAGAAGTTCACGAATTTTCACCAAATTGGAAGCCCCCTAACGTAGCCACACCCTCCTCTTTCGTGGAAATTGGTGAAATTCGTATCTGTTCTCTTCCCGCTTGTCTCCGCTCGCCTTAGCCTTCATTCTGGTGGGGCAGGATTTCGACGGTTGAACTCCCAGGACCACGTGACATGTCAACGATTGAACCAGCCATTACGCCGGAGCTAGTCCGCAAGCATAACCTGACGCCCGAAGAGTACGAAAAACTGAAGGGCATTTTGGGGCGCGAACCCTCGTATACGGAGCTGGGGATTTTTTCCGTCATGTGGAGCGAGCATTGTTCGTACAAGAACAGCCGGCCATTGCTGCGGACTTTCCCGACGAAATCGCCCAAGATCCTGGTGGGGGCCGGAGAAGAAAACGCCGGGATCATTGATATTGGCGACGGCCTGGCCATTGCCTTTAAAATCGAATCCCACAACCATCCGAGCGCAGTTGAGCCGTTTCAGGGCGCGGCGACCGGCGTGGGGGGAATCATTCGGGACATCTTTACCATGGGCGCCCGCCCGGTTTGCTCGATCAACTCGCTCCGCTTCGGTCCTATCTCGAATGGAACGGCGCAAGGCGTCGACGAGCAATCATCCCTTGCGAACAATCGACGTTTATTCAGCGGGGTGGTGGCCGGCATTGCCCATTATGGCAATTGTTTCGGCATCCCGACCATTGCCGGCGAAGTATATTTCGACAAGTCGTACGAAGGCAACCCGCTGGTCAACGCGTTTTGTCTCGGCGTGCTGCGCCACGACCAAATCGTGCGGGGCGCTGCCCGCGGCGTCGGCAATCCAGTCTTCTACGTCGGTCCAGCCACCGGGCGGGATGGCCTGGCCGGAGCGGCATTCGCATCGCAAGACCTAACTGAGGAATCCGCCGAACAGCAACGCGGTGCGGTGCAGGTGGGCGACCCGTTCATGGAAAAACTGGTGTGCGAAGCGTGCCTGGAGTTGCTCGCCACCGGGGCGGTGGCCGGCATCCAGGACATGGGCGCGGCCGGGTTGACCTGTTCTACTTGCGAAACCGCCGCCCGCGCCGGCACGGGGATCGAAATCGACCTTTCCAAGGTGCCCCAACGGGCCCCCAACATGACGCCCTACGAGATCATGCTGAGTGAATCCCAGGAGCGCATGCTCATCATCGTCCAAAAAGGACGCGAATCTGAGGTAAAACGCATTTTCGACAAATGGGATCTGCCTTGGGCTGAGATTGGACATGTCACCGATACCGGGCGCATGGTGGTACGCAACCACGGCCAGATCTGCGCCGATATTCCGGCAAAAAAACTCGCCGATGAGGCGCCCGTTTACCAGCGGGAAGGGGTCGAACCTGAGTACCTCAAATCTGTTCGCGCCTTCAGGCTCGGGCAGATTCCCGACCTCACCGACCCCGTGCCGGTCCTCAAATCTTTGCTCGCCAGCCCAACCATTGCGTCCAAGAACTGGGTTTACCGCCAATACGATTACACGGTGCGCGCCGGCACGGCGGTTTGCCCTGGTTCGGACGCCGCCGTCCTGCGAATCAAGCCGGATTCGCTTCCCGCGATCAAACCTGGCAGCGGGGAACAGAACGAGCCGTTCGAAAAGTATGTTGCGCTGTCCGTAGACTGTAATGCCGTCTACGTTTACCTCGATCCATACGAAGGCAGCAAAATCGCCGTGGCTGAGGCGGCGCGAAATCTCGCGTGCACCGGCGCCGTGCCTTTGGGCGTGACGGACAATCTGAACTTTGGCAATCCGCTCAAGCCGGAGATTTTCTGGCAATTACGGGAATCAGTGCGCGGGCTGGCGGAGGCTTGCCGCGCTTTCAATACCCCAGTGACGGGGGGCAACGTCAGCCTGTACAATCAGAGTCCGAACGGCCCAATTGATCCCACACCCACCGTGGCGATGGCGGGCCTGATCGAGGCGCCCGAGCACATCACCACTCAATGGTTTAAGGACGAAGGTGACTCGATCATTCTCCTCGGGGCGGTAGTGGATCCGGCCGATCCGCTCCAGGGGCTCGGCGGTTCCGCCTATTTGCAATTGACGCATCACCTCAAAACCGGCACGCCGCCGCGATGCCACTTGGACGAGGAGCGCGACCTGCACCTGGCCCTGCGGGCCTTGATTCATTCGGGCGTGGTCAAAAGCGCTCATGATTGCAGCGAAGGCGGGCTTGGGGTGGCCCTGGCCGAGAGTTGTGTAAGCCAGCAAATCGCCCGCGAAACCCCCCGTTTAATCGGCGCTCACCTTGACCTTTCGGCATTCGGGAGGGACGCCAACGGTTCAGGCGAGAGCCGCACTCGACTGGACGCTTTGCTTTTTGGGGAGACCCAAAGCCGCATCGTCATCTCCACCGATGCCCTGGATTCTGTCAAAGTCATCGAGCGGGCAAAGTTGCTTGGCATCGCCGCAGTCCGAATTGGCACTGTGGGCGGGCAAAATCTGACCGTTACCACAGCCCAGGGCGAGTTTACCTGGCCGGTGGCTGAACTCTACGACCTGTGGTGGAATTCCATCGCCCGAGTGATGCGTTAAAACCAGCGGTTTGACTCACTCCCCGCTGGATCTGGGATGTGGCTCGTGGGATAATGTGCGCGCATTCGATGCAGTGCTATCCAAAACATTATTGCGGTGTCTTCGGCGTTTATGGACATCCCAACGCGGCCGAATTGACGTACTACGGCCTGTACGCGTTGCAACATCGAGGCCAGGAAAGCGCCGGCATCGTCACCTCCGATGGCAAGCTCTTTCACGCGCACAAGGGGATGGGCCTGGTTTCGCAAGTGTTCAAAGGAGATGTCCTGCATGACATGGTCGGCAAAATCGCCATCGGCCACACTCGCTACTCGACCACCGGCTCGTCCCATCTGAAAAATGCGCAACCCCTGATCGTGGATTGCGCCCGGGGACAGATTGCGATCGCCCACAACGGGAATCTGACCAACGCGGGCAGGTTGCGCGATGAACTCGAGGCTAAAGGGTCCATTTTCTCAACCACCGTCGACAGCGAGATCATCCTGCATTTGATGGCGCAGCCGCCAAAAAACGGCAACAAAAGCAGCCTGGTCGACACCATTCGCCGAATCGAAGGCGCGTATTCGCTGGTGATCATGACCGAAAACGAGCTGATCGGCGTGCGCGATCCGCATGGGTTCCGCCCGCTTTGTCTCGGCCGTATTGACGAAGGCTGGGTGCTGGCCAGCGAAACTTGCGCGCTGGATCTTATTCATGCCAAATTTGTGCGCGACGTGCAGCCCGGCGAGATCGTCGCCATCAACGATAAAGGCGTGACCAGTTTGCAGGCCTTTCCGGAACAGCAGCGCCGCGCCTTCTGTATTTTCGAGTACGTCTATTTCGCGCGTCCCGATAGCTCGATTGCCAACCGCAACGTGTACAAGGTCCGCGTGGAAATGGGAAAAGAACTCGCGCTCGAATTTCCAATTGCCGCCGACATTGTGGTGCCGGTTCCGGACAGCGGCAACTGCGCGGCGCTGGGTTACTCGATGGAATCGGGTATTCCTTTCGAGATGGCTTTCGTCCGCAACCATTATGTCGGGCGCAGCTTTTTGCAGCCGTCCCAGCTCATCCGTGACTTCGATGTGCGGGTCAAACTGAACTTGATCCAGGAGTTGGTGAAAGGGAAACGGGTCATCGTGGTGGATGATTCGATTGTGCGCGGCACCACCTGCAAGGCGCGCGTCAACAATCTCAAAGAAGCCGGCGCCACGGAGGTCCATGTGCTGGTCAGCTGTCCACCGCACATGAACCCGTGCGTTTACGGAATCGATTTTCCCGACCGCAGCAAGCTCATGGCAGCTAATCATTCTCTCGAGGAAATCCGAAAGTATCTGAATGCCGACTCGTTGCACTACTTGTCGCAGGAGGGGATGGTGCGCGCGACCGGGCTGCCGGCCAGCTCATTTTGCATGGCTTGCTACGATGGAAATTACCCCGTCCCTTTCGAGGCAGGCGTGGATAAACACGCCATCGAACGGCGCAACGGGCGGCCGCATTCGCTTTCGGACTCGCTGGCCGAGGAGCGAGCCCAAATCAAACTGCTCTAACCCCCTTCGGATTTCGACCTTCGGATTTCGGATTTTGGGCCCGGCCGCAGGTTTAGCCAAAAGCCTCGAAAAAGGCCCCCACCCAGCCACTCTTACCCTGGGGTTGACGGGCAGAGGCCGATGTCAGGCCGGGTGAGGGGGAAGCTCGTCGGCGTTCTGAGTGTGTGATGCATAAGTCCGCGCTTTGGTTCCCCGAGCAACGGTGGAATCGGGCGCGCCAGCCATTCAATTGTCGATCATGAAACGGTAGCCGACGCCGGGTTCGGTGCTGATCAGACGGGGCTTGGAAGGATCCGCTTCGAGCTTCTCCCGCAAATGAGCGATGTACACCCGCAGATAGTGAGTTTGCTCCACATATCCGGGGCCCCATACTTCCTTGAGAATCTGCCGATGCGTCAGAACTTTCCCCGCGTGCTGCACGAACAAACGCAGCAGTGAATACTCGGTCGCGGTCAATTTCACATCCTTGCCTCGCAGCTTGACGGTCCGCGCCGTGAGGTCGACTTCGAGATCGGCCGAACGGAATATGGGGCTTTCGCCTGCCGGTAGCGCGTGCCGTTGCGCCACCCTTAGCCGCGCCAACAGTTCGGCGGTTCCGAACGGTTTGGTCACGAAATCGTCGGCGCCATTGTCCAATGCGGCCACTTTATCTTCTTCACGGTCACGCACCGAAAGGACCAGGACCGGCACGCGGCTCCACTCACGCAACCGCTTAAGCACGGCCACTCCGTCCATATCGGGCAAGCCCAAGTCCAGCACTATGACGTCGGGCGGATGCTGTGCTGCCTGGGCAAGGCCTTCCTGGCCAGTGGTCGCTTCCAGGACGCGGTAACCGTTGCTCTCGAGGCAGACGCGCAACAGCCGGCGAATCTGGAGTTCGTCGTCGACGATTAGCGCGGTAGGTTTGAGCGTGGACGTTTCACTCATATGGCTGATTCGACCGACACCGAAGGTGGTTTTACCAAAGGCAGCCGCAGGGTGAACACAGCCCCGCCACTGGCCTGATTTCCGGCCTCAACCTGCCCACCCTGGGCTTCGGCAAATCCTTTGACGATGGCCAGGCCCAGGCCTGTGCCCCCGGCCGGCGCGGCTGGAGCGCGGTAAAATTTGTCGAAGATAAAGGGCAACGCCTCCGGCGGCAGGCCCGGGCCGTTGTCACTCACGCTCAAGACCAGGTTACCGTCCTGCGCGAATGCGCGCACGGTGACATGTGTTTTGGGCGGCGTATGTACGACGGCATTGATTAAGAGATTGGTCAGGACCTGTTGCGTCAGCACAAAATCCATTCGCACCAGCGGCAACCCGGGGGCGATGTCCACGGTCACCTTATGCCGTGCCAGGTCGCCTTCGATTTCCTTCAAGGTAACCTGGATTAAGTCCGGCACGTCGCACCAGTCAAGTTTCGGTTTCACATGGCCGGACTCCAAACGCGTCATGTTGAGCAAATTTCCGACCAGCCGGTTCAGCCGGTGCGTGGCCTCGTGAATCTCGTCGACCATGGTCCAGGGAATATTATTGTCCTCGGAATTCCTGGCGGCGCTTAAGTTGGCGGCGGCGCTGCTGATGGCCGCAATAGGCGTGCGGATTTCGTGCGAGATGGAATTCAATAGGGTACGGCTCAGCCGCTCGGATTCCTCGACCATTTTGGCCCGCTGATCCGCGTCGCGCAATCGCTGGCGGTCCACCACGAGGGCAATCTGACGCACAAACGCTTCGAGCAAATCGCGCTGATTGGCCGAAAGGCTGCCATTCTCTTTGAAGCGCACGCTGAGCACGCCGACGGCTCGCTCGCCTGCCAGCAACGGCAGGTGCATGCCCTCAGAGGACGGCAGCGTATCTGTGCCGCGTCCGGCGGGCTGGCGGCGGCGAAAGGCCCAGGTAGCGACGCTTTGTTCCTTTTCACTCATCAGCCACGTGCTGGCGAAATAGGGAGTTATGGCTAAATCCGTTCCTTCTTCGGGCAAAGAAAGTGCCACGTCGGCGCGAGCGGCTTTGCCCACCTCCCGGATGATGATGGCCAGCAGATCGGCGAAGTCAGTAGCTTGCGCCAATTCGCGTGTAAGCAAAAACAGGGCGGTGGCGTGCTGTTCCCGGCGGCGCTCGGCCGCTTCCTGGGCTCGCAACCGGGCAGCCAGGTGACCCATGGCGAGCGCGACAGCGAAGTAGGTGAAGAACAGCATCAAATCCGTCGTGCCCGAGATGCGGAACGTGAAGACGGGCGGAACGAACAAGAAATTCCACAGGAGCGCGGTCAGTGTGGCCGCCAACAGCGTTGGGCCACGGGCGACGAACATGGCCAGAACCACGACCGTGAAGAGGTAGATCAGCGCCAGCGACTGGTACCCCAACCAATGCCGCAGAATGGCGTTCAGTCCGGTGGTCAATAACACCACCGCCGAGGAAATGCCGTAGCCACGCGCCGCTGCGGGCGTAATCCGCCCCAGCGGGGGCCGGCGCAGCAGCGGTGTCTCGCCTTCGGCACGAACGGCGTGGACATCGATGTGGCCGCTGTATCGAATCAGCCGATTGAGCAGCGATCCACCGCGCAGCAGGTCTACTGCGCGCCAACCGGCGGGTTTGCCAACGACAATTTGAGTGACGTTTTGCTCGCGGGCCACGCGCAGGATGCCACGGACAACATCGGCGTCACTGGTTGTGATAATCTGCGAGCCCAGTTCGCGCGCGAGCGCCAGGTGAGTTGCGAGGCGTGCCTGCTCCTGTTCGTTGAGCGCCTGTGGGACTTCAACGTAAACCGCCAGCCAGGGCGCCTGGAGTTCACTCGCCAAACGTCGCGTCCAGCGCACCAGCGACGCCGAGGTGGGGCTGGCACTCACCGCCACGAGCAGCCGCTGGCCCGATTTCCAGGGATCGGAAACTCCTTGTGCCTGACGGTAGGCCAGCACGTCCTGCCCGACATGTTCGGCGGCGAACCGCAAGGCCAGCTCACGCAAAGCCGAGAGATTGCCAGGGCGGAAGAAGTGATCCTTGGCGGCCTGCGCCGATTCGGGAATGTAGATTTTGCCCGCAGCCAGGCGCGCCCGCAGTTCCTCCGGCGGCAGATCGACCAACTCGAACTCCGCCCCGTCCAGCGCGGTGTCCGGGACCGTTTCACGAATGGTCACGCCGGTGATTTGGCGCACCGCCTCGGCCCGGCTTTCGACGTGCTGCACGTTGAGCGTGGTGAAAACGTCGATCCCGGCATCCAGCAATTCGTTGACGTCCTGGTGCCGTTTGGGGTGCCGCGCGCCGGGAGCGTTGGTATGGGCGAATTCGTCGACCAACGCCAGTTGCGGACGCCGCGACAGCACCGCGTCCAGGTCCATTTCGGTCAGCGTCACTCCCCGATACTCGACGTTGATGCGCGGAATGGCCGGTATGCCTTCCGTCAGGGCGTCGGTGTCCTTCCGGCGATGGGTTTCGACGTAGCCAATGACCACATCCTTTCCGCTCGCCATTTCCCGGCGAGCCGCTTCGAGCATGGCGTAAGTCTTGCCGACGCCGGGGGCCATGCCGAAGAACACCTTCAGCTTGCCGCGCTTCTTCTGGTCTTCCTCTTTCTTGAGGGCGGCCAGCAGTGCATCGGGATTGGGGCGCTCCGGCTCGGGCATTGCGTCAATCATAGATCCGGGCACGTCCCCTGGCACATTAAAAAGGTATAAAGAAATACGAACTTATCCCTCGTAACCGCGGACACACTTTGTAACCGCGAATGGACGCGAATGGACGCGAATGGGGACAACAAAAAGCGAAAGATGGAGAGATGGGAAGGAAGCAGGACGCCGGCCAGGACTGCGGCGGTGAAAGGGATGGGCAACGTGAGGGCCTGGCTTACTCAACGAGGCCCGAAATGCTGGCGAAGAATGAAGAAAAGAATGGCAGTGATTCCAAGCAGCACGGGCAGGAGCATGCAGGCCGCGAGAACCATGGGCCGCTGAAGCAAACTGGGCTTCCATTCGGTCGGCTGCTGGAGTCGGTTGGCCAGGCCCGTAACGCGCACATGTGCCAAGGAGTCCAGTTCGGCCTTCATCGCCGCGGCGCTGGCGTAACGGTCGGCTGGATCGCGTTGCAATGCGCGCAAGACAATTTCCTCGGCTTGCGCCGAGAGCTCGTGATTGATTTTGCGCGGCGCCGCCGGGTCGCCGGTCACGCGCGCATTGAGGGCGGCCCACGGATTATCGTCCTGGAACGGAATAGCGCCCGTGAGCATTTCGTAGAAGAGAGCGCCCAGGTTATAAATGTCGGTGCGTTTGTCGGCGCGTTTGCCTTTGACCTGCTCGGGAGCCATGTAATCCGGCGTGCCCATCGAGCCGGTATTGCCAACATGGGTAATGCGCCGGGACACGGTGTCACGGGCGAGGCCGAAATCCATGAGGCGGATGGTGCCGTCGCAGCAGATCATCACGTTTTGGGGCTTGAGGTCGCGATGGATGACGCCGTGATCGTGCAGGTGTTGCAGCGCTTCACAAAGCAAGCTGGCGATTTTGACGGCGTCCTTTTCCGGTAGGGGCCGCATCGCTTGCAGCAGGTGCGCGAGCGTGCATCCCTTGAGATACTCCGTCACGAGGTAAGGTCTGCTCTTGTTCTCGACAGGAATGAACCGGAGGACAAACGGATGATTGAGTTCGAGGCCGATTCGTTCTTCTCGCTGGAAACGGGAAAAGAAATTGGGATCGCTCTCGTACTCGAGGTGCGGCACTTTGATGGCCACCAGGTGGTTGGCATTCTGCTGGTCTTCGGCTTTGAAAATTGTGCCCATGCCACTGCGGCTGAGGACTTCAGTTATGCGAAACCGGCCGTCCAGGATGTGGCCAGGCTGGAAGGGCGCGTCACCGGAATCCACCGGATCGTGGTGCTCCGCCACGTGGCGGCAGCTTGCGACCTGTTCCAGCGGACAAGGCTCTTTTGTTTGCATGGCTCAACCTTGGACCGCGTCGGCGCGCAGGGATAATTAAATGCGCGGCACCGCGCATTAAAAAAGTATTAAGACCGGTCCGAAATGTCCCACAGGAGAGGGTAGAAGTCCGACACTCACGCCAAGGGTGCTCAGCGCTGGCTTTCAGAGTTAGGGCTTTTGACGTGCGGCATCGAGGGGCGTACGCACCGTCGGCCCGGATGGAGCCTTCGGTTTGCCCACGCGAGAAAGAACAGCCGCCAGAAGTGGGGGAAGGCAGAGCAACAGGGCTATCAGCGATACCAGGTAAATCAAAGACACATTTTGCATGCGAGCAAAGTGCGCTCCGGCGGGACGACGGCATAGTTAAAACCTATCTCCGGAACGTTAATAGCGCGTCAATACGATTCATCGACTGCCAAACTGGATCACAAGCCCGCCGACAATAATAAGAAGCAGTCCGAGCCAGGTTGATGCGGGAATGCTCTCTTGAAAAATGAAGCGCCCGAAAAGCACACTCAAAGCCGCAAAAAATGCCACGTAAACACCAAGCAGTTTCGAAAAATCCCATTTGACGGAATTCACCGTCAGCCCATAGCAGGCCAGGGTGATGCAGCCCAAAAGGACGTACGCGAGGCTGCGTCCCCGCAGACCTCGCCGAATAATGGCGTCGCCGCCTGCTTCGAGCAACGCGGCGGCGACGAATACCAGCCAAACGGCGAATTTCACCTGAGCGCCTGGGCGACCGCTACCGATTTGTGAGCGGCCGATTGCTCATCCAGCGCCACATTGAGCAGCAGCACGTTCACCCGGGCCTGGCCGAGAAACCCCCACTGCGGAGTTTCAGTGAACCGGTCGACGAGCGCCTTGAGATTGTCTTCGGGAATACCGCGCGCCGCGGCGACGCGAGCGATCTGAAGTCGAGCTGACTCTGGGCTGATATGAGGATCGAGCCCGCTAGCGGAGGCGAAGATCATATCGACGGGAACAACGGCGTTGGTGGGGAGATTGTTCCCGCTGATAAACGCGGCAATGTTATTTTGAACATTGGTCTGCAGAGTGCCGCTAGTGGGCCCGAGATTGCTGCCGCTCGAAGCCACAAGGCCCGAGGCGCTGCAACCGTATCCGCAGGCCGAAGGGCGCGGCCAGAAATAGTTTGTTCCTTGGAATTGCTGAGCCAGCAACGCTGACCCGACCACTTTGCCATCGCGGTTTACAAGGCTTCCGTTGGCCTTGTCTTTGAAGGCCACCTGGGCAATCGCGGTGATAAATATCGGATAAGCGATACCGGTCACGATGGTCCAGAGCAAGGTTTGGCGAATCGATTGGATAACGAGCTTGGTCATAATCGTTTTTCAGTTGATTTTTCGTTTCGTGGAGTGAGCTCAGGGGGCGAGGTGGACGGCCACCAGGATCACGTCAATGAGCTTAATGAAGATGAAGGGTACGATAATGCCGCCGATTCCGTAGATTAGCATGTTGTTGCGGAGGATGACGGCGGCACCCAATGGCCTGTACTTCACCCCGCGCAACGCCAGCGGAATCAGCGCCACAATGATCAGAGCGTTAAAGATTACAGCGCTCAGGATCCCGCTTTGAGGCGAGTGCAGGAACATGATGTTCAGCTTGTCCAAAGGCCCGCGGCCGCCGGCTGTGGTGGCATAAAGCAGCCCGAACATTGCCGGAATGATGGCAAAGTATTTCGAAACATCGTTGGCAATGCTGAAGGTGGTCAGAGCGCCGCGAGTCATGAGCAATTGCTTCCCGATCTCGACCACTTCGATCAGCTTGGTGGGGTTGCTGTCCAGGTCGACCATGTTTCCGGCTTCGCGAGCAGCCTGCGTCCCTGTGTTCATCGCCACGCCCACGTCGGCTTGCGCCAGCGCCGGCGCATCGTTGGTGCCGTCGCCAATCATCGCGATGAGCTTTCCGCCTTCCTGTTCCTTGCGGATGCGCGCCAGTTTGTCTTCGGGCTTGGCTTGAGCAATGTAATCATCCACTCCGGCCTCGGCGGCGATGGCGGCGGCCGTCAGTTGGTTATCGCCGGTAATCATCACCGTGCGCACTCCCATTTTGCGCAGTTGAGCGAAGCGCTCTTTGATGCCGCCCTTGACGATGTCCTTGAGCAGAATGATGCCCAGGACCCGGGACCGGTCGGCAACCAGCAGGGGAGTGGCACCCTGCCGCGCAATTTCGTCCACCTTGTCCATCACGCCACGGTCGACGGTGCCGCGATTGTTGCGGACAAACTCCGCCACGGCATCGGCGGCGCCTTTGCGAATGCGGCGAACCGGCGTACGCGTCTCCTCAACGACGTTTTGCACCCGTGTTTGAGCCGCCATTAGCACCGCACCTCCGTACCCATCTCCCGTTCTGATTTCGGCCTTGTTTCCTTCGGCCTTCGGATTTCGGCCTTCGGCCTTTGAATCATGCTCGTCTCCAAATAAATCGACTCCGCTCATGCGGGTCTGGGCCGTGAACGGGACAAAGGTCGCGTACGTCTCGGCCATGTCCCGGCTGCGGAGACCGTATTTTGTTTTCGCCAGCGCGACAACCGACCGGCCCTCGGGTGTCTCGTCGGCCAGGGAAGCCAGCTGCGCGGCTTCGGCTAATTCCTGAGGTGTGGCTCCCGGGGCGGGGATGAAATCCGTCGCTTCGCGATTTCCGAGAGTGATCGTGCCGGTCTTGTCGAGCAGTAGGACGTCGACGTCGCCTGCCGCTTCGACGGCGCGTCCGCTGGTGGCCAGCACATTGCGCCGCATGAGACGGTCGATGCCCGCGATGCCGATGGCGCTGAGCAGTCCGCCGATGGTCGTCGGGATCAGGCAAACAATTAGCGAAAGCAACACCGGAATGGTTGTCAGAACAACGCCCTTCTGCCCGGCCTGAGCCTCGTTGTAATGGGCGTAAGGAGGCAGAACGAAGACCACGACGATGAACAGCGCGGTCAGGCTGACCAAAACGATATTGAGCGCGATCTCGTTCGGCGTTTTCTGCCGGCGCGCGCCTTCGATCATGTCAATCATCCGGTCGAGAAATGAATGGCCGGCCTCGGCGGTGACCCGCACGACGATCCGGTCACTCAGCACCTTAGTGCCCCCGGTGACCGCGCTGCGGTCGCCGCCGCTCTCGCGCACCACTGGAGCCGATTCGCCGGTTATGGCGGATTCATCCACCGTCGCAATGCCCTCGACGACCTCGCCGTCGGCGGCGATGACTTCCCCGGCTTCACACACGAAATAGTCGCCCAGCTTCAATTCCGTGCTGGAGACGTTGCGTTGCTGGCCGCTGACGAGGACCCGAGCCATGGTGGTCGTGCGCATTTTGCGCAACGCATCGGCGTGGGCTTTGCCCCGCCCTTCCGCCATCGCCTCGGCAAAATTGGCAAACAGGCAGGTAAACCAGAGCCAAAAGCATATTTGGACGTTGAACAGATTAAACTGTCCGGGAAGGAACAGAATGATCGTCGTCCAGATCGAGCCGAGCCAAACCACGAACATGACCAGGTTCTTGACCTCGTCGCGCGGGTGCAGCTTTTTGAAGGAATCGATCACGGCCTGGCGAAACAACGTTTTATAACTGAATTCGACTTTGGTGCTCATAATTTCAGGATCTGCTAAGGTTTAAATGGAAGTTAGAATGCTCGGCCGGCCGCCATCAGCCCATGTTCCACAATCGGACCGAGACAAAGTGCCGGGAAGAACGTCAAGGCCGCCACTACCAGGATGACGCCGGTGAGCGTGAGGCCAAAGGTCCAGCCGTGGGTTGGCAACGTGCCTGAGGAAGCCTCGACGGTCTTCTTGGAGGCCAGGCGACCGACAATGGCCAGCGCCGAGATAATCGGAATGAACCGCCCGATCCAGATGACGATGCCGGCGCCGATATTGTAGAAAGGTGTATTGGCGTTAAGCCCAGCGAACGCGCTTCCGTTGTTATTGGCCGCCTCGCCAAAGCAGTAAAGCACTTCGGTCAGGCCATGGGGCCCGCCATTATTCATGCTGGAAAGTCCTTGCGGGACCATGACAGCAATCGCCGTCGGGATGAGCGCGGCGATATTCGGAATCAGCACTCCGATGACGGCCCAAGTGGCGCACCAGGCGTCGAGTTTCTTTCCCAGGTATTCCGGTGTGCGGCCGATCATCAGTCCGGCAATGAAAACCGTGATGAGCACATGGAATAACATGCAATACATACCGCAACCGATGCCGCCGAACAGCATCTCACCGATGAGGATATTCCAAAGCGGCATCAGGCCGGCCAAAGGCATCCAGCTATCGTGCATCGAATTGACCGAGCCGTTGTCGATGGCGGTGCAGGAGACACCCCAGAGCAAGCTGTTCATAACACCAATCCGTTGCTCTTTGCCCTCCATATTGACGGAGAGACCGCCGGTAACGGGGTTGGGCCGCGTTTCGAAATACCATGCGCCGACGAACGAGAGCACGTATAGGGCGAGCATGACGTTGAACAGGCACCAGGCGTGTTTCTTGTTCCCCACCAGCAGCCCGAACATGTAGACCTGGGCCATCGGCACAACAATGATGGCCAGCATCTCCCAAAAGTTTGTGAAAGGGGTCGGATTCTCGAACGGGTGAGCACTGTTAACGTTGTACCAGCCACCGCCGTTGGTGAAGAGTTGCTTGATGGATTCGAGCGAGGCCACCGGGCCAATGGGAATGACCTGGGTCTCAATCTTTGCGTCCATCATCACGGGCGCATTGGTCATAATGGGCTGTCCCTTGGCATCTACTTGCGGCACATCGACCATGACGGGCGCGCCGTTCGCGACCAGGGGTTTGCCATTGGCATCGAGCTTGGGCGCCTGCGCGACGACCTGGATGTTCGTGGTAACGGGCTGGCCCTTGTCGTCGGTCTTCGGAACCTGCGTAGTGTAAGGCTCCATCAGGTTGGCCGTGTGATAGGGCTTCCAGGTTTGTGGCACGCCCTGCCAAGCCAGCGGAATGGCCCAGAGCACGGAAAGTGGAATTACGAAGTAAAGCAGACCGCGGGTCAGATCCACCCAGAAATTGCCGACCTCGTGAACCGAAGCACGCTTGAGCGCCCGGCCGACCGCGACCAGGACCGCCAGGCCGGAAGCGCCGCTGAGGAACTGGTGGACCATGATGCCGATTACCTGGGAGAAGTAACTCATGGTGGTCTCGCCAGCGTACGACTGCCAATCAGCATTGCAGGTGAAGCTCCAAGCCTGCATGAAAGCCAAGTGCCACGAACAGTTCGGCAGTTTCGCCGGGTTCAACGGCAACCAGGCCTGGGTCATGAAAATGGCCATGAGCGACACGAAACCAACCGTGGCGAAGAGCAGTACTGCCCAAAAATACTGTAACCAGGTCATCTCCTCTTTTGGATCGACACCGGTAAGGCGATAAATCAGGGTCTCAATTGGGGAGAAAATCGTATGCAGAAAGGTTTTCTCGCCCTTGTAGACTTTGGCCATGAACTTGCCCACGACGGGCGTCAGCGCAATGCCCAGTCCAAAGAACAAAAGGATTTGTACTATTTCGATCGTCGTCATAGCTTGGTTGATGTACGGATGAAGATTTTAATGTTGAAAGGATTCAAAGCAGGGCCGATGCCCAATTGCTCGAGGCTTTGGCAAATCCACTTGCCGCAAGCAGTTAGCATCTCAGTCGAGTTTTGTGCGGGATGCCTCTGCCCTTGCTCCAATAAGCAAGGTGGCCAACATTAGCCAGACCGAGCGGTGGGGGCGTTAAAACCGGGTTCAAGAGCGTAAAATTAAGATAAAAAAATTGGAGGATTCCAGCCCCTAATGGCTTCCAATGAGACCTTCCGGTTGCGGAACTGTTAAACCTCCCTCGGAATGGACGGTCGGAGTGAATCACTCGGATCGCCCGGAAAACACGATTCGCAATTACTGGCTGTCCAACAAGCCGCGGTTCGGCTTGCGGCCATTCATCTCTTGGGGATTACACAAATCGCACTGGAGGGCGGGTATCAAGATTTCGTCAAAACTCCTCGGCCCGCCCAATGAATTGAACGGTCAAAAGGAGACACCGATTAGGAGGGCCGGAGAGAGGAGGCCTTTCAAATGCGCATGGACGGCCGTGGGGAGGAGCCGCTCCCCACCCCTTTCTATGGGAGGGAGAATTCGGGTTAAGCTCCGGAGGCAGTGATTCTCGTGCTCGGCATCGTGTCAGAATTCAAACTCGTTCGCCAGGCCAGCTTCTCGACGGCTTGCTGTTCGGAAATCGTCAGGACCGGACATTTGGAGTTTTCGATCACCCGACCGGAGGTGTGTTGACGAAAACCGTTCCAAACAGATTTGCACCGGCGCGTTCCGAGCACCAGCAGATCAAAATCCTCGCTTCGCATGGCAATTTCCTCCCAGGGAAGCCCTTCGGCCAATACGGTGTACGCTTTGGCGCGACCGGACAATGATCTGGATAATTGTTCTATTTTTGCCGAGCCGTCCGCCCAAAGATCATTCATCAGGCTTTCAGCGCTGCCAGATACCAGTGGGCTGAGGACGTCAATCACGTGCAGAACAGTCACATTGGCGCCATATTCTTTGGCGAGGGAAACGGCGACTTCAAGAGCCTTAGCCGAGGCGGGCGAGAAATCCGTGGGGACCAGGATCTTTTTAATGGCGATTTTTCGGCCGAATTGATCGAGCTCGTAATCCTCGAGCCTGGTCGAATTATCCGGGGGACCGGGCGTGAATTGCGCCTTGCGTTCATCCATGCCCTCAAGAACCTCCGGGTGAACTAATGCCGCAGGTTTCTGCTTCATGGTTTAAACATGACCGTCGCCCAGCGACGCGGGTAATAAAAACGCGGCGCAAAGGCGTTAAATGTTTATCAACAATTCATCAGGCAGCTGGGCATTCCGCCTTCAAAAAGAACCTGAGGCTGCCCTTTGCCGGAAAATCTTATTTGCGCGGGGCAGGCGCGCCGTTGCGGCTAGAAAGCTTCTTGTTTGTCAGGAATCGGCCTCGCGAACCGCCAGTTCACCTTTTGCGGCAAGCGCCAGACTATAGCCGAGGTTTCCTTGAGTCCTCAGCAGGACTTCTCCACCGTACGGTCCGAGTTTTTTGCGGATTTGGCAAATGAGAACCCGTAAATCCTGGATTTTCTTGTCCGAACACATCCCCCAAATGGAACGCAAAAGATGGCTGCACGTTACGACTCTGCCGGCATAACGCGCCAACACGTAAAACAATACCTCCTCCTTGCGCGTCAATTTGACGGAGCGGCCGGCGATGGTGACCTGGTGGGTTGCCAGGTTCGCGACCAACTCTCCCTCGACCAGGAACGGTCCGTCGGGGACATTTGGCAATGGCCGCAATAGCACGCGCAAACGGGCGAGCAGTTCAGCCGGGCTAAATGGCTTGGTCACGTAATCGCTGGCACCGGCATCCAATGCTCCCACCTTGGCCGAATCATCCGTCCGCTCCGAAAGGATTAGCACCGGAACCTGGCTCCACTCCCGAAGATTCTGCAGCACCGCCAGGCCGTCCTCGTTGGGCAAGGCGATCTCCAGAATAATCACGTCCGGTTTGGCTCCGACCGCTTTGCGGACGCCGGTCCGCGTGTTTTCAGCCTCCAAAATCCGGTAACCGTAAGGTTCAAGAACGATGCGCAAGAGACGGCGGGAGGCTTTTTCATCATCGATGACCAGGATTCGCGGGTCTGGCTTCAATCGATGAGTTCTACATACGAGGCTGGCTCGCCGTTGAGGTTTAATTCGGCGCTTGCAGAAAGGCAAAAACCATCAACCCAAGGCCGAACAAGCCTGCCCAAAAAATGAGCCGTAGAATCTGTCGGAACGCTCTTCTTTGGCGAGCGCAGTCGCTCATCCAGGAAGCATCCACAACCCACCGCAAGCCGGAGCCGCTCTCGGGCTGGGAAGGGTCAACCCATCGGTAGCGCTCCGGAATGAAGCCTTCGGCGGCCAGATGCCGAATCAAGTAAGACTTCTGACGTGGAGAAATATTGGCGCGGGCAGCGTGGACTACTACACCATCAGGGTGGTTCTCAACGAGAATGTCATTTTCGCGGTTGGAACTCGAAAACTCGAATCGCTTGGGACATTCGGCCAGGGCATGCACAGTAAACCTCCTATTCGCGATCGGTTTGAGCCACCGGACTGGCGGCGGGCGCCGGAGCCAGCGCATCCAAAGCCAGGTTCAGTTCCAACACGTTTACGCCGGGATCGCCCAAGACGTTGAGATCAGCGCGATCGGTGTGCTGCTCAATCAGCGCTCGCACCTTATCTAAGGGCAGCCCGCGAACCTTGGCGACACGTGACGCCTGAAGTTCCGCGTTGGTGGGGCTGATATGCGGGTCCAGGCCGCTGGCCGAAGCGGTGACGGCGTCGGCCGGAACCGGAGCATTGGTTTCGAGCCCGTTTTGAGAACGATAATCGGCAATATTCTGAGCGACAGAATCGTGCAGTTTTTGTGAGGTCGGCCCGAGGTTGCTGCCGCCGGAACTGGTGGCGTCGTAACCGTTGCCGGCGGCCGAAGGGCGCGAGTGGAAATATTTCTCGCCGGTGAACTGCTGACCAAGCAGGCGTGAGCCGCGAACCGTGCCACTGGAATCGGTGATCAGGCTGCCATTGGCCTTGTCGCGGAATAAAAGCTGCCCGAGTCCAAACACGAGCAACGGGTACAAGCCGCAGCAAACCAACGCCAGCATCAGGGTGACCAGGACGGCACTGCGGATTTCAGAGAAAAACGATTTCATAGGAGTTAAACGAGTTTGAGGGCAGTGATGATGACGTCGATGATCTTGATCCCGACGAAGGGAATGATCACGCCGCCCAGTCCATAAATGAGCAGATTACGCTGCAGAATCGCCAGCGCCCCAATGGGTTTGTAGGCCACGCCGCGCAACGCCAGCGGGATAAGGGCGATGATGATCAGAGCGTTAAAAATCACCGCGCTGAGAATCGCGCTGGTAGGACTATGAAGCTGCATAATGTTCAGCGGGGCAATCGCCGGGAAGGTCGCCATCAACATCGCAGGGACGATGGCGAAGTACTTGGCCACGTCGTTGGCGATGCTAAAGGTCGTGAGCGAGCCACGGGTGATGAGCAGTTGTTTGCCGATTTCGACGATCTCGATCAGCTTGGTTGGATTGCTATCCAGGTCCACCATGTTGCCGGCTTCGCGGGCGGCCTGGGTCCCCGTATTCATTGCGACACCGACGTCGGCCTGGGCGAGTGCCGGGGCGTCGTTAGTGCCGTCACCGGTCATGGCGACCAGGTGGCCGTCGGCTTGCTCGGTGCGAATGCGCTTGAGCTTGGCCTCGGGCGTGGCTTGTGCAATGAAATCATCCACGCCGGCTTCGGCCGCAATGGCGGCGGCGGTCTGCGGGTTATCGCCAGTGATCATCACGGTCCGGATGCCCATCTTGCGCAATTGAGCGAAGCGCTCCTTGATGCCGCCTTTAACGACGTCTTTCAGATGGATGACGCCTAGCACATCGATGTTATCCGCCACAACCAGCGGAGTGCCGCCTGAGCGCGAGATTTCCTCAACCTGTTGGGTGACGAGTTGTGGGAAGCGTCCGCCTTTTTTTTCGACATAAATGCGCATGGCTTCGGCGGCGCCTTTGCGAATCGAGCGCGTAACCGTTTGGACCGGGGTAGCAACGATTGCTACTCCGCCACTGCGACCCGCGACGGACGCCTCGCTCTTTTCAGCGCCGTCAAGAAAGTCGACCCCGCTCATACGGGTTTGGGCGGAGAACGGCACAAACCTTGCCTGCGGCTCCGCCACTTCCCGGCCACGTAAATTGAACCGTTGCTTGGCCAGGACCACGACCGAACGGCCTTCGGGCGTTTCGTCTGCCAGCGAAGCCAACTGGGCGGCGTCAGCCAAGCGCTCCGGGCTGACGCCGGGGGCGGGAATAAAGTTGGTGGCCATGCGGTTGCCCAAGGTGATGGTGCCGGTCTTATCGAGCAGGAGCACGTCGACGTCACCGGCTGCCTCGACCGCGCGGCCGCTGGTGGCCATGACGTTGCGCCGGATCAACCGGTCGATCCCGCTAATGCCGATCGCGCTGAGCAGGCCACCGATCGTCGTGGGAATCAAACAAACCAACAGCGCCACCAGCACTGGCACGGAAAAGACCACCCCCGAGTAGATGCCAAAAGGCTTTAGCGTCACGCAGACGAGCAAAAAGATGAATGTCAATGCGGCCAACAAAATCGTCAGCGCGATTTCATTAGGGGTCTTTTGTCGACGCGCGCCTTCGACCATGGCAATCATGCGGTCCAGGAAGGCTTGTCCCTTTTCCTGTGTGACGCGGATGACAATTCGATCGCTGATGACCCGCGTGCCGCCAGTCACGGCGCTGCGATCTCCACCGCTCTCGCGCACGACCGGCGCCGATTCGCCCGTGATGGCTGATTCATCCACGCTCGCGATGCCCTCGACGACGTCGCCATCGGCGGGGATCGTGTCCCCCGCTTCGCAGACAACCAGGTCGCCTTTTTGAAGTTGCGGTGCCGGGATGCGCTCTTCGCGGCCGTCCTTGAGCCGGCGAGCGATGGTATCCTTGCGCGCCTTGCGCAAGCTCTCGGCTTGCGCTTTGCCGCGCCCTTCGGCGACGGCCTCGGCGAAATTGGCGAACAGCACTGTGAACCACAGCCAGACGGCCAGTTGCGTGATGAACCCTTTGTCAGTCGGCGAAGTGAAAATGCCCGCAGTGGTCAACACCGCGCCAACCATGGTGACAAACATCACCGGGTTCTTGACCATGAGCCGGGGATTCAGCTTGCGAAACGAATCGCCGATGGCCGGGCCAACAATGGTCCAATCGAACAGCGAAGGAGCTTTATGGGTCATATCGTAATATCGTAAAAGTGACAAGGGTTGAGAATTTGCCTTAATAGAGCTTCCCTTGGGCCGTGAGGAAGTGCTCGACGATCGGTCCCAAGGTCAAGCCGGGCAGAAAATTCAGGGCGCCGACCAGCAAGACGGTGCCGAGCAGCAAAACCACGAAGGTGCCACCGGCTACCGGGAAGGTTCCGGCACTGGGAGGAGCGATCTTTTTCGCCGCCAGCGAGCCGGCCATGGCCAGGATAGGGACGATCATCAGGAACCGTCCGATGAGCATGGCCAGACCGATGGTGGTGTTATACCAGGGAGTGTTCGCGGTCAGACCCGCAAAGGCGCTCCCGTTGTTACCGTTAGCTGAGCTGTACGCGTACAGCATCTCGCTTAATCCGTGAGGACCCGTGTTATTCAATCCAGCCAGGCCCCATTGGCTGACCGAAGCCCACGCCGCAAAACCCAGAATGGAAACCGCCAGCACCAGCAAAGCGAGCATCGCCATTTTGACCTCGTAAGACTGAATCTTTTTTCCAAGATATTCCGGGGTGCGGCCAACCATCAAACCGGCGATGAACACCGCCAGCACGACAAAAACCAGCATTCCATAGAGGCCGGCACCGACGCCCCCAATGATGATTTCGCCGAGTTGGATGTTGAACAGCGGAACGAACCCGCCCAGCGCGGTAAAGGAATCGTGCATCGAATTGACGGCGCCGCAGGAGGCGTCGGTCGTCACGGTGGCGAACAAAGCGGAATTGAAAATGCCGAAGCGCACTTCTTTGCCTTCCATGTTCCCGCCGGATGCCGCGACGCCAAGTTGCTGATGGATTGGGTTGCCCGCCACTTCCGAGTGCCAGCACAAGAGGACACCGGCCAAAAAGAGAATCATCATCGCCGCCCAAACGGACCATCCATGTCCGGGGCTCTTGACCATCCGGCCCAGGTAGAAAGTCAGGCCGCTGCCGATGGCAAAAATCGAGACCATCTGCAGGAAATTCGAGAGCGGAGTCGGGTTTTCGAACGGATGCGCCGCATTGGCATTCATGTAACCGCCGCCATTGGTTCCAAGCATCTTGATCGCCACCTGCGATGCCACGGGTCCCTGGGCGATGACTTGCTCATCAATTTTCTGGTCGACCATTACTGGCATGTTGGTCATGACCGGCTGGCCTTTTTCATCGAGCTTGGGCACGTCCATCATCACGGGCGCGCCATTGGCCATGACCGGTTTGCCGGCGGCATCCAATTTGGGCGCTTGGACCATGACCGCGCCATTGGTCGTCACCGGCTGGCCTTTTTCATCGGTTTTGGCTACTTGGATGGTATACGGTTCTGTTAGCTTGGCTTTGGTGTACGGCTTGAAATTCTGAATCATGCCTTGAGAAATCAGGACCAGGGCAAACACCGTGCAGATCGGCAGGAGCAAGTAGTACGTGACCCGCACCAGGTCCACCCAGAAATTGCCCAGCGTTTGGGCTGAGTGCCGCGCAATCCCTCTCACGAGCGCCGCGGCAATGGCAATACCGACCGCCGCCGAGGCAAAGTTGTGAATGACCAACGCCACCATCTGCGACAGGTACGACATGGTGGCTTCGCCGGTATAGCTTTGCCAATTGGTGTTGGTGGTGAAACTCGTCGCCGTGTTGAACGACAGGTCTGGTCCAACCGCGCCAAAGGCTTGCGGGTTTAGTGGAAGCAAATGTTGCAGCCGGAGAATCGCGTAGGTGAATAGGCAACTCACCATGCTGAAGAGCAGCATGGCAAACGTATATTCCTTCCAGCTATGCTCCTTGTCCGATCGCACACCCATCAGCCGATAAGTCAAGTGCTCCAAAGGTCGGAGAACCGGGTCGAACCAGGTGTGGCCGTTCGCATCCAAAACCCGAAGCAGGTACAGACCCATCGGTTTGGTGATCAGCGCGACTGCCGCCACAAACAAACCAAGTTGTAACCAATCAATTGAGCGCATAGTAAAGTCTTAAAATTTTTCCGGCCGAATCATGGCCACGAGCAGGTAGATGAACAGCAGCAGTGAAACGCCGCCAACGATGATGTTTTCCATAAGCGAAGCCTTTTACATTTTTTCACACAGCCCGACGTACAGCGCGCTCACGATAAAAAAGAGCACCACCACTCCCACGTAGATTAGGTCAGTCATTACGTTAGCCTTTGTTTATTCTGCCTGGAAGTTGGCATGACCGCCGCAGGTGCGGTAATTAAATCCGGAGCCGTCCTCGTCAAAAATTTGTTAAAGTCCGCCACCCTCCCAACCGACCCGAAATCCGGGCTCTGCCTCTGGTGAGTCCCTTCACTTCCGCGATCCCGCAAATCCAGTTGCCTCCAGCACAACCGAATACGGTACGAACCAGAATGTGGCTCCGGACGGAATCTCAGGAGGCTTTGAGTGACCGCAGGGCTGGATTGGGGATTGCCAAGCAGGCCTTGAAGAGGCTAGAAAAGGCGGGATGTCGACGGTAGCCGAGCAATTACACCAGGCGCGCGAGGCCAAAAAACTAACGGTCGAGCAGGTCGCCGAGATTACCAAAATCCGCGGGGATCACCTTCGGGCGTTGGAGGAGGGGAATTTCAATGTGTTTTCGGCACCGGTGTATATCCGCGGGTTTGTGCGGACCTATTCGACGCTGCTGAAGCTGGATGTGCCGCGGGTGATGGCTGCGCTGGACGGCGAGTTGGGCCAAACACAGAAATTTGCCGAGCCCCCGCCTTTATCAAGCGAGCCGCGCGGGGCAGTCGATTTCCTGATGCTGCAGCTTTCGAAAATCGATTGGCACAAAGGGGTGCTGATTTTAGGCGCGGTAGTGGTCGTGCTGGCCGTCGTCCTGGGCTATGCCGCTTATCATCATTACCGGACAAACGACCCGCTTAAAAACGTCAAACCGGGGCTTTACAAGGCCCCGGCGCATGGATCGGGCGACACGTTACCCGTGCCGCCCGTGAAAAGGTAACCGGCTCAAGGTTGGCGTTGTGTTAACGGCGACGAGGGTCCCCCTTCGGCTTAGCGGCAGTGCTGCTGACAGGATCTTTGCCAGGCACCGTAACGGTCACCGAGCTAGTCGAGCTGTTTCCAGAGGCATCGGTCGATTGAAGATTAATGGTATAGACGCGCGTCATTCCAGACTGACCTTTGGAGGCGGCAAGCCTGGCGGTAAGTCGTCCGGTGATTTGGATATCCTCCCGGTCGACCGGCTGATTGCAGGTGATGGAGACGATCCGCGTCAACGGGCAAGCGTCGCAATTATCAGCAACTTTGACCGAGACGGTGACCGGAACAAGCTGGTGATTGGGCGGGCTGAGCGTGTTGGGAGAGACAGTCGCTGATTGGAAGACCGGCGGGGTGATGTCGTCGATTTCCAAAGGCACGCTTACCTGTGAGCGATTGCCGGAGGCGTCAACGGCTGTGAGCGTGACGGCATAGAACCCATGAGCCAGGACGGCGCCAGCCGCGGGGCTCTGGGTCAGCGCGATTTGATCCGCGGAGCTGCAATTATCGCTTACCAGCACGGCCGACAGAAGATCAGGCACGGAGGCCTGGCAATGGGCATCGGCGCACAGCTTCACGGAACCTGGATGACTTAAGAAGACCGGCGCTGTCATATCCGCCACCTTAAACGGAACGTTGGCGCGAGTGCTGTTTCCGGCCGGATCGGAGACAGTCACCACGACCATCTGGTCGCCCAGGCCCACCGAAGTCCCTGCCTCCGGGCTCTGCGTCGTGACGAGAAGATCGGCGGGCGTGCAGGCATCGGCTGCAACAACTTTCGAGCGGATATCCGGGACGGTAGCCTGGCAGCCGTCCACGGCAGAAAGCGTGAAAGCGGGCGGCAGACTCAGGATGGTGGGAGGGGTGGCGTCGGCAACAGTGAACAAAACCATACAGGTCGAAGTATTGCCTGAGGCATCGGCCACCGTGACGGTGACCGGATGTTGCCCCAAGCCGACAATGGTTCCCGCCGGAGGATTCTGGGTGATGATCAGTGAGCCACTCGGAGTGCAGTTGTCCGTGGCTTTAACCTGTGAAGTGAAATCAGGAACAGTGCCCTGGCAGTTTACATCGGCGGACACAGTCATGCCGGTTGGGCAGGAACCAGCCGGCGGGGTGCGATCGGCGACAATTACCGTCAGGTTGGCTTGTGACGAGCCGCCGCATGGGTCGGTCACTTTCAGGGTGACGACATTGGTGCCCATAGGCAGGGAAACGGTCAAAGAGGAGCTCGTGCCAAGCACATTCCCAGCGGTAGACCACTCAAATGAAAGAGTATCGTTATCTGGATCGCTGGAACCGGAGCCGTCCAGTGTAACCGAGGATTGGCAATCCACAGTCTGGTCAGGGCCGGCCACGGCCACGGGGGGATTATTACCGGTGGCCAAATCAAGAACGAACCATTGCGAGAGCCCATTGTAGTTGCCTACACCCACGACTCGCCCGGCATCATTGATGTAAAGAGCCGTGACCAGTTCCCATCCGGAGTTGTCGGGCAGGAGCGAATTGAGATCGGTGAGCTTGCCCTTCTGCCAAAGAAAGGCATGCTCGTCATCGGAAGCGGTGAAAGATTCGCCCACCACCTGGCCGCGATTGTTGATGGCGTTCGGCTGAGTGTAAGAACCGCCTAAAGTTCCAAGGTCCGTCATATTCACGCCGTCATAAATGAAACCGTGTGTTTCGAGATCGTTGGAAGTGTTGGCCAACCCCGCCACCAGGCCGTTTGAGTTGACCATGTAAGCCCCGGAGTACGTGCCTCCGAAAGTTCCCAAATCGGTCTTGGCTCCTCCGGTGGAAATGAAAGCATGAATCTCGGACGCGTTCAGAGAGGCTTCGCCCACGACCATCCCGCTGTCGTTTACCGCGAACGCCGAACTGTAGGTGCCGCCGAATGTGCCAAGGTCGGACATTATTCCGTTAGACCACGTAAAGGCGTGAACGTCGCCGGGCACGCCCGCCTCGCCGACGACCAGGCCCGCGTTGTTCAGAGCGAAAGGCGCGCTGTAGTTGCGGCCCAGGTTGCCGACGTCAAACCTCGTGCCGTTGGAAATAACGAAACCAGATGTGCCCGCACCCCCGGGCAAATCGGAGACCCCGATGATCGTGCCGGAATCATTAATTGCGGTGGCGGAGCTCGAAGGCCCGCCCAAAGTGCCCAGGTCCTGCAAACCGCCGCCAGCCAGCAGGAAGGCGTGCGATTGCGTATCCCCGGCCAAGGCGGCTTTCCCGACGACCTGCCCGGACTGATTGATCCAATGCGCCTCACTGGTGCTGCCGCCTAGAGTGCCCAGGTCGGTCAACTGTCCGCCGCTGTACTGAAAGGCATGACTCGGATGCTCACCGAATACATAAAAGAAACCCGCCAGGTCACCCGCCGCGTTGAGACTGAAGACCTGGTACCCGGAGCCCGGAATGGCCGGAAGGTTAGTGATGGTCGAGGAGCCGGCATCGCAAGCCCGCGAGTTTTCAGGGTGTAACGGCAAAGTCCCGCTCAGGG
>Ga0070741_10002099_pt1 | contig 55532 bp, 48 predicted proteins | sample Coa_R1_4_FD_66440 | JGI IMG/M metagenome (GOLD analysis project Ga0070741, IMG submission 66440) | Surface soil microbial communities from Centralia Pennsylvania, which are recovering from an underground coalmine fire - Coalmine... | ecosystem: Environmental > Terrestrial > Soil > Unclassified ... | reverse complement strand
AGGACCTCGACGTGCAGGGCAGCCTGCCGCGCGACCTCGACGGCGTCTACCTGCGCAACACCGAGAACCCGGTGCATCAGCCGCTGGGCAAGTACCACCCGTTCGATGGCGACGGCCTGCTGCACGCGATCCGCTTCCGCGACGGCCGCGCCTCCTACCGCAACCGCTTCGTCCGCACCGAGGGCTTCCTCGCCGAGGAGGCCGCCGGGCGCGCGCTGTGGTCGGGCCTGGCGGAGATGCCGCCGCGCTCGGAGCGCCCCGGCCGCGGCGCTCAGGGCGCCCTGAAGGACGCCTCCAGCACCGACGTGCTGGTGCACGCCGGGCGCGCGCTCAGCTCCTTCTACCAGTGCGGCGCGCTGTACCAGCTCGATCCCGAAACGCTGGAGCAGCACGGGCCGGCGCAGTGGCACGGCGCCTTCCCAGCCGAGGGCGTCTCGGCGCACGCCAAGGTCGACCTGGGCAGCGGCGAGCTGCTGTTCTTCAACTACTCCAAGCGGGCGCCGTACATGCATTGCGGCGTGGTCGACCGCCACCACCGGCTCACGCACTACCGCCCGGTGCCCCTGCCCGGCCCGCGCCTGCCGCACGACATGGCTTACACGCGGCGCTTCATGATCCTCTGCGACTTCCCGCTGTTCTGGGACGCCGGGCTCTTGCCCCGCGGCCTGCACGTGGCGCGCATGCACGACCTGCCCTCGCGCTTCGCCCTGGTGCCGCGGCCTGGCGGCGGCGCCGGCGAGGCGATCCGCTGGTTCGAGGCCGCGCCGACCTACGCGCTGCACTTCACCAACGCCTGGGAAGACGGCGACGAGGTGGTGCTGGACGGCTACCGCCAGCGCACGCCGATGCCGCCGCCGCTGGCCGGCGCGCCCAGGCCTTACGCCATGCTGATGGCCTATACCGACCTGCACTCGCTCCGGCCGCAGCTGTGGCGCTGGCGCTTCAACCTGCGCAGCGGCGCGACGCGCGAGGAGCCGCTGGAGGAAGGGGTCAGCGAGTTCGGCACCGTCAACCAGGGCTACGCCATGCGCGCCAACCGCTACGTCTACAGCGCCATCGGCGAGCACGGCATGTTCCTGTTCACCGGCCTGCGCAAGCACGACCTGCAGCGCGGCACGGTGGAGGAGGTGTCCTTCGGCGCCGGCGTCTACGGCAGCGAGGCGCCGTTCGCGCCGCGCGCCGGCGCCGCCGCGGAGGACGACGGCTACCTCCTGACCTACGTCACCGACCTCAACCGCGACTGTTCCGAGTGCTGGGTCTACGCCGCGCAGGACCTCGGCGCCGGACCGCTGGCGCGGCTGCGGCTGCCGGCGCGCATCCCCAGCGGCACCCATGCCTGCTGGGCCGGCGCGGCGGAACTGAACGCCGCGTAAGCCGGCCATGGCCACCGTGACCATGCACCCCCTCATCGGCGGCCCCGGGCCGTCCCTGTCCACCGCCCAGGACGCAGCTCCATGACCGTCAACCGCATCTTCTGCATCGGCCGCAACTACGCCGCCCACATCGAGGAGCTCGGCAACACCCCGGACGAGGCCTTCGTGCTGTTCATGAAGCCGGCCTCCTGCGTGGTGCCGCCGGGGCAGGCGGTGAGGCTGCCGCGCAACCGCGGCAGCGTGCACCACGAAGCCGAACTGGTGGTGCTGCTCACCGGCGGCGGCGGCGACATCCCCGAGGACCAGGCGCTGAGCCACATCAGCCACCTCACCCTGGGCCTGGACCTGACCTTGCGCGACCTGCAGAACGAGCTGAAGAACAAGGGCAACCCGTGGGAACTGGCCAAGGCCTTCGACCAGGCCGCGCCGCTGGGGGAATGGAAGCCCTACCAGGACCAGGACCTGCAGGCCCTGGAATTCACCTGCCACGTCAATGGCTCGCTGCGCCAGCACGGCAAGACCCGCGACATGCTGTTCAACGTCGCGCGGCAGATCCACATCCTGTCGCGCACCTGGGCGCTGCAGGACGGCGACATCGTCTACACCGGCACGCCCGCCGGCGTCGGGCCGCTGCTGCCCGGCGACCGCATCGCGCTGGAGAGCGCCGCCATCGGCCGCTTCGAGTGGAACTGCGTCTGAGCCGCCCGCGCTTGTAGGCCGGAAAGCGGCTGAGGCACCGCAGGCGCGCCGGGGCCGGCGCCTCGCGCGAAACGCCTTTGGCTTCGACGCTCAGTTCAGGTGCCGCAGCTTGTCCGGGTTGCGCACCGTGTACACCCGCGCGACCAGGCCGTCGCGGATTTCCAGCGCGAAGGTCTGGAACGGGCCTTCCGCTCCGTGCAGCACCAGGCCCGGCATGCCGTTGACGCGCGCGGCGCGGCCGCGCATTTCGGGAGTGCCGAACTTGGCCAGCACGCCGCAAAGGAAGCGCGCGATGTGCTCGGGGCCGTGGATCGGCTTGAGCGCCGCCTTCACCTTGCCGCCGCCGTCGGAGTAGAACACCGCGTCCTGCGCCAGCACCTTGCTCAGCGCCGCGATGTCGCCGCTGCCGACCGCCGCGACGAAGGCGGCGAACACCCGCGCCTCCTCCTCCGGGCTGGGCTTGAAGCGCGGCTTCTCCGCCCGCACGTGGCTGCGCGCCCGCGCCGCCAGCTGGCGGCAGGCGGCGGCCTCGCGGCCCAGCGCCTCGCCCACCTGCTCGAACTCCATGTCGAACACGTCGTGCAGCAGGAAGGCGGCGCGCTCCAGCGGCGACAGCCGCTCCAGGGCGAGCATCAGCGCCACCGACAGGTCGTTGGCGTATTCGCTGGCGCCCTCGGTGGACAGGGCGCCCTCGTCCAGCACCGGTTCCGGCAGCCAGGGGCCGATGTATTCCTCGCGCCGCGCACGCGCCGATTTGAGCTGGTCCAGGCACAGCCGCGTCACCGCCTTGGACAGGAAGGCGCGCGGCTCGCGCACCGCCGCGCGGTCGGTGGCGTGCCAGCGCAGGTAGGCGTCCTGCACGACGTCCTCGGCCTCGGCGCGCGAGCCGAGCATGCGGTAGGCCAGGCCGATCAGGTGGCCGCGCAGCGGCTCGAAGCTGGCGGCGGCATCGTCGGCGCTTCCCATATGCGCCTCAGGCCGCCGCCACCGGCAGCTCCTCGCCGCCGACGCGCACCCGCACGCAGCTGTGGCCGTGGCCCAGGGCGTACTTCAAGGTGGGGAACATCCGCGCCGAGGTCAGCGCGTAAGCCAGCGAGACCAGCGCGCGCCGGCCCCAGCGGCGCACCACCTCGCGGCGCAGCACGTCGGCTTCGAGGTCGTGGGCCAGCACGGCGCGGGCGAAGCGCCAGCCGAGCGCGGCATCCGGCGGCATTGCCGCCTCCTGGCCGCGCAGCATGGCGCGGATCGTCGCCGGCGCGACGCCATCGCCCTCGGCCATGCGCACCACCAGCTGGGTGCAGGGACCGCAGTCCTCGGCCAGGGTGCCGACCAGCTTGGCGGCGTACCAGGCCTCGCGCGGCACGTCCTCGCGGTACTGCGCCAGCCCCATGACGCCGTTGAACCTGAGCAGCGCCGCGGTGCTGATCTCGAGGATCTCGCGGGCATAGCCCATGTCGTAGTCGTGCTCGCGCTCGAACGCGTCGAGGCGGTTGCGGATCAGTGCTTTGAGGGGGTTCATCGCATCGCTCCTTCAGACAGTTTCTGCCGTGGCCAGGCCAGCCACAACGCCCACAGTGCCGGGATGACCACCAGTACCGAGTCGATGGCGAAGTGCGCCGGCTCCTCGCGCCCCGCCAGCAGGTCCCAGACGTGGGTCAGGGCATGCAGGCCGAGGAAGACGCAGCCGATCAGCGCCGCCGGCCAGGCGCGGGCGTCGCGCCACAGCCACAGCAGCCCGGCTCCGGCGGCGACGAAGGCGCAGCCTATGTCACGCACAAAATGCGGGTTGAACGGCCCGGTGCCCGGCACGGTGGGTATGGCGTGATACCAGGGTTCCGGCGCCAGCAGCATGTACAGCCCGTTGAGCACCTGCGCCAGGCCCAGCCCGAACGCCGACCACACCACGAACGCACTGCGCATCGCTTCCTCCTTTCTGGTCGTCCACTGCCAGGACGAGATAGCATGCCCCGGTGTGACATGCCCCGGCGATTACCTCCCCGATGAACTACCTGGCGCACCTGTGGCTGACCGAACAGGCCGGCCTGCCCCTGGCCGGCGCCATCCTCGGCGACCTGGTGCACGGCCGGCTCGACGGCCGCTTCCCGGACGCGCTGGAGCGCTCGATCCGGCTGCACCGGCGGGTCGACGCGGTGACGGACAGCCACCCCCTGGTGGCGGAACAGCGCGCCGGCTTCGGCCCCGGCGCGCGGCGCTATGCCGGCATCGTGCTGGACCTGGTACACGACCACGCCCTGGTGCTGGACTGGGACCGCTACAGCGGCGAGCACCTGGGCGCCTTCGCGCGGCGCGCGGCGCAGGCGGTGGCCGCGGAGAAGGACGGTTTCCGGCTGGCCGCGATGAGCCCCCCGCCCGCCTGGCGCTTCCGCCGCCTGCTGCTTTCCTACGGCCGGGAGAGCGGCATCGACCAGGCCATGCGGCGCGTCGCCTCGCGGCTGAAGCGGCCGCAGGCGCTGCTCGAAGCGGGCGGGAACTGGCGGCAAACGCTGCCGCAGGTGCGCGAGAACCTGCCGCGGCTGCTGCACGATCTGCGCGCAGCGGCGCTGGAGCTGGCGCGGGAATCCGCCTGAGCGGCAGGCGGTTCAGTGGTGGTAGACGGCCTGCAGGTTCTGGTGCAGCGAATAGCTCATGGCGCCGAGGAAGGCGATCAGTCCCAGGTAGGCGATGCCGTAGTTGATGCGCACGCTCTGCGGCACGTCGTAATAGGCGGCGTTCTCCGGCGCCACGCCGCGCCAGGCCAGGCGCAGCTGCGGCCAGGCCAGGATGGCGATGAGCAGGAACATCGGGCTCGGGTGCAGGAAGAACAGCACCACCAGCACCGGCGCGCCGAACAGCCAGATCCGCGGCGAGATCACCTGGGTGATGCGGCCGCCGTCCAGCGGCGACACCGGGATCAGGTTGAACAGGTTGATCATGAAGCCGGCGTAGGCCAGCGCCAGCAGCAGGCCGCTGTCGGTCTCACGCGAGGCGTAGTAGCAGGCCAGCGAAGCCAGGGTGCCGGCCAGCGGACCGGCGATGCCGACGTAGGCCTCGGTTTCGGCGTCGTGCGGCATCTGCTTCATCTGGATCCAGGCGCCGACGAAGGGGATGAAGGTCGGCGCCCCCACGTCAAGCCCGCGGTGGCGCGCGGCGAGGTAGTGGCCCATCTCGTGCAGCAGGATCAGCAGCACGAAACCCACCGCGTAGGGCCAGCCGAAGAAGAAGGAATATACGATCACCGACAGCAGCATGGTGCCGCCGGTGAACAGCGCCTTGCTCTTCAGCAGCACCAGCAGCAGCTTGATCATGCGGCGCCCGCTTCCGCCAGCAGCTCGTCGATGCGGCGGTCCTTCTCGGCCCACAGCTGCGCGATCCAGTCCTGGAAGCGCTTGCGGAAGGCCGGGTCGTCTTCGTAGCTCCCGGCGTACAGCTCGTGCGGGATGGTCAGGCTGCGCACCTCGACGACGACCTGCTGCACGCGGCCGGCCAGGAAGTCCCAGAAGCCCTTGGCGCCCTCGGGATAGACGATGGTGACGTCGAGCAGCGAATTGATCTTCTCGCCCAGCGCCGACAGGCTCAGCGCCATGCCGCCGGCCTTGGGCCTGAGCAGGTGGCGATAGGGCGACTGCTGCCGATCGTGCTTGGCCTGGGTGAAGCGCGTGCCTTCGAGGAAGTTGAGGATGGTGACCGGCACGTTGCGGTAGTGCTCGCAGGCCTTGCGCGTGGTCTCGAGGTCCTTGCCGCGCAGCTCCGGGTGCTTTTCCAGCTTGGCGGCCGAGTAGCGCTTCATGAAGGGGTAGTCCAGGCCCCACCAGGCCAGGCCCAGCACCGGCACCCAGATCAGCTCCTGCTTGATGAAAAACTTGAAGAACGGCGCGCGCCGGTCGAACGCGCGCATCAGCGAGAAGATGTCGTTCCAGCTCTGATGGTTGGAGCAGACCAGATACTGGCCGCGGCGGTTGAGCTTCTCCACCCCGCGGATGTCCCAGCGGATGCGCAGCAGGTGGTCGGCGAGGAGCACGTTGACGCTGGCCCAGGTCTGCGCACCCCAGGCGACCCATTCCGACACCCGGTCGCGGATGCGCCCCCTGGGCGAGAGCAGCTTGAGCAGGGTGGCGGCGTAGACCGGCACCATCCAGAACAGTGTGTTGGCGCACAACAGCAGCGCCATGACCGTGCCGAGCAGCGGTGCGGGCAGGAAATGCAGCATCGTCTCCCCCAGTCGGTTCTTAGTGCTTTTCTTCGGGCTTGTCGGCGGCCGGCTTCAGCTCGCCGTCGGCCGGATGCGCCGACCAGTGGATGTGTTCGATGTTCCAGCTGTTGCCGGAGCGCTGCAGCACCATGGTCTCGGTGCCGACCAGGTTGATGGGATGACCCTGGAAATTGCCCCGTGTCTGGCTGCGGGAGATGACGCAGGCGGCGTTGTCGCCGAGCCAGATGATGCGGCGCTCCAGCACCTGCAGCTCGGTGGCCTGGGCGAAGGCGGCATCGGCGGCGATATGGGCCCCGGCGTAATCGGAACGGGTTTGGTCGATGAAGCCCTGTTCGTAGATGCTGGCGCTGACCGACAGCAGCTTCAGCGCGCCGCTGGGATCGCCGGCCTTGAGCGCGGCGTGGAAGGCCTCGACCACCGCCACCGGGGCGGGGCTGGAGTCGGCCGGCGCGGCGGCGTTGGACGCTGCGAAGGCGGCCAGGGGTGCGGCGAGCGCGAGGCACAGCAACAGTTTCTTCACCAGGAAAATGCTCCGGGGGCTTCGGTGTCGCCGTAGCTTACTGTACCGGCGGCGCGGCGTCCGCCCGCGCCAGCAGGCTGCCGGCGGGGTCGCGCAGCTCGGCCGCGCGGTAGCTGCCCGGCGGAAGGGCGATCAGGGCGCAGGGGCTGGTCACCATCTCGGCGACCGGCTGCCCCGGGTCGGGGGTGATCAGGCTGGCATTGAGGCGGATGGTGCCGCCGGACAGGCTGGCCTCGCGGCTGACGGCGATGCCGTAGCCGGCGCTCATGCGCACGCCCATCTCGACCAGCACGTAGGGTCCGGCGGTGGGAAGGGGGTCGACGCCGACCAGGTCGACGTTGTGGGCACGCTGCCAGGTGCGCACCGCTTCGCGGTCGGACAGCAGGGTCAGGCGGGTCTGCGGGCCATCGCTGTTGCACATCGCCAGCCGGCGGATCTCCAGCACGTGGGCCGGATCGCCGTCCTGCAGCATCGCGCCGCCCAGCAGCGAGCAGCCGGCCAGCGGTAGCCACAGCGCAGCCGCGACCCAGCGCGGCAGTCCTCCCGCGAACTTCATGTGCCCCGCGTACCCCCCGCTATTTCTCCGCCAAGGCGTCGGCGGCAGCCGGTATGGAGGCGTAGTTTGGCATGTCCACGCCCAGCGCCGCATCCTGCAGGATCAGGTCGGCGGCCTTGTCGGCGATCATGGTGGTCGGGGCGTTGGTATTGCCGCCGATCAGGGTCGGCATGACCGAGGCGTCGGCGACGCGCAGGCCCTGCAGGCCGTGCACGCGCAGGCGCGGGTCGACCACCGCCATGGCGTCGCGGCCCATCTTGCAGGTGCCGACCGGGTGGTAGACGGTTTCGGCGCGGCGGCGGATGTAGTCGCGGATCTGCTCGTCGCTGCGCACCGCCGCGCCCGGCTCCATCTCCTCCACTCCGTGCGGCGCAAAGGCCGGCTGGGCCAGCACCGCGCGCGCCAGCTTGAGGCCCCGCACCAGGGCCTCCAGGTCGCGCGGCGTGGCCAGGTAGTTGGCGTCGATCAGCGGCGGAGCCAGCGGATCGGCGCTGGCCAGGCGCAGGCTGCCGCGGCTCTCCGGCCGCAGGAAGCAGGTCAGCAGGGTGTAGGCGTAATGCTTGAACAGCGGCGCCAGGTTCTGGCCATGGTCGGAGTAGATGAAGGGCACGATGTGCCACTGCAGGTCCGGGATCGGCTGCGCCGGATCGCTCTTGATGAAGCCGCCGGCCTGGGCCAGGTTGCTGGTCAGCTCGCCGCTGCGGCCGGAGAAGAGGTACTGGAACACGCCCTTGAGGGTGCGCCACAGCGAGGTCCAGTGCAGGGTGATGGCGTGGCGGGTCTTCTCTTTCCAGGTGACGTGGATGTCCAGGTGGTCCTGCAGGTTCTCGCCCACTCCCGGCAGCTCGTGCACCAGCGGGATGCCGTGCGGCTCGATCTGCGCCCGCGGTCCCACGCCGGACAGCAGCAGCAGCTGCGGCGAGCCGATGGCGCCGGCGCTCAGGATCACTTCGCGGCGCGCCCGCGCTTCGGCGTAGCGGCCGTCGCGCAGATAGCGCACGCCGACGGCGCGCTTGTTCTCGAACAGCACCTTCGCCGCATGGGCGCCGGTGACCACCTTCAGGTTGGGCCGGTTGAGGGCCGGCGTGAGGAAAGCCCGCGCGTTGGAGCAGCGCTGGCCGTCCTTCTGCATCACGTGGTAGTAGCCGACGCCTTCCTGCTGCGCGCCGTTGAAGTCCGGCGTGCGCGCGTAGCCGGCCTGCTGCGCCGCCTCGACGAAGGCGTCCATCAGCGGATTGACGTAACGGTGCTCGGCGACGTTGAGCGGGCCGCCGCTGCCGTGGAACTCGCGCGCGCCGGGGACCCTGTCGAGCGCCTCGAAGTTTTCGCCCCGGCGGAAATACGGCAGCACGTCCTTGTAAGCCCAGCCCTCGTTGCCCAGGCTGGCCCAGTGGTCGTAGTCCCAGGCGTGGCCGCGGATGTAGCACATGGCGTTGATGGCGGAGCTGCCGCCGAGGGTGCGGCCGCGCGGCCAGAACATCGGCCGGCCGCCGCAGTTGCGCTGCGGCGTGGTCCAGAACTTCCAGTTCAGCTTGTCGCTGCGGATCACCGGGATGATGCCGGCGGGGATGTGGATGAAGGGGTTGCGGTCGGCCGGGCCGGCCTCCAGCAGCAGCACCTGCCACTTGCCGCTGGCCGACAGCCGGTTGGCCAGCACGCAGCCGGCGGAACCGCCGCCGACGATGACGAAATCGTAGCTGTTCACGCGCCTTTCCTCCTGCTCCATGGGCACCGCCGGCGGCGCGCCGCGCGGTACGGCTGAACGCACGTTTAGTTTTTCTTGAGTGTACTCCCGGATTTACGGGGTGTGAACCATACCGGGCAATTGTTTGGTGTAAGTTAGGTGCGATGAATCAAGCCATTCCGCAGCCCAAGGCCGGGCGGCCCCGAGACCACGCCCTCGAACTGAACGAGGTGCTGGAAGGATTGCTGGCCGATGGCCTGATCCTGCCCGAGCAGGCACGTCAGCTGCGTGCCAGCGCCCTCGAATCGCGCGAAAAGCTGCACCCGCTGCAACGGGTGGCGCTGTGCGAATGGAGCAATGCCCAGCAGCCGAACAAGCGCCTGACCCTGGAAGCGCTGGTGCAGTGGCTGGCGGCGAAAACCGGGCTGCCCTACCTGCGCATCGATCCGCTGTCGATCGAGGTCGGCCGCGTCACCACGGTGGTGTCCTACGCCTATGCCGCGCGGCTGAAGATCCTGCCGGTGAAGGTGACCCAGGACGAGGTGACCATCGCCACCGCCGAGCCCTGGCTGCGCGAGTGGGAAAACGACCTCTCCACCATGCTGAAGCGGCGGGTGCAGCGGGTACTGGCCAACCCGCTCGACATCGAGCGCTACCTGGTCGAGTTCTACGCCCTGGCCAAGTCGGTCAAGGCCAGCAGCGAGGAGCGCAGCAAGTTCGCCAGCTTCGGCGCCACCCGCACCTTGGAGCAGCTGGTGGAGCTGGGCCGCAGCGGCAAGCTCGACGCCAACGACCAGCACGTGGTCAACATCGTCGACTGGCTGCTGCAATACGCCTTCGATTCGCGCGCCAGCGACATCCACATGGAGCCGCGCCGCGAGCACGGCCACGTGCGCTTCCGCATCGACGGGGTGCTGCACGAGGTCTACCAGATCCCGGCCGCGGTGATGACCGCGGTGACCAGCCGCATCAAGATCATCGCGCGCATGGACGTGGCCGAGAAGCGCAAGCCGCAGGACGGCCGCATCAAGACGCGCAGCCCCGAGGGCAAGGAGGTGGAGCTGCGCGCCGCCAGCCTGCCCACCGCCTTCGGCGAGAAGCTGGTGCTGCGCATCTTCGACCCCGAGGTGCTGGTGCGCGACTTCTCCCAGCTCGGCTTCTCCGCCGAGGAATCGCGCCAGTGGCACGAGATGATCGGGCGGCCGCACGGCATCGTGCTGGTCACCGGCCCCACCGGCTCGGGCAAGACCACCACGCTGTACTCCTCGCTCAAGCAGCTGGCGACGCCGCAGGTCAATGTCTGCTCGATCGAGGATCCGATCGAGATGGTCGACCCCTCGTTCAACCAGATGCAGGTGCAGACCAACATCGACCTGGGCTTTGCCGAGGGCATCCGCGCCCTGATGCGCCAGGACCCGGACATCATCATGGTCGGCGAGATCCGCGACCTGGAGACCGCCGAGGTGGCGGTGCAGGCGGCGCTGACCGGCCACCTGGTGCTGTCGACCCTGCACACCAACGACGCCCCGTCCGCCATCACCCGCCTGCTCGACCTGGGCGTGCCCGGCTACCTGCTCAAGGCGGTGCTGATCGGCGTGGTGGCGCAGCGCCTGGTGCGGCGGCTCTGCCCGCACTGCCGGCACGCCGTGCAGATCGACGCCGACCGCTGGTTCGATCTCACCGGCGGCGCCCCGATACTGGCGCCGGACACCGCCTATGAGCCGGTCGGCTGCCTGGAGTGCCGCGAGACCGGCTATCTCGGCCGCGTCGGCATCTACGAGATCATGCCGCTCACCGACTCGCTCAAGGCCCATGTCCACGGCCAGACCGACAGCCTGCTGTTGCGCCAGCAGGCGTTGCGCGAAGGCATGACGCCGTTGCGCCTGGCCGGCTGCCGCAAGATCGCCGAAGGCCTCACCAGCGTCGAGGAAGTGCTCGGCGCGACGATGCTCGAGCGCGCCGGCTGAGATCCGCCGGCGGAGTCTCGGACCAGTGTTCCCCCAGGGAACCTCTGAACAAGTCCATGCCTTGCCGTTGTCCCCCATTTTGCGCCAGGCAAGGCGCGAGCGACGCGGTGTACTCGAAGTACATGAGGAGCGAGCAACGCAGCATGGCGCAAAATGGGAGGCAACCTGCGGGCGGCTTGCCGCGGCAGGGCATGGAATTGATCAGAGGTCCCCTAGGTGCGCAGAGGCTTTTTTCAAGGGCCTTGAACAGCGCAGCGGCACCCCTAAGTTGCAGTGGCGAGGGCGAAAGGCCCTTTCATCATTGGACTTTCTGGAGGTGTCAGATCATGACTACTTTACTGCGTTACCAGCCCTGGTCCGTGCACCGGGAGCTGCTCAATGAATTCAACCGTTTCTTCGACCGCGCCGATTCTTCGGCCACGCCTTCGGCGGGCGCGACCGCCGAGTGGACGCCGGCGGTGGACATCGAGGAATACGCCGACAAGTTCGTGCTGTATGCCGACGTGCCGGGCGTGGACCTGAAGAGCGTCGAAGTGACCCTGGAGAAGGGCGTGCTCACGCTCAGCGGCTCGCGCGAGAAGGCGGTCGAGGGCAGCGGCGTCGAAGCCCGCCGCGTCGAGCGCGCCAGCGGCCGCTTCTTCCGCCGCTTCAGCCTGCCGGACACGGTCGACGGCGAAGCCGTCTCCGCCCGCGGCAGCAACGGCGTGCTGGAAGTCGTCATCCCCAAGCGCCCGCAGGCGCAGCCGCGCAAGATCGCGGTCGCGCACTGAAGTACCCCGGTTCCTGCCCGCCGGCCGCAAGGCCGGCGCGGCGGCGGCCCGGTAGTTGGTAAAGTAACGGGGCGCCACGGCGCCCCGTTCTTATTGGATCCCGCCTTCTGTCATGGAATACAAGGACTACTACAAGATTCTCGGCGTGCCGCGCACGGCCAGCGCGGACGAGATCAAGCGCGCCTACCGCAAGCTGGCGCGCCAGTATCACCCCGACAAGAACAAGGCCAAGAACGCCGAGGACAAGTTCAAGGAAGTCAACGAGGCCAACGACGTCCTCGGCGATCCGAAGAAGCGCCAGGCCTACGACCAGCTCGGCGCCAACTGGCGCGCCGGCGAGCGCTTCACGCCGCCGCCGGGGTGGACCTACGGCGGCGGCGGGGCGCGCGGGGCCGGGGCCGGCGCCGGCTTCGGCGCAGGCGGCAACTTCTCCGATTTCTTTTCGACCCTGTTCGGCGGCGCGGCGGGCGGCTTCAACGCCGGCGGCTTCGGCGGCGGCTTCGAGGACGAGGAAGCCGGCTACGGCCGCGCCCCCGACCAGCGCGCCAAGCTGGCGATCTCGCTGGAGGATTCCTACAACGGCGCGAAGCGCGACATTTCCGTCGGCGGCCGCACCCTGAGCGTGCGCATCCCCAAGGGGGTCAACGCCGGCCAGACCATCCGCCTCGCCGGCCAGGGCGCCCACGGCGGCAACCTGCTGCTGGAGATCGAGTTCGCCCCGCACCCGCAGTTCCAGGTAGAGGGCCGCGACATCCATGTCAGCCTGCCGGTGGCTCCCTGGGAAGCGGCGCTCGGCGGCAAGGTGCCCGTGCCGACCCTGGGCGGCGCGGTGGAGCTGAACCTGCCGGCCGGCACCCAGGGCGGCAAGAAACTGCGCCTCAAGGGCCGCGGGCTGCCGGGCGCCACGCCGGGGGACGAGATCGTGACAGTGCAGATCGTCACGCCGGCGCCGCAGAGCGATGAGGATCGCGCCTTCTATGACAGCATGAAACAGCGCTTCGCCGCCTACCAGCCGCGCGGCTGAGCGCAACCCGCCGCCCAGCTGTGCCAAGCGTGAACTGGGTCACAGCCACAGGCTTGGCCTCCGTCGTCTCCGCGTAGCGGAGCACAGGGCGTTGCTGGTATTGTGACCGGCGGGGCCGTTCGGAAACCGGACGGTACGACAAGCATCGAATCGAGATGAGTTGGGGGGCTACGTGAACTTTCGTGCACTGCTGCTGGCCGCAGGCGGCCTGGCTTGCGTCGGTAACGCCTGTGCGGACCGCATTCCGACCCTGGATTTCTTCAAGTTCCCGCAGAACCGCAGCCTCAAGATCTCGCCCAAGGGCGACTACATCGCGCTGACCGTGCCGGACGAGCTGCATACCCGCCTGGCGATCATCAAGCTCAGCGACATGAGCCTGAGCGGTATGATGGACGTGCCGTCGCACGAGCAGGTGTGGGACTTCTTCTGGGTCAACGACAAACGCGTGGTATTCGACACGGCCGGGCGGGCGTTCAACGTCGGCGGCGCCCTGGAAACTCCCCGCTTCACCGGGCATGTCTTCGCCGCCAATGCCGACGGCTCCGACTACCATGAGCTGCGCAGCACCACCACCGAGGGCACTGGAAGCCACCTTCTCTACGACCAATATGGCTACTACCTAGCCGGCAGAATTCCCAACAGCGACAACTCGGTGCTAATCCGGGTATATGACCAGGAGGACAGCACGGCAGGTGCCTACCGCTACAACCGTGCCACCATCAACCGTCTCAACGTCTACTCCGGGCACCGCGAGCAGATCGCCGCGCCGCCCTACGCATCGTTTAGCTACCTGGCCGATGCCGACGGCCAGATCCGCTATATCGCGGCCGAAGACGACCACGACCACCTGATCACCCAGTACCGCAACAGCAACAAGGAGGACTGGGTCACGCTCAGCAGCGAGCCCTACCTGGGCCACCACGAAAATGCCCTGGGCTTCAGTACCGACAAGAGCCACGTCTATCTCGGCACCGGCGACGGCGTCTACTCGGTCGATCTCAAGACCAAGGAGCGCAAGCTGGTGTCGAAGATCCGCGACACCGACGAAAGCGACGTCATCCTGGCATCGGACATGGTCACGCCAATCGGCATTGCCACCGAACCCGACTATCCCTCGGTGGACCTGTTCGATCGCGAGGCGCCGGAAGCGCGGCTCATGCGCACCCTGCTCAAAACCTTCAAGGACGACCGGGTGTCCCTCACCAGCTTCACCAAGGACGGCAAGCTCGGTGTGGTGCAAGTGTCCAGCGACGTCAACCCAGGCGAGTTCTATTTGGTCGACCTGGAAAAGAACTCGGTCAGCCCCCTGGTGAAAAGCCGCCCCTGGATCGACCCTGCAAAGATGGCGCCCATGGAAGCGGTGCGCATCACAGCGCGCGACGGCCTGGTGCTGAATGGTTATCTCACCGTGCCGCCCGGCGCGGCGCCGCACCAGCTGCCCATGGTGGTGTTGGTACACGGCGGTCCCCATGGCATACGCGACGACTGGGGGTTCGACTCCGAGGTGCAGTTCCTGGCCAACCGCGGCTATGCGGTACTGCAGGTCAACTACCGCGGTTCCGGTGGCTATAGCCACGAATTCAAAGCCGCCGGCTACAAGCACTGGGGCACCACCATGCAGGACGACGTCACCGACGCCACACTGTGGGCGATCAAGGACGGCGTGGCCGATCCCAAGCGCATCTGCATTGCCGGCGGCAGCTACGGCGGCTACTCGGCCTTGATGGGCGTGATCCGCGAGCCCGACCTCTACCGTTGCGCCTTTGCCTATGACGGGGTTTACGACCTCGAACTGATGTTCAAGAGCGGCGACACGCCGGAATCCATGCAGGGCATCAACTACCTGACCGACGTGCTCGGCACCGACACCGCCGACCTGCGCAAGCGCTCGCCTGTGTACAACGTCGACAAGATCAAGGTGCCGCTGTTCCTGGCCCATGGCGAAGATGATCAGCGCGTTCCACTGACGCACTTCAGGGAGCTCACGGCCGCGCTCGACAAGGCTGGCAAACCTTACGAGAGCCTGCTCAAATCCGGCGAGGAACACGGCTTCTACAACGAGAAGAACCAAGTCGAGCTGTACGACCGGGCGGCGGCGTTCTTCGACAAGTACATCGGGCCCGGCGCGGGAGCGCCGGCTCAGCCCCAGACCACAGCCGCCGCAACGCCCGCCGCGCCCGGCTCGAACTGAACAGGCGGCAGACGGCGGCTACCCGGGCGGCGGCCGCCGGTCGTTCCACGGTCGCGCCTGCTCCAGCTGCGACGCCAGGCGCAGCAGCAGGTCCTCCTCGCCGAAGCGCGCCACGAACTGCACGCCGACCGGCAGTTCCGGGCCGCCGGGCTCGGCCGCGGCCCAGTGCAGCGGCACCGACATGCTCGGCGTGCCGGTGAGGTTGGACAGCTGCGTGAAGGGCACGCGCTTCAGGCTCTCGTCGACGATCTGCCGCACCAGGCCGGTGCCGAGCAGCAGGCGTCCCACTCCCAGGCGCAGGATCACTTTCAGCGCGGCCTGCTGCGCCGCCGGCATGTCCAGCTCGCCGATGCGCGACGGCGGCATCGCCGTGCTGGGGATCAGGTACAGGTCGTAGGCCTGGTGGAAGCGGCCGAGGGCGCGGGCGAACTCGTTCCACCGCTTGCGCGCGTGGACGTACTCGCCGGCGCTGAGCGCGCGGCCGAACATGCCGAGGGCGCGCGTATCGAGCTCGAAGTCGGCCTCGCCGGCCCCGGTCAGGCGCCGCGCCTCCTCGATGCTGGCGGCGACCTGGCCGAAGTACATGGTGATGAAGCAGTGCGCCAGCGCCTGGCCGTCGACCTCCGGCTCGGCCTCCTCGACGTCGTGGCCCAATCCCTCCAGCAGCCGCGCCGCGTCGCGCACCGCCTGCACGCAGGCCGCGTCGACCGGCGTGCCGAGCGGCGAGCGGACGGAGAAGCCGATGCGCAGGCGGCCGGGATCGCGTCCGACCTCCTCGGCGTAGGGCAGATAGGGCGGCGCGATGACGAAGGGCGCGCCGGCGTCGGCGCCGGCCAGGGCGTCGAGCATCCGCGCCGAGTCGCGCACGCTGCGGGTGAGGACGTGCTCGCTGGAGGCGCCGTCCCAGAACTCGCCGTGCAGCGGCCCCGGCGGCACCCGGCCGCGCGAAGGGCGCAGGCCGAACAGGCCGCAGTAAGCGGCAGGGATGCGGATCGAGCCGCCGCCGTCGGAGGCGCCGGCCATCGGCACGATGCCGGCGGCCACCGCCGCCGCGGCGCCGCCGGAGGAGCCGCCGGGCGAGCGCCCGGTATCCCACGGATTGCGGGTGGCGCCCCATAGCGCGGTCTCGGTGATGCCCTTGAGCGCGAACTCCGGCGTGGCGGTCTTGCCGAAGATCACCAGGCCCGCCCCGAGGAAGCGCCGCACGATCTCGGCGTGCACCGGCGGCACCCAGTTGCGCAGGGCGCGGCTGCCGGAGGTGCTGGGCACGCCGGCGTAGTCCTGGGCGATGTCCTTGATCAGGAACGGCACGCCGGCGAAGGGCCCTTCCAGCGGCTCGCGCACGCGCGCGCGGGCGATCTCCGGCATCGGGATGTTGACGGCGTTGAGGCGCGGGTTGAGCGCTTCGCAGCGGGCGATGGCGGCCTCCAGCAGTTCGGCGGGGCTGACCTCGCGGCGGGCGACCAGCCGGGCCAGGCCGGTGGCGTCGTAGTCGGCGTATTCCTTGAACACGGCCCCTCCAGGTGGATGCGTCGACGCGCAGTGTAGAGCCTCGGCGGCGCGGACGCGGCGTTCAGGTGTCCTGCCGGTCGTCGGGCTCCTCCGGCCGGGCATCGCCGGTGTAGGTTTTTACGACAGCCACGGCATTGCTTCGCCGCACCGCGGCGGTAAGGTCAGCGCACCGGGGCGCCGCCCCGCCAGATCCGCATCCGCCGCCATGAAAGTCGATCTCAAGCTGATTTCCGCCGCCCTCAACGCCGTGCTCGAGCGGTACCAGGTGGCCCCTCATGGCGCCGTGCCGCTGCGGGTGCTGGCCGGCCATTGGGAAAGCATCCGCCTGCGCTCCAGCGATCTGGCCAACGGCATCGAGGAACTCTATCGCCAGGGCCTGATCGGCCTGGAGCCGCGGCAGGACGGCCTGTGGGTGCGCCGCCGCGGGCGCGCCGAGCAGGCCACGCCTTACGGCCGGCTCAGCGCCGCAGTCAACGGCCTGGTGACCGGCCTGGCGCTGGAACAGGTGCAGCGGCGCCAATCGGACTCGTATTTCGGCCAGGATCGCCGCCGCCAGCGCAGCAGCCGACAGGCGTAGCCGTTTGCACCGGTGAAGGGTAGCCACCGGGAAAAAAACTCCATGGCCGCCGGTGGGCCGGGCCGCGGATAGTACCCCTGCTCTGCAGAGGGAAATGTGGAAATGGATCAGGCGGCACTCCAGGCATCCGCGGCGGCTCCGGTTGCAACGGGCGGTAACACCCAGACCGGCGCGGCCGCAAGCGCGCCGGCGCACCCGCGCCGGCTCGGCTGGTACGGCACCGCCGCCATCGCCATGGGCGGCAGCAACCAGAGCCTGTTTCTCATCGCCGCGCTGTTCATCGGCCAGGGCGACATCCTCGGCCAGGGCAGCGCCGCCATCCCCCTGCTGATCCTCGGCCTGCTGCTGTCCTGGGCCGCCGCGCCCGGCTGGACCGAGCTGGTGCTGATGTATCCGAACCGGGTCGGCGGCATCGCCGCCACCTGCGCCGAGGCGTTCCGCCCCTACAGCGCGGTGCTTTCCAACCTCACCGGCGTCTGCTACTGGTGGGGCTGGGTACCCACCTGCGGCCTCACCGCGATCCTGTCCGCGTCCGCCCTGCACCAGTGGTACCTGCCCTCGCTGCCGGTGCCGCTGCTGGCCAGCTTGCTGGTGCTGGCGCTCGCCGCGATCAACCTCGCCGGTATCCAATGGGTCAGCCGGCTCGCCATTCCGGTGGCGACGCTGTCGGCGCTGATGGCCTTCGCCTCCGGCCTGATCCCGGTGCTGCACGGCGACGTCGACTGGCACCAGGCCAGCCACTTCGAGCTGAGCACCCCGTTTTCCGGCTGGTTCGGCCAGTTCACCAGCCTGATGGCGGGCCTGTACCTGGTCGGCTTCGCCGCGCCGGCCTTCGAGGCGGCCGCCTGCCATGTCGGCGAAACGGTCGATCCCAAGCGCAACGTGCCGCGCGCGATGCTCGCCAGCGGCCTGCTGGCCGGCCTGTACTTCCTGATACTGCCGCCGATCTGGCTCGGCACGCTCGGCGCCGGGCCGCTGGGCCAGGACCTGGCCCTGGTGCTGGGGCCGACCTTCGCGCCGCTGCTCGGCCACGCCGGCAAGGCGGCGGCGATCTGGTTCATGGTGTTCAGCATGTTGTCCGGCACGCTGCAGCCGCTGGCCGGGGCCGCCCGCACCCTGGCGCAGCTGGCCGACGACGGCCTGCTGCCGCGGCTGCTGGGGCGGCGCCTGCCCAGCGACGCGCCATGGGCCGCGACCCTGCTCACCGCCGCGATGGCGATCCTGTTCCTGCTGATCGGCGACCCGGTGTGGCTGATCGCGGCGGCCAACTTCACCTACCTGATCGGCATCGCCCTGCCCAGCGTCGCGGTGTGGCTGCTGCGCCGCGACGCGCCGGAGCTGCCGCGGCCGTACCGCGCGCCGCGCGGCACGGTGATGCTGGGCCTGCTGGCGGCGATGGCCTGGGGCGTTTCGGCGCTGTTCGGCTTCGAGCAGTTCGGCCTGCCCACCGTGGTCACCGGCCTGGCTTTCGCCTATGCCGGCTCGGCGCTTTATGCCTGGCGCGTCTACAGCGACCGGCGCCGCGCCGGCCGGCCCGGCATCGCCCACGGCCTGCAGCTCAAGCTCACCGCGGCCATGCTGCTGGTGCTGGGGCTCGACGGCACCGGCTACCTGCTGGCGGTCAACAACCTGCCGCAGGGCCACGGCCCCCTGCTGACCGCGCTGTCCGACATCTTCGTGGCGGTGGCGATGCTGTCGATCACCGTGGCGCTGGTGCTGCCGGGCATGATCGGCCACTCCGCGCGCGAGGTCTCGGCGGCGGCGCGGCGCCTGGCTACCGGCGCGGTGGCCGATTTCTCGCGGGCGATGCAGGCACTGGGGCGCGGCGAGCTGGACGCGGCGCCGGTGTCCTTCGACGCCGCGCCGGTGCGGGTCTATGCCCGCGACGAGGTCGGCGAGATGGCGCAGTCGTTCAACCTGCTGCAGGCCGAGTTCGGCAAGGCCGCGGCGGGACTGGACGGCGCGCGCGAGGGCCTGCGCCAGGCGCGCCGCGAGCTGACCGAGGCCAATGCGGCGCTGGAACGGCGGGTGCGCGAGCTGCGCCAGGCCGAGCAGACCCTGTCCGGCATCCTCGGCTCGATCGACAACGTGGTCTGGTCGGCCTCGGCGGCCGACGGCCAGGTGCTGTACCTCAACGCCGCGGCCGAGCGCGTCTACGCCCGCCCGGTGTCGGACTTCATGGCCGATAAGGCGCTGTGGCTGGGCGCGGTGCATCCGCAGGACCGGGGCCTGGTGCTGGAGTGGCTCAGCGCCGTCACCCGCTGCGGCCCGTCGACCCTGCAGTACCGCATCGTGCGCCCCGGCGGCGAGGTGCGCTGGGTGGAGGACCGCGCCCACGCGGTGCTGGGCGACGACGGCAAGGCGCTGCGCCTGGACGGCATCTCCAGCGACATCACCGAGCGCAAGAGCCATGAGGCGGAAATGACCCGCATGGTCAACCATGACGCGCTCACCGGCCTGCCCAACCGCAACCTGCTCAGCGACCGCATCGTCCAGGCCCTGGCTTACGCGCGGCGCGCGGAGCAGGCGGTGGCGGTGCTGTTCCTCGACCTCGACGGGTTCAAGTACATCAACGACAGCTACGGCCACAGTCATGGCGACGAGCTGCTCAAGGCGGTCGCCGAGCGCCTGACGCAGACCGTGCGCGGCGGCGACACGGTGGCGCGCCTGGGCGGCGACGAGTTCGTGGTGGTGCTGCAGAACGTCGCCGACGCCGAGGGCGCGATGGCGGTGGCGCAGGACATCCTGCAGGCGCTGGCGCAGCCGCTGCAGACCGGCGGCCAGAGCCTGCACGTCACGGCCAGCATCGGCGTCAGCGTGTTTCCGCAGGATGGCCACAGCGCCGAGCTGCTGCTCAAGCACGCCGACGTCGCCATGTACCGGGCCAAGGACCGCGGCCGCAACGGCGTGCAGCGCTACGCCCGCGAGATGAGCATCCGCACCGACGAGCGGGTGCGCCTGGAGCGCGCCATGCGCGGCTCGATCGAGCGCGAGGACTTCGAGCTGCGCTACCAGCCGCAGGTCGGCCTGCGCGAGGGCGGCATCGTCGGCGTCGAGGCGCTGTTGCGCTGGCAGCACCCGGAATTCGGCGCGGTTTCGCCGGCCAGCTTCATCCCGCTGGCCGAGGACACCGGCCTGATCATCCCGCTGGGCGGATGGGTGCTGCGCCAGGCCTGCCGCCAGCTGCGCCAGTGGCGCGACCGCGGCCACCGCGATCTGTGCATGGCGGTCAACGTCTCGCCGCGGCAGTTCCACCACCAGGACATCCCGCACCTGGTGCGCCGCGCCCTCGACGAGTTCGGCATCGAGCCGCAATGCCTGGAGCTGGAGCTGACCGAAAGCACCCTGCTCTACAACGCCGACGCGGTGATCGACACCCTGCGCGAGCTGAAGTCGATCGGCGTGTCGCTGGCGATGGACGATTTCGGCACCGGCTACTCCAGCCTGAGCTATCTCAAGCGCTTCCCCATCGACACGCTGAAGATCGATCAGTCCTTCACCTTCGACCTGCCGCACAGCCAGGACGCCGCCTCCATCGCCCGCGCCATCATCGCCATGGCCCAGTCGCTGGACCTGAAGACGGTGGCCGAAGGCGTGGAGACGCGCGAGCAGCTCGAGTTCCTCGGCGCCAACGGCTGCGACACGATCCAGGGGTTTTACTTCAGCCCGGCCTTGCGCGCCTCCGAAATCGACCAGTTGCTGGCGGAGCGGCGCGGCCTGCCGCCGCTGCGGACGGCGCCGGGGCTGCCGCTGCGGCGGGCGCGCCATGTCGGCTGAGGCGGCGTCGCGGCCCGCCGCCCGGCCGCGCCTGCGCCTGTTCCCCCTGGCGCGCCGCCTCAGCACCCTGCCGATTCCGTTCAAGCTGGCGGCGGTGGTGGTGTCGTTCACCCTGGCCTTCGGCGTGCTGATGATCCTGATGCAGTCGGCGCTGGAGCTGAACGGCAGCGTGCGCGCCTACGTCCAGGGCGAGGGGCTGTGGTCGAAGGGGCAGAAGGACGCCACCTACCACCTGGTGCGCTATCTGCAGAGCCGGGATTCGCGCGACTACGCGCTGTACGAGCAGTCGGTCGCCCTGCCGCTGAGCGACCGCGAGGCCCGGCTGGAGATGGACAAGCCCGACTACGACCGCGAGGTGGCCGCGCGCAACTTCCTGCGCGGCGGCAACGCGCCGGAAGACGTGCCCGGCATGATCGACCTGTACCGGCGCTACGGCCACATGCGCTTCTTCGCCGACGCCATCGACATCTGGGCCAAGGCCGACACCGACCTGCTGGAGCTGGACCGGCATGCCCGCACCATCCGCGCCGCCATTGTCGCCGGGGAGCCGCCGGCACGGCAGGAGGAGCTGCTGCAGCGCCTGGACCAGATCAATGCCGAGCTGACCCGCATGGAGGAAGCCTTCTCGGTCAGCTTCGGCGAGGGCGCGCACCTGGTGCAGCGCCTGCTGACCTCCCTGGTGCTGATGTCCGGCCTGGGCCTGCTGGCGATCGGCCTGGCGCTGTCATGGTGGGTCACCAGCGGCATCCGCGCCGGCATCGAGCGGCTGCGCCGCGGCGCGCTGCGGATCAGCGAGGGCGACCTGGACAGCCGCATCGAGGTGCGCGGCGGCGACGAGCTGGGCGAGCTCGCCACGGTGTTCAACGACATGATGCGGCGGCGGCGCGAGGCCGAGGCGCAGATCCTGCACAACGCCCACCACGATGCGCTCACCGGCCTGCCCAACCGCACCCTGCTGCTCGACCGGCTCGAAATGGCGATGCGCCTGGCGCGCCGCAGCGGCAACCGCGTCGCCCTGCTGCTGCTCGACCTGGATCACTTCAAGCGGGTCAACGATACCCTGGGCCATCTGGTCGGCGACGGCCTGCTGCTGGCGGTGTCGCGGCAGCTGCAGACCTGCGTGCGCGACGTCGACACGGTGGCCCGGCTCGGCGGCGACGAATTCGTGGTGGTGCTCAGCGAGGTCGGCGGCACCGACGAGCTGCAGCCGGTGCTGGACAAGATCGCCCAGGCGGTGGCCACGCCGGTAACGGTGGACGGCCACGAGCTGGTGATCACGCCCAGCATCGGCGGCTGCCTCTACCCCGCCGATGGCGCCGACACCACCACCCTGCTCAAGCATGCCGACGTCGCGATGTACCACGCCAAGGCTTCCGGCCGGGGCACCATGCAGTGGTTCAGCGGCAGCATGCTGGAAGAGACGCGCGAAAAGCTGGCGCTGGGCTTCGCCCTGCGCCGCGCCGTGGACCAGGGCGAGCTGAGCGTCCACTATCAGCCGCAGGTGTCCCTGCGCAGCGGGCGCGTCATCGGCATGGAAGCGCTGCTGCGCTGGCGCCATCCCGAGCACGGCGACATCTCGCCCTGCCGCTTCATCGCGGTCGCCGAGGAGACCGGCCAGATCCTGAGCCTGGGCGACTGGGTGCTGCGCCGCGCCTGCCTGGACTGCGCCCGCATGCAGCGCAGCACCGGGCGGCCGCTGATGCTGGCGGTGAACGTGTCGCCGCGCCAGTTCCGCCAGCCCGACCTGGTCGGCACGGTGCAGCGGGCGCTGCGCGACGGCGGCCTGCGGCCCGAGCACCTGGAACTGGAAATCACCGAGAGCCTGCTGATGGACAACCCGGACGCGAACGCGGCGGTGCTGCGGCGCCTGCGCGCGCTCGGCGTCACCGTGGCGATCGACGATTTCGGCACCGGCTACTCCAGCCTGTCCTACCTGACGCGCTTCCCCATCGACAAGATCAAGATCGACCACAGCTTCGTGCGCGACCTGGCCACCGACAGCACCGACGCGGCGGTGATCAACGCCATCATCGCCATGGCCCACAGCCTCAACATCCGCGTCATCGCCGAAGGCGTGGAGAACGACGCGCAGAAACACTACCTCGACCAGCGCGGCTGCGACGAGGCGCAGGGTTTCCTGTACAGCGCGGCGGTGCCCGCCGATCGCTTCGCCGCCCTGTTCGCCTGAGCGGGCCGGCGCATATGACAATCCGGTGAAGCCGCGGCCGAAATAATCCTGGCGATCCGCTTGCCGCCGGCTCTATGATGCCGCCCAGCGCGCGGCCGCCGCCGCGCCGAGGGAAATACGGATGGGCATGTTCGAGATCGCTGATACCGGCGGCATGATCTGCGGCTTCCGCCTGCGGGCGGACGGCCCGGCGCAGGACGTGCAGTGGAACGTGGACGCCGCACCCGACACCTTCCCCGACCCGGGCCGCCACGGCCTGTGGCTGCACTTCAACTTCGTCGACAGCCGCGCCGACCGCTGGATCGCGCAGTGCGGGCAGATCCCCGAGGAAGCGCGCGAGCTGCTGCTGGACTCCGATCCGCGCATCCGCCTGGAGCCGCTGGGCCAGGGCCTGGTCGGCGTGCTCGGCGACCTGCACCACGACTTCGAGGCCGATCCCGAAGGCTTCGGCGTGCTGCGCCTGTATATCGGCGAAAAGCTGATCGTCAGCGGCCGCCGCCACCCGCTGCAGTCCTCCGACCGCCTGCGCCGCGAGCTGCGCGGCGGCGAGGTGATCGCCTCGACCCTGCAGTGGCTGTCCCATCTGGTGCAGCACATGGCCGAGACCTTCGGCAGCGCGGTGAACGACCTCAACGAGACGGTGGAGGAGGTCGAGGACCGCATCCTGCAGGGCCGCGTCGCCGACGAGGGCAAGGAGCTGGGCCGGGTGCGGCGCATCCTGGCGCGCCTGCGGCGCCTGGTCGGCGCCAACCGCCAGGCCCTGATCCATGCCCGCGCGCGCCTGCCCGGCTGGTGCGAAGGCGACGTGGCGCAGCTGCGCATGGCCATCGAGCGGCTCGATGCCGTGGCCCAGGACCTCGAGCTGGTGCAGGAACGCGCCCGGCTGCTGCAGGAAGAGATCGCCGGCCGGCTCAACGAGGCCACCAACCGCAACCTTTACCTGCTGTCCATCGTCACCGCGGTGATGCTGCCGATCACCCTGATCACCGGCATGTTCGGCATGAACGTGGCCGGCCTGCCCTGGCTGCAGGACCCGGAGGGCTTCTGGAAAGTCTGCCTGCTGATGGCCTTCGTCGCCGCCGGCACCCTGCTGCTGCTGCGCTGGCGGCGGCTGTTTTGATCCTGTCCCCCCGGCCCGGCGTCCAGGGCCGGAGCGTCCGCCACGCCGGGGCGCCGGGGACGGCAGCCTCACCCCCTCAGGATGAGCCGGCCAGGGTGATCACCACCTCGCGGCGATGCCCGGCCGCGCGGTGCTCCCACAGGAAGATGCCCTGCCAGGTGCCGAGCGCCAGGCGGCCGGCGCGGATCGGCACGCTCAGCTGGTATCCGGCGAAGAGGTTGCGCACGTGCGCCGGCATGTCGTCCGGACCCTCGGCGTCGTGCCGGAACAGCGCATCGCCATCCGGCGCCAGGCGCTGGGCGAAGCGTTCCAGGTCGCGCAGCACCTCCGGATCGGCGTTCTCGGTGATGCACAGCGAGGCGCTGGTATGACGCAGGAACAGGTGGCACAGCCCGGTGCGCAGGCCGCTGCCCTGCACCAGCTGCGCCACCTGCGCGGTCAGCTCGTGGAAGCCGCGGCCGCGGGTGGTGGTGACGAGCTCGTGCTGCTGCCAGGCGCTCATCGGTTCAGGCCGCGGCCATCGCCCGGGCGATGACGGCGCGGTCCAGCCCCGGCAGCGGCACCGGCTCGGCCGGCCGCGCCGGCGCCGGCTGCAGCCGCAGGCCCCACCAGCCGACGTCGTGCCAGGCGCCGTGCTTGTAGCCGACCTCGCGGTACACCCCGACCGGCTGGAAGCCCAGCGCCTGATGCAGGCCGACGCTGGCCGCGTTGGGCAGGGCGATGCCGGCATAGGCGTTGACATAGCCCTGGGCCCGCAGCAGGGCGAACAGCCGGCGGTACAGCGTGCTGCCGATACCGCGGCGGTGGGCGCGCGGGTCGAGGTAGACGGCGACGTCGGCGTCCCAGCGGTAGGCGGCGCGGACGCGGTGCTCGCCGGCGTAGACATAGCCGAGCAGGCCGGCCGCGTCGGCGGCGACCAGCCAGGGATAGCGCTCGCCGACGCTGCCGATGCGCCGCGCCATCTCGGCCGGGTCGGGGGGCTCGGTCTCGAAGGAGATGGCGGTGTCGCGCACGTAGGGCGCGTAGATCGCGGCGACCGCCGCGGCGTCGGCGGCGGTGGCAAGGCGGATGGTGTGGGCGGCGGGGACGCTCATGCCGGATCAGCGGAAGATGAAGTACACCGCGCCCATCATGCAAAAGGCGGCCCACAGGTAGTCGAGCTTCAGCGGCTGGCCCATGTAGAACAGCGCGAACGGCGCGAACACCGCCAGGGTGATCACCTCCTGCAGGATCTTCAGCTGCCCCAGCGACAGGCTGGTGTAGCCGATGCGGTTGGCCGGCACCTGCAGCAGGTACTCGAACAGGGCGATGCCCCAGGAAGCGAAGGCGGCGAGCAGCCAGGGCTTGTCCTTGAGGTTCTTCAGGTGGGCATACCAGGCGAAGGTCATGAACAGGTTGGAGCAGACCAGCAGCCCCGCGGTCCTGGCCAATACCGTCCAGTTCATCGTGCGATTCTCCTTGTGTTCACCCGCTGTCTGCGGAGCGTATAAATTGTCGCCATCCGCGTCCATCCGTAGGGCCTGCCGCCATGAGCACCTCCTACAAGCATCACTTTTCGCGCTTCCTCGGCGCCGGGTCCTGGCTGCACGCCGCGGCGCACAGCCACCACCCCTGGCCCGACGTGAGCTTCGAGGCGCAGCAGCAGGCCTGGCTCGACGCCGCCGAGCTGATCGACGGCAAATGGGACCTGGTGTTCGGCGAGATCCTGCCGCGCGCACAGGCCCACGTCGCCAGGCGCCTGGGCCTGCCGGCGGCCGACAGCGTCTGCTTCGCCGGCAGCACCCACGAGCTGTTGCTGCGCCTGCTGTCCTGCGTCGGGCGGCGGCCGGCGCGGGTGCTCGGCACCGACGGCGAATTCCACAGCTTCTCGCGCCAGCTGCGGCGCCTGGAGCAGGCCGGGCTGGCGCAGCTGGAGCAGGTCGCGGTCGAACCCTGCGAAACCTTCGCCGCGCGCTTCGCCGACGCCGCGGCGCGCGGCGGTCATGACCTGGTGTACTTCAGCCAGTGCTTCTACAACAGCGGCTTCGTGGTGCGCGACCTGGCCGCCCTGGTCGCGGCGGTGCGCGACGCGCAGACCCTGGTGGTGATCGACGGCTACCACGGCTTCATGGCCCTGCCCACCGACCTGTCGGCGGTGGCGGCGCGCGCCTTCTACCTCGCCGGCGGCTACAAGTACGCCATGGCCGGCGAAGGCGCGGTGTTCATGCACTGTCCGCCGGGCTACGGCGAGCGGCCGGTCGACACCGGCTGGTTCGCCGGCTTCGGCGCGCTCAGCCAGGGCGCGGCGGAGATTCCCTATGCCGCCGGGGGCCTGCGTTTCATGGGCGCCACCTTCGATCCCACCGGCCTGTACCGCTTCAACGCGGTGATGGACTGGCTCGACGCGCACCGGCTGACGCCGGCGCTGATCCACGCGCACGTCGCGGCCCTGCAGGAGCGCTTCCTCCAGGGCCTGAGCCACAGCAGGCTCGACGCGCTGTCTCCGGCGCGCCTGCTGCCGGCGGCCGGCCAGCCGCGCGGCAATTTCCTGTGCTTCCGCCATCCGCGCGCCGCCGCGTGCTACAGCCGGCTGCAGGCGCACGACGTGATCGTCGACCACCGCGAGGACCGCCTGCGCCTGGGCTTCGGCATCTACCATGACCCGGCCGATATCGACGAGCTGCTGCATCGCTGCAAGGCGGCTTTGGCGGAGATCTGAACGGAAAGCGCCCCGCGCAACGCCGCCGGACGCAAGGCGAAGCCGCGAAGGCCTGCCCGGTGCGTCCGTTGCGGCTTTTGCGCGAGACCGCTATCGGCTTTGCGGACTCAGAACGGGATCCAGGTCTTCTTTTCGGTGTAGCTCAGATAGCCGACATTGGCGCCCGCGCGCAGGCCCACGCCGGTGCGGATCGGCGCCAGGGTGATGCCATTGGCGCGCTGGTAGTTGAGGCCGACGCCGGCCACCAGGTACAGGCTGCCGTCGACGCCGGGGAAGCGCTGGAACAGGTCGCGGGTCCAGTGCAGGTTGTAGACCAGGGTGAAGACCTTGGAGGCATTGCCGCCGAAGTCCCAGCCCACCGAGGGACCCTGCCAGTAGACCTTCATCGAGCCGCCGCCCTTGTAGTAGAGCGTGCCCTCGCCGTAGCGCAGGCCCACCACCACGGCGCCGGAGCCTTCCGAGCCGACGATGTAGGCATTGGGCCGGCCGTTTTCGGAAAACGCCTTCTCGATCGCCTTGGCCAGGCCTTCGGTGGTGCCGCCGAAAAACTTCTTGGCGGCGTCCAGGGTTTCGTCCTGGGAGTAGGTCTCGGGCCCGACCTCGCCCGGCTGGGCCGGCTGGGCGGCGCCGTTCGCCGGCGGCGGATTCTGCGGCGCCTCGTTGGGTTGCTCGCCGATCTGCGCGGGCGGCGGATTGCCATCCTGCGCACTGGCCTGCGGCAGGGCCGCGAACAGGGCGGCACAGGCTACGGCCAGGCCGGCGGCGGCCGCAAGGACCTTGTTGTGATTCATCGAGGGTGATCTCCGGGGGGCGATGAGCGCCTATGAGACATCATGCGCCCCTTCCGGTTCAACCGTCGGCCGCGGCGGCAGTAGCCGCCGACGCCGGTTTCAGGCGTGCGCGGGCCGGGCCGGTTCGATCCGCAGGTTGAGGCGGCGGTAGACGAAAGCCAGCAGCCACAGCGGCCCGATCAGCAGGAACTGCAGGTCCTTGAAGAACGAAGGCTTGGCGCCTTCGACGCGGTGGCCGATGAACTGGCCGATCCAGGCCAGCACGAAGATGCCGCCCATCGCCGCCAGGTGCAGGCGGCCGAGCTGGTGGAACGACAGGTCGGCCAGCGCGTAGAGCGCGGCCAGCACCAGCACCGCGCCCAGCGCCAGGCGCCAGGACAGCAGCAGGTAGTAGGCCAGCATCAGCGCCACGCCGACCGAGGCGGCGTTGACGGCGTCGTTGCCCAGCGGCAGCGCGCGCAGCAGGCCGAACACGGTCAGCACGATCGGCGGAATGCAGATCCAGTGCAGGGCCTTGTTGACCGGGTTGAGGTGGCTGACCGAGTACTCGTCGAGCCACTGTGCGATGGGCTTGATGACCACGGCTGTTCCTGGGTATTTGCGCCTGTGAAGTTGCGCCGCGCAGTATGCTGGGGAATGATGCGGGGGGCGATAGTAAATCCAGCCCGCCGCAGACGCCGGAAGTGGTTGTTTTTACCAGCCCGGCGCGGCGGGAGCAGTGCGGAAGTTACGCGGCAAGAGGCGCAGCGGCGCGAAGTTTCCACCGGTCCGGGACCGGCACAGAGGAACCACCGCCCGGCGCGGATCGAAGAGGAGAGGCATGCAGGAATTGAAGCTGGGCAACCCCGCCGACGCGGTGGACCGCTACATCGGCCGGCTCTACCGTTCGGCGCTGAGCGTGCCGCCGGAGAGCTTCCGCGAATGGGCGCTGGGCGAGCTGAAATCGGTGATCGCTTACGACGGTGCGCTGTGGGGCAGCGGCTCGCTGCCGCGCTGGCAGTTCCACACGGTGGCGGTGGTCGGCCTGCCGGCGGACTTCCCCCGCGCGCTGGAGCGCACCCACGACATCAACCCGCTGGTGCCGCGCATCCTGGCCAACCTGGGCGCGCCGGTGGACATGCGCAGCGTGATGCCGGACGCCAAGTTCTTCCGCTCGGACATCTACGAGCAGTGCTTCAAGCGCTACGACATCAGCCGCATCCTCAGCACCCTGCACCTGGACCCGCGCAGCGGCCTGTACTCGCTGCTGACGCTGTACCGCAAGGATCGCCGGCAGGTGTTCTCGGAGGAGGACCGGCAGCGCCAGCAGCGCGCCACCTTCCACCTGTTCAACGCCGCCTCGCACGCCTTTTTCCTGCACCTGATGCGCACGCCCACCGACCGGCCGGCCGAGAGCGCGGCGGCGGCGATCGACCGCGAAGGCATGTTCCACGAGGCGCAGCCGCGCTTCCTGGAGATGCTGGAAAAATACTTCCCCGGCCGCACGCCGTACACCCTGCCGTTCCCGCTGCCGGACAAGGGCGAGACCTCGGTGATCAACGGCCTGTGCATCCGCTGCGAGCCGCTGTCGGACTTCAACTACGTCTTCATCTGGCCGGCCGGCGCGCTGGACCGGCTGACCCAGCGCGAGCGCGAGATCGTCTATGCCGTGGCGCACGGCCTGAGCTTCAAGCAGGCGGCGCGGCGCATCGGCATCGCGCCATCGACCGTGGCCAACCACCTCTACCGCATCTACCGCAAGCTGGGGGTGTGCAGCCGCAGCGAACTGGCCGGCCTGGTCTATCCGACGGCACCCTAGGCTCCGGTCGACCCCGCGCCACCCAGGTGCCCTGCGAGGGCGAGCGGCGCGGGGCGTGGAATCGATCAGCAGCCCTGCGCTGACGCGGCCGGCAGGGCCGTCACTTTACCCAGGTTTACCGGGCCCTGTGCTAGGCTTCCGGGCCGTAAGAAACCGGCCTTGAAGCCCGCTCATGCGCAATCTCAGCCCGCAGGAACTGAAGCCCCTGCTCGACCGCAAAGAGGTCACCCTGCTCGACGTCCGCCAGGCCGAGGAGCTGGACATCGCCCGCATCGAGGGCGCCGTGCACATCCCCCTCAACGAGCTGCCGGCCCGCCTGGGCGAACTGGACCCGGCGCAGCCGGTCGTGGCCATGTGCCACCACGGCGTGCGCAGCGAAATGGCCGGCCGCGTACTCGAACGCAACGGTTTTGCCCAGGTGGCGCATCTAAGCGGGGGGATCGACGCCTGGTCGCAGGCGGTCGATCCCTCGATTCCGCGTTATTGAGGGGTCGCGGGTCTACAACGCTGCTTTGAAACAGTCCGGTCAGCGATGCCCGGGGCTTGTACCAGGGACGTATATTCAGGAGTGCGCATGCGCCGTCTCATCGTGGGGGCTTTGTCCTTTTCCGTTCCGGCCATGGCCGGGGCCAACGGCCTGCTCGACGCCTACCACCAGGCGCAGCAGCAGGACCAGACGTTCCAGGCGGCGCTGCACCAGCGCGACGCCAGCATCGAGGCGCGGCCGCAGGCCTGGTCGGCGCTGCTGCCGCAGCTGAGCGGCAATGCCGGCTGGCAGCGCGAACGCGAGCACACGCTGTTCCTGGACCAGGGCACCTCCGTCGGCACCGGCTCGGTCGACATCAAGCCGCAGTGGTTCACCAGCAAGTCCTACTCGCTGAGCCTGTCGCAAACGATCTTCGACTGGTCCCAGTTCCAGACCGTGGCGCAGTCCGACAAGCAGGTGGCCGAGGCCGAGGCGACGTACCGCTCGGCCGAGCAGCAGCTGATCACCCGCACCGCCGCGGCCTACTTCGCCGTGCTCAGCGCCCAGGACACCTTGCGCGCCGACCTCGACGCCCAGGCCTCGTTCAAGCAGCAGCTGGAGCAGGCGCAGAAGAAGTTCGACGTCGGCCTGGCCGCCATCACCGACGTGCGCAATGCCCAGGCCTCCTACGACACCAGCACCGCGCTGGTGATCGCCGACCGCACGGCTCTGGACAACGCCAAGCGCGCCCTCGCCACCATCGTCGGCCAGCCGGTCGACGCCATCGCCGACATGCAGGAAGACATCCCGCTGGTCTCGCCCAACCCCGCCTCGGCCGAGGACTGGAGCAAGGCCGCCGGCACCGACAACCCGGACCTGATGAGCGCCTTCTACGCCGCCGAAGTGGCGCGCAAGCAGGTCTCGATCTACCGCGGCCAGTACCTGCCGACGCTGTCGGCCGGCGGCCAGCTCAACCGCCAGACCCAGACGCGCAACAGCGACAACCTCACCGACGCCGTCGGCCTGACCCTGACCTGGAACATCTTCCAGGGCGGGCTGACCACCTCGCAGGTGCGCCAGGCCTCGGCCACCTACCAGCAGACGCTGGCGCAGTACGAGCTGCAGCGCCGCACGGTGGACCAGAACACGCGCAACGACTACGAGGGCGTGGTCAGCGGCATCGCCAGCGTCAAGGCCAACAAGCAGGCGGTGATCTCCAACCAGACCAGCCTGGAGGCCACCCAGGTGGGCCTGCGCGTCGGCACCCGCACCGAGATCGACGTGCTCACCGCGCGCCAGCTGCTGGCCGCGGCGCAAAAGAGCTATTTCCAGTCGCGCTACGCCTACCTCAACAGCCTGCTGGCGCTGAAGCAGGACGCCGGCCGGCTGAGCGAGAACGACCTGGCCGAGATCGACCGGCTGGTGCAGGCCGCCGCCACCCCTTCGCCGCCGCTGTCGCCGGGCGAAACCACCATCCCCGACACCCTGCCGGTGGCGCCGCCGGCCGCCCTGCCCAAGCCCTGACAGGCGCGGACGGGAACGTAAGGGAGGCGCGGGACCGCCTGGGCTACACTCGGCACGCCGGTCCGGCCGGCGTGACGCAGGGGGGCTCATGAACAGGATCGTGCATCTGCTGTCGTTGACCGGCCTGCTGGCCGCCGCCGTGCTCTGCAGCGCCGCACCGGCGGCGCCGCGGCTGCGGCCGGACCTGGACTCCCTGCCGGCGGTGCCGCACTTCGCGGTGGCCGGGGCGCAGGCCGCGCACGCGCTGCAGCGCCAGCAGGCGCTGCGCCGGCGCGGCGAGCCGCCGCGCTTCGCCGCCGCGGTGGATCTGCCGCTGCAGCTGGCCGACGGCCGCTGGGACCGCCTCGACGCCCGCACCTGGTCCTGGCGCGTGCGGATCGGCTCGGCCGGGGCCAAGCTGCTCAACTTCCGCTTCGACCGCTTCCAGCTGCCGCCCAGCGGCGCGCTGTACCTCTACGATGCCCAGGGACGGCTGGTCCAGGGTCCCTATACCAGCGCCGACCAGACCCCCGAGGGCATGCTCTGGACCGCCGTGGTGGAGGGGTCCGAAGCGGTGATCGAGCTGCGCGTGGACGACGCCGAGCGCGCGCAGGCAAGGCTGGCGCTGGGGGCGGTGTTCCACGGCTTCCAGACCTTCGCCGAGGCGGCCCGGGCCGGGCTGACCTCCACCTCCGCCGCTTCCTGCGAGGTCAATGTGGCCTGCCCCGCCGGCGCCGACTGGGGCAACGAGATCCGTTCGGCCGCGGTCTACACGGCACAGAGCGGGGTCGGCGAAATCATCTGCTCCGGCGACCTGGTCAACAACGCCCGCGGCGACAACACGCCTTACTTCCTCACCGCCCACCACTGCCGGGTGGGCTGGGATTCGGCCACGCCGGCCTCGTCGATGGTGGTGTACTGGAACTTCCAGGCCAGCAGCTGCGACGGCACCAGCGGCAGCCTGGCGCAGAACCAGAGCGGCGCCACCTTCGACGCGACCGACGCCGGCTCGGACTTCAACCTGCTGACCCTGGGCCCGATCCCGTCCGCCTTCAACGTGCACTACGCCGGCATCGACGCCAGCGGCAACGCACCGAGCTCGGGCGTGGGCATCCACCATCCGCAGGGCGACATCAAGAAGATCAGCACCTACACCGCGGCGGCGAGCCCGGTGTCGGCCGACCTCTGCACCAGCTCGCTGCTGGGCGTGTGCACGGCGCACCAGACGATCCAGGCCTGGCAGGTGAACTGGGCGCAGGGCATCACCGAGGACGGCTCCTCCGGCTCCGGGCTGTGGGACCAGAACCACCGCATCGTCGGCGTGCTGTCCGGCGGCAACAGCGCCTGCGGCGCCTCCGGGCCGGACGTCTACGGCCGCCTCGACGCGGCCTGGGCCGCCGCCGGCACCGGCGGCTCGCTGGCCAAGTGGCTGGATCCGGACAACACCGGCGCGCGCGTCTTCAACGGCCGCGACGCCGGCAGCCCGACGACCGTCCCGGTGGGCTCCTCCTCCGGCGGCGAGGGTGGCGGCGGAGGCGGCGGCAGCGCCGCGCAGCTGCTGCTGCTGCTGCCGCTGGCCCTGCTGAGGCGCCGCCGTTCCCGCGCCGGTTAAGGGACGAGGCCGCGCGAACGCGCCGCCAGCCCCTCGAGCCAGCGGTACAGCACGGCGATGACGATGGCGAAGGCGCCGGCGCCGATCCACTGGCCGATGCCGTTGGCGAACTCGTCGCTGACCAGGGCCAGCGGCGCAGTGTTGCCGTGCGGCGAGAACGCCACGACGCCGGCCACGATCACGCCGACCAGGCTTTCACCGACGATCAGGCCGGAGGCGAGCAGCACGCCGAGCTGCTTGGCGCTCTCGGCGTCGGGCTTGCGACTGGCGCGACGGTCGTAGGCCCAGCCGACGACCGAGCCGACCACGATCATCAGGGTCACGACCAGGGGCAGGTACATGCCCAGGCCCACCGCCAGCGGCGGGCAGCGCAGCTTCGAAGTGGCCGCCAGCACCGCGTCGAGCGCGATCACGCCGACGCCGATGCCGATGCCCCAGAGGATCAGGCTCCAGTCGAGCTGGCCTTCGATCACGCCCTTGGCCAGCGACGAGATCAGCGCGGCCTGCGGCGCAGCCAGCGCGTTCTTCGGATCGGCGCCGGGCACGCCGGCGAAGCCGTAAGCCTTGTTCAGCAGGTCCAGCACCGGCGGAATCACCAGCGCGCCGGCGATGACGCCGATGATCAGGGCCACCTGCTGCTTCCACGGCGTGGCGTCGACCAGCTGGCCGGTCTTGAGATCCTGCAGGTTATTGTTGGCGATGGTGGCCACGGCGAACACCACCGCGGTGACGAACAGGGCGAAGGCCACCAGCGCCGGGCCGGCGTTGCCGCCCAGCAGGGGCTTGACCCAGAACACCAGCAGCAGCGAGGCGCCGATCACCGCCAGGATGCCGATGCCGGACAGCGGGCTGTTGGAGGAGCCGATCAGGCCGGCCATGTAGCCGCACACCGCCGACACCAGGAAGCTCATCACCACCACGAACACCACGCCGCCCAGGGCGAGGCTCCAGGCGTGCTCGCCGATGCCGCCGGCCTCGGCGAACTGGCCCAGCAGCCAGGCGATCGGCCCGAGGCAGGCCAGGGTGATCAGCCCGACCCAGCCGATGGGAATGTCCTGCTCGGTGCGCGGCAGGCTGGCGCCCTGCCCGGCCTTGCGCACGCGCGAGGCGGCCATGGCCGAGGCCAGGCCGCTCAGCACCGGCTTGACCAGCTTGATCAGGGTCCACACCGAGGCGATGCCGATGGTGCCGGCGCCGACGAAGCGCGCCTGGTGGCGCCAGACGTCGGCGGCCACGTCCGCCGCGGCGACGGTCGCCGGGTGGACCAGGCTGAGCTGCGGCATCAGCCAGCCCCAGGTGATGAGCGAGCCGACCAGCATGGCGATGCCGACCGACAGGCCGACCAGGTGGCCGACGCCGAACAGCGCCATCGACAGGCCGAAGTCGTAGCCGGTCACGGCGTTGGTGCCGCGGATGCGGAAGTAGTCGACGAAATCCTGGGCGAAGATCTGGGTCTGCGCGATCAGGTAAAACACCGCCGAGGCGACCGAGCCGACGACCAGAGTGAGCAGGCCGGCCCTGCCGGCCTCGGCCGCCTTCTCTGCGCCCTCGCCTTCCGCGCCGACCCCGACCTTGAGCACCTCGGCGCAGGCCACGCCTTCCGGGTAAGGCAGGTCGGAGTTGGTGACCAGGGCGCGGCGCAGCGGGATCGAATACATCACGCCGAGAATGCCGCCGAGGGCGCAGATCCAGAACGAGACCCAGTAGGGAAAGCCGCTCCACCAGCCGACCATCACCAGGCCGGGCAACACGAAGATGATGGAGGACAGGGTGCCGGCCGCCGAGGCGACGGTCTGCACCACGTTGTTCTCCTGCACCGTGACATTGCGGAAGTAGCGCAGCACCGCCATCGAGATGACCGCCGCCGGAATCGAGGAGGTGAAGGTGAGGCCGGCCTTGAGGCCGAAGAAGACATTGGCGGCGGTGAAGACGAAAGTGATGACGGCGCCGAGGATCAGGCCGCGGACGGTCAATTCGGAACGCGGCGTCGCGCCGGTGGCTGGGCTAGCGGACAAAGGGTCTCTCCAGAGTTGTTGAGGCGGCGGTGCCCGGCGCCCCCGGCGCGGGCCCGCCCCTGTCGTATGGCCCGAGTATAGCCGCTGCGCGGGCGGCTCCCCGCCCTCTCTCCTCTCTCCCCGGGGAAGGACAAAGGCCGGCGGCGTAGCCGCCGGTCGAGCTCAGGCCTTACCATGAACCCATTCGCGGCGGCCAGGCACCGCTCGCTCACCCTTTGGAGACCCGCATGACCCTGCCCCGGCTTTTTGCCGCGTCCATCCTTTCCCTTTCGCCGCTACTGCCCATGACCACTTCCGCCGACACCACGGCCAAGCGCCCGTTCACCGCCAGGGATCTGGTGATGCTGGACCGGGTCTCCGACCCGCAGGTATCCCCCGACGGCAGGAGCGTGGCCTTCACCGTGCGCGAGACCGACTTCGCCGCGAACAAGGGCCTGCGCAGCCTGTGGCGCCTGTCGCTGCACGAGAAGGATGCGCAGCCGCAGCGCCTCAGCGCCCGCGGCAGCAATTCCGACACGCCGCGCTGGTCGCCGGACGGCAAGACCCTGTATTTTCTGTCCGCGCGCTCCGGCAGCACCCAGGTGTGGCGGCTCGACGCCGGCCTGGGCGAGGCGCGCCAGGTCACCGACCTGCCGCTGGACGTCAACAACTTCCTCATCGCCCCCGACGGCCGGAGCCTGGCGCTGTCGATCGACGTGTTCGCCGACTGCGCCGACCTCGCCTGCACCAAGAAGCGGCTCGACGACACCGCCGCGGGCAAGGCCAGCGGCAAGCTGTTCGACCGGCTGTTCATCCGCCACTGGGACACCTGGGCCGACGGCCGCCGCTCGCAGCTGTTCCTGGCGCCGCTCAACGCCGACGGCAGCGCCGGCACGCCGCGCTGGCTGACGCGGGGCATCGACGGCGACATCCCGTCCAAACCCTTCGGCGACGAAACCGAATACGCCTTCGCCCCCGACGGCAAGACGATTTACTTCGGCGTGCGCATCGCCGGCCGCAGCGAGCCCTGGTCCACCAATTTCGACATCTACAGCGTGCCGGTCGACGGCAGCGCCGCGCCGCGCAACCTCACCGCCGACAACCCGGCGTGGGACGCCTGGCCGGTGCCGTCGAAGGACGGCAGCAAGCTCTACTACCTGGCGATGAAGCGCCCGACCTTCGAAGCCGACCGCTTCGGCATCATGGAACTGGACCTGGCCAGCGGCAAAAAGCGCGAGCTCGATCCGGACTGGGACCGCTCCGCGGCGAACATGACCCTGTCCGAGGACGGCCGCTCGCTCTACGTGCTGGCCGAGGACCACGGCATCCGCGGCCTGTTCCAGGTGGGCATCGCCAGCGGCAAGGCCACGCTGCTGGCCGGCGACGGCAACATCAGCGCCTACAGCCGCGCCGGCGACACCCTCGTCTTCGCCCGCGACACCCTCACCGCGCCGGCCGACCTGTTCCGCCTGGAGAGCGGCGGCAAGGCCGCGCGCCTCACCGCGTTCAACGCCGACAAGCTCAAGGACGTGGCCTTCGGCGACTGGGAATTCTTCCAGTTCAAGGGCTGGAACGGCGACACCGTGCAGGGCTACGTGGTCAAGCCGGCCAACTACCAGCCCGGCCGGAAATATCCCGTCGCCTTCCTCATCCACGGCGGCCCGCAGGGTTCCTGGCTCAACGACTTCCATTACCGCTGGAATCCCCAGACCTACGCCGGCGCCGGCTTCGCCGTGGTGACGATCGACTTCCACGGCTCCACCGGCTACGGCCAGGCCTTCACCGACGCGATCTCCGGCCACTGGGGCGACCGCCCGCTGGAGGACCTGCAGAAGGGCTGGGCCGCGGCACTGGCGAAGTACTCCTTCCTCGACGCCGACCGCGCCTGCGCGCTCGGCGCCAGCTACGGCGGCTACATGGTCAACTGGATCGCCGGCAACTGGAACCAGCCGTGGAAGTGCCTGGTGGCGCACGACGGCGTGTTCGACAACCGCATGATGGCCTACTCCACCGAGGAGCTGTGGTTCGACGAGTGGGAGAACCAGGGCACACAGTGGCAGAAGCCGGACAACTACGAGCGCTTCAACCCCATCAACCACGTCGCCGACTGGCGCGTGCCGATGCTGGTGGTGCACAGCGCCGAGGACTATCGCATCCCGCTGGAGCAGGGCATCGCCGCCTTCACCGCGCTGCAGCGCCGCGGCATCCCCAGCCAGTTCCTGACCTTCCCCGACGAGAACCACTGGGTGCAGAAGCCGCAGAACAGCCTGCAGTGGCACGAGACTGTGGAGGCCTGGATCAAACGGTGGACGGCGGGGCAGTAAAGGCCGTCCGCGGCTGAAACACGGCCGGGCAGACCGCCGGCCTGGTGAACCGACGCGGTGACGGCACCAGGTCCTTCGCTACGCTCCGGGCGACCAAGCGGTGCGCAACGGAGTGCCAGCGTCCTTGAAACGGCATTGGCTTCCCGCTTCCGCGGGCATGACGGAGCGGCCTAAGATAGGGCCATGAGCGACGCCCAGATCGACGAGTTCCGCCGGCACTACCGCCGCGAGCACATCGGCGCTCGCTACAGCGGCCTGCTGCACTTCACGTTCACCACCGGCACCTGCCTGGCGGTGATGGCGTGGTGCGTCGGCCGGCTGCACGCGGTGCACTGGTGGGAATGGCTGACGGTGCCGGTGACTTTCCTGTTCGCCAACCTGGTCGAGCACGCCGGGCATCGCGGGCCGATGCATCATCCGCGCAAGGGCCTGGGGCTGGTGTTCGAGCGGCACACGCGGCAGCACCACCGCTTCTTCACGCCGGAGCGGATGGAGTTCGAAGGCACCCGGGATTTCAAGGCGGTGCTGTTTCCGCCGGTGCTGCTGCTGTTCTTCTTCGGCTGCTTCGCGGTGCCGGTCGGCATCCCGCTGGCGCTGCTGACCACGCCGAACGTCGGCTGGCTGTTCGCGCTGACCTCGGTCGGCTACTTCCTCAACTACGAGCTGCTGCATTTCTCGTATCACACGGCGCCGGACTCGTGGGTCGCGCGCCTGCCCGGCGTGGCGCGGCTGCGCCGCCACCACACCCTGCACCACGACCACGAGCTGATGGCGCACTACAACTTCAACATCACCTATCCGATCGCCGACCGGCTGCGCGGCACGCTGTACCGCGGCGGCCGGCGCTGAGGCCGCCGCGCCGCCCGGGGGCACATCACCCGCGCCTGGCGCGCGCCCAGGCCTCGGCCCAGCGGTTGACCGGGCCGAACAGCTCCTGCAGCTCCAGGCCCAGCGCGCTCAGGCGGTAGCCTTCGCCGCCGGCCTCGACCAGCAAGGCCTGGCGCAGCTCGGCCAGGCGCGTGTTCAGCACCGAGGGCGAGACGCCGCAGCGCGCCTGCAATTCGCGGAACACCAGCGGCCCGTCGCGCAGCTCCCACAACACGCGCAGGGTCCAGCGCCGCCCCAGCAGGTCGAGCAGGGCCATCACCGGGCGGCCGCTGGAGGAGCCGCGCACGGCCGCTCCGGGGGCGGGCAGGCCCGGCCGGGAGGACGGCTTGGCGGAAGTCTTGCGGGCGGCCATTCTTGCGCTACGGATTCAGAAGCACTATGCTTCGATTATCGTAGCATAGCCGAGCGAGGATTCCCGTGAGCGCGCGCATTCCCCTGGTCGATCCGCCCTATCCCGAATCCATGCAGCAGGATTTCGACCGCGTCATGCGCGGCCTGCCGCCGCTGAACATCTTCCGCACCGTGGCGCACAACCCGCGGGTATTGTCGCGGATGGTCGCCGGCGGCCTGCTCGACCGCGGCAGCGTCTCCCTGCGCGAGCGCGAGCTGGTGATCCTGCGCACCTGCGCCCAGTGCGGCGCCGAGTACGAGTGGGGCGTGCATGTCGCCGCCTACGGCGCCAAGGCCGGGTTCACGCCGCAGCAGGTGGCGGCGACCGCTGGCGGCGACGCGGAAGCGGCGGGCTGGAGCGCCGGCGAACGGCTGCTGATCCGCCTCTGCGACGCCCTGGCGCGCGAGCGCGACGTGGACGACGCGCTATGGGGCGAGCTGTCGGCGGTGTACGACCGGGCGCAGCTGATCGAGCTGCTGATGCTGGCCGGTTTCTACCAGATGGTGTCCTGCGTGGTGAAGGCGGCGCGCATCGAGCACCAGGCCGGCACGCCGCGCTTTCCCCGAAAAGAATGAGACGGGCGTCAGCAATCCGCTAGTCGCGGTTCTGCGCCAGCTGCAGGCCGCCCGGGCAGGCGGCGACGCAGGCGGAAACGGCCGGCGCCCGCAACGTGTCCGCCATGGACCTGGCCGCGGTGATCGCGGCGTACAGCAGCAGGGCCATGGTCGCGGCGCCGATGGCCGCCTCCCGCAAAGTCTTCTTCATCGTCATCCCACCGCTCTCCCTGGCTTCCTCTCCACCGGGGCCGGTCCCATCCTGGGGCTGGCGTTTCCGGTGTATACGACTCTAGGGAGAAAAACGGATTCGGAATGCGTTTGGCGTCACGCCACGCCTAACTTTACACGGCGATGTGTGACGGACTTCAAAAACCCCTGCCGCGGCAGGGACTTTTCAGGAGCGGGCGCGCTCGATGATGCGGGTGGTGGAATACCCGGCGTAGAAGTCGAGGATCACCACCTGGCCGCCGTTGGCGGTCACTTCCTCGTAGCCGGCGACCTGCTCCGGCCGGTAATCGCCGCCCTTGACCAGCAGGTCGGGCAGCACCCGCGCGATCAGGCGCCGCGGCGTGTCCTCGGCGAACGACACCGCCCAGTCCACGCACTTCAGCGCGGTGAGCATGCGCATGCGGTCCGCCACCTTGTTCAGCGGCCGCGCCGGACCCTTCAGGCGCCGGACCGAGTCGTCATCGTTGACGGCGACGATCAGCACGTCGCCGAGCTTGCGCGCCGCCTCGAGGTAGCGCACATGGCCGACGTGCAGCAGGTCGAAGCAGCCGTTGGTCATCACCACCACCTGGCCCTGGGCGCGGGCGGCGGCGACGCGCTCGACCAGCTCATCCTCGCCGAGAATGGCGCTGTCGTCCTCGTGGGCGCGGCGCGCGGCGCGCGCCAGCTCGGCGGTGCTGACCGTGGCGGTGCCGAGCTTGCCGACGACGATGCCGGCGGCGAGGTTGGCGACGCGCGCGGCGTGGGCGAAGTCGTGGCCGGCGGCAAGCGCCGCGCCGAACGTGGCGATGACGGTGTCGCCGGCGCCGGTGACGTCGTAGACCTCGCGCGCCTCGGTCGGCAGGTGCAGCGGCTCGTGGCCCGGCACCAGCAGGGTCATGCCCTGCTCGCTGCGCGTCACCAGCAGGGCGCCCAGGCCCAGCTCGTCGCGCAGCCTGGTGCCCTTGGCGACGATGGCGGCCTCGTCCGGACAGGGGCCGACCACGGCCTCCAGCTCGGACAGGTTCGGCGTGATCAAGGTGGCGTTGCGGTAGGGCCGCCAGTCGCTGCCCTTGGGGTCGACCAGCACCGGCTTGCCGGCGGCGCGCGCCGCGGCCACCAGTTCGGCGGCGTCGCACAGCGTGCCCTTGCCGTAGTCGGACAGGATCACCACCTGGGCGTCGGCCAGGGCGATCTTGAAGCGCAGCTGATAGGCGGAGCGGTCGAAGGCGCCGACCTGGGACAGCGACTCCTCGAAGTCCAGGCGGATCAGCTGCTGGTTGCGCGACAGCACGCGCAGCTTGGTAATGGTGGGATGGCCGCCGGCTTCGACGAAGTCCGGCTGCACCCGCTTCTCGACCAGGGCCTGGCTCAGCCGGTGCGCGGTGTCGTCGCGGCCGACCACGCCGAGCAGGTGGGCGTGGCCGCCGAGTGCGGCGATGTTCAGGGCGACGTTGGCGGCGCCGCCGGGACGGGTCTCGTCCTTCTGGATGCGGACCACCGGCACCGGCGCCTCCGGCGAGATGCGCGAGGTGGGGCCCTGCCAGTAGCGGTCGAGCATCACGTCGCCCGCCACCAGCACGCGGGCCTTCTCGAATTCCGGAATCGCGGCGATCATGCGGATGTTCTTGTCGGTACGGCCGTGTCGACGGCCCTCTCCCCGCCCCTCTCCCGCAAGCGGGAGAGGGGGAGAACGCGATTTACGCCGCGGCGGTCTTCTTCTGGGCGACGGCCGGCTCGTTGACCAGGCTCAGCCACTCCGGATACTCGGCGCGCTCGCCCTTGACCTGGGCGGCGTAGGCCTTCTGCAGCTTCTCGGTGATGGGGCCGCGCTTGCCGCCGCCGATGCAGCGGTTGTCGGCCTCGCGGATCGGCATCACTTCGGCGGCGGTGCCGGTGAAGAAGGCTTCGTCGGAAATGTACAGCTCGTCGCGGGTGAGGCGGCGCTCGACCACCTTGAGGCCGAAGTCCTGCGCCAGCTGCATCACGGTGCGGCGGGTGATGCCGTCCAGCGCCGAGGTGACGTCCGGGGTGTGCAGCACGCCGTCCTGGACCAGGAAGATGTTCTCGGCCGAGCCTTCGGCGATGTAGCCGTGCGGGTCGAGCATCACCGCCTCGTCGTAGCCGTCGCGCAGGGCCTCGTTCAGCGCCAGCATCGAGTTGAGGTAGTTGGCGTTGGCCTTGGCGCGGCACAGCGCGGCGTTGACGTGGTGGCGCGAATAGGAGCTGGTCTTGACGCGGATGCCGCGCTCGACGTTGTCGGCGCCGAGGTAGGCCCCCCAGGTCCAGGCGGCGATGATCACGTGCACCTTGAGGTTGTCGGCGCGCAGGCCCATGCCCTCGGCGCCGTAGAACACCATCGGGCGGATATAGGCTTCCTTGAGCTTGTTGGCGCGCAGCACTTCCAGCGTCGCCTGGTTGACCTGCTCGGGCGAGAACGGGATCTTCATGCCCAGGATCTTGGCCGAGTTGAACAGGCGCTTGGTGTGCTCCTCGAGCCGGAACACGGCCGTGCCCTTGGGCGTGGCGTAGGCGCGGACACCCTCGAAGACGCCGACGCCGTAGTGCAGCGAGTAGGTCAGGACATGGGTGGAGGCATCACGCCAGGGCACCAGTTCGCCGTCGTACCAGATGAAGCCGTCGCGGTCGGCCATCGTCGTCATCGCTGTATCCTCGAAAAGCTGAAAATAAAGGCCGCACGGAGGCGGCCGGCCACATTATAGGGGAACCGGGCGCGCCGGACCCGGTTCCAAATCCCGCCGCTGCCGCCGCCGGATTCGCCCGCGGCGGCCGCACCCATCCAATTTTTATATCGAAAACAGGCACTTCCGATGACCGACCAAGCCCTGATCCGGATCGACGACGCACTGTCGGGCTACTACGCGCAAGCCTCGGCGCCACGGGCGCCCGGCGTCGTCGTGCTGATGGAGGCCTATGGCCTGACCATGCATATCCGCCGCGTCTGCGACCGCCTCGCCGCCGCCGGCTTCCACGCGCTCGCGCCGGATCTCTACCACGGCCAGCAGTTCTCCTACGCCAGCATGGACCAGGCCATCGCCATGTTGCGCAGCCTCGACGACGCGCGGCTGATGGACGAGATCGGCGCCAGCCTGGACTGGCTGGGGCGGCAACCGGAAGTGGATCGCGCGCGGCTCGCCGCGCAGGGCTACTGCATGGGCGGGCGCCTGGCCTTCCTCGCCGGCTGCCGCCATCCGGGGAAGCTGCGCGCGGTGGTGTCCCACTACGGCAGCGCCATCCACCCGGAGGGCGACAAGGACCGCCTCGGCCGCACGCCGCCGATCGCCGAGGCCGCTGCGCTGGCGGCGCCGCTGCTGCTGATCTATGGCGGCGCCGACACCAGCATCCCGCCGGCCGAGCATGCGCGGCTGGCGCAGCGCCTGGGCGAGCTGCAGAAGCGCTACGTGCTGAGCGTCTACCCCGGCGCCGCTCACGGCTTCTGCTGCGAGGACCGCGCCGCGTATGCGCCGGAGGCGGCGGAAGCGGCGCACGCGGAAGCGGTGGATTTCCTGCGGCGGGTGCTGCCCTAGGCGTTGCCCGGAACCATCACCCTGCCGGTGACCATCCCGCTGGCCGGCGGCCCGGTCTTCGTGCTGGAGGACGCGGCGCTCTGACACACGCCGCCACAGCCCGGCGGCGAAGGCGGCCTAAAGAGCCAGCGCCGCGAGCACCTGCTCCACGCCGATCTGGCGCAGGCAGTTGAAATGGCCCAGGGGGCATTCGCGCTGGAAGCAGGGGCTGCATTCCAGCCCGAGATACAGCACCGTGGCCGCGGCCGACAGGGGCGGCGTCATCTTCGGCGAGGAGCTGCCGTAGAGCGCGACCAGCGGCGTGCCGACGGCGCTGGCCACGTGCATCAGGCCGGAATCGTTGCTGACGGCGGCCTGCGCGCCGCCGAGCAGGTCGACCACGTCGGCGAGCTGGGTGCGGCCGCAGAGATCATGAATGTGCGGCCGGTCGCGCGCGATGTCCGCGCCCAGAGCCTTTTCCTTGGCCGAGCCGAACACCCACACCTGCTTGCCGTCCGCGGCAAGGCGGCCGGCGAGTTCCGGATAGTACGGCCAGCGCTTGGCCGGACCGTATTCGGCGCCGGGCATCAGGGCCACGGCGGGGCGGTCGGCGTCCAGGCCCAGCTCGCGCCGCAATACCTCGACGCGCGCCGGATCGGCGCGCAGCCGCGGCTGCGGGATCGGCGGCGGGCCCGACGGCGCCTCCGCCTCGCCCAGCGCCAGGTATTGCTGCACGGTGGTCGGCAGGATCGCCTTGTCGAGCCGGCGCAGGTCGTTGAGCAGCAGGTAGCGCGCCTCGCGGCGGTAGCCGGTGCGCCGCGGGATGCCGGCGAAGAACGGCACCAGTGCCGACTTCCAGGAATTGGGCAGGACGATGGCCTGGGCATAGCGCCCGCCCCGCAGCGCACGGCCGATGCGGCGCCGCGCGCGCCAGCCGAACTCGCCGTGCTTGAGCGGCAGCTCGATGCCGGCGCGCACCTCCGGCATGCGCGCCAGGATCGGCAGCGACCAGCCGGGAGCGAGCACGTCGATCGCGGCGCCGGGATGGCGCTGGCGCAGGCGCATGAACAGGGCCTGCGCCATCACCATGTCGCCGACCCAGGACGGGCCGACGACCAGGATGTCGCCGCTCATCGCGGCGCCAAGGCCGCAACGGCGGCCACGGCGGGCTGCAGGGCGGCCAGCGTCGCGGCAGCCTGGTCAAGGCGCTGCAGCAACAGCGCGACTTCACCGCCGCGGATCCTGGCCAGCAGCGCGGCGCGGCCGGACCGCATCTGCGCCTGCACCTGCTGCGCCAGGGCGGTGAGCCCGGCGCGTTCGTCGCCGCGCTGCCGCGGCAGGGGCATGGAATCCCCGGCCGCCTCGCCCAGGGCCCCGGCCACGAGGGCGCGGTAGCGCGCCGCGCCGGCCTCGGCGGCGGCATCGGCCAGGCTCAGGCCCAGCACTTCGGCGTCGTGCATGGCGCCGAGCAGCTCCTGCAGGCCGGCCAGCTCATGCGACAGCTCCTTGCCCCGCTGCAGCGCCGGCGCCACCGGTTCCAGCACGTAGCGGGCGCGCTTGATCAGCAGCCGCGCGGCATGGACATGGGTCATCTCGGCGTCATCGGCGAGCGCGGCGAAGCTGGCGGACAGCTCCGCCGCCAGCGGCCGCAGCTGCTCCGCCGCGGCGGCGGCAAAGCTGCGCGGGCTGGACTCCGCCGGCATCGCCAGGGCGCCGCGCAGCAGGGTGCCGAGCGCGACGAACTGCATCGGCACGGCGCCGCGGATCGCGGCGTAGGCGCGGCGCTGGCGGTCCTCGATCCGGCGCCGCAGCCAGTGGTAGCCCGGGCGCTGGTTGGGGCGTAGCGCCGCGCCCTGCTGGCGCAGCCATTCCAGCTGCACTTCGCTGTCGCGCGCCGGGCCGGTGCTGCGCACCAGCTCCTGCAGGCGCTTGCGCAGCTTCTTCGGCAGGGCCTCGCCCAGGCACGACCGGTAGGCGCGCTCGATGGCGCGGAAGCGCCGCAGCGCGACGCGGAAGTCGTGCAGGGCTTCCGGGTCCTCGCCCACCGCCAGGCGCTGGCCGGCGCCCTCGGCCTGCTTGAGCTGGCGCAGCAGCAGCTTGCGCACCGCGCGCTCCGGCGGCAGCAGCGGCAGCGGCGTGCGCTCGGCTGGAGCGCGGTCGACAATGCCGGGCTGCTCGCTCATCAGGCCCGCCGCGCGCGTCCCGCAGGCCGCCCCGCGGAGTCCGGCCCGGACTTGATCCGCCAGGGACGACACTGTCGGCCTGAAGGCCGGCCTGCCAGGACGCGCCGCATCCCCTAGCCCTGGTGCAGCCAGTCGAGATAGCTTTTCACGCCCTGCTCCACCGTGAGGAATTCGCGGTCGTAGCCGGCGGCGCGCAGCTTGGCGTGATCGGCCTCGGTGTAGGACTGGTAGCGGCCGACCAGGTTTTCCGGGAACGGCACGTACTTGATCCTGCCCTTGCCGTGCCAGGCGACAACCGCCCGGGCGATGTCGTTGAACGGCTGGGCGCGGCCGGTGCCGCAGTTGTAGATGCCGGACTTGCCGGGATGGTCCCAGAACCACAGGTTCATCGCCACGGCGTCGTCGACATGGATGAAGTCGCGGCGCTGCTCGCCGGGGCCGTAGCCGTCGCTGCCTTCGAACAGGCGGCACTCGCCGTCCTGCTCGATCTGGTTGTTGAAGTGGAACGCGGTGCTGGCCATGCCGCCCTTGTGCTGCTCGCGCGGGCCGTAGACGTTGAAGTAGCGCAGGCCCACCACCTGCGGCCGCGCCGCGCCGCGCCTGGCCGGGGCCTTGGCCTTGCGCCTGGGCGCCGGGGCGTCGTAGCCGAGGCGGCGCACGTACTGGTCCATCAGGAACTTGGAGTAGGCGTACATGTTCAGCGGCCGCTCGCAGGCGCGGTCCTCGCGGAAGCCCTGCTTGCCCATGCCGTAGACGGAAGCCGAGGAGGCGTAGAGAAACGGCACGCGCTTGCCGATGCACCAGTGCAGCAGGGTCTTGGTGTAGCGGTAGTTCACGTCCATCATGAAGCGGCCGTTCCACTCGGTGGTGGCGGAGCAGGCGCCCTGGTGGAACACCGCCTCGATCTTCGGCAGGCCGCCGTTCTCGACCCTGGCCAGGAATTCGTCCTTGTCCATGTAATCGGCGATTTCGGCCTCGGCGAGGTTCTTGAACTTGGTCCCGTCCTGCAGGTCATCCACCGCGATGATGTCGGTAACGCCGCGGGCGTTCAGGCCCATGACCAGATTGGAGCCGATGAAACCGGCGGCACCCGTGACGACGATCAAGATTGCTCTCCCAGCATGAAGTGTTGCCACAGCGCCGCGACCGCGGCGCGGTGCTCCTTGAGGTCGGCATCATCGGCCAAAGCGTCCTGGGTCTGCAATGCGCGGCGGTGCAGCCAGCCGCGGTAGGCGCGCTCGGCTGCCAGCAGGGCGTCGCGCTGCGCCGGCTCGACCAGGCCGGCGGCGGCCAGGGCCTCGAGCTGGCGCCAGTTGTCGGTGTACTCGACCACGCCGGGGTGGCGCGCGGCATGGCGCAGGCACAGATACTGGGTGATGAACTCGGCGTCGATGAGGCCGCCACCGCCCTGCTTGACGTCCCAGCGCGACAGCTCGCGCTTCTCCAGGTTGGCGCGCATGCGGGCGCGCATCTCCACCACCTCGGTGCGCAGGCGCGCCGGGTCGCGCGGGCGCATCAGCACCTCGCGGCGCAGCTGCCCGATGGCGCCGCACAGCGCGGTGCCGCCGGCGACGGTGCGGGCGCGCAGCAGGGCCTGGTGCTCCCAGGTCCAGGCGCTCTCGCGCTGGTAGCGGGCGAAGCCCGGCAGCGCGGTGACGACCAGGCCGGAGTTGCCGCTGGGACGCAGCTCCAGGTCGATCTCGTAGGCGCGGCCGGCGACGGTCTGCGCCGACAGCAGCTGCACCACGCGCTGCGCCAGGCGCACGAAATACTCGGCCGTGGCGACGCTGCGGCTGCCGCCGGCGGTCGGCGCGTCGGGGTCCTGCGCCTGGTAGACGAACACCAGGTCGAGATCGGAGCCGTAGCCCAGCTCGATGCTGCCGAACTTGCCGTAGGCGATTAGCGCCAGGTCGTCGCCGCCGCCCGGCGGCGCGCCGAGCTGGGGGCGCAGCTGCTCGCGGGCGTAGTCCAGGGTCTGGGCGACGATGGCCTCGGCCAGCCAGGTCAGGCGGTCGCTGACCTGCACCAGCGGCAGCGCGCCGGACAGGTCGGCCGCGGCGATGCGCAGGGTCATCTCCTGGCGGTAGCGGCGCAGCAGGTGCATGACCATTTCCATGTCGGCTGCCGGCACGCCCGCGGCCTGCCGCGCCAGCTCCTCGCGCAGCGCGTCCCTGCCCGGCGCCTCGTTGGCCAGGCGCGAATCGAGCAGGGTGTCGAGCAGGGCCGGGGTCTGCGCCAGCAGCGCAGCGATCCAGGGGCTGGCGCCGGCCAGCTTGAGCAGCTGGCGCCGCGCGGCGGGGCTCTCCGCCAGCAGCGCCAGGTAGGTGCCGCGTCCGGCGATGGCGAGCAGCACGCGCAGGGTGCGCGTGACCGCCGTTTCCGGATCGGGCTGGGCCACGGCCTCGTGGGCCAGTGCGCCGAGCACCGCCTGCAGGCGCTGCAGGGCAGCGTCCTTGAGCGCGCGCGTCAGCCGCGACTGGCGCAGCTCGAGGACCGCCGCCGCGACCTCCTGCGGCCGCTGCGCGAAGCCGAGCCGGCGCAAGCCGGCTTCGAGCTCCGCCGGCTCCGCTTCCCAGATGCCCTCGGCGACCTCGGCCGGGGCGCGGGCGCTGGCCGACACCGGCTGCGCGAACAGCCGCTCGAACTCGGCCCGCACGCGGCCGCGCACGGCCTCCAGCTCGGCCGCGAGTTCCGCCCAGCTCGGCAGGCCCAGCGCCGCGCACAGCGCCTCGCGCGCCTCCCGGGCCTGCGGCAGGCGGTGGGTCTGCTCGTCGGCGTAGAACTGCACCGCGTTCTCGCAGCGGCGCAGGAAGACGTAGGCCTGTTCCAGCGCCGCGACGGTCTGCGGCGGCAGGTGCCCGGCCTCGCCCAGGTAGCGCAGCACCGGGCGCAGGCGGCTGTCGCGCAGGCGCGCATCCTGGCCGCCGCGGATCAGCTGGAACAGCTGCACGATGAACTCCAGCTCGCGGATGCCGCCGGGGCCGAGCTTGAGGTTGTCCTCGGCGCCGCGCTTGTGCGCGTCCTGGTCGATCAGCGACTTCAGCTCGCGCAGCGCGCCGAGCGCGCCGAAGTCGAGGTAGCGGCGATAGACGAAGGGCTGCAGGCTGTCGAGCAGGGCGCGGCCGGCGCTCAGGTCCCCCGCGACCGGACGGGCCTTGATCATGGCGTAGCGCTCCCACTCGCGGCCATGCTCCTGGTAGTACAGCTCCATCGCCCCCATCGACACCGCCGGCGCGCCGACACTGCCGAACGGCCGCAGCATGGTGTCGACGCGGAACACGAAGCCGTCCTCGGTGCGCGCCGACAGCAGCCGCCCGGTCTCCTGCGCCAGCTTGGCGAAGAACTCGTTGTTGCTCAGGCCGCGCGGGCCGTCGGTGTCGCCGTTGGCGGTGAAGCCGAAGATCAGGTCGATGTCGGAGGAGAAATTCAACTCGCGCCCGCCGAGCTTGCCCATGCCCAGCACGATGGGACGGCACTCCGCGCCCGCCTCGTCGCGCGGCGTGCCGTGGCGTGCCCGCAGGGTCCCCTCGGCGAAGCGCAGCGCCGCCTCGCAGCAGGCGTCGGCCAGGTCCGACAGGGCGCCGAGAGTCTCGTCCAGGCCCGCCCAGCCGGCGATGTCGCGCAGCGCGATGCGCGCCAGCTCGCGGTTGCGGAAAACGCGCAGGCCGGACAGCAGGGCCGGCTCGTCCGGCGCCGCGCCGAGCAGCGCGGCCAGCCGCGCGGCGGCGCCCTGCTCCGGCGCCCGCTCGAACTCGCCGGCGCGCAGCGCGGCCTCCGCCCAGTCGCGCTGGCGCTGCAGCACGGCGGCGGCAAAGGGGCTGGCGCGGAACAGGCGGGGCAGCAGCGCCGCGGTGCGCGGCGCGGCCAGCGCGCCGAGTTCGGTCAGGGCATCCATGGAAGCCCCAGTTTAACGCCCTGCGCCAGCTGCCCCGCCGGCGATCAGGAGCCGAACGACTGCACCGCGGCGGCGGCGCGCTGGCGTTCCAGCCACATCGACCCGAGGCACAGCGCCAGGCCGCTGGCGGCCAGCAGGCTGCCGACCCAGCCGGGCGAGCTCCAGCCGTAGCCGGCGGCGATGGCCAGGCCGCCCAGGTAAGGCCCCAGGGCGTTGGCGGTGTTGAACGCCGAATGGTTCAACGCCGCGGCCAGGCCCTGGGCGTCGGCGGCGACGTCCATCAGGCGGGTCTGCAACACGGTGCCGAGGGCGCCGCCGACGCCGACGGCGAAGACGTCGGCCATCAGCAGCCACAGGTGGCGGGCGGTGAGCGGATACAGCGCCAGCACCAGGGCGCTCCACAGCAGCAGGCCGGCAGCGGTCGGCATCAGCGCGCGGTCGGCCAGGCGCGGCACCAGCAGGTTGCCCAGCGTCATCCCCAGGCCCATCACGCTCAGCACCAGCGGCACCACGTGCGGCTCGGTGTGGGTGACCCGCAGCAGCAGGTCGGCGAGATAGGTGTAGACCGCGAACAGGCCGCCGAAGCCGATGGCGCCGGTGAGCAGGGTCAGCCAGACCTGGCCGCGGCGCAGCGCGCCGAGTTCGCGCAGCGGACTGGCGCGCGGATCGGCCGGGCAGGCCGGCGCGTAGCGCCAGATCAGCAGCGCGGTGGTGACGCCGGAGGCGGCCACCAGCACGAAGCTCCAGCGCCAGCCCAGGGCCTGGCCGAGCCAGTTGGCCAGCGGCACGCCGACCACGGTGGCGAAGGTCAGGCCGAGGAAGATGCGGCCGACCGCCTGGGTGCGGCGCTCGGGCGGCACCAGAGAGGTGGCGACGAGCGCGGCGTAGCCGAAGTAGGCGCCGTGCGGCAGTCCGCTGAGGAAGCGGAACAGCAGCATCCAGCCATAGCTGGGCGCCAGGGCGCTGAGGCCGTTGGCGGCGGCGAAGCCGCCCATCAGCAGCACCAGCATGGTGCGGCGGGCCAGCCGCGCACCGACCACCGCGATCAGCGGCGCGCCGATCACCACGCCCAGCGCGTAGGCGCTGATGACGTGTCCGGCGGTGGGCGCGTCGATATCCAGCCCGGCCGCGAAGTACGGCAGCAGGCTCATGGTGGCGAATTCGGTGATGCCGATGGCGAAGCCGCCCACGGCGAGGGCGAACAGGACCAAGCCGGGGCCGTGCGGTGGGGGGTGCCGCTGCATGGGAAAACTTCCTGGGAGCCGGCCGCGCGCGAACGCGTACCGGAAGCTGAACCGAGGGCGATATTGTCGCGCCGGAAACGCCGGCATGCCAGCGCCTCCGCTTGTGCTTTCGAGCCGCGCCGCCCGCCGAAAGTTCTGGCGCGGGATGCGACAATGCGAGGATGGAGACACCACGGCGGCGGCCCGGCACTTTGCCCGGCCGCGATTGAGAGCCCTGACTGACGCACCTGCGAGGCAACCGCGAGTGAAGGCACCACGCACTGTGATACTCGCCAACCCCTGGGCGGTTGGCGACGTGATCATGACCTTGCCGCTGGGCGGCGCGATCAGGCGCCACTGGCCGGGGGTCAGGCTGTATTTCGCCGCCCAGCACCTGGCACTGCCGCAGGCCTGCGAGTTCTTCGACGGCGTCATCGACAGCAACGCGATCCTCGCCGACCCGGCCATCCTCAAAAGAATGGGCACGGATGTTTTCCTCAATCCATTTTCCAACGAGGACCTGGCCCGCGCGGCATTTGCCGCGCGGGTGCCGGTGCGGGTGGGCAATCTGTTCCGCCGCCGGTCGGCGGCGTTCCATAATCGTTTCGTGGCCTATGGCAACACCGGCTACGCGCACATGCTGGGCTTTGCCCTGCGGCACGTGAGGGCGATCGGCGTGCCGGTCGATCCCCTGCCGTCCGACCCCCGCCTGCTGTTCGGCCTGACGCGTGTCGGCGCTCCACCGGAACAACTGAAGCAGCAGCTCGATCCGCGCCGCTTCAACCTGATCCTGCATCCGAAATCGGGCGGTTCCGGACGGGAGTGGCCGCTGGAGTACTACCTGGAACTGGCGCGGGAGCTGGTCGGGACGAATGACTTCAAATTATTCGTCACCGGATCGGAGAAGGAGCGCCAGGTGGTCGAGCGGGATTGCCCGGAGCTTCTAAGCAGCGGATTGACCACGGACGTGATGGGCAGGCTGTCGCTGGGGGAATTGATGGCATTCATCCAGGTTGCCGACGGCCTGCTGGCCAGCGGGACCGGCCCCCTCCACATTGCCGCCGCGCTCGGGCGGCATGCCCTGGGCATTTATGCCACGGGCCCCACCCTGGACCCGACTTCATGGAGGCCGATCGGCCCCCTGGCCCGGACCCTGTGCTCGCCCGGCCGGTGCAGACCCGGCTCGCTGCAGTGCCCCAAGAAAACCGGGCCACCATGTCATTGCACCCGCGCGCTGAAACCCGCGGAGGTCATCGAGCGCCTGGTCATGCCGGCGTTCCGGCGCGGCACCGGCCCGCTGCGCCCCTACGAGCTGCAAGGCGGGATCGGAGCGGCGATCTAGAAGCTGCCACCGCAGTCCCGGGGCTGGTTGCCGGACGGACGGCTCCCGGGGCGGATTGCCCTGCCGTCGGGGACATCCTGCAAGGCCGGCAGGACCAGCTCCTGCAACACCTGGTCGGCATCGATCCGCATCACGCATGGACAGGGTGGCCCCTTGATCCTGGGGCAGTGCCCTACTCCTGGCTTGCACGCGCCTTCGGCACGCACGGTTCGCGCACGCAAACCGACCGGCGCCCACGCCACCGGGGACAGCCCCCGGCCGGCGCCATAGATGCCCAGGGCGTGCCGCCCCAGCGCGGCCGCCACGTGGACCGGTCCGGTGCTGCTGGCCAGGACGCCGTCGGCGGCCTGGAGCAGGCTGAGGAACTCGCTCAGGCCCAGCTTGCCCATCTGATCCGCCGCGTATTCGCCCGAAACCAGTTCCGGACATTCCTTCAGGACGGCTTGGCGCTCCTGCGCGCTGCCGCTGACGATCAGGCGGAAGCGGCCGTCCCGCGCCAGGGCCTTGGCGAGGTCGAGATAGGACCGCACCGGCCACTCCCGCCCCGAACCTCCCGACTTCGGGTGCAGAACGAGGTTGAAACGCGCCGGGTCGATCAAGCCGCGCCAGCCCGGCTGCAATGGTTCGACCCGGGTGAGCCCATACAAGGCGACGTGATCGGAGACCGGCCATTCCGTGCCCAGGCCCAGGGGCTTCAGGTGGTGCAGGTAGAAGCTGAGCACATGCGCGCCCAGAGTGCTGTTGTAGGCGACGAAGCGGTTGCAGTAGAGGGCGGTCCGCCGCAGCAGGTTGCCGACACGCACCGGTACCCGCGCCGCAAAGGCCGCACGGGCGAGATCGTCGTCCGGGAAGGGATTGAGGAAAATGTCGGTCCCCAGCTCCGTCAGCAGGCGGGGATCCTGCGCAATGGTCCGGCTGTCGATGAACCCGTCAAAGAACTCGCAGGCGTCGACCAATCCCTGCAGCTCGGGTTTTCCGGCGAAATGAATGCGGGTCTGCGGCCAGCGGCGCCTGATGCGTCCGGCCAGGGGCAGCGTGATGACGGCATCGCCCAGCCCGTGGGGATTGACGATCACGACCTGGCGCGGACAGGAGGAGAGCCGTCCCCTGGCTCTCCTCAACCAGCGCGCCGCTCCCGCACCGCCAGCTTGTTCCGGTGATGAGCTCCCCTCCACGGCTAACTCCGCCGGCTCCGCCGCGTACTGTTTCGGCATTGGTTCATGGCCCCCGAATTTTGATCATACTCGTCGATCCACGGACCACCAAATTCAGGGCACCCGGCGGCTTGGCGCCTGGATCTCCGTCGTGGACTGGAGCCCGCAACCCCGCGTGCGAAAACAAGCGGGGCACGGTGCGACAATACGCGCATGCAATCCTCCAAGCGCGACGTCCTCATCCTCGGCGGCGGCGTCATCGGCCTGAGCTGCGCCCTGTTCCTGCTGCGCGCCGGGCGCAGCGTCACGGTGCTCGACCAGGGCGTGGTCGGGCACGGCAGCTCGCGCGGCAACTGCGGCACCATCACGCCGAGCCACCTGCCGCTGCACAAGCCGGGCACGGTGGGCAAGGCGCTGAAGTGGATGCTCAAGCGCGACGCGCCCTTCTATGTGAAGCCGAGCCTGGACGGCGAGCTGCTGACCTGGATGCTGAACTTCGCCCGGCTGTGCAACGAGCGCGACTTCCTCGCCACCGCGCGGGTGAAGAGCCGGCTGCTGCTGCGCTCGCGCGAGCTGCTGGGCCAGCTGGTGCGCGAGGAGCGGCTGGACTGCGAATACGACGACAGCGGCATGCTCTACGTCTGGCGCGAGGCGCAGGCCCTCGACGCGGCGCAGGACGAGGCCGGGCTGCTGCGCGAGCTGGGGGTGCCGGTGGAGGTGCTCGACGGCGCGGCGGTGCGGGCGCTGGAGCCGGCGCTGCGGCCCGGCATGGCCGGCGGCCACCTGCATCGCGGCGATGCGCGCCTGCGGCCGGACCGCTACGTGGCGGAGCTGGCCCGGGTGGTGCGCGCGGCCGGCGGCAGCATCGTGGAGCACACCGCGGTGCAGGGGTTCCGCGTCGACGGCGGAAGCATTGCCGGCGTGACCACCGCGCAGGCCGAGCTGCAGGGCGGCGAGGTGGTGCTGGCGCTGGGCGCCTGGTCGCCGCAGCTGGCCAGGCAGCTGGGGCTGCGCCTGCCGCTGCAGCCGGGCAAGGGCTACTCGATCACCTATTCGCGGCCGCAGCGGGCGCCGCGCATGCCGCTGGTGCTGAAGGAGCGCAGCGTCTGTGTCACCACCTGGGGCAGCGGCTACCGCCTCGGCAGCACCATGGAGTTTTCCGGCTACGACCGCACGCTCAACCCGCTGCGCCTGGAGGCGCTCAAGCGCGGCGCGGCGGAATACCTGGAGGAGCCGGAAGGCCCGGCGGTGGAGGAGCAGTGGTACGGCTGGCGGCCGATGACCTGGGACGACCTGCCGGTGATCGGCCGCGCGCCGGGACTGGCCAACCTGACCCTGGCGACCGGCCACGGCATGCTCGGCGTGAGCCTGTCGGCCATCACCGCGCAACTGGTGAGCGAGCTATTGACCGGGCGGGAACCGAGCCTGGACCTGGCGCCGTACCGTGCCGCGCGGTTCGGCTGAGCCGGGGCTGCGGCCGGCCTTAAGGCCGGCCCGCAAAAGCCGCCGAATGACCGCTACAGCGGCGCCAGTTCGTCGAAGCGCCAGCGGCGGCCGCAGGAGAAGCACGAATAGACGGTGAGCTTGCGCTCCCAGCGCAGCGCCAGCCACACCAGCGGCACGAACACGCCGACGCCGATCGCCACGCCGGGCAGTCCGCCGGCGATCCAGCCCAGGCCCACCGCCGACCAGCCGATCAGCTCCGGCGCCGCCGCCACCAGGAAGGCGCCGACGACCGAGCCGTTGGCCACCCGGATGTCGGGCAGCAGGTCCTTGTACGCGGTGCGGCAGCGCGGGCAGCAGCGCCGCGCGTCGCCCAGAACCGTGTGGCTGAGGCCGATCATCCGCCCATGTAATACGCGTTGAGCTTGTGGCCGTCGAGGTCGCGAAAGTAGGCGGCGTAGAAATTGTCGCTGCGCGCGCCGGGCTTGCCCTCGCAGCTGCCGCCGAGCTCGAGCGCCTTGCGGTAGAGCGCGTCGACCTTGTCCTTGCTGTCCATTACCAGCGCCACCATCACGCCGTTGCCGACCGTGGCCCGGTTGCCGTCGTAGGGCTTGGTCACCGACAGGCCGGGCCGCTGCAGGCTGGTGCCCCAGACGATGAAGTCGCCGAAATCCATGATGCGCCTGGCGCCGAGCGTGTCGAGCAGGGCGTCGTAGAACGCCGCGGCGCGCGGGATGTCGTTGCTGCCCAGGGTGACGTAGCCGATCACGGTGTTCTCCTCGGTTTTTATGGGTGCGGGCCTTGTCGGGATTGTCGCGGCCCCCGATTGCACCGGCAAGGCAGGAGCGGCAATCCGCCGCAAAAAAAACAGGGCCCCGTCTCCGGGGCCCTGTGATACGCGGTACTGCTGGCGTAGCGGTGGCTTAGAAGTCGCCGCCCATGCCGCCCATGCCGCCGCCGGCCGGCATCGCCGGCTCATCCTTCTTCGGCAGCTCGGCGACCATCGCCTCGGTGGTCAGCAGCAGGCCGGCCACGGAGGCCGAGTTCTGCAGCGCCAGGCGGGTCACCTTGGCCGGGTCGATGATGCCCAGCTCGAGCAGGTCGCCGTAGGTGCCGTTGGCGGCGTTGTAGCCGAAGTTGCCGGTGCCCTCGGCAACCCTGCTCAGCACCACGGAGGCCTCTTCGCCGGCGTTCTTCACGATCTGGCGCAGCGGCTCCTGGATGGCGCGGTGCAGGATCCGGATGCCGACGGTCTGGTCGTCGTTGGCGCCCTTGAGCTTCTCCAGCACCTTGGCCGCGCGCACCAGGGCGACGCCGCCGCCCGGGACGATGCCTTCCTCGACCGCCGCGCGGGTGGCGTGGAGGGCG
>Ga0070741_10002098_pt1 | contig 55586 bp, 49 predicted proteins | sample Coa_R1_4_FD_66440 | JGI IMG/M metagenome (GOLD analysis project Ga0070741, IMG submission 66440) | Surface soil microbial communities from Centralia Pennsylvania, which are recovering from an underground coalmine fire - Coalmine... | ecosystem: Environmental > Terrestrial > Soil > Unclassified ... | reverse complement strand
CGGGGCCCCTCCGCCTGCTTCAACCTGACCAAGCCCCGAACCTGACGGTTCAGCGCGCCCTCAAAACAGCCAAAGCAACCCCGGCCGTCGTCTTGACAAGACATTGCACATCAATGCCGGCGATGGGCGCTGGGGCCGGACCTCTCCGCTTGTGACGCCGGAGCCGACCTCTATTTGGGAATACCCTGCTCTCGTCGCCGCAGCTTCAGCGGGGGGAACTCCCTCCCAGGCTCATTGCCCGGGGGACGACCCGAATCGTGGCAAGGGGTTATAACCAGCGTCGGTCAGCCAGGCTCGGGCCCGGCCTCGTTGACGGTCCTCGGAGTACGCGAACCAGCGTTCGAGTTCGTCGGGCCAGCGGGCGAGCACGTCCTTGAAGCGGCGGAAGGCGCCTTTGCCCTGGATGGCGATCTCCAGCCGGTCAGCCTGGCTGGGGTCGGACAGGGTGGCGATGAAGGCCTGCATGTCCCGGTAGCCGTCGGATGAGCCCTCGCAGTGCACCCAGAGCCAGCGGTCGTCGTCGTCCAGGTCGAGCTCCTCGCCCTCCTCCTCGGCGTACTCGATGGCGGCCTCGTTCCAGATTTCGCCCGTCCGACGGTCGATCCGTCCGCCGCCGCCGAAGTCATCGCCCTCGAGGAGCATGGCCAGTTCTTCGAGGTCGACGGGCAGGGGACGGAGCATCGGGACGGGCGCCATACCGCACGCGGCGTCCAGCTGGTCGGCGAGTTCGTCGTCGCCGTCCCAGCCGCGCTGCCGGAGGCGGCCGGCGCACTCGGCGGCCAGGTCCGGCGCCTCGTCGACGTGGTGAGCGAGCGCGGCCAGCAGGCCGTCACCGAGGAGCTGGAGGGCCTCGTCGGTGGGGAGCCACTGCCGGGCCAGACCGACGACCGCCGGGCCGTCTGCCCGGTTGACAGCGCCGCGGAGTTCCCTGCGCCGGTCCTTGGTGTCCATGCCGCCCGATTCTGCTCCTCCACGGGCCGCCCTGTTGTCGGCCGTGGTCAGCTCGCCTGTCGGTCGGTCTCGGCAGGGCTCAGTCACCGTCAGCGCGCAGCGAACAGGTCGTGTTCCGGGCCGCCGATCCCGCGAAAATCCCGCGGGCATCCCGCGAACGGGGCGCACGGCGCCGAACGGCGGCGGACGTCACACCGCCTCTGACCAGCGCCTTTGCGTCCACGGCCGTCCGCCGGAGTCCGCCGAAAAGGCCCTGTGGACAGCTGAAAAGCGCGAGGTCATCGGATCGACGCCGATCCCGGCCACAGGTAACGGTGCAGGTCAGCGGCATGAAACCGCTGGCCTGCGTCGCGTCCGGAGGTCCGATCCCGCGCCGATCCCGCCACAATCCCGCCGGACCCCCCCGCCATTCCGGCGTTCATCCGCCGCCATATCCGGGCAGGTGCACGCCGGTTTGTGGTCATCAGGCCCCGGCCCGGGCGGACGGGCCTGCCCCATACCGGTCGCAACGGGCCGAAGGCCCTCGTCAAATGACACGACCGGGCTATTCCGGCGTCCCGACCCCGGCCGTACCCTCGGCTGAGTGGTCCCGACCCGGCGGGACCGGCCGACATGCTGGTTTTGCGGGCGGAGGGTTCAACGTGACAGATCAGGAGCACGCCGGGGCGGAACGCGCCGGGACGCCGCGCCGGAGGGGCCCGGTGCGGCTGCTGTCGGCGGGGCTGTTCGTCCTGCTGGCGGCGGGCGGGGCCGGCATCGCCATCTCGTCCCGGCGGGTGGTGCACGACCAGGAGAAGCGCCTCCTCGACCAGCGGGCGGCCGAGGTCGGGGCCCTGTTCAACCTGTCGGGGGCCCGGCTGCAGGAGGCGCTGCACACGGCGTCGACGGTCGTCGACCTGACCGGCGACGACGCCGCCGCCTTCTCCAAGACCGCCGCCGCGGCGGTGTCGAACCGGCTCGTCGGGGCGATGGCCGTCGTGCAGGACGACGGCACCGGCTACCGGCTCGTCCACGGCCAGGGGCCCGGCCTGGACGCCTCCCGCGTCCTCGCCGAACCGGTCCTGTCGACGCTCCGGCGGGCGGGGGCCGACGGGGTGTTCGTGAGCACCCCGGTCTTCGAGTCCGACGGGCAGCGGCGGCTGGGCTACGCCGTCCTCGTCCCCGACCTCACGCCCCGCACCGTCGTCTACGCCGAGTCGGTGCTGGCCCGGCCGACGGTGTCGCCCAACCGGCAGTCGCAGCTGTTCAGCGATCTGAACGGGGCGGTGTACGCCGGCTCCCGGCGTGACCCCGCCCAGCTGGTCCTGTCGACCGACGGATTCCGGCCGGGATCGGGCGCCGTGGCGAAGCAGTTCCAGCTCGGGGCGGGCACCTGGTTGCTGGAGGTCTCCCCCCGCGGCCCGCTGGTCAGCTCCCTGGCCGCCCGCCAGCCCTGGCTCTATCTCATCGGCGGGCTGCTGGCCGCCTTCCTGGTGGCGGCGCTGGTCGAGGTGCTGCTGCGGCGGCGGCAGTTCGCCCTGGCCCTCGTCGAGGAGCGCACGGGCCAGCTCCGCCAGTCGCTGACCGAGCTCGACGAAGCGCAGGACCGCCTGGTGCACCAGGAACGGCTGGCCGCCATCGGCCAGCTGGCGTCGGCGGTGGGCCACGAGCTGCGCAACCCTCTGGGCGTCCTGGCCAACGTGTTCTTCCTGCTCCGCCAGCGCGTCGGCGGCGACGACCCCTGGATCGAGCGGCAACTGGCCACCGGCGAGCGGGAGGTCGGTGCCGCCACGCTCATCGTCAGCGATCTGCTGGAGTTCTCCCGGCCCCGCCAGCCGGTCCTGGAAGACGTGGACGTGGCCGCCATGATCGACGAGGTCCTGAGCGTGGCTCCCCCCCCGAGCGGTGTCGAGGTCGCCCGCCGGCTGCCGGCCGACCTGCCCCCCATGCGGGCGGACCGGGCCCAGCTCCGCCAGGTCCTCCTCAACCTCGTGTCGAACGCCTACGACGCCATGCCCGAGGGCGGCCTGGTCGTCGTCGACGGCGAGGAGCAGGACGGGCGGATCCGGCTCAGGATCTCCGACACCGGCGGCGGTTTCGCCGAAGGGGCGCGCCAGCGCCTGTTCGAGCCGTTCTTCACCACCAAGGCCAAGGGCATCGGCCTCGGGCTGGCGGTGTCCCGACGGATCGTGGAAACGCACGGCGGATCCCTGGAGGCGTCGAGCGACACGACCGGGGCGTCGTTCACCGTCGCCCTCCCGGCCGCCGTCGTTCCCGCCCCGGCGGCGTCATGAGCGCCGCCAGCGTGCTGGTCGTCGACGACGAGGTCGGGATGCGGGAGACCGTGGCCGACATCCTGACCGCCATGGGGTACGCGGTCGGCACCGCCACCAACGGCGACGACGCCCTCGAGCAGCTGCGGAGGGCCACCTACTCCCTCGTGCTCATGGACATCCGCATGCCCGGGCGGGACGGGATCTCCGTCCTGCGCGAGATCGGGAAGCCGCCGCCCGCCGTCGTCCTCATGACCGCCTACGCCGGCGACGACGAACTGCAGGCGGCGGCCGATGCCGGCTCGTTCACCGTGCTGCACAAACCCGTCCCGGCCGGGCGGCTCCTCGACGTCGTCGCCCAGGCCCTGGCGGCGTGACCGCCGCCCCCCAGGACGGCCCCGGACCGATGGACGTCCTCGTCGTCGACGACCACGAGCCGACCCGGACCACGCTGGCCGACATCCTGGCGGTCGGCGGCCACACCGTCCGGCCGGCGGCCACCGCCGCCGCAGCCCTCGCCCTCCAGGCGGCGGCGTCCCCGACGGTGGCGGTGGTCGACTACCAGCTCCCCGACGCCACCGGGTTGGAACTCGCCTCCCGCCTCAAGGCCGCCGATCCCGACCTGCCCGTCATCGTCCTGACCGGCAACGCCTCCCTGGAGACGGCGGTGGCCGCCGTGCCCCTCGTCGAGGACTACCTGACGAAGCCGGTGCCGGCCGAGACGCTGCTGCGGGCCATCCGGGCGGCCGGCGAGCGACGGCGCCTGGTGGTCGAGAACCGCCAGCTCCTGGTGCGGCTGCAACAGGTCAACACCCGGCTGGAAGCGACGGTGCGGGAGCGGACCACCGAACTCCAGGCCGACCGGGAGCGGCTGGCCGAGGCCCAACGGCTCGCCCGCCTCGGCAGCTGGGAGTGGGACCTCCGCACGAAGACGCTGGCCGCCTCGACCGAGCTCCGGCGCCTGCTGCTGCTCGACGAAGGCGACCAGCCGTCGACCACCGGGAACCTCTTCGCCCACGTGGTGCCCGAGGACATGGCCTTCGCCGAGGCCCGGGTCGGCGACGCTGTCCAGCGCATCGGCCCCTTCAGTTTCGAGGTCCGCGTCCGGCTGCCGGACGGCGGCATCCGCTGGCTCGGCGTCCAGGGCCGGGTCGAAGTCGACGCCACCGGCGAGCCGGCCCGGCTCATCGGCACCAGCCAGGACATCACCGACCGCAAGCGGTCGGAGGCCGAACTCGCCCACCAGGCCCTCCACGATCAGCTGACGGGCCTCCCGAACCGGGCCCTCCTCCTCGACCGCCTCGAGCAGGCGCTGCACCAGGCCCGGCGGGCCCGCCGCCTCGTCGCGGTCCTGTTCCTCGACCTCGACCGGTTCAAGCTCGTCAACGACAGCCGGGGCCACGCCGCCGGCGACGAACTGCTCATGGCGGTGGCCGCCCGGCTGCGGAGCATCCTGCGGCCCCTCGACTCCGTGGCCCGCTTCGGCGGTGACGAGTTCGTCATGGTGTGCCACGACGTCGCCGCCGTGGACGACGTCCTCCACCTCGCCGGGCGGGTCACCGACGCCCTCGGCCGGCCGTTCCCGCTCAGCGGTGACTCCATGTTCCTCGGCGTGAGCATCGGCATCGCCGTCTCCGACGGCACCGCCACGGCCGCCGAACTCCTGCGGGACGCCGACGCCGCCATGTACCGGGCCAAGGACCGCGGCCGGGCCCGGTGCGAGTTCTTCGACGAGACGATGCGGACCGAGGCCGCCACCCGCCTCGAACTCCAGTCGGCGCTCCACTGGGCCATCGTCCGGGACGAGATGCGGGTCTTCTACCAGCCGCTGATCGATCTTCAGACCGACAGGTCGGTCGGGACCGAGGCGCTCGTCCGCTGGGACCACCCCAGCCGCGGCATCGTCATGCCGAGCGAGTTCATCCCCCTGGCCGAAGACGCCACCCTCATCGTCCCCATCGGGGTGTCGGTCCTGAAGCAGGCGGCCCGGCAGTGCGCCCGCTGGCAACGGGAATCGGGCGACCCCGACTTCAGCGTGGCCGTCAACCTCTCCGTCCACCATCTGCGCTACCCGAGCCTGCTCGACCAGGTCCGCTCGGTGCTGGCCGGCACCGGCCTCGATCCGGCGTCGCTGTGCCTGGAGCTGACCGAGAGCGTCCTGCTCGAGGACGTCGACCGCCACATCCGAACGCTGCTCGACCTGCGGGCGCTGGGCGTGCGGCTGGCCATCGACGACTTCGGCACCGGCTTCTCTTCGCTCACCTACCTCAAGCGCTTTCCCATCGACGCGGTCAAGATCGACCGGTCGTTCGTCGCCGGTCTGCGCACCAACTCCAGCGACACGGCCATCGTCCGCAGCGTGATCGAGCTCGCCCACGCTCTGGGGCTGCGCGTCGTGGCCGAGGGCGTCGAGGCTCCCGAGCAGCTCGACGCCCTGCGGGCCTTCGGCTGCGACTTCGCCCAGGGCTTCCTGTTCTCGCCGCCCCGCCCCCCGGCCGAGATCGAACGGTGGCTGGCCACGCCACAGCCGCTCACGGCGGCGACGGGGGCGGACGCCGCCGGCTAAGCCATCCGGCGGCGTACCTCGATGCGCCCGGCCCGCGTCCGGACGTCGTAGGCGGCCTGGGGGACGCTGGCCGGGCCGTGGACCACCGAGCCGTCGTCGAGGCGGAAGACGCTGCCGTGCCAGGGGCAGCGGACGCAGGGGCCGTGGTCGTCGTCGACCTTGCCCTCCTGGAGCGGCCCGCCGGCGTGGCTGCAGACGCTCCCGATGGCCAGGATCCCCTCGGGCGCCCGGTACAGGAGGATCGCCGCGCCGCCCGCCTCGACCCGGGTCGGGCTGCCCGCCGCCAGGTCGCCCTCGTCCATGACGGCCGTCCAGTCCTCGATGGCGCGCTCGGCGAAGGCGTGGTTGACGCCCACGCCCCGGGCGTAGCTGAGATGGCCGCCGAGGTACCCGCCGGTGGCCATGGCCCCCATCCCGGCCAGGCCCAGGACCCGGCCGAATCCCCGGCGGCCCGTCCGGCGGGCGGCGAGTGAACCGCTGAAGAGCGTCAGGGCCACGATGTTGGCGGCGGCGTGGACGACGCCGGTGCGCTGGTCGGGCCCGTAGGTGTCGGCCCAGTCGGACAGGCCGGCGGCCGCCGTCGGCAGGGTGGCGGCGATGCCGAGGGCCAGCAGGGTGTCGACCGCGTCCCGGGACCGGCGCCCGCCGATCAGGTCGAGGACGGTGGCGGCGGTGAACGAGCCGATCGGCACGTCGGTGAGCAGCGGGTGGAGCGGATGGCCGAGCCCGGCCCCGCTCAGGGCGTCCTTCCGGGCCGACCCGGTGGGAATCGCCTTGCCGGCCAGGCCCGCCAGCGGCCGGGCCACGCGGTCCAGCGTCCCGATCGTCCCGATGCGTTCGGCCAACCCGTGCAGTGCCATACGTGCCCCCCGGGGTCGCGCTCCTCTCGACCGGTGCTACCCGGGGCGGCCCCCGTTCAATGCCGGGACGGCGCCGCCACCGGCAGCCGGGCGGCCGGCGCGCCGAGGCTGTAGCGTCTCCGCACCCGAGCGAGCGGCATGGCGTGGGGCGGTCATCTCCGGGATACCGGAGTGGCCGCTCCGCCGCTCAGCAGGGGCCGGGGCCGGCGCAGATACCATGCGGGTGCCCATGCATCCTTCCGTCGTCGCCGCCGTCTTCCCGGTGATCTTCATCGGGGAGCTTCCCGACAAGACCATGTTCGCCACCGTGGTGATGGCGTCGCGGGGTCATCCCCGGGCGGTCTGGGTGGGGGCCGCCGGCGCCTTCTTCGTCCATGTGGTGATCGCCGCCACGGTGGGTGTGGGCCTGGTCCACCTGCTGCCCCACCGGGTGGTGGAGGCGCTCGTGGCCGTGCTGTTCGCCGCCGGCGCCGCCCTCGTCCTGCGGGAGGACGAGACGGAGGAGGTCGAGCTCATCGACCGGGAGGCCCGCTCCCACCGGCGGGTGGTGGCCACCGCCTTCGCCGTGATCTTCGTGGCCGAGTGGGGCGACCTCACCCAGATCCTCATCGCCAACCTGGCCGCCCACTATCACGCCGCCGTGAGCGTGGGCATCGGGTCGGCCCTGGCGCTGTGGTCGGTGGCCGGCATCGGGGTCATCGGGGGCCAGGGGATCCTGCGCGTCATGCCGGCCCGGCTGATGCACCGCCTGAGCGGCGGGCTCCTGGCTCTCCTGGCCGTCGTGGCCGCCGCCTCGGCCATCCGCGGCTGACGCAGTCCGGGAAGATTCGCCCGGTTCGCGGCCCCAGAAACTCCCAGAAATCTCCCAAGCGGGCGCTAATCCACCTCTAAGAAACCTTCAACGCGAAAGGGATCGAAGGGGCGGACGGAGAAGGCGACCCCCGACAGTTCCCGGCCGCCCCGACGGCCGGCCCGGCGGTTCCCCCCGCCGGCTGACCGCGCCTTCGGCGCGCCCACCCGCCGACTCTTCCCCCCAGGAGGAACAACGATGTCCCTGTCACAGCAATGGCGGCGGACCGTGCCCGCCCGCCGGGGTCTGGCCACCGCCGTGGCCGCCCTCTTGGCCGCCGGCACCGGCGTCGGTGTCTTCACGGCCGCCCGGGCGGCCCTCCCGGCGGGCAACGCCGGCGACATCGTCACCGTGGCCGGCAACATGCAGAACTTCCAGCAGTACGGGTACTCCGGCGACGGAGGCCCGGCCACCGCCGCCCAACTCTACAACCCCCGGGCCATCGGGTTCGCCCCCAACGGCGACGTCTACATCGCCGACGCCCTCAACGAGCGGATCCGCAAGATCGACGGCAGCGGCACGATCACGACGTTCGCCGGCAGCGGCCCGTCCGACTCCAACGGCACGTTGCAGAACGGGGCCACCCCGACGGGCGCCAACGGCGACGGCGGCCCGGCCATCCAGGCGGTGTTCAACCAGCCCCACGGCGTGGCCGTCGACTCCAAGGGCAACGTCTACATCGCCGACAGCAACGACCAGCGCATCCGGAAGGTCGACACCGGCGGCACGATCACGACGATCGCCGGCACCGGCGATCCCAAGGCGCCGCCCTGCCCGACGAAGGTCGTCACCTGCCCGGCGGCGGGCTCGGGGCTCAAGTTCCCGAAGTCGATGTTCATGGCGCCGGGCGACAAGCTCTACGTGGCCGACAGCGGCAACAACATGATCCGGATGCTCGACCTCGGCGCCAACCCGGTGACGATCAGCATCGTGGCCGGCAACAGCCAGTCGAAGCGCTTCGGCGGTGACGGCGGCCGGGCCACCGACGCCCAGCTCAACACGCCCGAGGGCATGGCGCTCGACAAGGCCGGCAACCTCTACATCGCCGACAGCGGCAACAACCTCGTCCGCAAGGTCGACACCAACGGCACGATCACGACGATCGCCGGCGACACCGCCGCCGCCCAGTCGGCCGCCGACGCCAAGCAGCCGGTGGCGGCCAGCGACTCCGCCGGCGACGGCGGTCCGGCCGGCGCCGCCCACCTCGACGGGCCCCGGGGCATCGCCGTCGACAGCCTCGGCAACGTCTACGTCGCCCAGGAGTCGGGCGACCCGGCCACCGACACCACCGGCGCCCGGATCCGCCGGATCGACCCGTCGGGCACCATCACGACGATCGCCGGCGACGGAAAGACCAGCGGCCGCGGCCGGGTGGCCGGTGATCCCGGCCCGGTCCCGGCGGGCCAGGCGGAGTTCAACACGCTCCACGACCTCGCCGTCGACTCGTCGGGCAACCTGTGGATCGCCGACAGCAAGAACAACCTCGTCCGCCTGGTGTTCGACCCCGCCCACGCTCCGGCCGTGAGCGGCGGCGCCCCGCCGGCCGCTCAGCCCCCGGCCGCCGCGCCGCCGGCCGGCTCGCCCGCTCCCGGCACCGCCAGCTCGGGCCGGTCGGGCTACTGGATGCTGGGCAGCGACGGCAAGGTGTTCCCCTTCGGTGACGCCAAGTCGATGGGCGACGCCTCGACCGCCCTGCCGGCCGGCAGCAAGGCCATGCACATCGAGCCCACGCCGACGGCGGCCGGCTACTGGATCGTCAACGACGACGGCCTGGTCTACGCCTACGGCGACGCCCAGAACTTCGGCAACGTCAACGCCGCCGACCTCGGCCAGCACGAGAAGGTCACGAGCCTGTCGGCCACGCCGACCGGCAAGGGCTACTGGATCTTCACCACCAAGGGTCGGGTCTTCACCTTCGGCGACGCCCAGTCGTTCGGCGACATGGGCAAGGTGAACCTCAACGGCGCCGTCCAGAGCTCGATCCCCACGCCGACGGGCAAGGGCTACTTCATGGTCGCCTCCGACGGTGGCGTGTTCGCCTTCGGCGACGCCGTCTTCAAGGGCTCAATGGGCGCCACCAAGCTGAACCAGCCGGTGCAGTCGCTCGTCCCCACCCGCGACGGGCAGGGCTACTGGCTGGTGGCGTCCGACGGCGGGATCTTCGCCTTCGGCACCGCCCCCTTCAAGGGATCGATGGGCGCCACCAGGCTCAACAAGCCGGTGGTGGGGATGGTCCGCTACGGCGACGGCTACCTGATGGTGGCGGCCGACGGCGGGATCTTCGACTTCTCCAGCAAGCCGTTCGTCGGCTCGCTGGGCGACAACCCGCCGGCGAAGCCCATCGTCTTCGCCGCCACGCTCGACTCGTAAGGCCACCAGCCGGCCCGGAGGACACATGGTCCGCGCCCGATCCCGAACCACCACGCTGGCCGCGGTCCTCCTGGCCGGCCTCCTCCCCTTCGTCGCCGGCGCGGCGAAGGGCGCCGTCCAGGCGAGCGGCGGAGGCGCCGCGGCGGTTGGCACCACCGCCGCGGCGCCCCCGTCGGGGTGCTGGATGGTGGCGTCCGACGGAGGGATCTTCTCCTTCGGCGCCGCCCGCTTCTACGGCTCCACCGGCAACATCCGGCTCAACCAGCCGATCGTGGGAATGGCCGCCACGCCGACGGGGGCCGGCTACTGGCTGGTGGCGTCCGACGGCGGGATCTTCTCCTACGGCGACGCCCGCTTCTTCGGCTCCACCGGCAACATCAGGCTGAACCGGCCGATCACCGGCATGGCCGCCACACCCACCGGGGCCGGCTACTGGCTGGTGGCGTCGGACGGGGGCATCTTCTCCTACGGCGACGCCCGCTTCTTCGGCTCCACCGGCAACATCAGGCTGAACCGGCCGATCACCGGCATGGCCGCCACGCCCACCGGGGCGGGCTACTGGCTGGTGGCGTCGGACGGGGGCATCTTCTCCTACGGCGACGCCCGCTTCTTCGGCTCCACCGGGGCCATCCGGCTCAACCAGCCGATCACCGGCCTGGCCACGACGCCGACCGGAGCCGGCTACTGGCTGACCGCCGCCGACGGCGGGATCTTCTCGTTCGGCGACGCCGCCTTCCACGGGGCGGCACCGTCCCGGCCGGGCCGGGGGCCCCGCACGGTGACCGGCATGGTGCCCAGCCCGAGCGGCGGGGGCTACTGGCAGGCGTCGACCTCCGGGGAGCTCCTGGCCTTCGGCGACGCTGCCGACCTGGGCCCGGGCGTGGCGAACCTCAACCATCCGATCGTGGGCCTGGCCGCCCTGGCGGCCGCCGGCGGGCCGGCCGCCGCCCCGGGCCCGCCGGCCGGGCCCCCGCCGGGCGCCCCGCCGGCGAACTCGCCGCCGCCGGCCACGACCCCGCCGCTGTCCGGCCCGGCCACGACGTTCTCGTCCACCGCCGGGCCGTCGTGGGGCACGGCGGCCGACTCCGCCAAGCCGGGCTACGCCCAGCTGGTGGTGGCCGTCACGGAGACCGGCAACCGGGCCTACGTGGGTGGCGAGTTCACCGGCCTGGTCGATCAGAACGGCGCCGGCGCCAACGCCACGCCCTATTTGCTCGAGCTCGACCCGGGCAGCGGGCTGCCGGTCCCGGGGTCGGCCTTCACCGCCACGGCCAATCCCGACGGCCCCGTCCTGGCGCTGCTCGCCGCCCCGGCCCAGCACCGCCTCTACGTGGCCGGGAAGTTCAACCGCATCGGCGGGCGGACGATCCGCCGCCTGGCCGCCCTCGACCTCGACACGGGGGCCGTCGACCCGGCCTTCAACCCGCCGGAGCCCAACGCCTACGTGACCTCCCTGGCCCTGTCGGGCGGCCGCCTCTACATCGGCGGTGCCTTCACCAACCTCACGACCGGCACCGGCCCGGTGGGCCGGCCCGGCGTGGCCGCCGTCGACGCCTCGAGCGGCGCCCTCGTCGACGCCTTCAGCCCGCCCCAGAACTACGGCGGCGTGTTCGAGACCCACACCGGCCGGCCGGTGGAGGACAGCAACGGCTCCTACACCCCCGGCGTCGTCCAGGGGCTGGCCGTCCCGGCCGACGGGAAGTCGATCCTGGTCGGCGGGAGCTTCCTCCACCTCGGTACCGCACCGGCCGACGACCCCAACCACCAGCGGGGCGGCCTGGTGTCGCTCGACACGGCCACCGGGGCCCTGTCGGTCTGGCAGCCCGTCCACAAGCGGCCGGTGTTCGGCCTCACCGTCTGGCCCGGCGACGGCACGACCGTCTTCGCCGCCGCCGGCGGCGCCGGGGGCGTCGTCGAGGCCTTCGGGCCCGGCGGCAGGAAGACCACCCCGCTGTGGACCGGCCACGTCGACGGCGACGCCACCGGCGTGGCCGCCACCGCCACCCGGGTCTACCTCGTCGGCCACTACGACCACGAGGTACCCGACGGCAACGACCCCTGCCTCAAGCTCAGCCCCCAGCCGCCCGACGGCCACATGGGGGTCAGCTGCCCCAACGGCGAGGCCCACCGCCACCTGGCCGCCTTCGACGCCCAGAGCGGCAACCTCGACCCGTCGTTCACCGCCCAGGCCGACACCAACGAGGGCCCCGACGTCGCCTACGCCGGTGCCGCCCATCTCTACGTCGGGGGCAACTTCCGCAAGGTGAGCGACACGCCCCAGGCCAACTACCGGAACCAGCCCGGCCTGGCTATCTATCCGGCGACCGGCTAGTCGAGGCCCAGGGCGGGCAGCAGTTCCTTGTAGGAGGCGATCACGGCGTCGCCCGGCGGGCCCTGGTCGGGCTCGTCCTCGAAGACGGCGGTGATCCGCACCGCCCGCATGCCCACCGCCTGGGCGCCGGCCACGTCGGTGCGGCGGCGGTCGCCGACGTGGACGCAGCGGGCCGGGTCGGGGTCGCCGAGGCCGGCCAGGGCGTGCTCGAAGATCCGGCGGTCGGGCTTGTAGACGCCGACCTCGTCGGAGAACGACCAGTGGTGGAAGTAGCCGAGCACGCCGTGGCGCTCGAGGTGGCGGAGCAGCGCCGGCGAGGGGGTGAAGCCGACGTCGCAGATGATTCCCAGGCGGACGCCCCGTCCGGCCAGTGCCGCCAGGGCGTCGGCCGCGCCCTCGACCAGCGTCAGATCGGCCCCCTCGCCCTGCCCGGCGAAGGCGGCCAGGAGGTCGGCCCGGAGCCCGGGGACGCCGGCCGCGCCGGGAAAGGCGCCCTCGACGGCGTCGGCGATGGCGTGGGCGGCGTCGATCCCGCTGAACTGGCGGTTGGCCCGCCAGGCGTCGTTCCAGTGGTGCCAGGCGGCGTCGTAGCCGTCGCGCAGGACCGGAAGTGCGACGCCGGCGCTCCCCACGCCGGCGTCCACCAGTACCTGGCACATCGCCTCCAGGCGCCGTCCCCGCAGGTAGCCGCCCGGTGGCTCACAACAGAGGGTGTTCCAGTAGTCGAAGGTGACGGCCTCGACGGCCGCGCCTCCGAGGGACAAGGTACTTAGAGCCCCTGCTCGCTCTCGATCTGCTCCAGGTAGCGCATGATCTCGATGGCCCGGAAACGGCGGTGCCCGCCGAGAGTCCGGATGGCGGAGATCTTGCCGGCCCTGGCCCAGCGCGTGACGGTCTTCGGGTTGACCCGGAACATCTCGGCCACCTCGGACGGCGTCAGAAGGGCATCGGGGTCGGTACGGTCTTGCATCGCCTTTCCTCTCTTGGATGGACAGGCCCGCGGCGTCAGCCACGAGGGGGAGCCGGTGTCCGCTTCGCCCCGAGGGTACGGGACCGTACCGTTCTGGGTCGATAGCCCGAGCGTGTCATTTCGACCTAGCCCGGAATGACTAGTCACCCTGTGGTTTACCCGCTCGGACCAGCACATATCTCACTGTCCGACCGACTACGAACGACGGCCCAGCGCTGGCCTGCGCTGCCCGTCTCGGGATCTATCGGCACACTTTGGGCGGGAATTAAGCAGTCCACTCAAGCTGCCCCTGAGGCTTACGATGACAAGCTAGGAGGAAGTTCCCCCCGGCGTGTCGAAGGGCGATTCCGGTGTTCGATCGCATCGAGGCCGACGACTACGAGCAGGTGGTCTTCTGCCACCACCGGGCTACGGGCCTGCGGGCCATCGTGGCCGTGCACTCGACCGCCCTCGGCCCCTCGCTGGGGGGCACGCGCTTCTACCCCTACGCCAACGAGGCCGACGCCCTCGAGGACGTGCTGCGCCTGGCCAAGGGGATGACCTACAAGGCGGCGCTGGCCGGCCTCGACCTCGGCGGCGGGAAGGCCGTGATCCTCGGCGACCCCGCCCGCGACAAGAACGAGGCGCTGCTGCGGGCCTTCGCCCGCTACGTCGACGCCCTGGGCGGGCGCTACATCACCGCCGAGGACGTCGGCACCACCCAGGCCGACATGGACCTCATCCGCCGGGAGACCCGCTGGGTGACCGGCGTCTCCCAGTCGCTGGGAGGCTCGGGCGACCCCAGCGTGGCCACCGCCCAGGGCCTCTACTACGGCCTCAAGGCCGTGGCCACGACGCTGTGGGGCGACACCAACCTCGAGGGCCGCCACATCGCCGTGTCGGGGGTCGGCAAGGTCGGCTACGCCTTCGTCCGCCAGCTGGTGGAGGACCGGTGCCGGGTGACCGTGGCCGACGTCGTGCCCGCCGCCGTGGAGCGGGCCGTCCACGACTTCGGCGTCGAGGCGGTGGCCGTCGAGAAGATCCACGCCGTGGAGTGCGACGTCTTCTCCCCCTGCGCCCTGGGCGGGGCGCTGTCGTTCGCCACGATCTCGGAGCTGCGCTGCGCCGCCGTGTGCGGCTGCGCCAACAACCAGCTGGCCGAGCCGGGCTGCGACGAGGCCCTGGCCGAGGCCGGGATCCTCTACGCCCCCGACTACTGCGTCAACGCCGGGGGCATCATCAACATCTCGGAGGAGCTCCGGGGCTACTCCCGGGAGCGGGCCGAGACGGCGCTGCGCCACATCTACGACGCCACGCTGGCCGTGTTCGCCCGGGCCCGGGCCGACGGCATCACCACCGCCGCCGCCGCCGACCGGCAGGCCGAGTCCCGCATCGACGCCGTCGGCCGCCTCAACCTGATCCGTCCCCCCGGTCGCTGAGTCCGAAAGTACGGAGGTCCGATGTCCTACGCCCCGGCTGAGCGGACGGACCTGTCCGCGCTCCATCTCCAGGACCGGCACAGCCCGCTGGGGCTCTCGGGGGACGACGTCGTGGCCATGTGGCGCACGATCCTGCTCACCCGCCGGCTGGACCAGAAGATCTGGGCCCTCAACCGCATGGGCAAGGCGCCGTTCGCCGTGTCGTGCCAGGGCCACGAGGGGGCGCAGATCGGCTCGGCCTGGGCGCTGCGGGAGGGGCACGACGTGGTCTGCCCCTACTACCGCGACACCGGCGTGATGGTGGCCCTCGGCATGACCGCCACCGAGATCCTCCAGGCGGTCTTCGCCCGGGAGGCCGACCCCAGCTCCGGCGGCCGGCAGATGCCCAACCACTGGGGCTCGTCGCGACTGCGGATCATCACCGGGTCGTCGCCCATCGCCACCCACATCCCCCACGCCGCCGGGATCGCCCTCGCCGCCCGGATGCGGGGGGAGGACACCGTCGTCGTCTGCTACTTCGGCGACGGCGCGGCGTCGAAGGGCGACTTCCACGAGGCGCTGAACTTCGCCGGGATCCACAACCTGCCGCTGGTGGCCGTCTGCGAGAACAACGGCTACGCCATCTCGGTTCCGCTGGTGAAGGAGTCGGCGGTGGAGAACATCGCCGAGCACGCCCACCAGTACCGCTGCCTGGGCATGATCGTCGACGGCAACGACCCGCTCGACGTCTACGCCTCGGTCAACGCCGCCGTGCACCGGGCCCGCAAGGGCGAGGGGCCGAGCCTCATCGAGTGCAAGACCTACCGGTACCTGTCGCACACCTCCGACGACGACGACCGCACCTACCGCACGCCCCAGGAGGTCGAGGCCTGGCGGAAGAAGGACCCGTTCCAGCGGCTCAAGCAGTACCTCATCGAGCAGCGCCTCCTGACCGAGGCCCAGGAGGCCCAGCTGGAGTCGGACGTCGCCGCCGAGATCGAAGAGGCGGTGAAGGCGGCCGAGGCGTCGCCGGCCCCGGAGGCCTCCGCCGCCTTCCGCAAGGTCTTCGCCCGGCCGCTGCGGCCGGTGCCGGGCGTGCCCCCCGAGTTCGCCGCCAGCCAGGACGGCATCGTGGCCCCGCAGGGCGACGGGCGCCCGGTCGACCCCGACGCCCCCGTCCGCACCTTCGTCGACACCGTGCGGGAGACGATCCGCGGCGCCATGGCGGCCGACGACCGGGTCTTCGTCCTCGGCGAGGACGTCGGCAACCGGGGCGGCGTCTTCAAGGCCACCGACGGGCTCATCACCGAGTTCGGCGAGCACCGGGTGCTCGACATGCCCCTGGCCGAGTCGGCCATCATCGGCGTGGCCATCGGCGCCGCCCTCCACGGCCTGCGGCCCATCGCCGAGATCCAGTTCGCCGACTTCATCCACCCGGCCTTCGACCAGATCGTGTCGGAGGCGGCCCGGATCCACTACCGCTCCAACGGCGACTTCTCGGTGCCGATGGTGGTGCGGGCGCCCTACGGCGGCGGCGTCCACGGGGCGCTGTACCACTCGCAGTCGGTCGAGTCGCTCTTCGCCCACGTGCCCGGCCTCAAGGTCGTCATCCCCTCCACCCCGGCCGACCTGAAGGGCCTGCTGCTCGAGAGCCTCGACGACCCCGACCCGGTGCTGTTCCTGGAGCACAAGAAGATGTACCGGGCCATCAAGGGCCCGGTCCCCGAGGGCGGCGACTGGCGGGTGCCGATCGGCCTGGCCGAGATCGTCCGGCCCGGTACCGACGCCACCATCGTCACCTACGGCATGCAGCGCCACCTGGCCGTCGAGGCCGCCGACCGCCTCGCCGCCGAGGGCGCCGGCGAGATCGAGGTCGTCGACCTCCGCACGATCTCGCCCCTCGACCGGGAGACCGTCATCGCCTCCGTCTGCCGGACGGGCCGGGTCCTCGTCGTCAGCGAGGACAACCACTCCTTCTCGGTGGCCGCCGAGGTGGCGGCGGTGGTGGCCGAGGCCTGCTTCTACGACCTCGACTGCCCGGTCACCCGGCTGTGCACCGCCGACGTGCCGGCCATGCCCTACGCCCCGGCGCTGGAGGCAGCCGTCCTCCTCACCGCCGACCGCATCGCCGCCGCCGCCCGGCGCCTCCTCCAGACCTGATCCCGTGGAGCTGATGATCATCACGACCGTGGCGTCGTCGGTGATCGCCGGTGTGGCCGCCTACATCGTCGCCTACGACCGGCTCTGCAACTGCGGCCACCGGGGGAAGGCCGGCCGGATGGCCCTGCGGGCCGTCCCCGGCCCGGCGCTGTTCTTCCTGGCCCTCGGCACCGCGCTCAGCATCGCCGTGCCGATCCTGAACGGCCTCTGAAAGGAATCGCGGCCGGCCACGACGAACAAAAGGGACATCTCACTCAAAGCGTCCCAAAGGGGAGGAACGCCGTGTCCCCGTGCTCTCGTCGCCGCCGTCTCGGTGTGTCGCTGATGGCCGTCGTCGCCCTGTTCGCCACCAGCTCCGCCGTGTCCCACCCCGCGTCGGCGGCCACGGTCCGGAAGTACTACATCGCCGCCGACCCCGTCCGCTGGAACTACGCCCCGTCGGGCAAGAACCTCATCACCGGCGCGGCGTTCGTCCCCGACGACGACGGGGTCTACACGCTGACCGGACCGGACCGGATCGGCAGCGTCTACATGAAGTCGCTCTACCGGGAGTACACCGACGCCGGCTTCACCCACCTGAAGCCCCGGGCGCCGGAGTGGGAGCACCTCGGCGACCTCGGGCCCGTCATCCACGCCGAGGTGGGCGACACCATCGAGATCGTCTTCAAGAACAACACGCCGTTCGGGGCCAGCATGCACCCCCACGGCGTCTTCTACGAGAAGGACTCGGAGGGCGCGCCCTACGCCGACGGGACCTCGGGGGGCGACAAGGCCGACGACGACGTTCCCACCGGCGGCACCCACACCTACCGCTGGGCCGTCCCCGAACGGGCGGGCCCGGGCCCGATGGACGGCAGCTCGGTGATGTGGATGTACCACTCCCACACCTCCGAGGCCTCCGACGTCTACGCCGGGCTCATGGGCGTCATCATCGTGACCCGCAAGGGGATGGCCCGGGCCGACGGCACCCCCAAGGACGTCGACCGGGAGTTCGTCGCCAACTACGAGGTCGACAACGAGAACGACAGCCCCTGGATCGACACCAACATCGCCACCTTCGCCGGCCGGCCGAAGACGGTCGTCAGGGACGAGGCCTTCGAGGAGAGCAACCTCATGCACTCCATCAACGGCTACGTCTTCGGGAACCTCCCCGGCCTCACCATGAAGGCCGGCGAGAAGGTCCGCTGGTACCTCATGGCCATGGGGACGGAGGTCGACCTCCACACGCCGCACTGGCACGGCAACACCGTGACCGTGATGGGCATGCGCACCGACGTCGTGAACCTGCTGCCGGCCCAGATGCAGGTGGCCGACATGGTCCCCGACGACCGGGGCACGTGGCTCTACCACTGCCACGTCGGCGACCACATCCACGCCGGGATGCTGTCGCTGTACACCGTGCAGTGAGGCGGCGGTACCGGGCCGCCCCGGCGGGCGCCGGTACACTCCGCCCCCATGGCACGAGTGCTGGCCGTGGCCAACCAGAAGGGTGGGGTGGCCAAGACCACGACCACCCATTCGCTCGGCGCAGGCCTGGCCGAGCTGGGCGAGCGGGTCCTGCTGGTCGACCTCGACCCCCAGGCCTGCCTCACGTACTCGCTGGGCGTCGACCCCGACACGCTGGAGGTGTCGCTCCACGACGTGCTGGCCGGGCGGGCCGAGGCGGCCGAGGTGGTGGTCAAGAGCGGCGACGTCACGCTGCTGCCGGCCACCATCGACCTGGCCGGGGCCGAGGTCCACCTCATGTCCCGCACCGGTCGGGAGCACGTGCTGGCCCGGGCGCTGCGGCCCCTGCTCGACGAGTACGACACCGTGCTCATCGACTGCCCGCCGTCGCTCGGCGTGCTCACGATCAACGGGCTCACCGCCGCCGGCGAGGTCGTCGTCCCGCTCCAGTGCGAGACGCTCGGCCACCGGGGGGTCGGCCAGCTGCTGGAGACGATCGGCGACGTGCGCAGCTTCACCAATCCCGACCTCGTCGTGCGGGGCCTGGTGGCCACGATGTTCGACGGCCGTACCCGGCACTCCCGGGAGGTGCTCGACGACCTCGAGGGCCGCTACGGCGTTCCCGTCCTCGGCGAGCCGATCCCCAAGTCGGTACGCTTCGCCGAAGCGCCGGGCCGGGGCCGGTCGATCCTGACCCACGCCCCCCGCTCGGCCGGGGCCGAGGCCTACCGGGCCATCGCCCGGCTGCTCCACGAGGAGGCGACGAGATGAGTGATCCGCTCGGCAAGCGGGCGCTGTTCTCGGCCACGACGGCCACGCCGACGGTGCCCAACGGTCGGCCGGCGGCGACCGCCACCATCAGCAAGGAAGCGCTGTTCAGCGCCTCGGAGGGCGGGCGCCGCGCCGGCACCGTGGTGGTGGAGTGCTCGGGCTGCGGGGCCCGGACCCGGCTCGGCTGGGCGGAGTTCCTCTGGCGCCACCTGCCGGTCGGCGCCTGGCTGCCGTGGCTGCGCTACTCCCAGTACATGTCGTGCCCGGCCTGCGAACGCCGGACCTGGCTCGGCGTGGCCTGGTTCGCCTAGCGATGCCGGGCCTTCGCCGGCGGCTCGCCACCTGCGCGGTCGCCGGGCTGGTGCTGGCCGCCGGTGCCTGCGGCGGAGGCGGGGGCGGCGGCGGGTCGGGCGGCGGCGGCAGCCCGTCCGGCTCGATCGTCATCGGCACCACCGAATCGCTCCAGAACAGCTTCGATCCCGCCCAGGCCTACGACTACCTGGGTTCGGAGGTCGTCTTCAACACCGCCGAGACCCTCGTCACCTACGCCCCCGACGCCACCGACCCTTCGCCGCTGCTGGCGGCGGCCATGCCCGACGTCTCGCCCGACGGGCTGACCTACACGTTCGTGCTGCGGGCCGGGGTGAAGTTCGCCGACGGCACGCCGCTGACCGCGGCGGCGGTGAAGTTCTCGCTGGAGCGGGCCAAGGCCTTCGGGGCCAAGGACCCCGAGGCGGCCGGGTTCCTGCTCGACGGGATCCGCAGCATCGCCACCCCGACCGAGGGCAAGGTCGTCATCACCCTGGCCCAGCCCAACGTGACGTTCCTGTCCCGGCTGGCCTACTCCGTGGCATCGATCGTCAGCCCGACGGCCTACGCCGCCAACGTGCTGGCCGGCACGGAGGAGGGGCCGGCGGTCAGCGCCCGGTACAAGACCGACACCATCGTCGGCACCGGGCCCTACCGGGTCGTGGCCTACAAGGAACGGGAGCTGATCGACTTCGAGGCCAACCCGTCGTACTGGGGAACGGCGCCGAAGACGAAGCGGATCCGGGTGCGGCTGTTCTCCAAGTCGTCGGAGCTGAAGGCGGCGCTGCAGACCCACGCCGTCGACATCGCCTTCCGCAGCCTGCAGCCCGACGAGAACGCCGTCTTCGCCAAGACGGCCGGCTTCAAGGTGGTGGAGGGCAAGGGCTCGGGGATCCGCTACCTGGTGTTCAACCTGCAGTCGAAGCCGTGGGACAACGTGAACCTCCGCCGGGCGCTGGCCGCCGCCGTCGACCGCAAGGCCCTCGTCGACGAGGTGTTCAAGGGCTCGGCCACGGCGCTGGCGTCGATGGTGCCGCCGGCCTTCCCGACGTCGGAACCGAAGTGGGACCAGCTCTACGGCGCCGGTGCGCCGTCGCCCTCGACGACCGCCAAGGGCGCGCCGGCGCCGGCGGGCAAGAGCCTGGTCGACAAGTACCTGGCGGCCGGCGGGAAGGCGGCCGGGACGGTGCCGGTCGAGCTGTGGTACAGCCCGACGCACTACGGCGACACCGAGCAGGCCGTGGCCGAGGTCCTGGCCCGGAGCCTGGAGAAGGGCGGGCGGTTCACGGTCAAGGTCCGCAACGTGGAGTGGGCCGAGTACGGCAAGAAGCGCAAGGCCGGGGAGATGCCGGTCTTCCTCATGGGCTGGTTCCCCGACTACCTCGACCCCGACGACTACCTCGAGCCGTTCTCCGATCCCAACATCTTCGACCCGGCCAAGTGGGACGACCCCAAGATGGCCGAGCTGGTCCACAGCGAGCAGCGGACCCAGGACCCGGAGCGCCGGGCCTCGACGCTGCGCGACGCCCAGGCCTACATGGCCGACCAGGTCCCCTACATCCCGCTGTTCCAGGCGCCGCAGGTGGCGGCGACGTCGGACAAGGTCAGCGGCGTCGTCCTCGACCCGATCCAGATCTTCCGCTACTGGCTGCTGGAGAAGAAGAGCTGAGGCGGTACCTCCTCACCCGCCTGGCCCTGACCGCCCCGCTGCTGCTGCTCCTGCTGACCGCCACCTTCCTGCTGCTGCGGGTGGCGCCCGGTGATCCGGTGACGGCGACGCTGGGGGACCGGGCGTCGGACGCCCGGGTGGAGGAGGTCCGCCACAGCCTGGGCCTCGACCGGCCGCTGTGGCGCCAGTACGGCGCCTACGTCGGCGGCGCCCTCCACGGCGACTTCGGCCGGGCGATCACCACCGGAACACCGGTGTGGACGACGATCAAGGACAGGTTCCCGGCCACGCTGGAGCTGACCGTGGCGGCCATGCTGGTGGCGGTGGCCGTGGGCATCGGCGTGGGGGCGGCGTCGGCCCGGTTCCGGGACACGCCGCTCGACGTGGCCGGCCGCATCACCGGGATCGTGCTCTACGCCGCACCGATCTTCTGGCTCGGCATCCTCTTCCAGTACGTCTTCGCCGTGAAGTTCCACTGGCTGCCGGTCGGGGGGCGGACGGCCGACTTCCTCGAGCCCCGCCACGTGACCGGGCTCTACACCGTCGACGCCCTCGTCACCGGCAACCTCCGGGCCTTCGGCGCCGCGCTGCGCCACCTCGCCCTGCCGGCGGCCACGCTGGGGCTGGTGATCGGCGGTGTCCTCGTCCGCCTGGTGCGGGTCAACATGCTCCAGGCGCTGCGGTCCGACCACGTCGAGGCGGCCCGGGCCCGGGGCCTGCCCGAGCGGTCGGTGGTGCTGCGCCACGCGCTGCGCAGCGCGCTGGTACCGGTGGTGGCGGTGGTCGGCCTGCAGTTCGCCCTGCTGCTGTCGGGGGCGGTGCTGACCGAGACGACGTTCACCTGGCCGGGGCTCGGCCTGTCGCTCTACAAGTTCCTGGGCGACCGGGACTACACCGCCGTGCAGGGGCTCGTCACGTTCTACGCCCTGTTCGTGGTCGGGGTCAGCCTGCTGATCGACGTGGCCTCGGCCTGGGTCGACCCGAGGATCCGGTACTCGTGACCGGGCAACGGCGATCCCGGTCCCGGCGGGCCGCCCGCCTGCTCGGCCGGTGGCGGGCGGCCGGCCCGACCAGCCGCCGGCTGCTGGTGGCCGGAGCGGTGATCACCGCCGGCTTCGCCGTGGTGGCGCTGCTGGCGCCGGTGCTGGCGCCGTTCGGCCAGGCGGCCCACGCCGCCCCGCAGCTGGCCCGGCCCAGCTGGTCGCACTGGTTCGGGACGACGAACCTGCGCTTCGACGTCGCCTCCCGGGTGATCTTCGGCGCCCGCCTGGCCTTCGAGGTCGTGCTGGCCTCGACCGCCTTCGCCCTGGCCGTGGGCGTGCCGCTGGGCCTGGTGTCGGGCTACAGCGGCGGGCGCCTCGACCGCGTGCTGGTCCTGGTGATGGACGCCCTCTACGCCTTCCCCAGCCTGCTGCTGGCCATCGTGGCCGCCTTCGCCCTGGCCCGCTGGGTCGGGCCCGGCGTGCCGGCGGCGGCGCTGTCGATCTCGGTGATCTACGTGCCGCAGTACTTCCGGGTCGTCCGCAACCACACGCTGGCCGTCCGGGAGGAGGCCTTCGTCGACGCCGCCCGGGCCATGGGGGCGCCGAAGCGGGTGATCATCGTCCGCTACGTGGCGGCCAACGTCCTGCAGTCGGTGCCGGTGATCTTCACCGTCAACGCCGCCGACGCCGTCCTGACGCTGGCCGGGCTGGGCTTCCTGGGCTACGGCGTCCCCCTCCGGACGGCCGAGTGGGGCTTCGACATCAGCGCCGCCATCAGCGACATCGGCACCGGCGCGTGGTGGACGTCGCTGTTCCCCGGCCTGGCCATCGTCTCGTTGGTGACCGGCCTGTCCCTCCTGGGCGAGGGCGTGAACGACGTCCTCAATCCCCGCCTCCGGGCGGCGGGGATGGCGTCGGAGGGCCTCGTCCCCGGCGTCGACGCCGAAGCCGACGCCATGCCTCCCGCCCCCGCCGCCGCGGCCGGAAGCCCGGCCGCTCCCGCCGGCCCGGCCGGAGGGCCGGCCCCCGGCGTCCCGCCCGAGGGCGCCGCCCACGAACTCCCCCGCTCGATCCGGGTCGTCCCCTCCATCCCGGCAGGATCCGTCCCGGATTCCGGGACGATCCCCGCCCGAAACGAGGCCGCCCTGGCCATGGAGGGCGTGTCGGTCACCTATCGCTCGCCCCGGGGGCCGGTCAGGGCGGTCGACGGGGTCAGCCTGCGGGTGGGAGCGGGGCAGAGCGTCGGGCTGGTGGGCGAGAGCGGGTGCGGGAAGTCGACGCTGGGCCGGGCGGTGCTCGGGATCCTCCCGCCGGTGGCCGAGCGGGACGGGCGGGTCCTGCTCGACGGGGTCGACCTGACGGCCGACGCCGAGGCCTGGCGCAGGGCCCGGGGCGACCGGCTGTCGCTGGTCTTCCAGGACCCGGCCACCCGGCTCGACCCCCTCCAGCGGGTGGAGAGCCACTTCGTGGAGCTGATCCGGGCCCACCGGCCCGGGACGTCGAAGGCCGACGCCGCCCGCCTGGCCCGCGAGACCCTGGCCGCCGTCGGCGTACCCCCCGACCGGGCCCGGCAGTACCCCCACGAGTTCTCCGGCGGGATGCGCCAGCGGATCATGATCGCCCTGGCCGTGGTCCTCGAACCCCGGGTGCTGGTGGCCGACGAGCCGACGACCAGCCTCGACGTCCTCGTCGAGGCCCAGATCCTCGACCTGCTGGCCGGCCTGCGCCGCCGGCTCGGCGTGGCCGTCGTACTGATCACCCACAACCTGGGAATCGTGGCCGAGACCTGCGACCGGGTGGCGGTCATGTACGCCGGCCGCATCGTCGAGGAGGGCCCGGTGGCCGCCGTGTTCGCCGCCCCCCGCCACCCCTACACGCAGGCCCTCCTGGGAGCGGTCATCACGCTGGAGACCGAGGCCGCCGTCGCCGTCCCCGGCGTCCCGCCCGACCTGGCCGGTCCGCTCCCCGGCTGCCCCTTCGCCCCCCGCTGCCCCCTGGCCATGGCCGTCTGCCACGACACCCGCCCCGTCCCCGCCCCGGTGGGCTCCCCGCCGCCCGGCGCGACGCCGGCCGCCGGCGCCGGTCCGGGCCACACCACCGCCTGCCACCTCTACCCGGGCGCCGACCCGGCCCACCCCGCCCGGGCCTGGGAACCGACGGGCCGCCGCCTCCACCTCGCCGAGCCCCCGCTGGCCGGAACCCTCCGATGACCCCCACCCCCCGGGCCACCCCCCGCCCCCAACCGGCGTCCACCGGCCCGGATATGGCGGCGGACGCACGCCGGTTGGTGAGGACCGGCCCGCCGGGGGCAACCGGCGTTCATCTGCCCGGATATAGCGGCCAGGGAACGCCGGTTTGAACGGGGGCGGCCGGTCGGACGGCGGCGAGCGGCTGGTGAGGGTGGCCGACCTGGCCGTGCACTTCCCCGTCCGGCGGGGGGTCGGGGGGCCCAAGACCGTGGTGCGGGCGGTGGACGGGGTGAGCCTCGACGTCCGGGCGGGGGAGACGCTGGGGCTGGTCGGGGAGAGCGGGAGCGGGAAGACGACGCTGGGGCGGGCGATCCTGCGGCTGGTGGAGCCGACGGCGGGGACGGTGGAGTTCGAGGGCCGGGACATCACCCACCTTCCCGAGCGGGACCTGCGCCCCCTGCGGCGGCGGATGCAGCCGGTCTTCCAGGATCCGCACGCCGCCCTCAACCCCGCCATGACCATCGGCGACGCCGTGGCCCACCCGCTGCTGATCCAGGGCCTCGTCCCCGGCCGGGAGGCGGCCCGGGCCCGGGCGGCGGCCATGCTGGAACGGGTCGGCATCACGCCGGCGGCGACCTTCCTCGACCGCTTCCCGGAGGACCTCTCGGGCGGCCAGAAGCAGCGGGTGGTGCTGGCCCGGGCGCTGGTCACCGGGCCGGCGCTGGTGGTGGCCGACGAGCCGGTGGCCATGCTCGACATGAGCGTGCGGGCGCTGGTCCTCGACCTGATGGCCGGCCTGCGCCGGGAACTCGGCCTCACCTACCTGCTCATCACCCACGACCTGGCCACCGCCCACCTCCTCTGCGACCGGGTCGCCGTCATGTACCTCGGCACGATCGTGGAGATCGGCGCCGCCGCCGACGTCCTCCACCGCCCCCGCCACCCCTACACGCAGGCCCTCCTCGACGCCGTCCCCCGGGTCCGGCCCCCCGGTCCCGACGGCGGGGCCACCGGCGAGCGGGAAGCCGGCGGCGCCACCGGCGCCGGGCCCGCCCGGCGGCCCGTCCTCGGGGGCGAGGTGCCGGACGCCACCCGGGTTCCCGGCGGCTGCCGGTTCCACCCGCGGTGCCCCTACGCCTTCGAGGCCTGCGGGCCGGGCGGGACCGGGCCGCAGCTCCGGCCGGTCGACGGCCGGGAGGTCGCCTGCCATCTCCCGGCGCCCGAGGAACCTTCAGCCGGGCCGTGACCCGGCCAGCGCGGCGGCGACGGCCTCCACCAGGTCGGCGGCCGGGCAGGGCTTCGGCAGGACGGCGGCCACGCCGTCGGGGTGCACCGGGGCGGCGCTCATCACGACCACCGGCACGGAGCGGGCGGCGGTCAGGACGGGCCAGCCGTCGTGGAGCGGCATGGCCGGGTCGAGGACCACGACGTCGTACTCTCCCGACGCCAGATGGTGCAGCGCCCAGTCGCCCCCGGGGGCCAGGACACACTCGTGGCCGGCGCCGGCCAGGGCGGCCCGGCTGGCCAGCAGCGAGTCGGGCAGGTCGTCGACGATCAGGACCCGGGCCATGGGAACCGTCGACCGGCCGGCGGGGTCAGCCGCCGGCCACGGCGACGCCGGCGCCGTCGGTGATGCGGCCGACCTCGTAGGCGGCGTGCCCCGCCGCCTCCAGGGCCGACACCGCCGCCGCCGCCTCGCCGTCGGGTACGACGGCCAGCATCCCGAGGCCGAGGTTGAAGACCCGGACCATCTCCTCGCCGGCCACCCCGCCGGCCTCGGCCACCACCGAGAAGATGCGCGGCTCCGGCCACGCCCCCCGGCGGACCTCGGCGCCGAGCCCGTCGGGGAGGACCCGGGCGAGATTCCCGGGGATCCCCCCGCCGGTCACGTGGGCGAAGGCGTGGACCTCGACGGCCCCCGCCAGGGACCGCAGCGCCGGGGAGTAGATCACGCTGGGCCGGAGCAGCTCGTCGCCGAGCGACACGTCGGCCCCCGGCCAGGCCGGCCCGTCGAGCGGCCGCCCGCCCGTTCCCATCAGCACCTTGCGGGCCAGCGTGTAGCCGTTGGACCGCAGTCCCGGCGAGGCGACGCCGACGATCCGGTCGCCGGCCGTCACGCCGGCCGGGAGGCGCCGGTCGGCCTCCACCACCCCGACGGCGAAGCCGACGAGGTCGAACTGGCCCGGCTCCATCACCCCGGCGTGCTCGGAGATCTCGCCGCCGACGAGGGCGCAGCCCGCCTGCCGGCAGCCCTCGGCCACGCCGCTCACGATGGCCTCGACCATGGCCGGGTCGTTCCTGCCCACCGACACGTAGTCGAGGAAGAACAGCGGCTCGGCGCCGCACACGGCCAGGTCGTCGACCGACATGGCCACGCAGTCGAGCCCGATGGTGTCGTAGCGGCCGAGGGCCCGGGCCACCTCCGACTTCGTCCCCACCCCGTCGGTGGTCGACACCAGCAGCGGCCGGGTGTACCGGCCGGGGTCGAAGGCGAAGAACCCACCGAAACCGCCGATGCCGCCGACCACCTCGGGGCGGGCGGTGGAGGCCACGGCGGACCGGATCCGGTCGACGGCCTCCTCGGCCGCCTCCAGGTCGACGCCGGCCGAGCGGTAGTCGGTCACGGGCCCCGGCTTCCGGCTCAGGCCGGGGTGATCTCGGTGATGTCGGGCGCCCCGTCCTGCGAGTTGAGCTCGCCGGCGCACTCCTCGACGATCGGCACCGGATAGTCGCCGGTCAGGCAGGCGTTGCAGAACGCCGTCGGCGAGGCACCCGTCGCCGCCACCAGCCGGGGCAGCTCCAGGTAGGCCAGCGAGTCGGCGCCGAGGTAGGCGCGGATCTCGCCGACCGACAGGTCGGCGGCCAGCAGCTCGGAGCGGCGCCCGGTGTCCATCCCGTAGAAGCAGGGCCAGCGGTAGGGCGGCGACGAGATCCGCAGGTGGACCTCGGTGGCCCCCGCCTCGCGGAGCATCTGGATGATCTGGCGGGTGGTCGTGCCCCGCACGATCGAGTCGTCGACCACCACCAGGCGCTTCCCGGCGATGTTCTCCACCAGCGGGTTCAGCTTGAGCCGCACGCCGAGCCCCCGCAGCTGCTGCGTGGGGGCGATGAACGTCCGCCCGACGTAGCGGTTCTTGACCAGCCCGTCCCCGTAGGGAACACCCGACTCCCGGGCGAACCCCTGGGCGGCCGGCACGCCGGACTCCGGCACCGGCATGACCATGTCGGCCTTGGCCGGCGCCTGGCGGGCCAGCTCCTCGCCCATCCGCTGCCGGGCGGCGTGGACGTTCTGGCCGTAGAGCTCGGAGTCGGGCCGGGCGAAGTACACGAACTCGAACAGGCACAGCTTCGGGTCGGGCTCGGCGTAGCGCTTCGAGCGCACGCCGCTGGCGTCGATCACGATCATCTCGGCCGGCTCGATCTCCCGGACAGGGTGGGCGCCGACGATGTCGAGCCCGGCCGTCTCGCTGGCCAGGACCCAGCCGCCCTCGAGGCGGCCGAGAACCAGCGGCCGGAAGCCGTTGGGGTCCCGGACGCCGATGAGGCGGGCGTCGTCCATCAGCACGAAGGAGAAGGCGCCCCGCAGCTTGGGCAGGACCCGCTCCAGCGGGCCCTCGAGGTCGCGGCCGTCGGACCGGGGCTCGTCGGAGTACTCCCGGGCCAGCAGCTCGCCGACCACGTCGGAGTCGGACCCGATCTGGTCGAGCGACAGGCCCACCTCCTCGGCCAGCTCGACGGTGTTGGTGAGGTTGCCGTTGTGGCCGAGGGCGAAGCCGGCGTCACCGGTCGAGCGGTAGACGGGCTGGGCGTTGTGCCACGTGCTCTTCCCGGTCGTGGAGTAGCGGACCTGGCCGATGGCCAGGTGGCCTTCCAGCGGGGCCAGCCGGCGCTCGTCGAACACCTGGGTGACGAGGCCCATGTCCTTGACCACGGTGATGGTCTGGCCGTCGCTCACCGCGATGCCGGCCGACTCCTGGCCGCGGTGCTGGAGAGCGAAGAGACCGAAGTAGGTGAGCTTGGCTACCGGCTCGCCCGGCGCATACACGCCGAAGACCCCGCAGGCCTCGCCGATGCGTTCTTCCACTCTGCCCAGACTATCCGCCGCCCGACAGCTCGGCGTATGAGGAGCGGAACCCGTCGCGCACCAGGCGGGGGAGGGTGCGGCGCTCCTTCAGGATGATCCAGGCGGCCAGCAGCAGGTAGGCCACCGAGAACGACACCAGCTCGACGCCGTGGAGGTGCTCGGGGACGAGGGCGCCGGTGAAGAACTGGGCCCAGAACAGCACGAAGAGAAACCACGCCTCCCGCAGCGACATCGACAGCGAGCACAGCGTGGCCACGGCGAAGAGCGACTGGGCCGCCGTCAGCAGCACCTCCTCCCGCTGGCGGGCGATGATCGGCAGGCCGTGGACGGTGCCGGAGCTGAGGGCGAAGGCGATCGGCAGCGTGCCGACCAGCAGCGTCCACTGGTTGACCTTCGACGACACCAGCGTCCCGAGCCCGGCGTTGGTGTTGAGCCGCCAGGCGTAGAGGCCGGCCACCAGCAGCTCGGGGGCCTCCGACGCCAGCGGCGCCAGCCACTGCACCAGGAAGAACTCGCTGATCCCGAACGTCTGGCCGGTGTGGACGAGGGCGGTGGCGAAGTGCTCGGCGCAGGCCAGGATGATCATGGCCGCCACCACGAACAGGCCGACCACCGCCGCCCGCCGCCGGGCGGTGGGGAACGTCCCGATGAGGGCGGCCGGGCCCACCAGGTGCGGCTCCTCGGCCGGCGCCTTGGAGATGCGCAGGACATAGGCGCCGAACAGCGCGATGAGGACGGCGGCGTCGACCAGGGTGATCGTCCGCTTGAGGGGCAGCGTCAGCGAGTAGACGGTGGCCACCGCCAGGAAGCCCAGCTCCACCGAGTGCGACCGTTCCAGGCTCACACCGCTGATCCGTTGCCCCCGCTTGCGGTACTGGCGCCAGGCGATGAAGACCACCAGCGTCCACCCGAGGCCGATCAGCAGCCGGTTGGAGCCGGTCATGTTGGCCAGCGCCAGGGCGCAGGGGGAGTCGTTGCCGGCCAGCTTGTCGGCCGCCGACTGGCAGGTCGGGCCGTGGGCGGCGAAGGCGTGGCCGCCCTTCAGGGCGAAGACGAGGTCGACGGCGTACTCCGGCAGCACGGCGATGAAGGCCAGGACGGCGATGGCCAGCCCGGCCGAGATGTCGAGCTGGGCCGCCTCGGCCGCCCACGACAGCATGAAGGCCGCCCCGATGACGGCCAGCCCGAACAGGAAGGCCAGCAGGGCGTCGGGCAGCGAGGGCTCGTGGAGCCGGGAGAGGACGACGCCGGGGACGGCGATCGCCGCCGCCAGGGCCACGAACGTCAGCTGCCGGCCGCGCGCCAGCGCCGGGAGGGGAGGATCGGGCACGTCGCGGATCATAGGAGGCCACCACCCGGCCCTAGAGTCGGCGCCATGGACGGAATCGACGCCCTGGCCTTCGATCTCTACGGCACGCTGCTCGAGGTCGCCTCCGTCGGACGGGCGGCCGCCGCCGTCACCGCCGAGCCGGCGGCCCTGGTCGACCTGTGGCGGACGAAGCAGCTGGAGTACACCTGGCTCCGCTCGCTCATGGGCCGCTACCAGGACTTCTGGGCCACGACGGGCGACGCCCTGGACTTCGCCCTCGACCGCCACGGACTCGTGGCCGACGAGGAGACCCGGGCCCGCCTCCTCGGCGCCTGGCTCGACGTCTCGCCCTATCCCGAGGTGCCCGAGGCGCTCGACCGGCTGGGGTCGACGCGGCGCCTGGCCGTCCTGTCCAACGGCAACCCCGACATGCTCGAAGCCGGGCTGGCGGCGGCCGGTCTGCGGGAGCGCTTCGAGCACGTGCTGTCGGTCGACGAGCTCGGCGTGTTCAAACCGCACCCGTCGGTCTACGAGCTGGCCACCAAGGCCTTCGGGCTGCCGGCGGAGCGGATCCTGTTCGTGTCGTCGAACGGCTGGGACGCCTTCGGGGCCCGGGCCTTCGGGCTGCCGGTGGCCTGGGTCAACCGGGCCGGAGCCCCGCTGGAGCGCCTGGGGACGCCGCCGAACCTGGTCGTGCCCGACCTCCTGGCGCTGGCCGAGGCGGTCGGCTGACGGACGGCCCCACGCGCCGGTTCCGGCCCGGGCCGCTGGTGGCGGCACTGGCGCTCATCGTCCTCTTCGGCGGCGGGGCGGTGGCGCTGGTCCGGGTGGCCGACCGCCAGAACGCCGAGCGGGCGGCCAAGGGGGCGGCCTCGACGACCGAGCCCAGCGCCGGGCTCGACCGCCGGCCGAACGCCCCGCCGCCCCCGGCGACGCCGGCCACCACCGCCCGGCCGGCCCCGACCACCGCCCTACCCGGCGAGGGCCCGCCGGTCGTCCTGAAGGGCGACGGCATCGGCGCCTTCATCTTCGGGGCCAACCCCGACCAGGTCATCGCCGGCCTCACCCTGCGCTGGGGCCCGCCCGACGGCGACACCGGCTGGGTGCCGGCCGGGACCACGGCCTACGGCGCCTGCCCCGGAAACGTGGCCCGGGCGGTCAACTGGCGGGGCTTCGCCGTGCTGTTCTCCGACGGCGCCACCCCCCGGGGCCCGGCCGGCGTCCGCCACTTCTTCACCTGGGAGTACCAGGTCGACGACCCGGCCCACCCCGCCCTCGACAGGGGCGGCAACCGCCCGGCGCTCCGGACCGCCAACGGCGTGACCGTGGGCGTGACGGTGGCCACGCTGCAGAAGGCCTGGGGCCAGGCCCTGGAGCTGTTCGACGAGCCGCCGGGCGGCCCCCAGTTCGGCGTCGAGACCCCCGAGGGGGCGCTCTACGGCTCCCTGACCGGCACCGATCCCGCCGGGATCGTCAAGACGATCGTGGCCGGCGGCGGCTGCGGCGGGGACTGACCCAGGGTAGAAACAACGGCATGGACCCCGTCGCCGCCCTCGACCGCATCGCCTACCTGCTGGAGCAGATGCGCCAGCCGACGTACCGGGTCCGGGCCTTCCGGACGGCCTCCCGGGTCCTGCGGGAGCTCCCGGCCGGCGAGGCCGAGCAGCGGGCGGCGTCGGGGCGGCTGAAGGACCTCCAGGGCATCGGCGACACCACCGAGAAGGTCATCACCGAGGCGCTCGGCGGGCGCATCCCGTCCTACCTCCAACATCTCGAAGAGGAGCTCCAGCAGCGGGTCGAGGGCGACGGGCAGCCCCGGCTCACCGGGGCGGCGGCCGAGATCCGCCAGGCCCTCAAGGGCGACTGCCACACCCACTCCACCTGGTCCGACGGCGGCTCGCCGATCGACGAGATGGCCCGGGCGGCCCGCGACCTCGGCCACGAGTACATGGTGCTCACCGACCACTCGCCCCGCCTGACCGTGGCCAAGGGGCTCTCGCCCGAGCGCCTCCGGGCCCAGCTCGACGAGGTGGCCGCCCTCAACGGGGAGCTGGCCCCCTTCCGGATCCTGACCGGGATCGAGGTCGACATCCTGGAGGACGGGCGCCTCGACCAGGAGGAGGAGCTGCTGGCCCGCCTCGACGTCGTGGTGGCCAGCGTCCACTCCAAGCTGCGGATGGACCGGGCGGCCATGACCCAGCGGATGGCGGTGGCGGTGGCCAACCCCCACGTCGACATCCTCGGCCACTGCACCGGCCGGATCGTCGTCGGCCGGGGCCGCCCGGAGTCGGAGTTCGACGCCGAGCTGGTCTTCACCGCCTGCCGGGAGTACGGCACCGCGGTGGAGATCAACTCCCGGCCCGAGCGGCTCGACCCGCCCCGGCGGCTGCTGCGGATGGCGGTCGAGATGGGCTGCCTGGTGTCGATCGACACCGACGCCCACGCCCCGGGCCAGCTCGAGTGGCAGGTCTACGGCTGCGAGCGGGCCGCCGACTGCGGCGTCCCCGCCGACCGGGTGATCAACACGAAATCGGCCGACGACCTCCTGGCCTGGGTGGCCGCCAAGGGCGGCTGAGAACCGCCTCAGTCACCGGTTTCACCAGCACATTCACCCGTATCATGGGCCCAGATGCGCTCCATCGTGTTCGTCGCCGCCCTGGCCGTCACGGTCCTCGTGCCGGCCATCGCCCTGTACCGCGTGCTGCGGGTCCGGCGGGCGTTCTCCACGGCGGCCGAGCAGGCGACGTACAACGTGCTGCACAAGGCCAACGAGGCGGCGCCGCCCTTCCGGGCCGGGCTGACCAAGGCGGCGGCGGCCAAGTCGATCCGGGGGCTCCACCAGCTGCTCGGCTGCCCGGCGGTGGCCCTGACCGACGAGACCAGCCTCCTGGCCTGGGACGGGGTGGCCGACCATCACGGCCACCAGGCGGCCTCGCTGGCCGGCGCCGTGATCGCCACCGGGCGGGCCAAGGTCGTGACCGCCGCCGACCTCAACTGCAAGGACCCCTACTGCGTGATCCGCTCGGCGGTGATCGTCCCCATCGTCGTGGGCGACGACGTCGTCGGCACGCTCGGCGCCTTCGGCTCCGACACCCGGCCCGGCCTCATCCGGGCGGCCACCGAGGTGGCCCGCTGGGTGTCGACCCAGGTCGAGCTGGCCGAACTCGACGTGTCCCGGGCCCGCCTGGCCGAGGCCGAGGTCCGGGCGCTGCGGGCCCAGATCTCGCCGCACTTCATCTTCAACGCCCTGACCGCCATCGCCAGCTTCGTCCGCTCCGACCCCGAACGGGCCCGCGACCTGCTGCTGGAGTTCGCCGACTTCACCCGCTACAGCTTCCGCCGCCACGGCCAGTTCACGACGCTGGCCGAGGAGCTGCGTTCGATCGACAAGTACCTGGTGCTGGAGCGGGCCCGCTTCGGCGAACGGCTCCAGGTCACCCTCCAGGTGGCGCCGGAGGTGCTGCCGGTGGCCGTGCCGGTGTTCGTCCTCCAGCCGCTGGTGGAGAACGCCGTCCGCCACGGCCTGGAGAAGAAGCCCGGGCAGGGCCACATCAGCATCATCGCCGCCGACGCCGGCCCCGAGGCCCGCATCACCGTGGAGGACGACGGCGTGGGGATGGACCCGCAGATGGTCCGCTCCAGCCTGGCCGGCCGCAACGGCGGCATCGGCCTGGCCAACGTCGACGAGCGGCTCCGCACCGTCTTCGGCGCCGACTTCGGCCTCGTGGTGGAGACCGCCCCGGGGGCCGGCACCAAGGTCAGCCTGCGGATTCCCAAGTACCGCAGCGGGGTGCGGGCCTCGTGACCACCGGAGCCGCCGGGGAGGGGCAGCTCGACGTCCTCGTCGTCGACGACGAGGAACCGGCGCTGGCCGACCTCGCCTACCTGCTCCGCCAGCACCCCCGGATCGCCACGGTGGTCACCGCCTCCGACGCCACCGAGGCCCTCCGCCGCCTCCGGGACGGCAGCTTCGCCGCCGTCTTCCTCGACATCCGGATGCCCGGCCTCGACGGCCTGGAGCTGGCCCGGGTGCTGTCGCGCTTCGCCCGCCCGCCCGACATCGTCTTCGTCACCGCCTTCGAGCAGCACGCGGTGGAGGCCTTCGAGCTGCAGGCGGTGGACTACCTCCTCAAGCCCGTCCGCCCCGAGCGGCTGTCCGACGCCATCCGCCGCCTCGGCTCCCCCGCCCGCCAGGTCATCGCCGGCGGCGGGGGCGGCGGCGATCACCCCGACCGCATCGCGGTGGAGACCGGCGGGCGGACCCGGATGGTGGAGCGCGACGCCATCCGCTTCGTGGAGGCCAGCGGCGACTACGTGCGTCTCCACACCGACGACGGCGCCTTCCTGGTCCGGGTGCCGATCTCCTCGCTGGAGGAGTCGTGGCGGGACTCCGGGTTCGTGCGGGTCCACCGCCGCTACCTCATCGCCGTCCGCCACGTCACCGAGCTGCGGACCCGCAACGGCGGCGGCTACGACCTCGTGGTGGCCGGCCAGGAGATCCCCGTCAGCCGGCGCCACGCCCGGGAGCTGCGCGACCGGCTGGCCCGGGCACCGGGGGCCCGCCCCCGGAAGGCCGCCCCGTGAGCCGGCGGGCCGGGCGGCGCCGGCCGCTCCGGCCGCCGCGCCGCACTCAGGGGCCGGCCGCCGCCCCGGTCGCCGCCGAGCCGGCGGCGCCGGTGTCGCCCATCGATCCGGCGCTGGCCGCCCGGCGCGTCGCCGTCCGCAACCCGCGGGGCCGGGCCGCCCGGCGGGAGCCGGGCGAGCGGGCCCTGACCGAGCTGGCCGAGCAGACCGAGGTGGGCGAGATCCTGCTCCGCTCCCTCACCCGGGCCCAGCTCATGCTGGCCGTGCGGGTGTTCGCCGTCTTCGGCTGCCTGCTGCTCGGGCTGCCGGCGCTGTTCGCCACCCATCCCGGGCTGGCCGACTTCCGCATTCTCGGGCTGCCGCTGCCCTGGCTGGTCCTCGGGGGAGCGGTGTACCCGATGCTGGTGCTGCTCGGCCTGCTCTACGTCCGCCAGGCGGAGCGCAACGAACGCGACTTCGTCGAGTTCATCGAGCGGAGCTGAGCGGCGGCGATGGGATCCGACGTGACCGTGGCGGCGGTGGTGGTGTCGACCATCGCCACCATCCTCATCGGCGCCTACGGCATGCGGGTGGCCCGGACGACCTCCGACTTCTTCGTCGCCTCCCGCTCCGTCAAGCCGATGTGGAACGCCTCGGCGATCTCCGGCGAGTACCTGTCGGCGGCGTCGTTCCTCGGCGTGGCCGGCCTCGTGATGAAGTACGGCGTCGACATGCTGTGGTACCCGGTGGGGTTCGCCGCCGGCTACCTCATCCTCCTGCTGCTGGTGGCGGCGCCGCTGCGCCGCTTCGGCGCCTACACCATTCCCGACTTCGCCGAGGGGCGGCTCGACTCGCTCGTCGTCCGCCGCCTGGCCACCGGGTTCGTGCTGCTGATCGGCTGGTTCTACATGCTCCCCCAGCTGAAGGGGGCGGGGGTGACGCTGCGGGCCATCGTGGGCGCCCCCTACTGGCTCGGCGTCGTCGGCGTCGGCAGCCTCATCACCGCCAACGTCTTCTTCGGCGGCATGAAGGGCATCACGTTCGTGCAGGCCTTCCAGTACTGGCTGAAGGTGACGGCCATCGCGCTGCCGGCCGTCGTCCTCCTCGCCCACTACCAGGCCGACCACTCGCCCCGCCTCACGCTGCCCGTCCCGCCCGCCTTCCAGACCGAGACGGCGGTCAAGGTGCGGGTCGGGGCCCGCTTCGAGGTCGACGCGGCCACGCCCGTCGGCATCACCGGGACGCTGGACGGGCACCGCTACGGTGCCGGCCCGCCCGCGCCGGTCACGCTGGCGGCCGGGGCCCACACCGTGGGCCGGGGGGCGGTCATCACCTTCCCGGCCGGAGCCGCCGCCCCCCACGCCGTCGGCCAACCCAACGCCGACGGCCGGGCCTGGAGCCGCCCCTTCGGCCCGGTCAGCAACGAGCGGAGCCACCCGCTGTTCTTCACCTACTCGCTGATGCTGGCCACGTTTCTCGGCACGATGGGCCTGCCCCACATCCTCGTGCGCTTCTACACCAATCCCGACGGCCGGGCCGCCCGCCAGACGACGCTGATCGTGCTGGTGCTCCTCGGCGGCTTCTACGTCTTCCCGGCCGTCTACGGCGCCCTCGGGCGGCTCTACGCCCCCGACCTGTACCTGACCAAGGGCACCGACACGGTGGTGCTGGCCCTCCCGGGCAGGGTCTTCCCGGGCCTGGGCGGCGAGCTGCTGTCGGGGCTGGTGGCGGCGGGCGCCTTCGCCGCCTTCCTCTCGACGGCGTCGGGGCTGCTGATCTCGGTCGCCGGGGCCCTGGCCCAGGACGTCTTCAAGGGTCAGGTGCGCGACTTCCGCCGGGGGGCGGCGGTGGCCGGGGCGGTGGCCGTGGTCTTCGGGCTCGGCGTGGAGCGCTTCGACATCAACCTGCTGGTCGGGTGGGCCTTCGCCATCGCCGCCTCGAGCTTCTGCCCCCTGCTGGTGCTGGGGATCTGGTGGCGGGGGCTCACCGCCGCCGGTGCCGGCGCCGGCATCGCCGTCGGCGGCGGCCTGGCCTCGGCCGCCATCCTCGTCACCATGCTGGCCCAGCCCGGGCCGGGGTGGGCCGAGGCGCTGCTGGGCCAGCCGGCCGCCTGGACGGTGCCGGCCGCCTTCTTCACGATGGTGGTCGTCTCCCGCCTCACCGCCCGCCGGCTCCCGACCGAGGTGGGGGCGAAGATGGTGGCGATGCATACGCCCGAGACCCTGGGACTGGGCCGCAACTATCGCGACTAGCGTGAGCGCCATGGGCTTGTGGCAGCGCTTCTCCACGGTGTTCAAGGCCAAGGCCAGCAAGGCGATCGACCGGATGGAGGACCCGCGGGAGACGCTGGACTACTCCTACGAGAAGCAGCTCGAGATGCTCCAGAAGGTCAAGCGCGGCCTCCTCGACGTGGCCACCTCCCGCAAGCGGCTGGAGCTGCAGGGCGAGCAGCTGCAGGGCAAGGCGGCCAAGCTCCACGACCAGGCCAGGCGGGCGATGGAGGTCGGCCGGGAAGACCTGGCCCGGGAGGCGCTCACCCGCCGGGCGGCCATCGAGCCGGAGCTGGAGTCGCTCAAGACGCAGCACGCCCAGCTCCGGGCCGAGGAGGCCAAGCTGACGGAGTTCTCCAAGCGCCTGTCGGCCAGCATCGAGGCCTTCCGGACCCGCAAGGAGACGATCAAGGCCACCTACACCGCCGCCGAGGCCCAGACCAAGGTCGGCGAGGCCCTGTCGGGCATCTCCGCCGAGTGGGGTGACATCGGCCTGGCCGTGCAGCGGGCGGAGGACAAGACGGCCACCCTCTCGGCCCGGGCGGGGGCGATCGACGAGCTCCTGGCGTCGGGGGCCCTCGACGACCTGTCGACGCCCGGCGACCGGATCGACGCCGAGCTCGGCCGGGTCGTCGCCGCTTCCCAGGTCGACGCCGAGCTGGCCCGGCTGAAGGCGGAGCTGCCGCCGGCGGGTGAGCCTCCCAAACAGCTGGAATCGTGACGAACGGTCGACGGCGTGCGCCCAGTGGCGAAAATTGGGTGCGCAGTGAATGGTGGTTCGCGCCACACTGGGCTTGAGGATCAGCTGGTCCTCACCTGAAGGAGCCGGGAGCAGTGGCCGACCAGCAGATGATCGGGAAGATGGGTCGAGTCACCGGGACGATCGCCCCCGGCAAGCTGGGTGAGGTGATGGTCCAGGTGCGTGGGGGGAGCGAGGCCTTCCACGCTTACGCCGCCGACAACGACGAGACGATCCCGGTCGGGAGCCGCATCGTTGTCGTCGAGTACTTCCCCCCTCGCACGGTGGTCGTCACCCGCATGTGACGCTCTCGCCTCCAAGGAGGCAGGCATGTCGACGCAAACGTTTCTCGAACTCGCCGCCGGCGGACTGGTGTTCCTGCTCGTCCTGCTCCGGCTCATGTGGAGGGTGGCCGAGCCCAACGAAGCCCTGATCATCTCGGGGTTCCGGGCCCACGCCCCGAGCGACGCCGTGGAGGAGAGCCTCGGCTTCAAGATCGTGACGGGGAAGGGCACGCTGATCCTCCCCGGCGTGCAGACGGTCCGGCGCCTCTCGCTCGACCTGCGGGAGTCGGAGCTGTCGATCGACTGTGTCACGCACCAGGGCATCCCCCTCGGGATCCGGGGCGTGGTCATCTTCAAGGTCGGCGACGACTTCACGTCGATCGCCAACGCCGCCCGGCGCTTCCTCGACCAGCAGGACCAGATGGACGCCCGCGTCCACAACGTCTTCGCCGGTCACCTCCGGGCCATCGTCGGCAACATGACGGTGGAGGAGATGATCCGCGACCGGGAGAAGCTCACCCAGCTGACCCGGGAGTCGTCGGGCACCGAGATGGAGAAGCTCGGGCTCATCGTCGACTCCCTCCAGATCCAGGAAATCGACGATCCCACCGGGTACATCCAGAACCTGGGTCGCCCCCACGCCGCGGCGGTGGCCAGCCAGGCCCGTATCGCCCAGGCCCACGCCGACCGGGAGGCGACGGAGAACGAGCAGCAGGCCGAGGCCCTCAAGGCCCAGGCCCGGCGCGACAGCCAGATCAAGCAGGCCGGCTTCCAGGCCGAGGTCGACGAGGCGGCGGCCAGGGCCAAGCAGGCCGGCCCGCTGTCGGAGGCCACCGCCCGCCAGGAGGTCGTCGTCCAGGAGACGAAGCAGGCCGAGCTCGAGGCCCACCGGGAGGAGCAGCGCCTGCAGGCCACCGTCCGCAAGCCGGCCGACGCCCAGGCCTACCAGCAGCGGACACTGGCCCAGGGCGAGCGCGACGCCCGGATCGCCGCCGCCGAGGCCCTGGCCAAGGAGACCGAGCTCCAGGCGGCCGCCCAGGCCCAGCGGGTGAAGCTGGAAGCGGCCGCCGAGGCCGAGCGGGTCCGCCTGGCCGCCGCCGCCGAGGCGGAGCACGTGCGGCTCAACGCCTCGGCCCAGGCCGAGTCGACCCGGGCCATCGGCGAGGCCGAGGCCGCCGCCACCCAGGCCAAGGGCATGGCCGAGGGCGAGGCCGTCCGGGCCAAGGGCATGGCCGTGGCCGAGTCCATCAAGGCCCGGGCCGACGCCCTGGCCGAGAACCAGGACGCCGTCATCGGCCAGCAGCTGGCCGAGCAGTGGCCGGCCATCGTCGAGGCGGCGGCCAAGCCGTTCGGGGCCGTCGACCAGATGATCGTCCTCAACGGCGCCCAGGGGCTGTCGGAGGCGCTGGCCCAGGCGCTGTCCTCGGGGGTGGCCGGCCTGCAGATGGCCCGCAGCCTGCTGGGGCACACCAACGGCAAGGCCAACGGGCAGGCCGCCGCATCCGCCGCACCCGCCGCACCGGCCGCACCGGCCGTCGGGCGCACCGAGGAGCCGCCGAGCCAGCCCTGACGACCGCTCAACGCACCGGCGGGGCCCCGTTGCATCGGGGCCCCGCTCGGGGAATACCCTCGTGGTCTGCAGTTTTCGTCCGACCGAGGGCAAGGGGGACACGCGTTGACCGACAACCCGACCATTGATGCGCTCTTCCGCGAGGACCGCAAGTTCCCGCCCCCGCCGCAGTTCGCCGCCCAGGCCAACGCCGACGAGTCGATCTACGACGAGGCCAAGGACACCGACGCCTTCTGGGCCAAGCAGGCCGAGCGGGTCGCCTGGCGGAAGCGGTGGGACCAGGTCTGCGACTGGTCGAACGCCCCGTTCGCCAAATGGTTCGTCGGGGGCACGCTCAACATCACCGAGAGCTGCCTCGACCAGCACCTGGCCACGCAGGGCGACAAGGTCGCCTTCTACTGGGAGGGCGACGGCGGCGAGACCCGCACGCTCACCTACGCCGAGCTCCATCAGGAGGTGTGCCGGGCGGCCAACGCCCTGGCCGCCCTCGGGGTGACCAAGGGCGACCGGGTGGCCATCTACATGGGCATGGTCCCCGAGCTGCCGGTGGCCATGCTGGCCTGCGCCCGGCTCGGCGCCCCCCACTCCGTGGTCTTCGGCGGTTTCTCGTCCGACTCGCTGCGCGACCGGATCAACGACGCCGAGGCCAAGCTGCTCATCACCTGCGACGGTTCCATGCGGGCGGGCCAGCCGGTGCCGCTCAAGGACATGGCCGACGAGTCGCTGGCCGAGACGCCGTCAATCGAGAAGGTGCTCGTGGTGCGGCGGGCCGGCAACGACGTCACCATGGTCGAGGGCCGCGACGTGTGGTGGCACGACGTCGTCCCCGGCCAGTCGTCGGAGCACGAGGCCGTCGAGCTCGACTCCGAGCACATGCTGTTCATCCTCTACACGTCGGGGACGACGGCCAAGCCCAAGGGCATCGTCCACACGACCGGCGGCTACGCCGTGGGCACCGCCTTCACCCACTACAACGTCTTCGACCTGAAGCCCGACGACGTCTACTGGTGCACGGCCGACATCGGCTGGGTCACCGGCCACAGCTACATCGTCTACGGCCCGCTGATCAACGGCGCCACGTCGGTGATGTTCGAGGGCGTCCCCCAGTACCCGGACAAGGACCGGTTCTGGGACATCGTCGAGAAGTACAAGGTCACGATCCTCTACACCGCCCCCACCGCCATCCGGACGTTCGTGAAGTGGGGCGAGGAGTACCCGGGCAAGCACGACATGTCGAGCCTCCGGCTGCTCGGCACGGTCGGCGAGCCGATCAACCCCGAGGCCTGGATGTGGTACCACCGGGTCATCGGCGGCGAGCGCTGCCCCATCGTCGACACGTGGTGGCAGACCGAGACCGGCATGATCATGATCTCGCCGCTGCCCGGCATCACCACCACCATCCCGAGCTCGGCCACCTTCCCGCTGCCGGGCGTCGGCGCCGACGTCGTCGACGACGCCGGCAACAGCGTCCCCTTCGGCGGTGGTGGCTACCTCACGCTCACCCAGCCGTGGCCGGCCATGCTCCGCACCCTCTACAAGGACCCGGAACGGTTCAAGGAGGTGTACTGGAGCCGCTTCTCCAAGCCGGAGGAGAACAAGTGGGTGTACTTCGCCGGTGACGGCGCCAAGCGCGACGAGGAGGGCTACCTCTGGCTCCTCGGCCGGGTCGACGACGTGATGAACGTGTCGGGGCACCGGATCTCGACGCTCGAGGTGGAGTCGGCGCTCGTCGACCACCCGGCGGTGGCCGAGGCCGCCGTCGTGGGCCGCACCGACGCCACCACCGGCCAGGCCATCGCCGCCTTCTGCACGCTGAAGGGCACCACCGTCGGCGACGAGCAGCTCATCAAGGAGATCCGGGACCACGTGGCGACCAAGATCGGCAAGATCGCCCGCCCGGCGTCGATCGTCTTCACCAACGAGCTGCCGAAGACCCGCTCGGGGAAGATCATGCGCCGCCTGCTGCGGGACATCTCCGAGAAGCGCCAGCTGGGCGACGTCACCACGCTGGCCAACGCCGGCGTCGTCAACGAGCTGGCCGAACTGGCCAAGGAGGCCAAGTCGGCCGAGGACTGAGCGGGAACCCGTTCCCGGGCAACGAAGAGGGGCCGGCCCAGCGGGCCGGCCCCTCTCACATGCTCCGGGACGACAGCCGTCAGGCCTTGGCCGTCGCCGGGTTGTCGAGCTCGTCCCAGATCTTCGTCGAGTGCGTCTCCTTCAGCAGGAAGGAACCCACCACGAACGTGACCGAGGCGACGATGATCGGGTAGTACAGACCGGCGTAGAGGTTCTTCGTCGCCGCCGTGACGTAGATGCCGATCAGCGGCAGGAGGCCACCGAAGATGCCGTTGCCGAGGTGGTAGGGCAACGACAGCGACGTGTAGCGCACCTTGGCCGGGAAGGCCTCCACGAGATAGGCGGCGATCGGGCCGTACACCATGGTCACGAACACCATCTGCAGGAAGATGTAGAAGACCAGCAGCGGGAAGTTCGGCGTGCGCTTGGGAACGACCGCCGTCCCCGCCTTGATGGCCTTGGCGTTGGCCGGCTTCTTGGCCTGGTCCACCGGGATGATCTTCTTGCCGTGGCTGTCCAGGGAGACGAGGGTCGGCTCGTGCGAGCCCTTGACGATCACCTTCTGCAGCTTGTGGACGTCGGTGTGGGCCGCGGAGACCATGCCGTGGTAGATCGGCACGTACAGGACGGCACCGAGCAGCATGCCGGTCAGCATGATCTTCTTGCGGCCGATCTTGTCCGAGAGCGCCCCGAAGAACGTGAACAGCGGCATGCCGAGCAGGATGCCGACGGCGATCACGACCCGGGCGGCCTCGGTGTCGAGCTTCAGGATCGTCGTGATGTAGTAGAGGGCGTAGAACTGTCCGGTGTACCAGACCACGCCCTGGCCGGCGGTGGCGCCGAACAGCGTGGTGAGGATCCGCTTCCAGTTGTCCCAGCCCTTGAGGGCGTCGCCGAGGGGCGACTTGGACGTCTTGCCCGTGTCCTTCAGCGTCTGGAAGATCGGCGACTCCTTCATCTTCAGCCGGATGAAGAGCGAGACGCCGACCAGCACGACGGAGAGGAGGAACGGGAGCCGGTAGCCCCAGTGGGTGAAGCTGTACTCCGTCATGGTCCGGTTGCAGATGATGACCACCATGATGGCGATGAACAGACCGGCCGTGGCCGTGATCTGGATGAAGCTGGTGTAGAAGCCCCGCTTGTGGTCGGGGACGTGCTCCGCCACGTAGATGGCCGCCCCGCCGTACTCACCGCCGAGCGCCAGGCCCTGCAGGATCCGCAGGAGGAGCAGGATGATCGGTGCGGCCATATGGATCATGTCGTAGCTCGGCAAGAGGCCGATGGCCGCCGTGCACGAACCCATGATCAGCAGCGTGACGAGGAAGGCGTACTTCCGGCCGACGAGGTCGCCGATGCGTCCGAAGAAGATGGCTCCGAACGGCCGGACGACGAAACCGACGGCGAAGGTCGCCAGGTACAGCAGCAGCGAGATGGTCTCACCGGCCGAGGCCGGGTAGAACCGCGGCGCCAGCGTCGTGGCCAGCGTGCCGAAGATGTAGAAGTCGTACCACTCGATGACCGTGCCCGACGATGCGGCCATGATCACCTTCCAGATGGAATAGCCCTGCTGGGCCTCCACCTGCGCTTCACTGACACCTGCCTGGGCCATGCTTTTCCCCCTTCCGGGACCGGCCGTCCCGTTGCCGACATACGTAAGTGCAGCTCAACGGCCGGATCAACGAGCGCTCGGCGAGCGTCAGCGACCCTGCGCCGAGCGGCCCGCCTCCTGCGCCCAACGGTCGGCACTCCGCTGGCTACGCTGCAGCCCGTGATCGACCTGCACAGCCACTCCACCGCGTCCGACGGCTCGGACTCACCCCGCCGGCTGGTGGAGTTGGCCCGGCGCCGGGGCCTGACGGCCCTGGCCCTCACCGACCACGACACCGTCGAGGGGCTGGCCGAGGCCCGGGAGGCGGCCGCCGGCGCCGGTGTCCGGCTCGTCCCGGGCTGCGAGCTGTCCTGCGAGGCCGGCGAGGCCACGATGCACCTGCTCGTCTACTTCCTCGACGACGGGCCGGGGCCGTTGCAGGACCGCCTGGCCGGGCTGCAGGCGGCCCGGTCCGACCGCAACCGGCGCATCGTGACGGCGCTGCAGGAGCACGGCCTCGACGTGACGCTGGAGGAGATCCTGGCCGAGGCCGGCGGGGGGTCGGTCGGCCGGCCCCACGTGGCCGGCGTGCTGGTCGGGAAGGGCTACGTGGCTTCGATCCAGGAGGCCTTCGACGTGTGGCTGGCCAAGGGGAGGCCGGCCTACCTGGAGCGCGAGCGCCTCCTCCCCGCCGAGGCCATCGCCCTGGCCCACGCCTCGAAGGCGGTGGCCGTGCTGGCCCACCCGACGTCGCTGGGCTTCGACGGTCCGGCCCTGGAGGAGTTCGTGGCCGGCCTGGCCGCCGACGGCCTCGACGGAATGGAGTGCGAGTACGGCCGCTACGCCCCGGAGCTGCGGGCCTCCCTGCGGTCGCTGGCGGGCGGGCTGGGCCTGGCCGTGACCGGCGGCAGCGACTACCACGGCCGCTACAAGCCCGACATCGCCCTGGGCACCGGCACCGGCGACCTGGACGTCCCCGACCACCTCCTCGAGGCCCTCGAAGCCCGCCGCCCCTGACGCCACCACGAACCGGCGTTCTTTTCGGACACCCGTCCGTCCGAAAAGAGCGCCGAATCGTCAGCCGACCGGGGTGACCCCGCCGGCCAGGGCCGCCGGCAGGGCGTCGCGCCAGGCCGTCTCGGCCTCGGCCAGGTCGACGTCGAACGCCCCGGCCCACACGAGGCGGTCGCCACCGGCGGAACCGATCACGGCGGCCGGGACGCCGGCGGCGCCGGCCCGGGCCAGGATCGCCTCCACCCGGGCGCCGTCGACCGACAGCACGACCCGGTTGGCCGTCTCGGAGAAGCAGGCGACCGCCGGCACCAGGGCGGCGAGGCCACCGGCCGGCGCCACCTCGAACCCGCAGCCCCCGGCGATGGCCATCTCGGCCAGGGCCACCGCCAGGCCGCCGTCCGAGCAGTCGTGGACGCCGGCCACCCGCTCGGCCACCAGCCCGGCCACCAGTTCGTGGAGCCGGACGGCGGCGGCGGCATCAGCCGCCGGGGGCCGCCCACCGAGGAGCCCGTGGCGGCCGGCGGCCCATTCCGAGCCGCCGAGCTCGGCGGCCGTGTCCCCCAGCACCACGATCCGGGTGCCCGTCGAAAGCGCCGCCGGCGGGACCGGGCTGTCGAGCCGGTCGATGAGCCCGACGACGCCGACCACCGGCGTCGGCTGGATGTCCTCGCCGCCCGACTCGTTGTAGAAGCTGACGTTGCCGCCGATGACCGGCAGCCCGAGATCCCGGCAGGCGCCGGCCATCCCGTCCACCACTTCGGCGAACTGCCACATCACTTCGGGATGCTCGGGGTTGCCGAAGTTCAGGCAGTTGACCAGCGCCATCGGTTTCGCCCCGGTGCAGGCCACGTTGCGGGCCGCCTCCAGCACGGCCAGCGCCCCGCCGGTGCGGGGGTCGAGGAGGCAGAAGCGGGCCTTCCCGTCGGTGGTGAGGGCCAGCGCCTGGCCGGCGTCGCGCAGCCGCAGGACGGCGGCGTCGGCCGCCCCGGGCCCCGCCACCGTGTTGAGGAACAGCTGGTGGTCGTACTGGCGCCAGACCCACGACGAGTCGCCGATGTTGGGCAGGCCGAGGAGGCCCAGGAGCTCCGGGCCGAGATCGGACCCGGCCGGGAACCGCTCGGTCAGCGCCGGCCGCGGGTCGGCGGCCACCAGGGCGTCCTGGCCGGCCGGCCGGCGGACCGGGCGGTCGTAGACCGGCCCGTCGCCCAGGCTCTCGGCCGGCACGTCGCACAGCGGCTCCGACTCCCGCCCGTCGAAGAGGCCCTCGTAGACCCGGAACCGGCCGGTGTCGGTCACCTTCCCGATCACCGAGGCCCGGATCTCCCACTTCCGGCACAGGGCCAGGACCTCGTCGAGGTTCCCGGGCGTCACGATGGCCAGCATCCGCTCCTGGCTCTCGGAGATCATCACCTCGACCGGGTCCATGCCCGGCTCGCGGCGGGGGACGCGGGCGATGTCGACGTCCATGCCCATTCCGCCCTTGGCCGCCGTCTCGGAGGCGGCGCAGGAGATGCCGCCGGCGCCGAGGTCCTGCACGCCGACGGCCAGGCCGGAGTCGAGCAGGGCCAGGCAGGCCTCGATCAGCTTCTTCTCCTCGAAGGGGTCGCCGACCTGGACCGACGGGCGCTTGTCGGCCGCCGTTTCGTCGAAACCGGCCGAGGCCAGGATGCTGGCGCCGCCGATCCCGTCCCGTCCCGTCGACGCCCCGAGCAGCACGGCGAGATTGCCAACTCCCTCGGCCCGGGCCAGCACCAGCCGCTCTTTGGGGAGCACGCCGAGACAGAAAACGTTCACCAGGGGATTGGCGCTGTAGCAGGGGTCGAAGACGATCTCGCCGCCCACGGTCGGCACCCCGACGGAATTGCCATAGCTGGAGATCCCCGACACGACGCCTTCGACCAGATAACGGTTCCGGGCGGTGTCGAGGGGACCGAATCGGAGCGGGTCCATCAGGGCGATAGGCCGGGCTCCCATGGAGAAAATGTCCCGGATGATCCCGCCGACACCGGTCGCCGCACCCTGGTGCGGTTCGACCGCCGACGGATGATTGTGGCTCTCGATACGCAGCGCCACGGCCTGATCGCCGCCGACGTCGATCACGCCCGCTCCCTCGCCCGGGCCGACCAGCACCCACGGCGCCTCGGTGGGGAAACGGCCCAGATATTTCTTCGATGACTTGTAGGAGCAGTGTTCCGACCACATCACCGAGTACATGGCCAGCTCGAGGTCGGACGGATCGCGGCCCAGCAGGCTCACGATGGCGTTCAGCTCGTCGTCGGTCATACCCAGCAGGCGATGTCTCGGTTCCACGGAGTTCAGCCTAATCGACCATCCGCTCTTGTCTATTTGTCGTGGCGGTTGCAAGATGTGTGCTACATATCGAGCGACAAAACGTCGTGTTGAAAAACCGAGGAATCAGGTGAGTCCCAGAGCATCTGCATCCGAACCGAAGGCTCCGGTCAAGCGCAAGCGCTCCCCGATGTCCAACGAGCACAAGCAGGCGTTGGCCGAGGGCCGGGAACAGGGTCGTGGCGTGCGCCTTTACCTGGAAGCACTGGAGAAGAACCGGCCCAAGCGGGGCCGCAAGCGCACGTCGGATTCCATCACCAAGCGGCTCGAAACGATCGAGCAGCGCCTGGTCGACGCCGACCCGCTCACCCGCCTCCATCTGATCCAGGAGCGGCTCAACCTGCAGACCGAGCTGGAGAGCCTGAAGGCCAAAACCGATCTGACGGAACTCGAAAAAGGCTTCATCTCCGCGGCCAAGAGCTACGGGGAGCGCAAGGGCATCACCCACGCCGCCTGGCGGGCCCTCGGGGTGCCGCCCGACGTGCTGCGCAAGGCCGGGATCAGCCGGGGCGCCTAGCCCGCTACGAGCCGTAGTCGAATCCGAGGTCCGGCGCGCCGAGCACCGGGAAGAAGGCGATCCCCCGCCGCTCGAGCGCCGGGCCGAGCTCACCGCCCCGGTCGAGCAGGCAGGCGGCGGCCACGATCTCGCCGCCGAACTCCTCGATGGCGTCGATGGCGGTCAGCGTGCTGCCGCCGGTGGTGACGGCGTCGTCGACCACGAGGATCCGGTCGCCGGGGCGGACGGGCCCGGCCATCCGGCCGCCGGCGCCGTGGCCCTTGGCCTCCTTCCGGACGGCGAAGGCCCGCTTCCCGGAGCAGGCCGCCACCGCCAGCGCCACCGGGTCGGCCCCCAGCGTGAGGCCGCCGACGGCGTCGAAGGCCACGCCCTCCACCGCTTCGAGCACCGCCCGCCCCACCGTCTCGAGGCAGTCGCCCCGGAACGTGACCTGGCGGGCGTCCATGTACCACTTCGACCGCCGCCCGGAGGCCAGCGTGAAGTCGCCCTCCCGGAGCGAGAACTGCCGCAGGGCGGCCAGCAGCTCCTCGGTGGCCGGGCCCCTCACCGCCGTGATCCCATCAGAGGAGGGACCGCAGCAGGACGGCGCCGTCGGCCGAACCGAGAATCGCCTCGGCCGCCCGCTCGGGGTGGGGCATGAGACCGACGACGTTGCGGCCCTCGCTGCAGATCCCGGCGATGTCGTCGAGGCTCCCGTTGGGGTTGTCGACGTAGCGCAGGACGACCTGGTCGTTCTCCTGCAGCCCCTTCAGCGTGGGTTCGTCGCAGACGAAGTTGCCCTCGAAGTGGTTGATCGGGATGCGCAGGATCTGCCCCGGCTCCGCCTTGCGGGTCAGCACGGTCGTCGTCGTCTCGACCCGGAGCTCCACGGTCTGGCAGCGGAACTTGAGGCCGGCGTTCTTCTGCAGGGCCCCGGCCAGCAGGCCGGCCTCGCAGAGGATCTGGAAGCCGTTGCAGATGCCGACCACCGGGCCCCCGGCCCGGGCGAAGCCGGCCACGGCGTCCATGACCGGGGAGAAGCGGGCGATGGCGCCCGTCCGCAGGTAGTCGCCGTGGGCGAACCCGCCGGCCAGGACGACGGCGTCGGACTGGCCGACGGTGGGGTCGGCGTGCCACAGCAGCTGCGCCTCGCCGCCGAGGACCTTGACGGCCCAGGCGACGTCCTGCTCGCAGTTCGTGCCGGGGAAGGTCACGACCCCGACCTTCGTGCTCACACCGTCTCCAGGAGCTCGATCGTGTAGTCCTCGATGACGGGGTTGGCCAGCAGCTTGCGGCACATCTCCTCGACCTCGGCCCGGGCGCTGGCCTCGTCGGCCGCCTCGACCACCAGCCGGATGCTCTTGCCGACCCGGACGTGGCTGACATTGCCGTAGCCCAGCGCCGGCAGCGCCCGCTCGATCACGCCGCCCTGGGGGTCGAGGATGCCGGGCCGGTGGCCGACCTCGATGCGGGCCTCGTAGGCGCTCAATCGCCCACCCCGTACCAGTCGTCGAAGCTCTGCTCGGTCAGCTGCTCGTAGGCCTCGATGTAGCGGGAGCGCGTCCCCTCGACGACCTTGTCGGGCAGCGGCGGCGGGGGCGGCGTCTGGTCCCAGCCGGTCTCGAGGAGGAACTGCCGGACGTACTGCTTATCGAAGCTCGGCGGCGACGTCCCCGGCTCGTACTCGTCGGCCGGCCAGAACCGCGACGAGTCGGGGGTGAGGATCTCGTCGATCAGCAGCAGCTCGTCGCCGACGGTGCCGAACTCGAACTTCGTGTCGGCCAGGAGGATGCCGCGGGCCGAGGCGATCTCGCAGCCGTACTTGTAGATGGCGATCGAGATGTCGCGCAGCTCCTCGTAGCGGGCCCGGCCGACCAGCTCGATGGCCTCGTCCCGGGTGAGGGCGAGGTCGTGGCCCTCGTCGGCCTTGGTCGTCGGCGTGAAGATCGGCTCCGGCAGCTGCTCGGCCTGCACCATGCCGGCCGGGAGCTTCTCGCCGTTGACCGTGCCCTGCTTCTTGTACTCCGACCACGCCGAGCCGAACAGGTACCCCCGCACCACGCACTCCATGAGCACCGGGCGGCAGGCCCGGACGAGCATGGCCCGCCCGGCCACGTCGGGGCCGGCGGTCTCGGGGAAGTCGGTGGGGTCGGCCGAGATCAGGTGGTTGGGCACCATGCCGGCCGTCTTCTCGAACCAGAAGGTCGACAGGCCGGTCAGGACCCGGCCCTTGTCGGGGATGGGCTCGTCGAGCACGACGTCGAAGGCCGAGATGCGGTCCGACGCCACCATCAGGAGGCGGTCGTGGCCGACCTCGTAGACGTCGCGCACCTTCCCCGACCGCAGCTTGGGGAGGCCGATGGAGCTCACGGGCGTTCCTCTTTCTCTCTAGTCGAACGATTCAGGGGCGTCGAGGACGTCGAAGACGCGACCGGCGTTGGCCAGCGCCGCCTTCAGATCGAAGCAGGCCGCCAGGCGTTCCTCGGACAGGCGGCCGGTGACGTCGGGGTTGTCCCGGAGGATGTCGGCGAACGGGCGCCGCTCCTCCCAGGCCTGCATGGCCGCGCCCTGCACGATGCGGTAGGCCGAGTCCCGGTCGAGGCCGGAGGCGACGAGGGCGAGGAGGACGGGCTGGCTGAAGACGAGCCCGTAGGAGCGGTCGAGGTTCTCCAGCATCCGCTCGGGGAAGACCTCGAGACCCTCGACGATCTCGGCGAACTTCACCAGCAGGTAGTAGGCCAGCAGCGACGAGTCGGGCAGGATGACCCGCTCGACGGAGGAGTGGGAGATGTCGCGCTCGTGCCACAGGGCGACGTTCTCCAGGGCGGCCTGGAGGTTCGACCGCACCACCCGGGCCAGGCCGCACATCTGCTCGCAGCGCACCGGGTTGCGCTTGTGGGGCATGGCGCTCGAGCCTTTCTGGGCCCCCTTGCGGAACGGCTCGGCGGCCTCGCCGACCTCGGTCCGCTGGAGGTGGCGGATCTCGAGGGCGAAGGCCTCGACCGAGGCGGCCACGGCGGCGCAGGCGTAGGCGTACTCGGCGTGGCGGTCCCGGGCCAGGACCTGGGTGGCCGGTACCGGCCGCAGGCCGAGGCGCTGGCAGACGTAGCGCTCCACGGCCGGGTCGACGTTGGAGTACGTGCCCACGGCGCCGGAGAGCTTCCCGACGCTGACGGCGTGGCGGGCCCGCAACAGCCGCTCCCGGTCCCGCCGGACCTGGAGGGCCCACAGCGCCAGCTTGGCGCCCATCGTCGTCGGCTCGGCGTGGATGCCGTGGGTCCGCCCGACCATGGGGACGTCGCGCAGCTCGTGGGCCCGGGCGGTGATCGCCTCCTCCAGCGCCGAGGCGGCGTCGATCAGCAGGTTGGCCGCCCGGGTGAGCGTGACCGACAGGGTGGTGTCGACCACGTCGGACGACGTGAGCCCGTAGTGGACCCAGCCGCCGGCCGGCTGGCCGACCCGGCCGGCCACCACGTCGACGAAGGCGGCCACGTCGTGATTGGTGATCCGCTCCCGCTCCTCGATGGCCGCCACGTCGGCGGCGGTGACCATCCCGGCGGTGCGTTCCTTGATGGTGGCGACATCGGCGGTGGGGACGGTGCCGAGGAGCGACCACGCCTCGCAGGCCAGGATCTCGACTTCCAGCATGGTGGAGAAGCGGGCCTCGTCGCTCCACAGCGACGCCATCTCCGGCAGCGAGTACCGGGGGATCACTCCGCACCCCCCGCTCCGGCGGCGGCGGCGGCGATGTCCCGCCGGTACTGCATCCCCGGCCACGAGATCAGCCCCGCCGCCTCGTAGGCCCGGTTCCGGGCCTCTTCCAGGGTGGCCCCGAGGGCCGTGACGTCGAGGACCCGGCCCCCGGCCGTGCGGACCTCGCCGGGCCGCCCGTCGGCCGCCGTCCCGGCGTGGAAGACGGTCACGCCCTCGACCGCGGCGGCGGCGGCGAGGCCGGCGATCACGTCCCCGGTGCGGGGGGAGGCGGGGTAGCCCTCCGAGGCCAGCACCACGGTGACGGCCGCCTCGTCACGCCACTGCAGCGGCGTCTCGAGCTTGCCGGCCGCCGCCTCGGCCAGGTGGGCAGCGAGATCGGAGGCCAGGCGGGGGACCACCACCTGGCATTCGGGGTCGCCGAAACGCACGTTGTACTCCAGGATCTTGGGGCCGGAGGGGGTCAGCATCAGACCGGCGTAGAGGACGCCCCGGTAGGGCGCACCCAGCCGCCCGAGCGCCTCCAGCGTAGGGGTCACGGCCCGCTCCATGACCGCATCGACGACGGCGTCGTCGACGGCCGGCACCGGCGAGTAGGCCCCCATCCCGCCGGTGTTGGGGCCGGCGTCGCCGTCGCCGATCCGCTTGAAGTCCTGGGCCGGGGCGAGCGGCACGGCCCGCTCGCCGTCGCACAGCACCAGCAGCGACAGCTCCGGCCCGGAGAGGCCCTCCTCGATGACGATGGTGCGCCCGGCGGCGCCGAAGGCCCGGCCCGAGAGGTAGGCCCGCACCGCCTCCCGGGCCTCGGCCCGGTCGGTGGTGACGACGACGCCTTTCCCGGCCGCCAGCCCGTCCGTCTTGACGACGAAGACGTCCGACAGCGTGTCGAGGAACCGCAGGGCCGCCTCCTGGCCCCCGGCGGTGAACGCGCCGTAGCGGGCGGTGGGGACGCCGGCGATCGACAAGACGTTCTTCATCCAGGCCTTGGAGCCCTCCAGCCGGGCGGCGGCCGCCCGGGGCCCGAAGGCCAGCCGGCCCCGGGCCTCGACGGCGTCGACGACACCGGCCACCAGCGGCACCTCCGGCCCGACCACGACCAGGTCGGCCGAGACCTTGTCGGCCAGCGAGGCCACGGCGGCGGGATCGGCCGCCGGCACCGCCACGCAGTCGCCGAGGGCGGCCATGCCGGGGTTGCCCGGGGCGCAGACGACGCTGTCGACGGACGGGGACCGGGCCAGGCCGTGGGCCAGGGCGTGCTCCCGCCCCCCCGATCCGATGACGAGGACGCGCAACCCCACCCGCCTCAGGCGGCGGCCGGCATGACGACCGTCTGGCCGCGGGCCGGGCCCACCGAGCAGAAGGTGACGGGCACGCCGGCCAGCGCCTCGATGGCGGCGACGTACTCCCGGGCGGCGGCCGGCAGGTTCTCGAACCGGCCGACCTCGCCGATCTCGGCCCCCCAGCCCGGCATCGTCTCGAAGACGGGCTTGACCTTGTGGAGGACCGACTGGTGGTAGGGGACGTGCTCGTAGCGCTTCCCCGCCTCGTCCTCGTAGGCCACGCAGATCTTGAGCTCCGTGAGCGGGGCGAGGACGTCGAGCTTGGTCAGGGCCAGCTCCGTCAGGCTGTTGACCCGCACGGCGTGACGGAGCATCACGGCGTCGAGCCACCCGGGCCGGCGGCGCCGCCCGGTGTTGGTGCCGTACTCGCCGCCCCGGTCGACGAGCAGGTCGCCGACGTCGTCGAACAGCTCGGTGGGGAACGGGCCGCTGCCGACCCGGGTGACGTAGGCCTTGGCCACCCCGATGATCCGGGTGATGTGGCGGGGCCCGACGCCGGCACCGGTACAGGCCCCGCCGGCCACCGGGTTCGACGACGTCACGTAGGGATAGGTCCCCTGGTCGAGGTCGAGGAAGGTGGCCTGGGCGCCCTCGAACAGCACGTTGCGGCCCGCCTCGAGCTCGGTGTGGATGAGGTCGACGGTGTCGGCGATCATCGGCTCGAGCCGCTCCAGGTACGACCGGTAGCGGGTGAACATCTCCGACGCCTTGAGCGGGAGGCGGTTGTAGACCTTGGCCAGCACGCCGTTCTTCTCCCGCAGGACGAGGTCGAGCTTGGCCGAGAAGATCTTCTCGTCGAGCAGGTCCTGCACCCGGATGCCGACCCGGGTGGCCTTGTCGGAGTAGGCCGGGCCGATCCCCCGCTTGGTCGTGCCGAGCTTGTTCTTGCCCAGGAACCGCTCGGTCACCCGGTCGAGCTCCTGGTGGTAGGGCATGATCAGGTGGGCGTTGCCCGACAGCTTGAGGCGCGAGGTGTCGATCCCCTTGCCCTCCAGCATGTCGAGCTCGGCGATGAGGACCGCCGGGTCGACCACCACCCCGTTGCCGATCACCGGCGTCACGTGGGGATAGAGGATCCCCGACGGCACCAGCTGCAGGGCCAGCGTGTGGCCGTCGGCGATGATCGTGTGCCCGGCGTTGTGGCCGCCCTGGTAGCGGACGACCATCGACATGTCCTCGCACAGGAGGTCGGTGAAGCGGCCCTTGCCCTCGTCGCCCCACTGGGTGCCGACGATCACCGTTCCCGGCACGACGACCCCCCTGGATGTCCTGCGTATGTCACGTGGCCGAACTCTACTGAGAAACGCGCCGGAGCTTCTCGTCCAGCGTCACCGAGACGATCTCCCGGCCCGGGGGACCCATCTGCTTGCCGGTCAGGCGCTCGATGACCGAGATGGCGATCGGGCCGGTCTCGACCAGGCCGGTGTAGAGCAGGTAGCCGGCCAGCACCCCGCACAGCCTGTCCCCGAACTCCTCGAGGTGGACGATGATCTTCTGCTCGGGGTCGTCGAGCAGGTCGGCGATGGTGCCGTAGACCTCGGGGAGGAGCACCGTGAGGTCGCCGCCGGCCACCCCGAGGGGCACCTGGACGTGGGGGATGCTCATCTCGTCGTAGGCGTGGAGGTTGTGGGGCGAGTCGAGCAGCGAGACGATCATCGTGAAGCCCTGGGCCTGGAGCCAGATGATCTCCTCCAGCCGCCGCACCTTGCGGTGGTTGCGGGCGTAGCCGCCGGGCCGCTCGCAGGCCGCCATCCGGTCCTTGATGACCCAGCAGAACATCCGGGGCTCGATCCCCCGGGCCCACTTGCCCTTCATGGGCTTCATCGGGTTGAAGGGATTCGTCACCGCGGTGCCCCCGATCCCGGCCCGGGCCCGTCGGCGGTGGCCACGGGCCGGTCGTCGGGCAGGACCGGCGGCTGCCAGGTCACCGGCGGGTTGGGGTCGGCCGGGTCGGCGGCCGCCACCGCCCGCAGCAGCCGGACGGCCTCGGCCACCGGTGCGACGTCGTGGACCCGCACCATCGAGGCGCCGTGGTCGAGGGCCCACACGGCGGCGGCCAGGGACCCGTCGTCGCGCTCCTCCACCGGGAGCGGGGCGCCCGGCCCGCCGGCCGCCACCCCGACGAACCCCTTGCGGGACGGCCCGACCATCACCGGCACGCCGGCGGCGGCGACCACGTCGCCGAGCCGGGCCAGCAGCGCCAGGTTGTGGTCCACGGTCTTGCCGAAGCCGAGACCGGGGTCGGCCATCAGGCGGTCGGGGGCGATGCCGGCGCCTTCGGCGGCCCGGCGGCGGGCGGCCAGGAACGCACCGACCTCGGCCACGACGTCGTCGTAACGGGGATCGACCTGCATGGTGGCCGGGGTGCCCTGCATGTGCATGAACACGTACCCCGCACCAGCCCGGGCCACCAGGGGCAGCATCTCGGGGTCGCGCCCGGCGGTGACGTCGTTGACGACGGTGGCCCCGGCGTCGAGGGCGGCGGCGGCCACCGAGGCGTCGGCGGTGTCGACGCTGACGGGGACGCCGGCCTCGGCCGCCAGCCGCCGGATCACCGGCAGGACGCGGCGGCGCTGCTCGTCGGCCGGCACCGGATGCGACCCAGGCCGGGTCGACTCGCCCCCCACGTCGAGGACGGCGGCGCCGGCCGCGGCCAGCGCCAGGCCGTGGTCGACGGCCCGGCCGGGGTCGAGGAAGCGGCCGCCGTCGGAGAAGGAGTCGGGCGTCACGTTCACGATCCCCATCACGGCCGGCATCTGGATCCCACGCATGGCTTTCCGAAGGTTTCCGGGGGGTTCTCGGGGGGAGAGCCCCCCGGGTGCAGACTATCGGTGGATGAATCCCATCGCCTCGGCCCGGGTGGCGGCATTCGTCTTGAACAGCCCCCGCACGGCCGACGTGACCGTGAGCGACCCGGGCTTGCGCACCCCCCGCATCGACATGCACAGGTGCTCGGCCTCGATGACCACCAGGACCCCTTTGGGGCTGAGGACCTCGTCGATCGTGTCGGCCACCTGGGTGGTGAGCCGCTCCTGGACCTGGGGGCGGCGGGCGAACGCGTCGACGAGCCGGGCCAGCTTCGACAGCCCGGTGATCCGGCCGTCGTCGCCGGGGATGTAGGCCACGTGCGCCTTCCCGATGAACGGCACCAGATGGTGCTCGCAGGTCGAGTACAGCGGGATGTCGCGGACCATGACCATCTCGTCGTGGTTGGCGTCGAAGCGCACCGTCAGGTGCTCGGCGGGGTCCTCGCCGAGGCCGGCGAAGATCTCGCCGAACATGTCGGCCACCCGGGCCGGCGTCCGCACGAGGCCGTCGCGGTCGGGGTCCTCGCCGATGGCCAGCAGCAGCTCCCGCACGGCCCGCTCCACTCGCTCCCGATCGACCGGCGGCCGCTCGGGCTCCGGCGCCTGTAGCCCATTCAGATGGGCCCGGAGGCCCTCGCTCACGGCGTCTCGGGCTTCCTCGGAGTCGCCAGCGAGGCGGGGCTCGACGCGGGCTGAGGGGCGGGGCGGGGCGTGTGACGGCCGCCACCGTTGCTGGTGGGGTCGGACCACTTCGGCACCGGCTCGAGGATGGCCATGACCTCCTCGGTCTCCAGCGTCTCCTTCTCCATGAGCGACTGGGCCATCTGGTCGAGGACGGGCCGGTAGGTGGTGAGGATCTCGCGGGCCGTCTCGTGGGCGTGGTCGATCAGCCGGCGGACCTCGCCGTCGATCTTGGCCGCCACCTCGTCGGAGTAGTCGGGCTGGGAGGCGAAGTCGCGGCCGAGGAAGACCTCGCCGTGGTGCTGGCCGAACTGCATCGGCCCGAGCAGGTCGCTCATGCCGTACTCGGTGACCATCGACCGGGCGATCTTGGTGGCCCGCTCGATGTCGTTCTGGGCGCCGGTGGTCGGGTCGGTGAAGATCAGCTCCTCGGCCGTCCGCCCGCCGAGCAGCATGGCCAGCTCGTCGGACAGCTCGGAGCGGGTGACGAGGTACTTGTCCTCCAGCGGCAGCGTCAGCGTGTAGCCGAGCGCCCGGCCCCTGGGGATGATCGACACCTTGTGGACGGGGTCGGCGTTGGGCAGGGCGTGGCTGACCAGGGCGTGGCCGCCCTCGTGGTAGGCGATGACC
>Ga0070741_10002097_pt1 | contig 55604 bp, 53 predicted proteins | sample Coa_R1_4_FD_66440 | JGI IMG/M metagenome (GOLD analysis project Ga0070741, IMG submission 66440) | Surface soil microbial communities from Centralia Pennsylvania, which are recovering from an underground coalmine fire - Coalmine... | ecosystem: Environmental > Terrestrial > Soil > Unclassified ... | reverse complement strand
GTTCGCGCCGTGGCTGCCCACCAACCTGTTCGTGCCGGATATCTCAAGCGGCGCGCTTTACAAGCTGTTCTTCCAGCCGTTTACTTTGAAAAACGACGGCAACGTGAACATGCTCGATCTTCGCGTCGCCACGCGCATCGGAACGCTTGTCGGAGGAAATCCCTCCTATTACCCGGTGGCATTTTCTTCGGAAGCGAACGATCCGCTCGCGTGGATTGACGGCAACGTGAACATCGTATCCAATATCAATCCGCCTTATGCGTTCAACAACGGCGCGTTCGATGCCAGCGGTAATCCGCGCGTTACGCTTCACAAAGCGCGCGTCGGCGACCGCGCTCCAACCCAGCTCACCGTTCCCGATGTACCGTATGGATTCACACCGCCCAACAACAGCAGACCCGTGATCGGCGTTGCCGTTCCGCTCGGATTCCCAGCCGGCGAATATTCGCAGCTTGTGAACGTCGTCGAAGACAGTTATCTCATCGGCGGTGGAAACGACCGTGCGGTGATGTTCGATTCAAACGGTCAGCCGCTCGAAGCGTTCACCGATCCAACCATGCGTGTGAAATTCATCAACCATGAAGCGCGGCTCACCGGCGGCACCGTTTCGGGTTCCGTAACGCACGTTGACGATCCGCTCGCGGGTCCATCCAACTTCACTTGGACCAACACCGGCCCCGCAGGCTTCCGCGATCCGTTCGGCGGATTGCATTTCACTTGGACAGCCAACCGCCCGTCCATTGTCAACACTCCAGGCGTGCCCCAGCCGCAAGACGATTGGAATCTGTTCTCGTCTTGGCTTTCCGGTTCCACGCTTTCCAACACTCCCAACCAAGCAGGAACCAGCCCGCTTCGCGACTTCATGGGATGGAACCCCGCCGCAAACAATCGTTTCTTCAATCCGTTTGCAGGGCCGTATCCAACCGATGCGCCCGCGACGCTGTTTGCCGGCACCGCCGGAACGATCGTCGGCCCGCCGCACTTTTATGACCCTGCCTTCGAACTGAATGCGAACGCAGGCGCAACGCTCGGCCAGTTCACAAACTATCTGTGGATGACCGGCGAAGTGCGCAAAGATACCGACGGCGACGGCCGCGTAGACGTGGTTGACAACCGCCTGTTCTTCAAGCAGTACGCGGTGCCTGCCAACGGCCAGCCGACTCTCGGCAACACGATGTGGATTCAAAGCGATCCCGGTTTGCGAAAACGCCGCCCGCGCGAAATCGGACTGTTTAGTCCGGGCGTCAACCCCACGCGCTTAGGCATGGTTGTCATGTGGTACACGGAAGAAAACGGCGTCAACAAGATTTATTACAACCGCCAGACCAGCGCGCTTTCCGGCGGCGGAGATCAAACGGCGAACTTCACCAAAAATCAACCGGTCAACCCCGGACGCGGATTTACATCGGTGTGGGATCCCGTTCCGATTCTGCGCACGGGCGTCGTTCAATCAATTGATCTGGTGTTCACCGGCGCGCTCACCGACAGGTCGGTTCCCGAAGTGTTCTACACCAAATACTCCGCAAGCCTGAGCGGCGATCTCGGCAATCAACAGAACCTGCCGGAACGCAACCGCGAAAGGCTCGTTCGCGAAGGGGACAACGGTGTGTATCGCGCCCGCGGAGTGAACTGGGATACGCAGCGGCCGATTGAAGTCTGGGTTGTGCGATCTTCGGGTTCGGCACGACTCGATATTCCGGCTTCCCGCCAAAGCGACAGCAACACCGGAGTCATCTCATTCGATTCCGAATCAGGCGGAAAAATCTATTGCGATCCGAACACAGGCGTCGTGAAGTTCTCGGAAGGCGCGCTCGGCGCCGACGCAGCGATCGAACTGCGCTACACGCCCAAAGTTTCGCGCATCAGCGAACTTGGACAAGTCGGCGGCCACACTAACCCGTCTGCGTTCCTCGACAACCGATATGCGGCCGACCGGCGGTTCTGGCTCAGGTCGAACGGTCAGCCCGCGCAGCCAAACGATCTGATTCGGCAGGGAAGATTCTGGTACGTGTACGAACAAAGCGCCTCCGGCCCCGGTCAGTCGCGCAGGCCATACATGCGAACGCAGCGGCTCACCATCCGTTTGAATCACCCCGTGGCGCTCGATGCCAACGGCAACATTCTGCAGCCGATTACGATCACGGGCGCAACTGGATTCATTCAGATTGATCCGTTCAAAGGTTATGCCTACTTCACCATTGATAACGAAAACCGAACCGCCACAGTAACCTACAACTGGCGCGATGCGAACGGCAACATTCAAACCGACACCGTTACGGACACGATTCGGTGGCAGACCGAACTGCCCGAGCAGCCGGTGCCGATTGAAGAAGCCGTGGATGAATCGAGCGTGTTCGCGTTCCCCGATCCGTTCGATCCGATTCCGACCGTGGAGCTGAGGCCATCGCCGGTGTGGGTGTATTTCACCAGCAGCCGCAAAGGCAGCCGCGATGTGTACTACATCTCGCTGTCGCCGCGCTTCATCGCAGAAAGAAGGGGCAACTAGACACACGAAGTGCGCGATGCTCGCTTCGCGCACTTCATAAAGTCTTCAGAACCTCCTCTGTATCTCTTCCAAATCCAAACTACCCCCTGAACAGGATGAAGAAGAGTTCATTGAATTGCCGTCAATCTATTTCATCCTTCGAAGACACGCAAGCAGGTTTTTGTTCGGTTTTCCAAATTCCCTACGTCCATCTCGCTCTTTCCAAACAAGACCGGTTTTCGCATCGAATAAGCAGAAAATCATCAACGTTCCACGCCGCAGCAGCACCGGCATTCCGCCGGCAGGCTGCTTTTTTTGAGCGGGAACACTGACGACGTCCGCGCCGCTTACTTTTATCGTCTTTTTGCCTTGCGACACTTCCATAATGCCGGGGCCCAAATTCCAACCGATTGCAGGTTTTGGCTTATCTTCTTTTGCGCCGAATGCCGCCGGGACAAAGGCGCCGAGCACGGCTCCGGTGTGCGCATCCACATGCCCGAAATACCACCTTGGCAGACCTTTTCCCATCGAAGACTGCGTGGATTCCAAGTTGCACCAGTAGATCAAATAGCCCTGATTGTTCTGTTTGTAAATGTTGTAGGCCGGAGTGAGTTCGTTGTAATTCGCCGTCAAATCATCGGCATCGGGAACCCAAATCACAGGATGCATGGGGATGCGAACGATGAAGTTCGATTCGCCGGTTTTGTTGTGAATGTATTGCGTGAAATTAAACAGCGCAGTGATTGCCGAAATATCCGCGGTTGTGTTCGCGCACGGTAACGGCGGTTCGGGAATCTGAATCGATACGAGCCTTCCAGATACATGCTCGACATATAACGGAATGTCGTACTTTGTGTACAGTTCGATGCCTGACTGGCTCTGTTTCGCCACTGCGTGCCACACATTCGGCGGACCGCCCATGTCGTTATCCGCAACCATGCCGCTTACCGAAACCGTACCAACAAAACCAGCATGACTGTAGTAGGCGTTTGCGAGGGCTGTGACTTGAGCCTGTGAAAGTGCGTGTTCGTTGTCCCAGTTCACCGAAAAGCCAGTCGCGGCCGACAATGTGATACCCGTCACTCTCCCAGTCTTCTTATTCACCCAGACAAGCCCGTCCGGGTACTTCAATTCGAATTCGCCACGAGGTGGGCTGGAAGAGATCACAACCGGGCCATCCGATGGCGGAAGGCCAACTACTGCCGTACCGCCTGCGGATGCCGCGAACAGCCTGTATTCGTCGGCGATTTCTCTAGCCTGCTGCTCGCCCACATCGGGTACAGGAACCAGATAACCGAACGTGACAGCTAGAACGCTAGATACCATGTGAATGCTCCTTTGTAAACGTTGATGAGTCTTGTCGCCTTGTCTCCCAAAATCACTGGCCTCAATTTTGTGGTAGTTCCAGGAAGGACTCCGGGTGCTTGAGGATTGGTTATTTTTAATGCTGCCTGAATCGCGGGCTCGACTTCATAACCTTCGTTCAGTTTGCTGAAAACCGACTGACAGAACTGATTCAACCCCGGCGCAAGCAGTGTCGCCTTGAAACCCACAAATGCTTTATCAACAGAATATACGTTCATCCCAAATTCGTTCGCAAGTTCATCGCCTTGCGTGCCGAGCGCAGTCTGACACCCTGCAAGGAACACAAGATTGTACCCCGGTCTTCCAGTAGGCCTTCGCGCCAGCACGGCGTGCACCTTCGTTCGGTCGTACTTCTTTTGGCTTGCCGAATCCCAAAACGCCCCAGGTTCGCCGTGCGTACACGCGAAGAACACGGTAGCGTCGATTAAACGCGCATCCAACAAACCCTCGTCAAGTCGTTGCGCTCCGGAAAACGGTTTGGGAAGCACGACGTGGCTCATCGCTTCAAGAATCGGTCCTATTGCGTTCACGCATGCTAACGCGGTTGCAGCTTCGCCGTCGCCACTATCAACGGACGTTGCAAGCAAAGCGCCCTTGTTATACGTGCGCGGCTTCACGGCAACTTCTATCGTCTGATCGCTCGAAGAGTTATCTTGATAGATCAGATGGAAACTCGCGATGCCCTTGATTGTCAGCTGCGTGTCATGCGGAAAATGCGTGCTCGCGAAAACTACGTCAAAGTGATGCGACGTTTGTGAATTGTCAATCGGACTCGGATTCGGGATTTCCGTGTCTTGAATCTTCGCTTTCATGTCGGTGATGATGATCTTCTTGACAGGGTTCCCGGCGGTTCCTCCTCCGCCATCTGGGTTGCCGATCACCTGAAACGCGGCTTCCACGCGAAAATGTACGTTTGTGCCGCTGATGAGGTAGTCATCGTACGGAAAATCGTACACCTGAATCGAATACATGGCGTTTTCCGGATGCTCGGTGTGCTTCCCGTACGGGTCGTCGGCAAGCGCTACATCCGTCCCAAACCCTATCGATGTCATTGCGGCCATCATTATCCAGACGTTTCTGAACAGTTTCATCGCGTCCCAAATGGGCAAACTACGTGCCAAAGTGCGACTCCGGACGGCCAAAGAGGCCCTCTTGGCGAGAAAAGCCCATCCCGCCAAAGTCGAAAAGAACCAACCGGCCCTTGCCCCCCGTCCCTAACTCACAGGTGGAATCGCCCCCCGTGGGTTGACTCTTTATCACGTTTGCTGATAAGATCACCTGACTTGAGGGATTGAGGCAGGGATGGCAAAGCGACTCACGCAAGCGTTGGGTGTAGATATCGGCACCCAGTCAATCAAAATAGCCGGCGTCAAATTGGGCGCCGATGGTCCCGCGATCACGTCGCTGGGCCTTTCGCCGACGATCGAAGGCACGCTCGATCATTCGGGAATTTCTCAGCCGGCGCCGCTGACTGCCGCGCTCAAAGAGGCCGCAGCCATGCACGGCGGCGGCATTAAAGATGTGGTGTTCTGCATCAACGGTCAATCGGCCGTGTTGGTGCGGGTGCTGGAAGTCCCGCGGATGAGCGAATCTGAACTCCAGCAGCACATGGGATGGGAGATTCAGCGAAACATTCCGTTTGCGGAAAGCACCGTGGTCAGCGATTACCGGCCCGTGGACAACCCCGCGCTCGCCGCAAGCCAGAATATGGAAGTGGTGATGGCCGTCTCCCCACAAAGCGCGATTGACACTGTGCTCGCGATCTGCAAGGGCGCGGGTCTCAAGGTGGGCGCGATCGATGTAGAGCCTTTGGGAATCGGGCGGGTCTTGCACACCTGCCATGCGCACGATGCAGGATCAAAAAACGTGTGCGTGGTGCATATCGGCCATTCCACAACCGCCATCAACATGTATCGGCAAGGGATGCTCGCGTTCCCGCGCACGGTGCTGATGGGCGGCTCGCTTCTAACGCGGGCTATCGCCGACGCGCTGAACATTCCAGCTTACGAAGCCGAAGAGAAAAAGCGCAAAGAAGCCGTGGTTCCCGAAACGGCTGGTCAGGTATCGCCGTTCGGGCAGCAGACCGTTCAAGCAGATTTTCAGCCTTATAATCCTTTTGACCAGTCGCAGGCGGCCGACCCCGGACAAACCCAGGCGATGCCCGCAGCGCCTGCAGCCCAACCCTCGCCGCCAGCGTCAGCCGATGCGCGCATCACCAACGCCATCCTTCCCCAAATCGAGGAGTTCGTAGCTGAACTTCGCCGATCGGTGGACTATCACCGCGGCCGAGGCGGGCAGGTAGATGCGATTGTTTTAAGCGGCGGCGGAGCCAATCTTGTGGGGTTCGATCGGTATGTTGAACGATCCCTCGGAATCCCGGTCTCAAAAATCAATCCTTTCAACAATCTGTCGGTTTCGGTCGGTTCGGATGAAGAAGACCTTGTGAAGAACCACGCGAGCGAGTTTGCGGTCGCGGTGGGAATGGGGTTGCACATTGCCTACGATTAGTTTCGGGGGAAACATCAACTTATGAAGCTCAATCTGCTTCCAAAAACAGTCTCGAAAAACGTCCAGAGCAAAACGATGCTCATGGTGATGACCATTTTGGTGCTTGTGTCGCTGGTCAGCGCGTTCATGTATAACAGAAAGCTGAACGGCGACCTGCAGAGTTATAAGGATGAATCCGCACAACTCGAAGCGAACGCCGAAAAAGTGCGCCAAACGCAAAAGCACGCCGAAGAGATCATCGCCGACGCGGCCATTGTGTTGACGAATTCAAGTCTGGTCAACAAAATTGACGAAGCGAACAAGGCGTATCCCGATCTGTACGACGAAGTGCGGAAACATATTCCGTCGTTCTATCGGCTCCGCTCGATGGAAGCCGCTTCGCACGGCGCGGAAAACTGCACGGTAACGCTCACCGGATATCTGAAAACGTTCCAACAGTACAGCGACATCATGCTCAGCCTTCTTCGCATGCCGGGCTTGGTTTCGATTGCTCGAGCAGGATACAATCCTGTGGCGCCAGGAAATGAAGGCCCGTTTGCTTATAACCCCGACAATCCGGAGCGGGGGCCGATTCCGGGTGAATCCGAAGTGATCATCACGATGGTTGTCGCAAAAGATTTGACCGCTCCCGATGCGAGGGAAACATTGCAAGCCGCGGCGGCAGGCGGCGGCACGGGCGGCTCCGGCGGAGGGCCCGGTGGCGGACCGGGCGGCAGAACACCAGGCGGAGGCGGCCCCGGCGGCAGAACCGGCGGCCCGACCACTCCAAAAGGCGGAGGTGGAGGAAATGGCTGATCGAGCGACTAAAGTTGACGGGAGAAAACACTGATGCTGCGCCTCAATCCGTTAACCATCTTCGTCTGCGGCCTTGTTTTGATTATCGTGGTGTGGAGCGGCTTCTGGCTGCTTTCCATGAGCAAAACGACGCAGGAGATAGACGCCTGGAAAAAACACACCGATGACCTTCGCGAAATTCAGAGCGCACCCAGTGTGAAGATCGCCCAAAAGCAGGTGGAATACGCCTTGCAGAAAGTCGCTCAGGCGAACATGGACTGGGACAAAATCGCCAAGCTGAGAACCCCTGCGCAAGGAACCATCAGCCTCACCGACAACAGGTGGCAGCTCACCGTAAAGGTGCGCGCTTGGCACGCCGTGGTGGAACGCGACCTTAGGAACTGGATTCAGAAAACCGGCGTTACGCTCGTCCCGCCCGCTCCGATGGTGCCGTTTCCAACCGATGTACCCAACGATCTGATCGAATACTATTTCAACTATCCGGCGCTGGCGTTCCCCGTGTGCTTTTGGGATTTGGGAACGATCACAGTTCAGGGAACCTATCAGCAGATCACTAACCACGTCCGCTCCTGGAGCCAGATTCCCGGCTACATCGCGAGCGTAAAGGGCCTCAGCATTTCGGGCACGGGCCCGCGCCTCACGGGCAAATATCAGCTCAGCGTGATCGCCTATATCAACACTCCCGAAGTCTCCGGCGGGAGCGGTGAAGGTGGAAGAGTTCCGGACACCAGCGGCGGAAGCGGCGGAGGCGGCGCCGGCCAAACCGGAAGCGGCACCATGCCTCGACCCGGCGGAGCTGGCGGGGGCGGCGGTGCAGGCGGGGGCGGCGGCTCGTTCAGCGGAGCAGGCGGAGGTGGAAGCGCTTCGAACTAACCGGAACCGGAACCGATCGGATTCGCATCTAAATGACAGGGCTGAGGATGTTCTCAGGCCACACCGTACAATCAAGGTAACAGTATGTCGAGAAAAAGTTGGATGATCTACGCTTTGGGAGCCGCAATCGCAGCGGGCTCGGGTTGCGCTTCGCGCCAGCCCGAACAGGTAACGATGCTCGGCGACCTGTATCACAAACACGAGGCCGAAGTCAGAGCGACGTTCCCGCCGCCGCCGGAAGCCGGTAACCGAACGTCTTTGGCGGCACATTCCATCGAGGAGATCGTCGCGAGTTCGGGCGTAAGTCCCTCGCCTCGATCCAATCCTTTTGCTATGTTTCCCGACGAAGCGGCGTTCCAGACCGGGATTCGATACCGAATTATTCTGAGCAAACTGCCCGGCATGGCCACTGAAGTCGAGCCGCCGGCGCCGGTGACCCCGCCCGAGCTTATGCCCGTCGAAGAGCAGCCCTATCGGCGTGTGGCCGGCATCGTTCTTGGCGATACCGTGCAGGCCGTTGTGGTGATGGAAGACGGCAGAGGCTACATTGTGAGGCCCGGAATGAGGGTTGGCAATACCGAATGGGTCTGCCAATCCATTGATGCCGATTCGGTGGTGCTGGTGCGCCAAACCGGCCCGCTTCCGCACCAGGTAACGTTGAACCTGGAGTCGGCTCCGCCAACGGAATTCGGCGGCGGCGGCAATCAGGGCGCTGGCGACCAGGGAGGCGGCAATCAGGGCGGCGGGCAGCCCGGAGGCGGCCGCGGAGGCCGAAGAGGCGGCACTGGGAGCGGAAATTCAGGAGTCGGATAGAATTCAGGATAACGAAGAAGGAAGTCAGGCGTTTGACCTGATGGAGGTAAGAACTTATGAAGAATAAATGGATTGCTTTGGTGGGCGCGGTGCTGATGGGTATCACCCTGGCACGACCCGTTCTTGCGCAGCAAGGGGGTGAGGACATCCGCACGAAGATCATCCCGTCACTTGATCTTCAGGATGCGGACATCCGGGATGCGCTGAAGCTGCTGTTCGACACGGCAGGTGTTCAGAACTTCACGGTGAAAGAAGATGTCCAGGGCCGCGTGACCGTGAAACTCACGAACGTGGCTTTCGAAACTGCTCTGCGTTACATCACCGATCAGGTCGGCGCGACCTATACGCTGGAAGGCGGTCTGATTCGGATTTTCAAGCGCGAGCAGATCAACACCGATACCGGCGGGGCGCCTGCGGCTCCACCGCCATCCAAGGTAACGCGGAAGATTATGGTTCGCGAAGCCGATCCGCTCCTGATCCTTCTTCTGTTGGCGGGCAACGCTTCGATCGGCCTTCCGCCTGAGATCAGCACCCTTTCGGGCGGCTTCGGCGGTGGACGCGGCGGCGGAATCGGCGGCGGAGGCGGTATCGGCGGATAAGCCGGACAGATCTGTCGGCACTCTCCACACAGGATCATTCATCAAAGGAGGACGGAGGACATGAACATACTTTTCAAGAAGGCGCTCGTGATCATCGGACTGATCGCGGCGTGCCTTCCCGCGCTGGCTCAAGGTAGCGATACCCAAGACAAGCGCTTCGACCTAACGCTGGAGCAAGCGGACTTGCAAGCGGCGCTTCAACTGCTTTCGACGCAGGCGGGCGCAAATCTGCAGTTCGTTTTCAAGCCCGCTCCGCAGCCTTATGCGAAAGTCACGCTGACGCTGAAGGGAAAAACCGTTGACGAGGCGATCAAGTACATCTGCGACGCGGCGGGCGCGGGCTTCCGCAAGGATCCAGGTCCTGTTTATGTCATCTTCCCCGCAAACTCGGCTGCCACCGAGGCGAATCCTCCGGTTAGCGGAGCGACGACGCCAGCCAATCCTCCGGCGGCGAAGCAGCCGCACATTGTGGCAACGATCCCGATCAAGCATGGCAACCCTCGAACGATCCTGGAAACGCTGTACGGCTACATCTCCGACCAGTTCGGCGAATGGCGGACTCTCGAGATGTTCCGAAAATGGCGCGCCGATCAGTTGGTGGGCAGGGCTTCGGGAACCCCCGTCATGGTCAACTCGGGCGCATCGTTCCAGCCGCTGAACGAAGTTCAAAACGGTTCGAACAACACGCCTCAGGGCGGCCAGGGCAACGGCATTGACCTGCCTGGCGGCTCGGGCCAGATCACTCCCGGTCGCGGCGGCCAAGGCGGCCTCGGCGGCGGCTTGGGCGGCTTTGGTCAGGGCGGTCTCGGCGGCGGGTTGGGCGGCGGCCTTGGCGGAGGCTTCGGCGGCTTCGGCCAGGGCGGAACCCAGCTGCAGGGCGGCACCGGCTTGATTCCCGATGGGATTGATCGAATCTTGTACGATCCGACGGACAACTCGTTCATCGTCCAGGGCACCGACGACGCGATTCAGCAGCTCGAAAACCTGATCCGCCGGTTCGACAAAGCGCCCGAACAGGTGGAAATCAAAGTGGAATTCATCACCACCAGCCGTTCGAAGGAGCAGAACTTCGGCATAGACTGGCTGTATCACAAAGGCCAGATGTTTTTGGGCAACGTTCCCGGCGCGCAGGCAAGGGCGGGCGACCCGTTCTTCATCAACTGGGCAACCGGCAACTTCACAACCCGGCTTCGAACGCTGCTGTTGGAAGGCGACGGCTACGTTGTGAACGCTCCGATGGTTCGAACATTGAACAATCAGCCCGCGCTGATTCTTCAAGAAGTTGACACTTGGATCATCCTGAACCAGTTGGTGTCGGTGGGCAACGGTCAAGTGATTTCGGCACCCACGCTTCAAAGCATCTCGGTTTCGAGCGGATTGAGCGTGCAGCCGCGAATCAACGGTGACCGGTACATCACGATGACCATCAGCCCGCAGGTTGCGGAATTCGGCCAGATTCACCGCGGCCCGAACGGCGAAGAGGTGCCCGACGTGCTCACGCAAGCGATCGCGGTTACGTGCCGCGTGAAAGATGGCGAAACCATCGTGCTTGGCGGACTCACGCGCAAACAGGAATCGTTCACGAGTCAGCGGTACCCGGTGCTCAGCGATCTGCCGATCATCGGCAATCTGTTCCGATCAACTTCGAAGGTTGTGAATAACCAGGAGCTGTTGATCTTCATCACTCCTCGCATCATTCCGCAGGAAGAGAGCGGGGTTGGTTAGACGCGACGATTGAAACCGTTCTCCTTTCACGGGCGACCAACAGAAGTTGGCCGCCCGTTCTAACCTTAATGTCCTTGATTCTGATTGGAATGATGGGTTCTGGAAAGACGACCGTCGGGCGCGCGCTCGCCAGGCGGCTGAAAATGCGTTTTGTGGATTTGGATCGGATCATTGAAATGAACACCGGAAAGTCGGTTTCGCAGATTTTTGACACGGATGGCGAAGCGGCATTCCGCGATTGGGAAACGGAAGCGATCCGAGAACTGATGGACGAGCAAAATATCGTGTTGAGCGTTGGGGGCGGAGCGCCTATGCGCGCAGAAAACTTCGAGATGCTCAAGAGAATCGGAAAGATCGTATTTTTGGAGGCGAGCGCAAAAACGGTTCGTGAGCGGGTGGAAAGAAAGCCGGCGAAACGCCCTCTGCTAAAACAGGATCGAAACGATGCGATCGAACGGCTGCTCGCCGAAAGAGCGGAGGTTTATAAGAAAGCCGATTGGGTTGTGAATGTTGATGAGAAGTCGGTTCCGGCAGTAGTGCGGCAGATAGAAACGCTGATGTATGAAAACCTTAGTTGATTTCGAAGCGGATGCGGCGCGCTATCAGGCGGTTTACGGCCGGGTGTGCGCATCGGATGTCGCGGAGTTTCATCAGGCGGCTTCGAGCCTTTTCATCATATCGGATTCGAATGTGTGGAGCGCGCACGGTGAAAAGTTTTCCGAATTGGGACCCGCGATGGTCGTTCCTGCAGGAGAAGCGAGCAAATCGGTCGAGTGTTGGAGCGAAATCCAGTCTTGGCTTGCTGAATCGGGGGCGGATCGCAAATCGGCGATTCTTGCCGTGGGTGGAGGAATGATCACCGATTTGGCAGGGTTTTGTGCGGCGACGTATATGCGAGGAATCGCATACTCTTCGATTGCGGCGAGTTTGATGGCGCAGGTTGATGCGGCTCTCGGCGGAAAGACCGGAATAGATCTTCCTGAAGGGAAGAACTTGGTGGGGGCGTTTCATCATCCATCGCGCGTGTGGTGCGATCCGCAGCTTTTGAAAACGGTTCCAGAACCGGAGTTCAAAAACGGCATGGCCGAGGTGATCAAGTACGGGTTTGCGGTGGACGCTTTGATGTTGAATCTGTTGGAAAGCCGCCGCGCGGAAATCGCGAACCGCGATGAAGATGCCCTGCTCGAGATTACATCCCGCTGCGGCAGTTTGAAAGCGCAGGTGGTGCGCGAAGACCCGAAGGAAACGATCGGCCGCCGCGCCGTGTTAAACTTTGGGCACACGGTGGGACATGCGATCGAGGCCGAAAGTGGGTATCAACTTTACAGCCACGGCGAGGCCGTCTGCTTGGGAATGATTGTGGAAGCAAAGGTGGGTGAACTGGCAAAACGAACGCCAGCGGGCAGCTGCGCGCGGGTGATCGAAACCGTGCGTGAGTGGGGGCTGCCGCTTGCGCTCCGTTCCAGCATGAATGCGGAAAGGCTGATCGAACGCATGCGGCGCGACAAAAAAGCGGTGGCTGGTTCAATCGCGATGTCGCTGCTTGGCGAAGTGGGAACCTGCCGCTTGGTGCCCGACGTTCCTGAACAGATCGTGATCGAGGCGCTGAAGGTGATTGAAGCATGACGGAATCGGTTCGGCGCGTATGCCTTTATCTCATTTGGGCGGTTCTGTTTTTCGGATATGCGGGCTCGCAGCTGTCGGTGTGGACGGGCAGCGCAGATCTTTGGAATGAACGGATCGCGGGGCCCAACATCTGGTTTGGATGGCTGGTTTTTTTGTTGAGCATTTTGGCGGCAGCCTTCAAAGGAAATGGCAGCGATGATCGGTGAGTTGATCCGGCTTCGATATGAAGTGTTGGAACAGCTGCCTTCTTCGGCGATTTTCGATAACTTTGCGGCGCGCGATAAGGTGCGCAACTGTGATGTGTGCCTTCGAATGGTTCGAAAGCCGTTCAGCGATGAAGCGGACTTCGTTCAATCGCTTGCGCGCCTGGTTGCCGAAGTGAGCAAGCTGGAGCATCCGAACATTGCGCGTGTGTATGAGATTGACGAGCACGACTATCGGCCTTTCGTTGTGTGCGAACTTGTGCGGGGGACGACGCTCGCCGAACGGATTCGAAGAGTTGCGCCGCTTTCGCCTGCTGTGGCCGTCGAATTGACTGTAGGGATTTTGGAAGCGTTGGAAAGCGCTGCGAGCCAAGGAACGCTGCATGGGGATTTGTGTTCGGATCATGTGCTCACGACTCTTGATTGGCGGGTGTCGGTGATTGATTTCGGTTTGTGGCAATGTTATGGCGCAAGCGCAACCGCGGGGGCGGTGGTGCTTTCCAGAATGGCGCCCTATCTTGCGCCGGAGATCATCGAAGGAGAAATCCCATCCGGCGCATCGGATGTTTACGCCGTGGGTGTGATTCTTTTCGAACTGCTCACGGGAAGGGCTCCGTTTGTGGGACAAACAGCCGCCGCCACGCTCGCCAAACATTCTACGCAGGAGCCGCCGAATCTCAGGGTGCTGAATCCGGCAGTGCCGAAAGTGCTGGAAGAGATCGTAAAGAAATCTTTGAGCAAAGAAAAAACTGCTCGTTATCAATCGGCAAGCGAAATGTTGAGCGATCTGCGCCAGCTGCTGGATGCGCTGCGGTTTGGAAGGGCGATCAGCTGGCCGATTTCTGAATCAGCGCGGGCTGAGGAATCCGATTCGAACGTCGTAAAGACTTACGCCGAAAAGAAACGGGACACGAAGCTTGGCGCTGCCGTGCACGCTGCGACGTTTATCAAAAAGAAACCGGAAAAACCGAAGCCAAAGATCGAACAGCGTGTGAGTGCGGCGAGCGATCCTCCGCCCGATGTGCCAACGTGGATGCTGGCAGTTTTTTACACACTGATAGGAATCTTCGTTTGCGGTGTCGGCATCTGGATCAACTATAACCTTCATGCTCCTCGAAGCGTGGAGCTGCCGAATCTCATCGGTCTTTCGATTGTGGATGGAAGGAAGGCCGCTCACGATCTTCACATTTCGTTGGTCGAGTCGGGAAGGCAGCTGAGCGATCAGTATCCGCAGCCTGAGACGATCGTTTCGATGGATCCATCGCCGCACACTCCGGTGCGCGAGGGCGCCGAAGTGCACGTGATTTTGAGCGCCGGAAGCCGAATGGTGGAAGTTCCGGTTTTGAAAGGTCGAACGCTCACAGAAGCGCGCACCGTGTTGGAATCGGCAGGGTTGAAGCTGGATCCAAGTCCGCGTTATGAATCCAGCCGCGACACGCCGGCGGGGCAAGTGATAAAGCAGCGTCCGCTGGGGCGGGATCGCGTGGAACGCGGCACGAAAGTTACGGTTACCGTGAGCACCGGCAGCATCGCTCCTACCGAAACTTCGAATCCCGAGGATTTGATGCCGAACACGTTTACGATCACGTTTAAAGTGAAGGATTCGAAAGATGAGGTTGCGGTGAGAATCGAAATGACCGACGGAAAGAACGAGCGCAAGGTGGTTTTCGAAGAGATGGTGCAGCCGGGAACGACCCTTACGCGAACGTTCGAAGGCTACGGCAAAGAAGCATCGTTCGACATCTATTTTGATGGCTACGAAGACAAAACGATTGTGCAAAAGGGGAACGACCGCGGATGAAAACTGTGTTGGCGCCTTCGATTCTTTCCGCCGATTTTGCCGCATTGGGCGATGCCGTTGCTAAGCTTGACGCGGCCGATTGCGATTGGATTCACTTGGATGTGATGGATGGAACGTTTGTGCCTCCGATAACGTTTGGCGCACAAATGGCTTCGGCGCTTCGCCCGTTTTCGCGCAAGCCGTTCGACTGCCATCTGATGGTCGCGCATCCCGAAACGCAGGTGGAGCAGTTCGCCAGCGCCGGAGCCGACCGCATTACCATTCACGTGGAAGCGACGCAGCATCTACATCGGGCGTTGGAATCCATTCGCGAACATGGATGCGCCGCCGGAGTAGCGATCAATCCCGCAACGCCGGTTTCGATGGTGTTCGATGTGCTCGATCTGGTGGATCTGGTGTTGGTGATGACGGTCAACCCAGGTTGGGGCGGCCAAAAACTCATCGAACCGTGTTTGGAAAAAGTGCGGACGCTTCGGGCCAGAACTTCAACCCATCATATCGAAGTGGATGGAGGAATCAACGACGTTACCGCGCCTGCCGCGGTGAGGGCGGGAGCCGATGTGCTGGTTGCGGGAAGTTTCGCGTTTTCGGGCGAGCCGAAAGAGAGGCTTGCAAAACTGAGGAGGGCCGCGTGCGCCGTGTTCGAAGTGTAACCAGTGCGCTGCTGACATTCAGCATTTTGGTCATGTTGAGTTATCCGTTCACGGTTGGGAAATCTCCTGCATCCGGCTCTTCTCGGCACGAAGTCGCCGAATTTGCGGTTCGAATGATTCTGTTCGTTGTGATCGCAGTGCTTGCGTGGCTGGCGACGGGGATTTCGGCTTACATGTTGTTTAGAAGAATTCGAAGCGAATACGAGAACGAGGTTGTCAAAAACCTTACGACGCTGGTTGCACCGGAAGCGGGAAAGCGGGGTGACGCCGATTCAGACTGAAACCTGGATGATGCGGGCCGTTGAACTTTCACGAAATGGGTTCCCCGCACTAAACCCGCGCGTCGGCGCTGTGATTGTCAAAGATGGGCGCATCATCGGCGAAGGGTTTCATGAAGCGGCGGGATGCGATCATGCCGAAATCGCGGCTTTGCGTCAGGCCGGTGGGAATGCGCGCGGCGCCGATCTTTTTGTAACTTTGGAGCCGTGTTCGCACTTCGGCCGCACACCGCCGTGCACCCAGGCGATTATCGAAGCGGGAATCGCACGGGTTTTCATTGCGATAACCGATCCTAATCCGGCCGCGGCGGGTGGAGCGCACGCGCTTCAAGAAGCGGGGATCGAAACTCACACCGGAATCTGCGCAGAGGAAGCCGCAACGGTGAATTACCGCTTTTTGCAAAGGTTTCGCATGAATCGGCCGTGGGTCGCCGTAAAGGCTGCATGCAGTTTGGATGGCCGCATCGCAACCCGAACCGGCGAGAGCAGATGGATCAGCGACGAACACGCACGAAGGCGCGCGCACGAACTGCGAGCCGAAGCGGGATGCGTTCTTGTCGGCGCGGGAACCGTTGCACAAGATGATCCTTCGCTCACCGTGCGGCATGTTCAAGTCAAAAATCAACCTTTGCGGGTGATTCTCGATTTCGATGGTTCGCTTCCTTTGGGCTCAAACGTGTTTAGCGATGATTCCGCGCCAACCTTGTGGGTGAGCGGTGTGCCTTTGTCTGCTCCGCCTCACAGCCGCGTGTCGGTGTTTCAATGTCCCACCGCGCAAGATGGATGGTTGAATCTTTCGGAGCTGCTGAGCGAATTGGCGCGGAGGGGACAGATTTCGGTGTTGGTGGAAGGCGGCGGAAACACAATCGAGCGGTTCTTTCGTGCAGGTTTGGTGGACGAAGTCGAGCTTCACGTTGCGCCGATCGTTTTGGGTGCGGGGCGGAGTTGGGCGGAAGGCGATGGCGTGGAACGGCTCGCGGATGCGTGGAAACTCACCGACCTTATGTGCGAACCGCTTGGGAATGGGGTTAGAATCAACGCAAGGACGGTGCGATAATGTTCACCGGAATCATCAAAGCGGTCGGCGAAATCGTCGCCATAGGCGCTCGGCTGAAGGTCGAGGCCGATCTGCAGCCGATGCCTGAAGCCGGTGCGAGCGTGTGCGTTGACGGGTGCTGTCTTTCGCATATCGGCGGCGAACTGTTGGAATTCGATTTGAGCGATGAAACGTTGCGACGCACACGGTTTTCCGACCTGCGGCCTGGCGACAAAGTAAACATCGAACCGTCGCTGAACGCAGGAGATCCTTTAGACGGCCACTTCGTTTTGGGGCACGTGGATGAAGCGGTCGAATTCGAAGGTATGACGCAGGGGGATGTTGGAGCGGAATACCGTTTTAAGATGCCCAGGCAGAACGCGAATCTCATTGCGGAAAAAGGGTGTGTGGCGATCAACGGCGTGAGTCTCACGGTCGCTGCGTTGGATCACCATGCGTTCAAAGTTTGGCTTGTGCCGATCACGCTGCGACAAACCAATCTTGGTTTGCTGGTGCCGGGTGAACGTGTGAATTTGGAGTTCGACGTGCTTGCGCGCTATGCGGCCCGCAGCTTGACGAAAACTTTCGAGGACGACCCGATCGCGAGTTAAACTTTTGGACGGACGGCGATTCTGCGGCGGTCTTTAGGACCTTCGAAGCACACAACGCCTTCGGCAAGAGCGTACAGTGTGTGGTCGTTGCCAATTCCAACATTCACTCCAGGAAAAAACTTTGTTCCGCGCTGGCGCACAAGGATGTTGCCCGCTTTCACGGTTTCTCCGCCAAATTTCTTTACGCCGAGCCGCTGCGATGCACTTTCGCGGCCGTTTCTCGATGATCCTACACCTTTTTTGTGCGCCATGGTTTTATTTTCCGGAGTGGATTTTCGTGACCAGAAGTTCGGTCAACCGCTGACGATGGCCCCACCGCTTGCGCACGTTTTTCTTCGCCTTATAGTTGAAGGCGTTCACTTTTTGGCCCAAGTGGTGCCGCACGATTTTCGCCTCCACTTTGGCGCCGGCGACAAACGGCGTACCCACCTTCGGTTCGCTGCCGCCCACCAGAAGCACCTGGTCGAGGGTTACAGCGTCTCCCACCTGCCCGGCCATACGGTTGGTGGTCAGGCGGTCGTTTTCCTTTACGGTGAACTGCTGGCCATGGGTCTTGATGACGGCGTACATCTGGGCTCCTGATTGGTGCGAACCGGCATTATGACAGATTTGGGTGTGATTTCGCTATTGGGTTTTCGGCGAAATCACCACTCTTCGGCTGGGTTCTTCGCCTTCGCTGTACGTTTCGACCCCTTCGAAGTCGGCCAAAGCCCGGTGGACGATGCGGCGTTCGTGGGCGGGCAGGGCGTCCAGCACAGCCTCCTGCTTGCGGCTCACAACCTGTTCGGCCACCTGCTGAGCAAGCTTTTCCAGCGCCTCAGTGCGCTTTTGGCGGTACTCCTTGGCGTCGAGTGTAATTCTGGTGCCCCCGGGCCTCAGGCGGCTGTACATCGCGTTGCAAAGGTATTGAAGCGAATCCAGCACCGGGTTGCGGGGAGAGACGAACAGGCCGGTATCGGGGCCGGTGAGCCGCAGATTGATGTATCTTCCAGTAAGGCTCGCGATTTCGGCGTCCACCTCGACGTCGGCGGCGTCGAAAACGCCTTGCACCATGGCGGCGGCGGCTTGGGCGTCCTCGTCATTGGCGGCGACTTCTTCGGCGGGTTCGGGTTCGGCGTCAGCCTGACCGTCGTTGCGAGGATCGGGCGTTTTGACGGGAACTTCGACAGCGGCCATTTCGGGGTGCGATTCGTCGGCGGGTTCGGCCGTGCGGGCTGTCGCTCTCACTTTGTAGTTCGCTTTGGCGAACAGGCCTTTCGCGCCCGACTCGAGCAGTTCGAAGTCGCACTGTTCGGGCGGAACGCCAAGCGCGGCAGCGGCGGCACGCTTGGCTTCATCCAGGGTTCGGCCGGTGGCCTCAACAGATTCAGACATTCCTATACCTCCCATATCAATTCGCGTTTGCGGCTATTTTTTCCTCTTTTTTGGCTGCTTGCCCGATTTGGATTTGTGCAGAACCGGCGCGCCAGTTTTGGTTGACGTTTTGATCGGAGCCGGCTGTCCCGAAGGTCCTTCCTGCGGTGCAAGCAGTTTAAAGAAACCGTTTTTTCCGCCTCCTTGCACTTCTTCAAGCGGGGGAATCGGCAGCTTTGCGAATCTTAGATTCTGCGCAGTGGCAACGACGTTCACGCACACCCAATAAATGATAAACGCGCTCGGCAGCGGCCAAAAAAACATCATGGTGCTGAACATCACCGCCATCAGAAGCCCCATCATTTTGGCTTGTCGTCCGTGCGTAGGATCGGTGGGGGTGAGCATTGTGGTGATGATCATCGAGATGCCATACAAAATGATGATCGGCACATCGCGTTCTCCCATGCTCGCGCCGAACATGCTTGACATCTTGTGCATCGCCGGGTTGATCCACAAGAACGTGCCTTTTAAAAACTCGGGCTGGTACGCATACACGCACTGATAGATCCAAAGGAAGAACGGAATCTGAATGATCGCCGGCAGGCAGCCCGCCATCGGATTGATTCCGTACTTTTGATACAGTTTCATTGTGCGGGTTTGCAGCTCCTGGCCCTGGTATTTCGATTGCAGTTCTTTCATCATGGGCTGCAGAAGCGCCATCCGTTTGAATCCGATGTACTGTTTCACCGCGAGCGGCCAGGCGATCGTGCGGACGGCAATGGCGAGAACGAGCATCGCAAACCAGTACGAAAACCAGCCGACCGAGCCTGTCATGCGCACCAAAAAATCCACGAAGTGATATCCGGTTGCAATGAACGGATGCTGCGAAAAATCTTTTGAAAGCCTGGCGACGGCGACGGTTGTGGGTTCGAGCTGGCGAGCGGCCTCCTGCGAAACCCACGGCCGCGGGTCTTTGGAAAGGTTATGAAACGTCTGCCATTCGCTCAGGACTTCGCGGTAGTTGTTGTCGCTGGTGTTAACGTCCCGCTTCAAAACCGCCAGCATAAGCGTTACGGCAGTGGGGCTGTCGAAAAGCGCATCCGGATGTTCAGGCTCTGCGATTCGGGAGTTGAGCAGCATCACGAGTTCATCGCCGGCGGCGATGGCTTTGTGGGCGTCGGGCTTGCCAAAAACCTGAAATCCTGTTCGAAACTGCTCGGCGAAAAGCAGCGCACCCAGCGACTGTTCAGAAATGGTGTAGGTAATCGGCGCACCGATCGGCGGAAACATTTCAGTAACTGCCACGAGTTTTTTGGGGATGATCGCGGCGGTGACAAGGTTCGCTCCAGATTCGGCTTGCGCATCGGCCACGAGCCGTTCCACATCCATGCCTTCCGGCTTTGACTGTCTGAATTCTGCGGCGGCTCTTTTCAGAAGGGAGGTTTGAAAATCCGGGGCGCTTTGAGGAGCCGGCTGCCGCTGAGAGTTTTGAACTCCCTCGCGAAAAACGGCTTTCAGCATGTCGAGGTCGGGCGGCGCTTGATTAGCTCGTTGTCCGAAAAACAGGTTGTAGCCGATGACCATCATCATGACCAGCATCAGCGTTTGCAGGAAGTTTGAGCGCGGCTGTTGGGATTGTGTACTCATGATGGTGAATCAGGGAACCGGATCGTATCCGCCGGGGCGGAACGGATGGCATCGGCAGATCCGTTTGATTCCGAGCCAGGAACCTTTGATCAGGCCGTACTTTTCGATCGCTTGCGATGTGTACTGCGAGCAGGAAGGCGTATATCGGCACGATGGGGGCATCCACCTGGTGCTTTTTTGATAAAGGCGGATGAGGCCCGTTCCCAAAGAGACGCCGATTCTGTTCACGCTTTCATTCCTTCCAAAACTTCTAACAAAAACTTTTCGATCTTATCGCCTCGCAGCGACTCGGCTCCCGGCTTCAAGACGATAACCATATCGAGCTTGTCGAGCGGCTCGGCTCCCAGTTTTCCAAGCGCATCCCTCCACCTTCGACGGATTGCGTTTCGCCTTGCGATCGAACCGAGCGATTTTGCCGCCACCACCGCCGCTCTTCCTTCACCGCTTTTGTAAACGATTCTGACAAGAGCATCGTTGCGCACGCGCCCGAACTGGAACAAGGTGTCGAAATCTGCTCGCTTGACAATGCGGTGCGCCTTAGGCAGCAAGCCGGTGCCGGCCCTTCTTGCGGCGGCGTTTCAGCACGTTTTGCCCGTCCTTGGTTTTCATCCGCACGCGGAAGCCGTGCGTTTTCTTTCGGTGCCTTTTGTTGGGTTGATAGGTCCTTTTCATGGTCTGACCCCTGGATGGTAGGGGCAGATTATACCCCCGGCGCGGGGCTACTCCACGGTAACCGACTTGGCGAGGTTCCTGGGCTGATCAATTTCGCACCCCTTGAGGCGGGCGACATGATAGGCGAGCAGCTGCATCGGCAGAACCGACAGCGCCGCTCCGATCGGGGGCGAATCAACGTGCGGAATTCTGATCACGAAGTCGGCTTCGTGAGCCGTCTGCTCATCGCTGTCGAATATGATCGCCGCGACGGTGCCGCCTCGCGCTTTGATCTCTTTGATGTTGCTGATGACTTTCTCGCGCGTGAGCGGATTGGTGCTCGCGAAAACCGCGACGACTCCCGATTCGACAAGCGCGAGCGGCCCGTGCTTCATTTCGCCAGCGGGAGATTCCTGCGTTGGAATGTAAGCGATCTCTTTCATTTTGAGCGCGCCTTCCATGCACGCCGCGACATCGGCGCCGCGCCCCAAAAAGAACATCAGCGGCGCACGATGAATCTGGTTTGCGATCTCTGCAATTTGGCTTTCACGTTCCAGACAGGTTTCCATCAGGTTCGGGAGCCGCTGAAGTTCACGGGTCAGGTTAAAGATTTTTTCTTGATCGGCGGCAGATTTGCGCGCCATTTGCAGACAGACGAGCGCAAGTGTGGCAACCTGCGCCGAATACGCCTTGGTGCTTGCAACGCAGATTTCTGGACCAGCCTGAATGTAAAGCACTTCGTCGCACTCGCGCGCGATGCTGCTGCCAACGACGTTCACGATCCCGAGGGTTTTCGCGCGGTGCTCCTTGGCAAGTTTCAGGGCGACCAGAGTGTCAATTGTTTCTCCGCTTTGACTAATGACAATGACCAGATCGGCAGGCCGCAGAATCGGATTGTTATAGCGGAATTCGCTCGCATAAATCACTTCGACAGGCACACGCAGCACACTTTCGATCATCTGTTTGCCCATCAGTCCGGCATGATAGGCCGTTCCACACGCAATGACCACAACTCTTTCGAACGACTTCCATTCTTCATCGGAAAAGCAGTTGAGCAGCTGCACGCCGCCGTCTTTTAACAGCCTGCCGCTTAGGCATTGTCGAATCGCATCCGGCTGTTCGTGAATCTCTTTCAACATGAAATGTTCAAATCCGCCTTTTTCGGCGCTTTCGATATTCCAATCCACGTGCATCGGCTGGATCAGTTTTTCTTTGCCCTGCGCATCCTCCAATCGGATGCGATCTCGCGTCATCACCGCCAGATCGCCTTCTTCCATCACAACAACCTCGCGCGTGTAAGGAAGGAGCGCGGGAATGTCGCTCGCTAAAAAGTTTTCGCCGCTGCCGATTCCCAAAATCAGCGGACTGGCATTGCGCACGGCCACAAGCGTGTCCGGTTCGTTTTTGCAGATTGCCACCATGGCGAACGCGCCCCGCAGCCGCTTCACGCCTCTTCGAACCGCATCCGCGAGCGATCCGGTGATTTCGTACTCTTCGCCGATCACATGCGCGGCGATTTCGGTATCGGTTTCGCTTTTGAAGGTGTGCCCTCGGGCTTTGAGTTCCTGCGCGAGTTCGTAGTAATTCTCGATGATTCCGTTGTGAATCACTGCGATGAGTTCGTGTTGATCGAAATGCGGATGCGCGTTTTGATCGGTGGGCCCGCCGTGAGTCGCCCACCTGCTGTGCGCGATCGCCATTTGCGCTTTGGGCTTTTCCGAATCCAACAGCTGCTTTAGATTTGAAAGTTTTCCGGCGCGCTTCAGGACTTTGATTCCGTCGCCGTTTTTATATGCCACGCCGGCACTATCATATCCACGATATTCCAATCGCGTGATCTGATCGAACACGACCGTAACGGCTTCTCTTGGCCCTACATATCCCGCGATTCCACACATAGAAGTCTATTATGACCGAGGCGATGGATCCATCCAAACTCCGTCGGCTTTTAAAAGCGAAACGAGTTCTTCAACGCCTTTTTCCTGCGGAACCGTTTTCACCGGCTCTTTCTTTCGATACAGCGTGATCTGGCCTCCGGCCTTTCCCACATAACCGTAATCTGCATCGGCCATTTCGCCTGGGCCGTTCACGATGCACCCCATGACCGCGATGTCCAACCCGGTCAGATGTTTCGTGGCTTCACGAACTTGATCGAGGACGGTTGGAAGATTGAATTTTGTTCGTCCGCACGAAGGGCATGCAATGAACTCGGTTTTGGTTCTTCTTAGTCCAAGCGCTTGCAGAATTTCGTAACAGACTGAAATCTCGTTGACCGGATCTTCGGCAAGAGAAACGCGGATCGTATCGCCGATCCCTTCCGCAAGAAGCGTCGCGATTCCGGCGGTAGATTTCACGCGCGCGTATTGGCCGTCGCCTGCTTCCGTGACTCCCAAGTGCAACGGATAGCCGCATCGTTCGGCAAGGAGACGGTTTGCCGCAATCATGATCGGAACGCGCGATGCCTTTGCGCTGATGTTGATGTTGAAAAAGTCGTGCTTTTCGCAAATCGCGGCGTATTCCAAAGCCGATTCCACCATCCCGAGCGGAGTGTCGCCGAACGTGACGAGCATTCTTTCGGCAAGCGAACCGTGATTAACGCCGATGCGCATCGCGATACCGCGTTTTTTGCACGCTTCGATAACCGGCACCAAACTTTGTTCGATCGCCTCGCGCTCTTCGGCGTGCTCGGCTTCGGTGTACTCCTCTTTATTCTTCGGCTTTCGAAAGACGAACAGGCCGGGATTGATGCGCACTTCGTCTACCCATTTAGCGGCTTCTACCGCAATCGGGCTGCCTTGGTGATGAACGTCGGCGGTCAGCGGCACCGGCCCGTGTTTTTCGCGCACCTTAGCGCCGATCTCTTCCAGGCACTCCGCTTCGGCGAGCGTTGGAGTGGTGACCCGAACGAGTTCGCAGCCCGCTTTTGCAAGGGCGATGATCTGTTCGACGCACGCTTGGATGTTCCGCGTCTCTTCGGTGATCATGCTCTGCACGAGGATCGGGTGGTTTCCGCCCATCCATTTATCGCCGACCCTAACGGCGCGGGCCTTGCGGCGCTGGTACTGCATGAGAACGTTAAGTTTACTGCAGGCTTGGTTCGTTCCCTTGCTCCCACGGGACGCCTTTCCGAGAGCGGCTGACGAACTGGGAGTCGGCATCGAAAAACCGCCACAAAACGCCGTTGGAAGTCACTCCGACCCTTTTCGACCGCTGGATTTTCGCCGGAGGGTCTCCGGGAAGCAGCCGCACTCTCGAGCCGAGTTTCAGGCCGGAATCGCGGCCGCTCAGGCCGAGCGCCTTTGCAGCGTTTCCTGGGCCGCGGCAGAGCGCGTGCAGAGGGATTCCCGGCCCGCGACGGCGCCGCATTATGGGAACGCCCTCCAACGGTTCGAGCGCGCGGATCAGAACGGCCTCGCCCGACCCTTCGGCGCCCGTTACGAGGTTTGCGCACCAGTGAACGCCGTAGGAACGGTACACATAAAGGTGTCCAGCCGGCAGAAACATCGGCAGATTGCGACCGCGGGGCCCTCGGAAAGAGTGGCTTGCCGGGTCGTCCTGGGTGTATGCCTCGGCCTCGACGATCCGTCCCGAGACTCCCTGAACCTGGATGATCCAGCCGAGGACCATGCGGGCGGCCTCGGGGGCGGGGAAACTTAGGACGTTCAGTATCTCGTCTTTCATGTTTGGGTCGTTCGGAGATACGCAAGGTAACCGAAATTGGCCTGAGGCGTCAAGACTGTGGATCGAAAGGAACGGAACAGACCGATGGAAGCCGCAGCTGCAGCGACCCGAATGCCCGTCATGGCCACGGACGAAGCGTTGATCAACCAAGCCCGCACCGGCGATTACGCGGGGTTCGAGCGTCTGTATGAACTGTATCGGGACACGGTGTACCGATTCGCGTACCAGATGACCCATTCGCGTGATGAGGCCGAAGATATCACCCAGGAGACTTTTGTCCGGGCGTTCGAAAACCTGCACCGATTTCGGAAGGAAGCGAAGTTTACGACTTGGATATTGCGGATCGCAACGAATCTGTGCACCGACCGGGCGAGGATGCACACCCGGCGGACGGCCCTCGAGGAGCAGGAGGCTGGGGGAGGCTTGGAATGGATGACCATCGGCGCTGTCGCGAATCCGGTGGAGGAGTTGGAGCAGGAACGAAGGGCTGGATTGGTGCGGAAAGCGGTCAATGCGCTGCCAGCGCACCACAGAACGGTGTTGATTTTGCGAGATTTTGAGGAACGAAACTATGAAGAGATCGCTGCGATTTTGAACTGCACGGTTGGCGGAGCCAAGCTTCGAGTGCTCCGCGCCCGCCGCGCGTTGAGAGATCGTCTCGTTCCTTTGCTTCGCGATTCGGAGCCAAAAAAATGAACAGCAAACAGTTGGAAGAAAAGATCATCGCGTTAGCCTATGGCGAACTTGATTCGAACGAAATCGAACAGGTGCGCAGTACGATTGCGAACTCAGCAGATGCGGCGCAGTTGTTCGAGGAGTTTAAGTCGTGCCGGGATGCTATGTCGCTGCTGCCCGCAGCGCCCAGTGCATCGCTTGGCACCGAGCGGCTTCGTCAGCGCATTCTTTCTCGAACGCTTCGCCGTCCGGCTTTGCGTTGGGGATGGGCAGGCGGCGCAGCCGCGCTGGCCGCTTCGGTGTTTGCGGCGTTCTATTTTGTGAACCGAACTCAAACGTCTCCCTATGCGCCGATGCCTGTTTCGAACCCTGGCATCGTGGCAGACAACTCGCACCGAGCAGCGCCGACTCCCGCAATCGAAAAGACCGTGGAACCCACGGCGCCTATTGAAAAGCCGACGGTGACGAAGCGCGTGAACCGCTCGCATCGCGTGCTGCGATCACGATCTGAAGATGTGATAACCGCCGCCAGCGATTCTGCGGCGGTGAATGCGAGTTCGCTCGTTCCGCCGGCCGCGGACAAGGGCGCTTCGTTCGACGCGGCGGTTGCGACGAACGTTCCGAACAGTCCGAACGACTCGACGATCGTGTTAATTTCTTCGGGTGAGCGCGGCGTTGCGGGAACCAGCCGCGCAGTTGAAACGGATAGTGACAATGGCATTACTATCGGCGGTTAGTTTCGCGCTCGCGCTCGGTGCTTTGAACGATCAAACAGGGTTGACCGCTCCGCTCAGCAGCGCGGCAGCCGAAAAGGTCGAGCAGACAACGATTTCCATTCGCCAGGGCGGCTCGATTATCGGGCGCGCGGTGATTGTAAGCCCGCAGGGACTCGCGATCACCACCGGCGAAGTGGCGTTTGGGGATGACGGACTGCCGAAAACCAATCTACAAGCCGTTCGGGGAGCGGAAACGATCGGGCCGATTTCGGTTGCGGGATTCGATTCTGTTACCGATTTGGCTTTGGTCAAGTTTGCTGCTTCCGGAGTGCCGTTTGCAACTGTGGCGAAGGAAGACTCGAACCGGGTTGTGATGGCGAGCCTTGCGGCGGGAATGGTGCGCGCCGAGGTTTCGCGCCGGGGCGTTGTTGGCGTGATGCAGCTCACGCAGCGGTTCGTTCCTTTGGTGGAGCTTCGCATGGAAGGCGGTGCGATCGTGATGGGCGGAGCGCCGGTTTTTTCACCCGATGGTCAGCTTGTGGGAATTCTGCAAGCCTCGTTGAACGCCGATCAGAACAAAGCGAACGCCGACGAGATGGGCGGAATTGCTGCAAAAAGTTTGGTGCAGCCGACGCTGGGGCCGCGGACGGCGGTGACGGGCTACACCATTTCGCTTCCGGTGCTGCGGCGCGTGGTGGAAGGTTTTACTTCGGGTGAACAGATTGTGCGGCATCCGTACATAGGCATGTATTTCGGGAACTATAACGGGGGCGGCGCGCTTGTTGGAGACGTAACCAAAGGCGGGCCTTCGGATGCGGCCGGATTATTGAAAGGCGATGTGATCGTGCAGGCAGGCGACCGTCCGATTATCACGGCGGTGGATTTTGCTTCGTTTCTTTTCGATGTGAAAATCGGAGACACGATTGCGCTGACGGTTCGGCGCGCTTATCAGGAGTTCATCGCGAAAGTGAATGTGATCGCCGATCCGAACGCCGTTGCGGGCGCGAAACTGGTTCGTAAGCCCGTAAGGCGCTGAGCGCCGTCATGAGAAATCTTTCAGCTCGACCTGCACTCTTTTGCGCCCGTTCCACTCATTGAGTTCCAGGGCGATGAGCAGGTCCATATCTGCGGGGCATTCGCGCTTGAGCAGTTCGTTGCCGATGCCGAACGCAACTCCGCGAATCACAGTTTGGTCTTCTAGTTCGAACATCGCGTGATCGGGGTTGCGCGTTGGCATCACGCGGGAAACGCGGGCGGATCGCATGATAAACAGCGGACTTGGATTCGCCTCGCCATAAGGAGCAAAGCTGCTGAGTTCGGCAACCGAATCGAAATCCAGTTCGTCGAATCCGATTTCGGCGTCGGCAAGCACAGTGGGAATGAGCATGTCGCGATCCATGCGCTCGCGCGAGTAGGTGAGAAGTTCTTCGCGGGCTTCTTCCAGGCGGTCGGCTGCAATCGAAAATCCAGCGGCCATGGCGTGACCTCCATAGCCGTGAAACAGCGAGGCGTTTGCATGAAGGGCGTCGTAAAGATGAAACATCGGCGTGCTTCTTGCCGAACCTTTGGCGATGCCCGTCTGCTCGTCAACGGACGCAACCAGCACGGGGCGGAAGTAGCGATCTTTCAGTTTTCCAGCGACGATTCCGATGACGCCCACGTGCCAATCGGGTGCAAAAACGAACAGAAGCGGATCGTCCAGGAATCCGTTTTCACGAATGATCTGATCGGCATGTTCAAGAATTCGGTTTTGTTCATCTTTGCGCTGCTGGTTGTGTGCATCGAGCGATTTTGCAAGGCGTTCGGCTTCCTGCGGATCGTCGGTAAGAAGAATCTGCAGCGATTCGTCGGCATCGGCGATTCGGCCTGCGGCGTTCAGGCGGGGGCAGATTTGAAATCCAACATTCCGGCTGGTGATGGGCACTCCCGGCTTGATTTCCGCCACGGCCAGCAGCGCGCGCAGCCCCACTTTGTTGGTTTCGGCGAGCCGTTCGAGGCCGAACTTTGCCAGCACGCGGTTCTCGCCGATGAGAGGCACAACGTCGGCGATCGTTCCAAGACATACCAAGTCAAGATACGCGCGTTGAAACGATTTGGCAGAAACGCCGCACGCTTCGGAAACCGCCTGAGCCATTTTAAACGTGACTCCGGCGCCCGAAAGAAAAGGAAACGGATATGTTGAATCTTTTCGGTGCGGGTTGACGATGGCATCGGCCGCCGGCATCTGTTCTCCGAGTTGGTGATGGTCGGTTACAACGACTTTCATTCCGAGGCTTTTTGCTAAAGCGACCGTTTCATAGGCCGACGATCCGCAATCGCAGGTCAAAAACAGTTTTGCGCCTGCTTTGTGCGCTTCGCGCACAGCGATTTCATGAATGCCGTATCCTTCGTTCAACCGATGGGGAACATGAGGAACAACATCGAAGCCGAGTTTGCGTAAAGAGCGCGTCCAGATTGCGGCGCTGGTAACGCCGTCAACGTCGTAATCGCCGTGAACATACACGGTTTCGCTCCGCTTCTTTGCTGCCATGATCAGATCGAGAGCCGAGTGAAAATCGGGAAGGAGGCGCGCGTCGTGAAGATGCTCGATCTGGGGGTGCAGAAACGCATGGGCTTCTTCGGTATCGGTATAACCTCGCGCCGCGAGCACAGCGGCGGCAAGCGAATGAATTCCGAGGGCCTCTTTCAGGGCGGCTTCGAGTTCAAGGTTGCGGCGCTCGTATTTCCATCGCAATCTGCGCGCCGAGGTGATCGTCATGAAAATCCATTATATCGGAATCTTATAAAAGCCGAGGGCCGACCTTGCGTGACAGCCTGAGCCAAGAATAAAGAATCAGTCCGGCATATAGAGCGATGGTCAGAACGGTCGCAACGAAAACAAACTTTGTTGCCGATTCGATTTGGGATTCGGTCATTTTGGGGCTCGATACCTTGGCCATTTCGGCCACAACGATGTCAACGATTGTAAGCGAATAGATTGCGATGACGACATTGATGAATGCGGCGATCAATGCAAGCAGAAAGCCCCATTTTTTGCTGAGCGAAATGCCTATTCCTGATATCACGATTCCCAACAGCGCCACCAGCGCGACGAAACTTACTGCTCCTTCAACGGGATTCTCAGGCTGTGGACTGCGCGCAAGGTTCACCGACGACATCGCCAAGCAGCATCCAAAAACCACCAAAACGCAAACGCCAACGATCAGATCGCCGGGGAATCTATCGAGCAGAGATTGCGGCTGATGGGGCGGCCGAGCGTTGGGTTCAGGCGGCAGGTGCATTTTTAGCAAAGACTGCGCAATCAACGCGAACGATTCCGGTTGGTACACTGTAAATTGCGATGGAGTACCGAGCGTTAGGCGAGTCTGGCCTGAAAGTGAGCACCGTGGCATTGGGCGGGTGGCTCACGCAGGGCCGAACGATTTCGAACGAGGACACAAAACGCCTTGTGATGCGCGCGCAGGAGCTCGGCGTGAATCTTTTTGATACTGCCGACGTTTATTCCCGCGGCGAATCCGAACGCGCGCTCGGCGAGGCGATCAAAGGATTGCGAAGACAGGAGTTCGTTGTTGCAACCAAATGCTTTTGGCCCATCAGCGAAGCCGTCAACGATCGAGGGCTCAGCCGCAAGCATATCATCGAATCTGTAAACGAGAGTTTCAAGAGGCTGCAGGTTGATTATATTGACCTGTTTCAGTGCCATCGGCATGATCCTGAAACTCCGGTCGAGGAGACCGTGCGCACAATCCACGGTTTGATTCAGCAGGGAAAGATTTTGTATTGGGGCGTGAGCGAATGGACGGAGACGCAGATTTTGGAAGCGTGCGAAACTGCGCGCGCCCTGAACTGCATCCGCCCGATCAGCAATCAGCCTGAATACAACATGCTTCAACGAAAAATCGAAAGCGCGGTTGCGCCGATGTGTGTGAAGCAGGGGATGGGGATGATCGTCTGGTCGCCGCTTGCGCAAGGCGTGCTCACGGGAAAATATAAACCGGGATTGCCGCCTCCGCCGCATTCGCGCGCGGCAGACGAAAAAACGTCAACGTTCATGAGCGAATATCTGTCGGAAAAAGTTCTGCAAGCAGTGCACAAACTGGAGCCGATCGCGGCGGATGCGGGTTGTTCGCTCGCTCAATTTGCGCTGGCTTGGTGCCTGCGGCTTCGCGGTGTCAGTTCGGTTATCGTTGGGGCGCGCAGCGTGGAGCAGCTGGAGGAGAACGTCCGCGCGGCTGAGGTTACGATCCGTCCCGCACTGTTCGCACGGGCGGAAGAACTGCTTGCCGAAGCGTTGGCGTAAGAAAAAGTTAGATCGCGGCTGCGAGCCTGGCGTTCACAGCCTGCCAATCAATCACTTTCATATAGGCATCAATGTATGCGGCGCGCTTCTCTGCGAAATCCATAAAGTAAGCGTGCTCATAAACATCCATCGCAAGAATGCAGGTGTGATTCCAAAGCGGATAGGTGTTTTGCGAATCTCCTACGTAGTTGAACAGGCGCTTTTCGGCATGATCGTAAGCCAAAAACACCCAGCCCCTCGCGGCGATTCCCGATGATTTGAAATCCTCTGCCCAAACCTGATGCGACCCGAACCCCGCACGGATCAGGTCAGATGCCTTTCCCGTGGGTGGGCCGCCTGAGCCTCCAAGCGTATCGAAATAGATGTTGTGATTGATCAATCCTTGATACGCGAACGAGTATTCGACCTTCAACGAACGAATCAGACTGTAAACCTGGTTCGCTTTCGATGAGTCGGCAGTCAGTTCGGCGAGCGCTTTTCGAATCTCGTTCGTCTTTTTCGCGTAGCCTTGCCACAGCTTGAGATGCGCCTCGTGAGTCGCGCGTTTGATGCCCACAGCCTCGGTGGCAGTCAGTTTTTCGGGCAGCGACGGCATAGGGATTTCGACTACGGACGTCAGGCTTCCCGGTTGCTGCTGGGCCGCAAACGAGGATGCATCGAGCAGCGTGGACGCTCCCGCCGCTGCGGTCGCCGCGATGAGTTCTCTGCGAGTAAGGTTTTTCATGTTGGTTCTCCTTTTTGAGCCGGCCTGCCTAAGACTGTTTGAAACCGCGTTACGAAATCAGCAGGCCTCGGATCGGATCGGTTCCGTTCGACAACGCAACGTACCTATCGGCCATCACAGTGGCTATCTCCTCTCGAGTATACGCCTCGTCGCGCGGGTTTTCCAACACGTTGAAAATCGTTTCGGCAACTTGCGCGCTTGTTTGGGGGATCGCCCCCGGCGAAGGAGAACGACCGAAGTTCAGCCGCGGCAGGGGCTTGCCTTCGGGATTCGCTGTTTGTTGAAACTCGGTGTCGGTAAGGCCTGGATTGACGACGCAAACCTGAATTCCGAGGGGCAGCAGCTGCTGGCGGCAGGACGCAGCAAGCGAAAGCAGCGCGGCCTTTGCGGCACTGTAGGCTGCCCTCCACGGAGCGTAAGGAACCCTGCCGAGGATGCTTCCGACGATCAAAATCGTGCCTTTTCCGGCGCTCATCATTTCGGGCAGGGCGCCCCGCAGGGTGTGCATGACGGTGATCACGTTCGCCTGCACCATATCGTGGATATGGCGGGTCTCGAGGTCCAAAGGCATGATTGTGGAGCCTCTACCCGCATTTGCCACAACCGCGTCGAACCGTCCCAAGCTGCGGATGAGGGTTTCGGATTCGGGGAGCTCGAGGTCGGCAGCGCAAGGCTCGAACCTCGGGCCGAGTTGATCGCGCAGGTCTTCGAGCCGGTGCTTTCTTCGTGCGAGCCCCACGACGGCGTATTCATTTTGGACCGCAAGCCGCGCGAGGGCCTCGCCGATTCCGCTGCTTGCCCCGGTGATGAGAATGCGTTTTGCCATTGGTTTGAAGTTACCTATGACACGAGGGCAACCTGGGGGAGGTCGAACTCAGTAGATATGGCGGAGGTACCGATTGTGGAACAGGTGCAGGCTGTAGATCCCCCGCCGGAAGGCGCCGCCGCCGATGCGATGCTGAAGTTTGCGGCGTATCTTCGAGACGTTCCGAGCGCGCTCGAAGAGCGTCCGCACGATCTGGCCCGCCGGTTTGGAGTGCCTCTCGAAATCGTCGAAGAGGCGATGACCGCTGCCCGGGTAACCCGCACGCGATATTCGGCGCGGTTTGATTCGGAAGAACGCGGCCCTTTGATCAGGTTTTGGCGAATCGTGCAGGGGATTCCTGCGTTTTTGGGGAAGCAGATTTTGGCTGTGTGTGCGCTGTGCGGAATCGGTCTTGCCTACAGTCTGTTTTCAAGTTTGCGATATCACTCGAGCGGCGCATTGCTTACGGGATCGTTGATTATTGTGACCAGTTTGTTCGCTTTGTCCACGGCTTCGTTCATGCGCGCGCGATTAAGGTTTGCGGTGCTTGGAGCGGCGATCGCTGCGGTGAGTTTTGTGGCGTTTACGCTGTATCTTCGCGAGCAGCCGCCGGGCGAGACGTTTTGGAGCAGAGGCTTGAATGCGTTCAGGTTGGCGACGGTGATGACGTTTTTGGGAAGCGTGTTTACCGTGTCGTGGTCCATCGTCGGCTCGCTGTATCGGATTCGCCAAGAGGATTACGCCGAACGGCAGATGGACAGGCTTCAGCTGCTGCAGCGGATTTTCGTTTTGCAGGATCGGCTTGGCGGAAGCGAGGCGGGCCGCGCAAAGCCGATTCGGCTTGTAACGTGGATGCGCCGGGCAAACGAATATTGGATTTGGATTGCGCTGGGCATCGGGGTGTGTTTGGAACTTGCCGAGATAGCGGGCCGAAGCCTTTTGGGCGGCGTAAGACCGACGGGGCCGCAGGCGTGGCAGCAGATCATCGTGGAACTGATTTTGTTGGCGGTTACGATGGTGGGTTATCCGCTGGCGGGGTTTATCGGCGGCAACTGGTGGCGCGGGGCGGTTGCGGGATTGATCGTGTTGGGAAGCGGGATTTTGATCACGGTTCTTCCGATATCGGGGGTGGGGTTCGAAGCGATGATGCAGCAGGGCCGCGGCGCATGGGTTTCGATCGCTCTGAGCGATGCTCTGTTGGTTTTTTTGGCGGTTCTCGCTGGGGTGGGCGCGACCGTGGAAAAGCATCTGAGGCACAAACAGCGTCTTCACGAGGCTGATCAGGCGGCGCTGCTCAGCGAGATCGTGCGGTATCAGCAGCTGCTGGCAACGGGCGCAACCGTGGTGTGTGTGATGGCGGTGGACTGCGTGGGGAGCACAAAAATGAAATCGAATGCCGATCCTTATGCGGTGGAGTTTTCGTTCCGCGAGTACCACGAGTTCGTCGAGCGGATTGTGCTGCGCAACGGCGGAGTTGTGCGATCCAAAGTGGGCGACATGTCAATATCGGAGTTTCAAAAGTCAGAAGACGCTTATGCCGCTGCAAGAACGGTTCAAAAACAGATGCAGGAGTTCAACCAAGTTTCGAACAAACTTGCGGTGCCGTTTCGGGTGCGCATCGGGCTGCATTGCGGCGAGGTTGTCGGAGCGCTGGATGAGGTTCAGTTCAGCCGGGTGATTGACGTGGCCGCTCATTTGGAAAAGGCCGCTCCGGCGGGTGGAATTGCGCTTTCGGATGAGGCCGCGGCGCCGCTGAAAACCGAGTCGTTCATCGAACTTGCCCAGGAAGTGGACGGCCACAAAGTGTATCTATCCACCGATCCTACAAACTGACGGTAAAGTATCGCGTCGTGTTGTGGAATTTCGACTTGGGGGCGCTGGCTGTTTTTCTGGCTGCCGCTGCAGGAGTGGCGGTGGCGTCTACCCGGTTGAACGCGGTAGGGAAAAAGGGAGTTGTTTGGTTCGGCCGGATTCCTTTGATCAGTGCTCTTCTGCTGGTTGCCGCATATTCGGGAATCCAATTGATTCGCGACCTGAATCCTGAGTTGGTCAAAGATTGGCCGTGGGCAGCGATTGACAAAATGTTTCAGGCAGGCGTCGTGATCGTGTTTTTTTATGCGGTTTTCGGCGGAATGTCGTGGTGGATTGAAAGTCGCTCGCGCAGGGCAGACGGCACGTATTCCGATTTGACTCTGCTGAAAAAAGTGCTGAGCGTTGGGGTGCTGGCGCTGTGTGTGATCTCTCTGCTGGAGCTGTTTGGGGTGCAGCTGAGCGCGGTGATCGCATCGCTCGGAGTTGTGGGAATTGCGCTTGCGCTGGCGCTTCAAGACACGTTGGTGAACTACTTTGCGGGCGTTACGCTGAGTGCGGACAAGCCTTTCGAAGTCGGCGATCGCATCGCTTTGGATAACGAGGTTTCGGGAGTGGTGGAATCCATTGGGTGGCGGAGCACGCGGATGAAACAGGCCGAGGGGCTGTTTATCACGGTTCCGAATTCGAAGCTGCTTTCGGTGCCAGTCATTCAAAAAACCGGCGCGGCGGCGTTATTCGATGCGGTTGTGAACGGATGCGTGGCCTATGAATCGCAGCTGGATCATGTGGAGCAGGTTCTGATTGAATTGGGAACTGAACTGTGCAAAACCGTGGAAGGCGCGAAAGCCGAGATCAAACCGGTTGTGAGGTTTCAGAAGTTTGCCGATGGAAACATTCAGTTTGTGGTGAGAATGAAGTGCGAGAGCGCCGCGTCGGCGGATCAGTTGGCGCACGAATATTATAAAGCGATGCACAGAACGTTTTTCGAACTTGGGGTGCCGGTGAACTTTCCGATGCGCATGCCTCCGCCCATGAGCGCGAGCGAAGAGCACGCGCCGCCGCGCGATGTGATTTAGGAAAGTTCGGCGAGCACCGTTTTGGGGCCGTGCACGGCGTCGCCTTCTTTGACAGTTATGCGCAGATCGGGGTGGCCGCAGATCACGACATCCACCTGGCTTCCGCGGCCGATGAAACTTAGTTTTTCGCCCGCCTGCACGCGGCACCCAACTTGTGCGAACGTGGTGATTTTCGAAACGAACTTATCGGCGATAAGCACGAGCGCGATTTTTGTGTGGTCGTTCTCGATCCACATGGTTTGTCTTTCGTTTTCTAAAGTGTATTTGCGGGCGAACAGTTGAACGCCCTTCCGAAACCATGTGATGCGGACATATTCCCATAGGTCGAACATCGGAAGATTGCGGTTGTGCTGAACGTGATCAATGGACACCAAGCTGCCTGGAATCGGCGCGTACTGGTAGTGAACATCCAACGCGGTCATGGCGATGCCGATCAGCCATCCATCGCCGTTCGGAGCCGACGGGGGCCAATCGGATTTCACGATTTCGTTGATTTCGATCCGTTCGCCGATCTTTTCCGAAACAACCTTGCCGTTTTCGATTCGTTTGATGTAAGCCACGATGCCATAGACAGGCGAAAAAACTTTGGCGCCCTGTTGATCAATCGCGCCGTGATCGGGGTCTCGAAAGAACCAGATTTTTCGCGTGAACCAGACGAAACAGAGCGCCAACAACACGAGCGACGCGGCGATGATCAGGGCAATCATGTCAAGTTTTTCCGTACCACTCTTTGTAGCCTTTGTAGGCGATGTAAGGGAGTCGGATCGCGTAATAGCCCGCAAGCCCGGTGATCGTACGCAAGGGCGAGTGCGGCTTTTGAATTGCGATGGTTTGCGTGGGTTCGCGCCAAAGGGAATCAAGTTCGGCATACGCTTCTTCAATGGAGCGGGTTCTTGCGATTGCATCCAGATACGCGCTGAGCGGGTTTTCGATCAACTCCCAACTTAGCGGATGCACGGCCTGCAACTCTTTCCAGCGGGTTTCGATGACAGTGCAGACGCCTTCATGCGCCCACTGTTTGCGCTCGCGGTTATACCGTTCGCGGTCGAACGGAAACTGTTCGGGTGAAGCCGCTATGGCCGCAATCGCCCGAAGTATCGCTTCCAACCGCCAAATCTCAGGAATCGGATCAAAAACCCGCAATTCGATGGTTCCCAAACGTTTGCTGATGATCACATCTTGAAAACGATATTCGCGGTCTTCTCTCAGCGGCCCGAGCAGCCCCTCGACCGCCATGCGATAGCTTGCGCCAAACGGCTTGCCGCCAGCCCACGGACTGTTTGCCGCCGCGACTGCAAGCACCGGCACGAAGTAGCAAAGGTTTTCATAAACGCGGCTGCGTTCGGATTTCGGAACACCCACATGAATATGGGTAGATGCCGTGTTGGATGGTGACGATAATGTAAACAGTCCGCCTGTTGCAACGACCACGCCTCCTCTTGCGGCGTGTGCAAATTCGGTCCTTCGATGAACGATGTCTTGAATGAGTGCGTCAATATCGTGGTGCTTTTCGGTAGCGATCTCTATGCTGCCCATAAAACATTCGCGCCGGTCATCGCTTTTGGCGAAATTCGAAGCGGAATGTCTGCGATATCGCTTCGGGTTTTTCCAAAACAGTTTTCGCAGATAATCGAGCGATTGGAGCGTGGGCGTGAGCCTCCCTTGTTCTAAAACGAACACCTCTTCCTCCACGCCGAACGTTGCCTCGTATTTTATTGGGCTCATGATTTTAGGGGACATGGACGCGATTCGATCACTTCAACCCGTCTCCCGGTGCAGATTTTAACGCGAGACCGCATTTCCTCGCAATTCCACGGATAACGAACCCCGCGCAAGCGGGAACCATCACCTTCGGCAACCAGTTTTGGCCGCTCAATCAATGTTAGGGAAAGCCACCTTCGCCGCTTCATGAGCCGGTGAAATGCCTACCAAAAGACGACCGCCCACAGGGCAATTATGGAGTGATTCGAAGATGTCAAGGAAATTTCTGCTTGCAATCATCTTAGCATTGCCGGCAATGGCACACACACAGGACCCCAACGCGTGTTCCTACCTTTATGAAGATTATGTCATCGGAAGTTGGAGCGACTGGTCGGGCGCACCTCGCGACATGGCGTGCACCTCACCCGTGAAAACTTTCGACAAGTCAATCCGCGTGGACATGCGGCCGTGGGATTTCATCTGGCTGCATCACGATCGCGGAGGCTTGGATACTACCAACTACAGCCATCTGTCTTTTTGGATTCACGGCGGCACGACTGGAAACCAGAATCTTTCGGTTTATGCAAACGTAGATAACGAAGACATGCCTCCGGTTTTGCTGATGAACTACGCAAGGCCGCGGGCGAACCAATGGGTGCTTGTAAAAATCCCGCTTGCTGATCTGCATGCGGCGAACGTTCAGCATCTCACGGGCATTTGGATTCGCGATCTGCAAGGAACGGGTATGCCGACGTTTTACTTGGACGGAATCCGGCTGATTTATCCGCCGAGCGTTACCCGACTTCCGCAAGTTTCGGTCAATGCCAATGATCAAAAAGTTACGCTCGCCAAAACCAATTTCGGCGTTAACACCGCGTTTTGGGATTGGCACTTCGATCAGCTCGATACCCAATCATTGCTTTCCGACGGCGGGTTCCAACTTCTTAGATATCCCGGCGGAATGGCTTCGGAATACGATTGGAAAACCAACACCGACACCAAAGACGGCCGCATGGGCGGCACCAACACCGATCAGTTCGTTAGAAATGCACGGACGTTGGGCGCCGAAATGTTGTTTACCGTCAACTACGGCTCGGGCACGCCGCAGTCCGCCGCTGAATGGGTTCAATACGTGAACCAAACGCTCGGCGCATCCGCGAAATATTGGTGCATCGGAAACGAACCTTACGGCTCTTGGGAATACGACATGCAGCCCGTGGGACATAACGCTGCCCGCTACGCTCAATTCACGAAGGATGCGATGACTTTGATGAAAGGCGTTGACCCGACGATAAAAATCGGCGTCGCCGGAACTCTGAATGAAACCGACTTTCCGCAAGATGAGAGCGTGTTGAATCCGCGCACTGGTCAGATGGTGAACGGTTGGATGCCCGTGATGCTGCAAAAACTGAAGCAGCTGAACGCGAAGCCCGACTTTGTGGAGATTCACTATTACGCCGGTGGCGACGGCCGCGAAAACGACTCGTTCTTGATGCAAGTCGGCGGCGAGATGAGCGCCGTGATGGCCCGAGTCAGACAGATGCTGCTCGATCATTGGGGTTCGGATGGAGACACCATCAAGGTGTACATCACAGAGATCAACAACGTGTGGCAGAATCCTGGCAAGCAGGCCACCAGCATCACCAACGGGCTGTATCTTGCCGATATGTTTGCGCAAGCCGCGCTCGAAGGCATCGAAACGTTCGCCTGGTTCGACCTGCATCACAGCGCGACCAACCAGTACAACAACAGCCGCACTTTGTATGGCTGGCGGCCGTTCGGCGACGTGGGAATCTTGTCGGCAGGAGTGCCTTCGAATATCGCTCCGCCTCTCAACACGCCTTATCCAACATTCTACGCCTGGAAGATGATCAAGGCGTTCGCAAGGCCAGGCGACGTAATGGTGGATGCTCATTCCACATCGCCGCTGCTTTCAGCCTACGCAGTGAAAACCACCACGGGCAAACTGCGGCTGATGTTGATCAACAAGTCTCAGATGTCGCCGGTCTCGGTTCCGATTCAACTGACTGGCTATACCGCCGGCACAACCATCAAAACCTGGAAATACGGGATGTTGGAAGACCTGCGCGGGAACGACATCCTTGTAAAACAGATGTCAATGGGAAGCTATCTGAGATTCGGAGTCCCTGCCTACTCGATACTCGTGGTTGAACTGTAGGCGCCCCGAGGCCATCAAATACACGCCCGCCTATCAGGTGATGCTGATTGGCGGGCGTTTGATCGCTGCGTTAAGCGCACCTCCAGTACACCAAAAACGCGACGATCACTATGGCTGCTATGATCACCCAGAACATGACTGGCGAAACTTCATTCTTCATTCAAATTCCTCTCCGTTCCCGGCGCCGCGCGTCAAAGCGGCGCCTTTTTTCGGTTGCGTTTTTACCACGAATCCGGGCCGGGATGCACCCCCTTGCTACCGTTCGGTCTCGCGAATCAGAATCCCTCTTGCTTTCAACGCTTCCACCACGACGGTTCCAGGTACGGCGAGTTCGTACCGGATGCATCCCGGCTCGACCCTGCCCGAAGCGATCTCGATAGCATAAATGGCGGAGGGGAAGCCCGTCATCCTCTCCATTGCGCTGAAACCGGTTGCCGGATCCTGCTTATCATGAATATCTATTTGGTACCGCTTATTCACGCCATCTTTCGTTCCGCTGACGACGGCCCTTACCAGAATCTGATCGGTGTCTTTGTCGTCTCTCAGCGCGGCTCCCATGATCTTGTGAAACACCTCGATCGGTTTTACTTTCACGCTGTCCACTTCGATCGGCTGTTTGTTCCAAAACCCGAAGTCCATAAACATTTTCATGAGGGCGCAGTGGCCGGGAAAACGGATCGTTTTGTATTCGTAGGTTCGCAGTTTGCCTTCGAAGGTGTAAGGCGCGGTGCTTGTTCCTCCGCTGGTAACGAACGCTTCCATTTCGCCAAGGCCGTCCCAATAAATCTGCTCGAGATCGCATAACGTGCCGAGCCGAACGAGTTTATAATCTCGAATCGCGAAAGCCTCGTCGGTGTATTCCGCAACAAGTCCTTCGATGTTGAAAACCAGTTTGTAATTGAACGGCGGCTTGGGATGTTGTGGCAGCCCTCCGCAATATAGGCGCACTTCGTCCACTTCATCGAACTTCGTCATCAAGTGCGTTGCCAAGCTGTTCACCAAGCCGGGAGCAAGACCGGTGTCAGGAACGATGCTGACGCGGGCTGCTTTTGCCGCTTCGTCAAGTTTCATGGTTTCAAGCGTTACTTCGGTGTCGCCGCCCATGTCAATCATGTTGGTTGCGGTGTGAATGGCGATCGGCGCAACGTATGGGTGCATCCAATACGGAATGCAGCTGAGCACCACGTCGGCGGGTTGCAGAAACTCGGCAAGTTCGCCTTCGTCGAGGGCGTTCACGCGTTTGGGCTGGGCGACGGCGGCGCCCACAAGTTCGTTCACGCGCCGCGCGGCGTGTTGAGCCTGCTCAAGGCTCTGGTCGCCCATGAAGATCGTATCGGCTTCGCCGTGCTTGGCAAGGTCATAAGCGGCGGCAGTGCCCTGCATTCCTGAGCCCAAAATCGCGTAGTTGTGTCCCATGTGTCGTGTCCCTAAAACTGATTATTGCGGCTTCAGCCGGCAAAAAAAGGGCGGCCTTTGCGGGCTTTTCGGTCCGCCGACCGCGGATACGCATAATACCCGAAAAGGTAAACTATCCGCTTTACGGTGGTTCATGAGAGTTGAGTTGTCGAGAGAAGCATCCAAGGAGGGAAGTTTTCTATGACGCTGCTCAAAATTCAAGGCGGAACGCAGCTTTGCGGTTCCGTTGAAGTTAAGGGAAGCAAAAACGCTTCGCTTGCGATTCTTTCTGGCGTGCTGCTTGCGACCGAACCTGTTACGGTTCGAAATCTTCCCAACGTTTCCGACATCCGCACCAAACTCAGACTGTTGGAACAGTTGGGATGCAGGATTTTTGAAAGCAGCGAATCCATCACGATTGACGCATCGAATTTGAGACGCGCCGCGTTGGATGACGAGATGGTGCGTTCGATCAGAACCAGTTTTTATCTTTTGGGCCCGATGCTCGCAAGGCTTGGAAGCGCCAAAATTCCGCAGCCCGGCGGATGCAAAATCGGCGCGCGTCCCGTTGATTTTCATTTGAAAGGTTTGGCCGCGTTGGGTGCCCAAATCGGCCTCACTGGCGGATACTTCGATGCAACGACCACCGGATTGACGGGCGCAGAAATCTATCTGGATTTTCCGAGTGCGGGCGCAACGCAGCACCTGATGACTTCGGCATGCATGGCGCAAGGTTTCACAGTGCTGAAAAACGCCGCGATGGAACCCGAAGTCGTGGCGCTTGCGGATTTCTTGAACAGAATCGGTGCCCGCGTCGAAGGCGCGGGAACCAGCACCATCACAATTCATGGAGTCGAGAAACTGCAGGGCGGCGATTATTCGATTCCTGCCGATCGTCTTCAGGCAGGCACCTATCTTTTGGCAGGTGCGGTTACGAAAGGCGAAGTTACGGTGGAGGGCGTGCTGCCCGAGCACCAGGTGCCGATTGCCAGCAAACTGCTCGAAATGGGCGCCGATGTGGACCTCGGCCCCGACTGGGTTCGCGTGCGCGGCACCAAGTATCCGCAGGCGGTTTCGATCAAAACGATGCCGTATCCGGGCTTTCCTACCGACATTCAACAGCCGATGGCAGCGGTGCTTGCAACCGCTCATGGGGTGAGCACCGTGGAGGAGACGATTTATGAAAGCCGCATCGGCCACATCAGCGAACTGAATCGCATGGGCGCAAAAATCCGGCTGGAAGGGCGAACCAGCGTGATTACGGGCGTGGATCATCTGCAAGGATGCGTTGTTGAAGCCACCGACCTGCGTGCCGGCGCGGCTCTTGTGATCGCGGGCCTTGCCGCGCAGGGCGAAACGATTGTGCGCAACGTTCATCACATTGATCGAGGTTACGAAAACCTGGAAGATGCATTAAGATTGCTCGGCGCAAACATCGAACGGATCGGCGTTCAGGAGTGGGAAGCCGCAAACCGATGATCAAATTTGCGCACGAACTCGGCATTGATCTGGGCACTTCCAACATCCTTGTTTTTCGACGCGATCAAGGTATCGTGCTGGAAGAGCCGACAGTGGTTGCGCTCGACAAACAGACGCGCAAAGTGCTGGAAGTCGGCGAAGCGGCGCGCGAAATGATCGGACGAACGCCGGGCAACATCGTGGCGATTCGGCCGCTGCGCGACGGTGTGATCGCCGATTACACACACACATTGAAAATGCTGGAGTTTCTGATTAATCGGGTTTGCGGCAAGCGCAGACTGTTCAGCCCGAAACTGATGATGTCGGTGCCGAGCGGCTGCACCAACGTCGAACGCCGCGCGGTGGTTCTTGCGGCGCGCGAAGCGGGCGCCGGCGAGTGCTACACCATCGAAGAACCGATGGCGGCAGCGATCGGCGCCGGTCTGCCGATCGGTTCTCCCAGCGGCAACATGGTCGTTGACATCGGCGGTGGAACGTGCGATATCGCGGTGATTTCGCTGGGAGGGATCGTACTTTCCGAAAGCATTCGAATTGCGGGAAACAAATTCGACGAAGCGATCGTGCGGCATATGAAAAACGCTTATAACCTGATGATAGGAGAGCGCACCGCCGAAGAGATCAAAATCAAAATCGGTTCGGGATATCCGCTCGAGCAGGAACTGAGATTGGAAGTGCGTGGACGCGATCTGCTTGCAGGTTTGCCGAGGACGTTTGAAGTGAGCAGCGAGGAGATTCGCGAGGCTTTGTCCGACACGCTGCGCGGCATTACCGAAAAGGTGTGCGCGGTTTTGGAACAGACGCCGCCCGAACTGAGCAGCGACATCATCGGTCGTGGCATTGTGGTAACGGGCGGAGGCGCGCTGCTTAGGGGCATTGACCGGCTTTTGTCTGCTGTTACCGAAATCCCTGTCCGCGTTGCGGATAACGCCCTGCACTGCGTGGCGTTGGGAACGGGCAGGGCGTTGGAAAACCTTTCCACAATGCGCAAACTGGTATCGTCCAAATACTAATAGGGCTTTTTTTGGCCAAGGAGAATCTGAAATGAGTTTGGCAATGATGTTGCTTTCGGCTGCTATCACGGCGCAGAGCGGTGGTTATTCCGATGTTCCGCGAACGCATTGGGCTTCGCAGGCGGTGGGGAACCTGGTCGCCGCGGGCTATTTGCAAAAGGGTGGCGGCAAGCCCTTTCAGGGCGAACAACCCGTTACGCGATACGAGTTCGCGGTGATGATGGATCGGTTTATCACCGACATGAGCAGGGCTTTCCTAAGAAAGCCGGCCGTGAAAACGATCAACACGCGCAAAATCAAAGGGCGCGCGGCGGATGGGTCGTTAGCCGCGATGATCCGGCTGGCGTCCGAAGGGTATCTGCCTTACTATTCGCCGATTTTTCAGGGGCCCAAAGACACCATCACTCCCGAACAGATGGCTGTGGCGTTCGCACAGGTTTCTCAAAGGCTCGCGTACAGTTTTCGCACCCAAGACGATGGCGATGCGCCGGTGATTGGTCAGCCGAAAAAGAAAAAGTCCGGCGCGGGGGGCGGCGGAAACTGACTCGCTGGCAGCTTCATGCACTCCAACTTTCAGCCGCCGTTTAGGACCGACTGGGTCAACTGCTGCCAGCTGGAGGCTTCCTCTTCGGACATCGGGACCATCGCATAGGTTTCATCCATAATTCTCGCGGCTTCCGTCTTCTGTCCGGCGGCTGTCAGTTCCACCGCTTCCCGCACCGTGGCATCCTCGAACTGTTTTTTGCACTCTTCGTTCAGCGCCGATCCAGCGGCGCAGGTGTACGCCTTCATATACGCGTCTCGGCTTTTTGCGAACCAATCGAGACGCTCCGAAACCGATTGTGATTTTCTGCCCGCTTCGCGCGCGGCATCTCCGGCAGAAAGATAAAGTTCCGGATCGGACTTTGCCGCATCTGCCGCGGCGATGAAGTTTGCGTACGCTTCGTCAAAGTTGCGGGCTGACATCTGCGATTCGGCCCGCGGCGACTTTTTCTCGCTGCCTGAACCGGCTTTCGATGCCGTTTTGTCTCCGCCCTGAACAGGCGCCGCTTGGCTCGCATGCTGCTTTTCAGAAATCGCATTGATCGCATACACTGCCGCGAAACCCAGGCCGACGATCATCAGCCCTATGAAAATCACCCACAGCGTCCGCACAATGAAATCCGATGCGGCGGGCGACAAAATCGGGCGGTGCGGAGGCGGCAGCCAGGCTGGCGGATAGGGAGCGGGATTGTACGGCTGCGATGTTGGCACTCCCGGCTGCCCATACGCCTGTCCATAGGGCTGAGCATAGGGTTGACCGTAAGGCTGACCATAGGCCGGAGGCACCTGCTGATGCGGCGGCGGTTGGGGCGGATAGGGTGTTTGAATCGGCGGAGCGTAAGGATCGAGAGGCGGCCCCCAAGGCGCTGCGGTTGGACTCAACATCGTGGGAGATTGGGCAAGCTGAGGATCGCTTCGAAGCGCGGATATCGCATCGCTCAACGCTTGTGCCATCGCTTTGGCGCTGTTAAATCGTAGTTCGGGAGATTTGTCCAGAGCCTTGCGAATCACTTGCGCCACCGAAAAACTTGCCTGCTGCGGGTCGGGCGGATCGTAGTGCATGATGGCGTGCGAAATCGAAACCACGCTGTCGCCGGTGAACGGTTTTTTCCCCGCGATCGCTTCGTACAAAACGACGCCGGTGCTGAAAATGTCGGTGCGGGCGTCAATGTCGCGTCCGACGATCTGTTCGGGCGACATATAACTCGGAGTGCCGAACACCTGACCGTCCATCGTAAGACTTGGTTCGAACGTCAGCCGTGCGATTCCAAAGTCGGTGAGTTTGACCCGCCCTTCGGGAAGCAGTTGGATGTTGTCGGGCTTCACGTCGCGGTGAATGATTCCGTGTTCGTGCGCATAAGACAGGCCTGCGAGCACTTCGCCGATAATCCGCGCGGCTTCGTCTTGGGGAATCAAACCTTCCGCATCGAGTTTCTGCCTGAGGGTTTGGCCCTCCAGGTATTCCATCGCAATGTAATGGCGGCCGTTGTCCTCGCCGACTTCATAAATGGTAACGATGTTCGCATGCGCCAGCGAGCCTGCGGCTTTCGCTTCCCGCAGGAAGCGGGCCATGCGCTCTCCCCTAAGCTTGTCGGTGGCGCCCGAAGGAAGGTTGAGCTCTTTCAGGGCGACGCGGCGGTTCATCGCGGGATCGTACGCTTCGTAAACGATGTCGTTGCTTCGCGCGATCTCCCGGATGATCTGGTATTTGCCAAGGGTTCCGCTGCCGGCGCTCATATAAGGGCGTGTTTAACTATTATGGTTTGACGGGCGGATTGGGCATGCAGGTTGCAGCCGAGCCGTCGCTGGCTTGCAAACCGTCTTGAGGGCATCGTGCTGTTCCGATGGTTCTTGTATCCGATCGGCAAACTGGTCTTGGGGATTCTGTTCACCTTGTTTGGGCCGACGGTCGTGCGGGGCCGCAAAAACGTTCCCCGCAAGGGCGGATTGCTGGTGTTGGCAAACCACACGTCAGACGCCGACCCGCCGCTGATGGGGCTCGCGACGCCGCGGCCGGTGTATTTCATGGCTAAGCACGAACTGTTTGGGATTCCGGTGCTGGGTGCTTTGATGCGGTGGTATCGGGCGTTTCCGATTAGGCGGGGCACCGCCGACCGAGCGGCTTTGCGCCGCGCGATCGAACTGCTCCAAAACGGTCAATGCGTGGTGATGTTTCCCGAAGGCGAGTGCAGCGAAACGGGCAGGTTGTTGCGGATTCTTCCGGGTGCGGCGCTGGTGATTCGACAGTCGGGCGCGCCGGTCATCTGCTGCGGCATCCGAAACAACCGCCGGCTTCTGCCCTATGGGAAGCTGATTCCGAGACCGGCGTTTGCGGTGATTCGCGTGGAGTTCGGCTTGCCGAGAACGTTTGAGCGCAGCGCAACCGAACAGGAGATTTCTGGATGGATCGAATCTGAGCTTCGCAGACTGTCTCACCAAGAGCAGGTTATTTGACGGCCTTTTGGAACGACGCGAGCGTGATAGAGATCATCACGAAGAACATCGCGCCCGCAATCAGGAATCCTTTATACACCGATGGGTTCGAAAAATCGGTGAGCACCAAAGCGCGCACGCCTTCGATCACATAGGTAACAGGGTTATAGGTGGCGATGGCGGCGAAGGTGCCGGGAAGCAGGTTTTTGGGGGCTTGAGATGTGGTGAGATAAAGAAACGGAAACACGATCACAAACATGGACTGCACCAAACGCGCGTTTTGGGTGCGCAGGGCGAAGATCATGCTCACACAGCTCCACCCCATTGAAAACAGAATCAGCAGCGCGAAGATTGCAAGCAGGCCGAAGAATCCTGAATGAATTCGCACTCCCACGGCCATAAGCAGCACCAGCACGATCATCCCTTGGAACACAGCATGAACGGCGACTTCGGTGAGTTTTCCCAAAATGATCGTCAGCCGGTGGATCGGCATGATGATGAGTTTTTTGAAGTATCCGTTTGAGATGTCTTGAACCAGTTCGATGCCCGCATTGCCCGATGAGAAGAAGACCGCCGAGAACAACGCGATCGGCGCGATGAAATCCCGATACGAAACGTTGGCCGGGAATCCAGGAACCCGCGCGAAGGAACTGAGCGATGCCGAGTTGACCAAAAAGAAGAAGATCGGAATGAACAAAGAAGGGATCAGCGCAAGCAGCGGACGCCAGATCTGTTTGATGCTGCGAATCGAAAGATAGTACCAGTCAGAAAAGAATGTCGTCATCTTACATCCGCGACCTCGCATAAGGGTCTACCGCGTTCGCAATCACGTCTTCCTCGCCAAGCGTGCTGCCGGTGGTTTTTAGGAACACGTCTTCCAGATTCTTTGCCTGATGTTGGGTCACAAGCTCCTCGACTGTGCCTTCGGCGACGATCAGCCCTTTGTCCATGATCGCGACGCGTTGGCACAACGCTTCAGCTTCCTCCATAAAGTGCGTCGTAAGAAAAATCGTCATTCCGGCGGCGTTGAGCTGGCGCAGATGGTTCCAAATGAGCTGCCTCGCGTGCGGGTCGAGGCCTTGGGTGGGCTCATCCAAAAACAGAATCTTCGGTTCGTGGATGAGGGAAAGCGCCAGATCGAACCTGCGCCGCATCCCTCCGGAATAGGTGTGCGTATATCTGTCGGCCACTTTTTCCAACTCCACCAGTTTCAGAAGTTTGGCAACCTGTTGTTCGATTCTTTCGGGCGGCAGGTGATACAGCCTGCCGTGCAGTTGGAGCATTTCGCGCGCTGTTGCGGTCTCGTCCAGACCCACTTCCTGCATCGCAAACCCAACGCGTTGATAGATCTCCCTTGCGTTCTTTTCGAGAGTCAAACCGTCAATGATGATCTCGCCGCTGGTTCTCTTCACAAGGTTCACCAGCATGTTGATGGTTGTGGTTTTGCCAGCGCCATTCGGGCCAAGAAAACCGAAAAACTCTCCGGGTGCAACCTCGAAGCTCACTCCGCGCACGGCTTCGGTGCCGCCCGGATAGGTCTTCTTTAGGTTTTTGACCGAAATGATGGGTTCAGGCATTAGTAATCGCTAATCTAATTTACACTACCAGATGATCGCTTCTTCTTCGCTTCGGCAGCTAAGTCGTGTCCGGTTCGCAAAAGTTTGAAAGATTCAATCGTGACAATGGACTGCTTCGTTTGAACGGCCGCTTTAATGTTTTCGCCGCCTTCGCCGAAATTTTTCACCCACTGTTCGGTGGTCTGCGGCGTTCCGACCATTTCCAACTCGGCGGAATCCAACAGATGTTTGATTCGGGCGGCGGCGGACCGGGCCGCATCGAGCAGCCGCTGGTTTGTTGGATTATCCAAAAACGTGTCGGATTGATCGGTTCCCAAGCCGTATTCGGCAGAAAGCGGTTTTGTGGGAAAAAGCCCCCATGCCAAAACACCGGGGGCCGTTTCCTCCTGTTTCAGCATGGCCGAAAACGCGCCCGCAGTCGTTGCGCAGCGGTTGAATTTCGCGACGATGGCGGCTGATGCAGAAGCATCGGGCTTGGCTGCCTGCAGAGATTTGACCAACTGGCCGCACTCTTCTTCGGCATCGCCGATTTTTCCCCAATCCACCTTGGGCTCCGGCACCAGAATCAGGAAGTATTTCGGCTGGTCGCCGGTCGCCTCGTAGCTGTCCCCTTCGCTCAGAACCCAAGCCCGAAAGCGCACCCTTTGGCCGTTGTGCGCGGCCAAATCGAGGTATTGCACACTGGCTGCGGGGCCGGTAGGGGGATTGTCGGCGGTCTTTTTGGCCGCGCAGCCGAAAAGCGCAGCGAGAACCGCGGCTGATAGGGGGAAAGCGCGCATGGGTGAAACTATGGCCCGAACCAGCGCCGAAGCGCAAGCCGCATGTGAGCCAAAATAGGGAATATGGCTGTGGTGATCGGCAAAGACAAGGATCGGATTGCAAAAGCGCTCGGCAGCGAGGCCGAGAGTCTTTTGAGGCATAAGGCGAAGGTTTCGAAAGACCTGCTTCACCTGCCCGGGCCCGATTTCATAGATCGGGTCGTGGCTGGCTCGGATCGAACCGTTCGGGCGATCGGTTCGCTGCAGCAGATTTTCGGCCACGGCCGGCTTGCAAACACCGGTTATGTGAGCATTCTGCCCGTTGACCAAGGCGTGGAACACAGCGCGGGCGCGAGTTTCGCAAAAAACCCAGCATATTTTGATCCTGAAAAGATTGTGGAGTTGGCGATTGAAGGAGGGTGCAACGCGGTGGCGTCAACGGTTGGTGTGCTTGGAGCCTGCTCGCGCAAATACGCGCACAAGATTCCGTTCATCGCCAAGATCAATCACAACGAACTTTTGACGTATCCCAACAAGTTCGATCAGATTATGTTCGGCGGCGTGGAACAGGCGTGGGATATGGGTGCGGCAGCCATCGGCGCGACGATCTATTTTGGAAGCGAAGAAAGCGCAAGGCAGATTCAAGAAGTTTCGCAGGCGTTCCGCCACGCGCACGAACTTGGCATGGCCACCGTTCTTTGGTGCTATCTGCGCAATTCGGAATTCAAAAAGGATAAGGACTACCACGTGTCTGCGGATTTGACAGGACAAGCGAACCATTTGGGTGTTACGATCGAAGCGGACATCATCAAACAGAAACTTCCTGAAAACAACGGCGGGTATTTGGCATTGAACATGGATGGCGGAAGTTATGGAAAAACCGACAAGCGGATTTATAGTGAACTTTGCAGCGATCACCCGATAGATTTGTGCAGGTATCAGGTGTTGAACTGTTATTCGGGCCGTGCCGGATTGATCAATTCAGGCGGCGCATCTGGCGAGAACGATTTTGCCGAGGCGATTCGCACCGCGGTGATCAACAAACGCGCCGGAGGCACGGGTTTAATCAGCGGCAGGAAGGCGTTTCAAAGACCGATGAATGAAGGCGTGGAACTTTTGAACGCGATTCAAGATGTGTATTTGTGCGAAGATGTAACGATCGCCTAAGCATCATTTGTTGCACGCCGTTTCTTGAAAATCCAGTACGCAACCAATCCGATGATAAGAAGAATCACCGCAATATCGGCGATTTTCATGGCGGGCCTGAGCTGTTCCCGGAACGACTGAAACGCAAATCCCAAATATGCCCAACCGTAGCACCAAACTGCGCTTCCTGCCAACGACAGCGCAATGAACGGAACAAACCGCACGCGGTAAATGCCCATGGGCAAGGATATGAAAGCGTGACCCACGGGAATGAGTCTGCCGATGAATGCGGATGCCATTCCGTATTTGGCAAACCATTTGTCGGCATGATCAATCTCTTTCTTTCGAATGAGCAGAAACCTGCCATATTTTTCCAGGAACGGCCTGCCGCCATATTTTCCTGCTGCGTAGGCGATCGCGCTGCCAACCCCGCTTCCCAAAACACCGGCCAAAACCGCTAAGTGCAAACTGAAAAAGTTTTGGCGTGCGAGCATTCCCGAAGTGGACATGACGAGTTCGCTGCCCGCAGGAATGCACATCGAATCAATGCACAAAAGAGTTGCCACCGCAAAGTAGCCCGCGTGATCAACGAAAGATCGAATGAGCGATTCGAACCAGGTTACGAATCCGTCAAGCATTCTGCGCTGCGGGTTCCAACGGCGTTTCTGATTTTGTATCTACCACCGCGCGAAGTGCGGTAAGCGCGACCTCGACCTGGGAGGCATCGGGCTCTCGCGTTGTGAGAAACTGTGTTGCCAAACCCGGAGCGAACGCAATTTTCACCCAAACCTGATTGCGGAATTTGCCGGCAAGCCTCAGCGCTTCATAAGCGATGCCTGCCACAATCGGGAGCAGTGCGATTTCCACCAGAACGCGCACGCCGACATTTGCGATTTTGAGGGTTTGCTCTCCGAGTGGATAGCGTGGTACCCATGTGAAAATCAACAAAGTCAGCAGCAAAACGATGATGGCGAAACTTGTGCCGCAGCGTGGATGCAGCCGCGTTTGCTTCAGTGCGTTTTCGGTCGTCAACGGAATATCGTTCTCAAGGCAGTTGATGGATTTGTGCTCGGCGCCGTGATATTGAAAGACGCGCCGAATGTCGGGCATCAGGCCGATGAGTCCCACATATCCGATAAAAAACACGATCTTGACGATTTCGGATATCAGGTTTTTCAGGTTTTGCGATTTGATTCCGGTCAGTTCGGCGATGTAGTTCGGCCCGACGCTGAACAACAGCACGCCGATGATGATCGCCACGATCATGGTGGATGTGATCGCCGCGCTCGACGCTTTTGCCATGTTTTCGGGCGGGCGGACGGTCACCTGCCCGTTGGAATCGGCTGGCGAGGAAAACGTTTCTTCCAACTGCACATGCGAGGCGAACTTCATCGCTTTGGTGCCAAGGGTAAGCGCATCGAGAATGCCAAAAGATCCGCGGAGAAAGGGAAGCTTCAGCCACTTTTGTCTGCCGATCCAAGTTTTTTCCATCGGTTCTGAGTGCAGAACCATCTGACCGTTGGGCGCTCGGCACGCGATTGCATAAGATTTTGGGGAGCGCATCATGACGCCTTCGATCAGCGCCTGTCCTCCGTATTGCAGATATTCGCCTTTTGGCATTGGTTAATTATAGATCGTTTGGATTATTTTTTGGAGTAAGGCGAACAAAGGGGGTCGCCCACCACAATGTCTTTCCACTTCAGCAACGGCGATGCGGCATAAAAACTTTCTGCGAGGTTCAGCCCGTTCGTGTACCTGTCGAACAGAATGTCAATGTGCGCAAGCGCGAGCGTATAAGGCTCGCTCACATAACCTTTCACTCCCGTAACGCCTTGTGCAATGAGATCGGCGATCAAGCTTTGGCCGCCCGTTGTGCGCCTGAAAGTTCGCGCGCTGGTTGAAACGAACGTTTCGGCAATCGCGCCGGGGCGGAAACGCAATGAGTTATAAAGCGACTGTTGAAAACTCGCGTCGTTGCTTCCCCAACTTGCATATCCCATCAAATCCACTTCGCCTCCGATGAACTTTTGAGTGTTGTCGAACATCACGTCGAACTTTTTGTGCTCCAGAATATCGTTTGCGGCGATTAACGTTTTTTGCGTTTGGCCATATCCTCCATTCGAAGCGTTTGGCGATGCATCGAGCAGAAACTTTCCTTTGGCGTTGGTCGCTTTCAGGCTTCGACCAATGAGCGCCATCGCGTCCTCTTTTGTGTAACCATCCAGCCGAGTTACAAGATAGAACCCGTATTTATCGCTTGAAAAAGGTTCGTTGCCGCCGAAGTACGGATTGGTGCAACGCCTGAGCTGCGCCTCATCCAACTGCATTTTCATCGGTTCAAGGGGTTTGGCGTGCCATTTTGGATGCGCGTCGAGCATCAGCGTGGCGTCAACACTGTATCCTTCGTTCACCGCTAGCCGAATCGGTATTCCCCGGCACAGCACAATGAAGTCAATTTTCAGTTTGTCTTTGGCTATTTTTTGAAAAACCGCGTCGCAAATCTGTGTTTGAAACTCTGCGAACGAGATATCGTCGTCAGTTTGCGTTCGAATGGCCAGCAGATTGTTATCGGGCACGCCGCGCGCCGATGCATACAGTTTAGCGATTTCCAAACTTTCGGGGGCAAACACGTTGTAAACCACCAAAACGTGCGATGCGCGCGGATCGGGCGCTTCGCGCGCCGCCAAGGTCGGCCCGCACCCCCAAAAAGCGATGCCGAGGAATACCGGTAAAAAGCCCACCCTGTTCAACTCATATATCGCCGAGAGGTGTAGCGGCGCGAGCGCACCATCGCCCGCCCGATTTCGGCATACATTTTCGCGCGATGAGCGGTGCCTTTCACAAACCCGAGTTTCCGCTCCTTTGCGGTGTGCGTCACTCCATGAATCACCACTCTGCGGATGATCATGTGACGCTTTCGCGCAACGTGATTGATCGTTACTTCAACACCCATGCGCACTTCCGGAAGCCACGGAATCATTTCGATCAGCTCTCTTTTCATGGCGCGCTGGCCCGAAATGTAAGGCGAAATCACCTGCGCCGCGTCTGACCACAATTTGCCCCGCCTGAACACTCCGATGCACATGTCGGCGCCTTCGAGCACAGGCGTTACGATCTGATCAATGTGCAAAGGTCTTAGACCCACAAGATCGGCATCAATAAACGCGATGATTTCCGATTCGGCGGCAAGCACTCCCGCGCACATGGCGGCTCCTTTTCCCATGTTGCGTTTGAGTTCGATCACCTTCACTCCCGGGAACGTTTTTGCGACGCCGACGGTTCGATCGCGCGATCCGTCGCTCACAACGATGACTTCGTCCACCCCTGCGTTCGTAACTGCGGCCAGCACGCTTCCGATGCGCGCTTCCTCGTTATAGGCGGGAATCACAACGGCGACCTTCAATTCTTTCTCCCTTCGGCGGCTTTGATCGCAAGCTGCATATTCACCGAATGAATCACTCTTGCGATCTCTTTTTTTGCGGCCTCGATGCGGGCGTCGGTCAACGGGTGCGTGCGCAGGTTGTTTTGAACAATGTCCCCTTTGCCGCCTTTTTCAAGCTTTTTCATTTTCTGAAAGAAACTGATCATGGCGTTCGGGTTATAACCGGCTTTGTAGGAGTACAAAATCCCGCAGCGATCGGCTTCGTATTCGTTATCGCGGCTGAAGCGCATTTCGCCCAGGGCCTGAACGATGCGCGCGGCGTCATACACCGCGCCGTGAGTGGCAAACACAATAAAAATGTCTGCGGCCAATCCTTTCGTATACATCTGATTGATATGCCGCTTTTCGGTGTGCCCCATTTCGTGGCCGATGACGGTTGCGAGTTCATCTTCATCGCCCTCGGTAAGGTCCAACAAACCGCGCGTGATATACACTGGGCCGCCGGGCAGCGAAAACGCGTTCACTTCGCGCAGCTCGAGCACTTTGAATGTGAAAGGCCATTTTAAACCGTTGGCAATCGCAAGTTTTTGACCGATCTTTTCTACGAGCGTATTGTCCGTCGGATTCTTGCTCACTTGCACCTGGCTTTCCAGCCTCGCCGCCGCATCGCGCCCAATGCGAATCTCTTCCTCTTTGCTCCAGACTTTGCCTCCGCAGCCCACAGTTGCCAGAGCCATAACGAGAACGGCTGCAAAAAGCGATTTAAACATCCAACGATCCTTCGGCTTGCAAAGCACAACCCATTTTAACCCGCAAAACGGCTCGATGATTCCATGATAAACGACTCCCGGCGATGCCAAACCGGTTCAATCGGTAAACTCCCGGGCATGTCCGCCGTGAAAAACCTCAAGTCTAAACTCAGTCATATCGTGTACTTAGGTCATGCAAGAGCCGTCCTCGATTGGGACCAACAGACCCAAATGCCCCCCGGCGCCGCCGAGGCGAGGGCCGAACAGTCGGCCGCCCTCGAAAAAGTTATCCACAATTTGAGCACCGACCGCGAGCTGGGCGAACTCATCGAACAAGCCGGCTCAGAACTGAACGGCGCCACGATCGATAACGACGACAAAGCGATGCTTAGGGTGGCGAAGCGCAACTTTGATCGGGCTATGAAGATTCCCGAAGCGTTGGCCGTCGAAGAGGTGCGGGTTACTTCTCTTGCGCACGAAGTGTGGGTGAACGCCAGAAAAAACAACGACTTCAAAAGTTTTCTGCCGTCGCTGCAAAAAATCGTCGAGATTCAGCAAAAAAAGGCGGAGTGTGTGGGCTATGAAGATCATCCCTATGATGCCCTTATGGACCCGTTCGAACCCGGAATGAAATCAGCCGAAGTGGATGAAATCTTCGGCAAACTCCGGCCCGAGCTTGTGAGGCTGGTGCGCGAGATCAAAGATTCGGGCGTGAAAGTTGATGATGAAATCATGAAGCGGTCTTATCCGGTTGAGACGCAAAAGAAAGTAACCGACGATCTTGTCCGGCGCATCGGTTATGATTTTTCTCACGGCAGGCAGGATCAGGCCGCGCATCCGTTTTGCACGAGTTTTTCTTCGTTGGATGTGCGCATCACCACGCGGTTCAATGAACATCATCTTCCTGGAAGCGTGTTTGCTTCGATGCACGAAACGGGACATGCGCTTTATGAGCTCGGTTTTCCGCGCGAATGGGTGGGGTCGGTGCTTGCAGGCGGAGCATCGCTTGGGTTTCACGAAAGCCAATCGCGCATGTGGGAAAACCAGGTCGGCAGATCGCGCGAGTTCATCCAGTATTATTTTCCAACCCTTCAGAAAGCGTTTCCCGATGCGCTTGGCGATGTGAATGTCGAACAGTTCTATCGCGCGGCCAACTGCGTGAAGCCTTCGCTGATTCGCGTGGAAGCCGACGAAGTAACCTATGCGCTGCACATTATGCTTCGCTACGAACTTGAAAAAGGGATGATCGCCGGCACCGTGGAGCTGGCAAAACTTCCTGAAATTTGGAATGCGAAAATGGAAGAGTATCTGGGAATTGTTCCGGATTCAGATGCCAACGGTGTGCTGCAAGACGTGCACTGGTCAGCAGGAATTTTGGGATACTTTCCAACCTATGCGCTCGGCAACTTGATCGCCGCGCAGCTGTGGGAAAAAATCTTGGTCGCAATTCCTGATTTGTATGACCAGATCAGCCGCGGTGAGTTTACGGACCTGTTGAACTGGCTCAGAAAAAATGTTCATGCGCACGGCTGCAAATATTTCCCCGGCGAACTGATCAAAAAGATAACGGGACAGCCGATTGATCCGATGAAGCATGTGGCGTATCTCCGCAAAAAGTTCGGCGAAGTCTACGGGTTGAACTAAGTGCCGCAAAGAAGGCTTGTGCCGTGGACCGATGAGGCCTTCAAAAGCCTGCGGGCTGACAAACGGCTCGGAAAATATGTGCAGGAGATCGGCCCGCCGCGTCTTTATGTGGCCGCCGACCCGTTCCGCGCGCTCGTTATGACGGTGGTGAGCCAGCAGCTCAGCGGCAAAGCGGCGGAGTCCATTTTCAACCGGCTGGATCATCAGGTAGGAGTCTCGCCGAATGCGATCTGCGTTGCGTGTGAACAGGATTTGCGCGCGGCGGGACTTTCGACCTCAAAATCGCGCACTTTGATCACGCTTGCGCAAGCGGTTTCTGACGGTTTTAGTTTTTCAAGGTTGAAAAGGCTGCCCGATGAACAGTTATATCGTGAACTGATCGCTTTCAAAGGCCTCGGCCCATGGTCGGTCGAGATGTATATGATGTTCTGTTTGGGAAGACCGGATGTGCATTCGCCGGGTGATTTGGGTCTGCGCAAAGGTTTGAAAATCGTTTACAAACTTCGCGAACTGCCGGAGAAGGAGGATTGTGACCGATTGTACAAACGTTGGATTCCGTGGCGAACCGCCGCAAGCTGGTATCTGTGGAGAATCGTGGAGGGCACGGACAATGGGGCGTGGTGAGCAATCGAGACTGAACCTGATCTTCCTGGATTGGGAGGCAAGGTAGAATGCTGATATGTCCTGTACATCGAGCTATGGGAACTACGATGCGCACAAAGAAGCGTCTCAAACCGTTGGGGATAAGCCAGGCTCGGCGTCGAGCACCGGCGGCAAGAAGCTGATCGTTTCCGATT
>Ga0070741_10002095_pt1 | contig 55606 bp, 46 predicted proteins | sample Coa_R1_4_FD_66440 | JGI IMG/M metagenome (GOLD analysis project Ga0070741, IMG submission 66440) | Surface soil microbial communities from Centralia Pennsylvania, which are recovering from an underground coalmine fire - Coalmine... | ecosystem: Environmental > Terrestrial > Soil > Unclassified ... | reverse complement strand
GCTGCATCCGTTGCAGCAGGCGTGGATCGACGTGCAGGTGCCCCACTGCGGCTACTGCCAGAACGGCATGATGATCCAGGCCGCGGACCTGCTCTCGACGACCAAGAACCCGACCGAGGACCAGATCCGCACCGCGATGAACGGCCACCTGTGCCGCTGCGGCACCTACCCGCGGATCCTGACCGCGATCAAGCAGGCGGCCGCGGTGATGGCGAAGGGAGGCAAGTGATGACCGGGCTCCTGCACGAGCGCGAGCTCTCCCGCAAGAGCTTCCTGAAGGCCGGCGGCGCGCTCGTCGTCGGCCTCTCGGCGAGCGGGACCGCGCAGGCCTACGACGACCCGAAGGCGGCCTCGCCGCTCCACACCGGGCTCGTCAAGGGCCCGCCGGACCCGCGCCAGATCGACACGTGGATCGCGGTCCACGCCGACAACACGGCCTCCATCTACACGGGCCGGGTCGACCTCGGCCAGGGCTCCCCCAACGGCCTGCTGATGATCGCCGGGGAGGAGCTCGACATGGACCTGAGCCAGCTCAGGTGGATCGAGGCCGACTCGAACGTCACGCCCGACACCGGCAACACGACGGGGAGCTCGTCGATCACGCGTGCCGGGCCGCCGGTGCGTGCCGGCGCGGCGTCGGCGAAGCAGGCCCTGCTGAAGCTCGCGTCGGCCGCGCTCGGCGTGCCGGTCGCGGGCCTGAGCGTGAGGTCGGGCGTCGTCTCGGGAGGCGGGAAGACGGTGACCTACGGCCAGCTGATCGGCGACAAGGTGTTCAACCTTCCGACGGTCGCGGCCACGCTCAACCCGGGCCAGTCGCCGGCGAAGCCGGTCTCGCAGTACGCGCTCGTCGGGACGAGCCCGCCGCGCGTCGACATCCCGGACAAGGTGACCGGGAAGTTCGTCTACATCCACAACGTCCGGGTGCCCGGGATGCTGCACGGCCGGGTCGTACGGCCGCAGGGCCAGGGAGGCTACGGGACGGGCGCGAAGCCGCTCTCGATCGACGAGGGCTCGATTCGCCACATCCCCGGCGCACGTGTCGTCCGGAAGGGCGACTTCGTCGGGGTCGTGGCGCCGAGGGAGTACGACGCGATTCAGGCGGCGTCACAGCTGAAGGTGAAGTGGGACGACACCGCCAAGCTGCCGGGCAGCGGCAACCTGTTCGGGGCGATGCGCGCCGTGAAGACGACCGACGTCGTGAACGTGCAGACTGGCGACGTCGGAGCCGCGTTCGCCAAGGCCGCGAAGGTGCTCTCCGCGAGCTACACCTACGACTACCAGATGCACGGGCCGATCGGGCCGCCCGCGGCGATCGCCATCGTCAAGCCGGACAACGCTCTCGTGATGACGAACACGCAGGGCGTCTACCGCCTGCGCGACCAGTACCTCGCGGACGCGCTCGGGATGGACGGCAGGCTGATCCGGGTCATCTACGTCGAGGGCGCGAGCGCGTTCGGGCACTGCGAGACCGACGACGCGGCGTGCGCCGCGGCTGTCATGTCGCAGGTGCTCGGCGGCACGCCCGTCCGCGTGCAGTTCATGCGCTGGGACGACAACGGCTGGGACAACTACGGGCCGGCCCAGCTCAACGACGTGCGCGGTGCGATCGACGCCGGCGGGAAGATCGTCGCGATGGACTACACGTCATGGGTGATGCCTGGGACGAACTCGCAGGAGACGACGTCCGAGCAGACGCGGCTCGGGCCGCTGAAGAGCGGCAACGGCTCCGCGAACACGAGCATCACGAACGGTCGCCAGTACGTGATCCCGAACCGGCGGGTAACGAGCAAGTCGATGCCGCTCTCGAGCAGCCCCGTTCTGAAGACGGCGCCGCTGAGGGCTCCCGGCGATCTCCAGGCCTGCTTCGCCTACGAGCAGATGATCGACGAGCTCGCCTACGCCGCCAACATGGACCCGGTCGCGTTCCGGCTCGCGCAGATGAACGACCAGCGCTGGGTCGACATCCTGACCGCCGCGACGAAGGCCGCCAACTGGAAGCCGAAGGTCGCGGCGTCGAGCCTCTCGCAGGAGACGGTGGTGACCGGGAGGGGCGTCGCGCTCGCCCCGAGGTCGAGCTCGCTGTCGGCCGTCGTCGCCGACGTCGAGGTGAATAAGAAGACCGGGAAGATCGTCGTCAAGCACATGTACGCCTCGCAGGACTCGGGGCTGGCGGTCTACCCGGGCGGCGTCGAGAGCCAGATCGTGGGCGGCGTGATCCAGTCGGTGAGCCGCTCGCTCTCGGAGGCCGTCACCTTCACGAGGACGCGCGTGACGAGCATCGACTGGGTGACCTATCCGCTCCTCCGGTTCAAGGACCACCCGGCCGTCACGGCGATCGTCGTCCAGCGCCCGGACGTGCTCCCGAGCGGCGGCGGCGAGCCGCCGGCGGTGCCGACGCCGGCCGCGATCGCCAACGCGTTCTTCGACGCGACGGGCGTGCGGATCCGGCAGGCGCCGATGACGCCGGCGCGCGTCCGCGCGGTGCTGAAGGCGGCGGGCGTCTCCTAGTCCCAGCTCGAGGAGGTGGGGGCCCCGCTCCGGGGCCCCCACCCTCCCATCCGCAACGCCTGACAGGATCCGGGCGTGGGCGCCGCCTTCTTCCAGCGGGGCGACACGCCGGGGTGAGGAGCGGCGCCCGGGACGCCGCGCTACTTCCCGACCGCGACGCCCGCGCCGGTGGCCGAGGCCTTCGGCGGCGAGGAGGCGACGCCGCTCGGGAGCGGCACGGGCGTCGGCGCCGGCGGCGTGGGGAACGCCGCCCAGCCGAGGCTCGCGAGCGTCGAGAGGCTGTTCGACTTCACCCCGGCGTCGGACACCGTCAGCACCGTGTCCCGGACGACGAGCGCGCGCTCGATCTGCGGCAGGTAGGACGCGTTCGCGTCCGTCTGGACGATGCGCCCGAGCTCCCTGACGCCGCTCGCGCGGTCGACCTTCATCCCGACCGCCGACTGGCCGAAGGGGACGACGACGAGGCCGGTGGCGGGCCAGTACAGGAACGCGTGGTGATCGGACTCGGCCGCCGACCAGCCGCGCCCCAGCGAGTAGTGGTAGAGGCGGGTCGGGTGCTTCAGGTCGGAGACGTCGAACAGCGACACCTGCGTGCCGGTCGGCTCGTTGTGGTCGCCGACGTCCTGGCCGATCCCGAGCAGGAGCCCGTCGCCGACCGGGTGCAGGTAGGCGGAGTAGCCCGGGATCGTGAGCGCGCCGAGGAGCTGCGGGTGCGCCGGGTCGGAGACGTCGAGCGTGTGCAGCGGGTCGACCTGCTTGAACGTGACGACGTAGCCGGTCTCGCCGATGAAGCGCACGGCGTAGACCCGCTCGCCCTGGCCGAGCCCGCCGAGCTGCCCGACCTGCGTGAGCTTCCCGCCGCCGGCGCGGAAGGTCGTCAGGTACGACTGGCTGTCGTCGCCCGCGCCGCCGCCCCACCAGGCGGGCTGGTCGGTGCTGACGACCCGCAGCACGTCCTGGAAGTCCGACAGCGACCACTGGTTCAGGAGGTAGCCCGGCACCGAGCCGCTCCCGAGGTACGTCGTGTGGGAGGCGTCCGAGATGTCGAACGCGTGGATCTCGGTCGTCACGTTCGGCCGCGCCTCGTCGGGCGTCGCCGGGTCGGGACGCGCCGACCAGCGCTCGGTCGCGACGAAGAGCTTCGTCGGCGACGCGTACACGATCCGCGCGTCCGTCATGAGCCCCGCGGTGTCGACCGGCGCCAGCCCCTTGGCGAGGTCGATCGTCGTCACCGTCAGCATCCCGAGCCCGGAGAACTGCCGCGGGCGCAGCACGTCGCGGCACTGCACGAGCGGGCGCTCCGCCTGCCTGCCGAGCCGGTAGGACGGGAGCCACGCCGATGCCCGCGAGCGCGCGACCACCGCCTGGTTGCGGGCCTTCGCGGCCGCCTCCGGCAGCGTCTGCGACGGCGTCACGAACGGCAGCTCGACCGGCATCGGCGACGACGAGACGACGCGAACCGTCGTGCCGATCATCCTGGCGTCCACGTACGCGCCGTCGAGCGTCAGCGTCTTCACGACGCGCAGGTCGGACGGGTCGGAGACGTCGACCTCGGTCAGCGTGGAGCTCGAGGGCCGGATCGGCAGCATGCGCGCCGCCGTCGCCGGCAGCGGCTCGGCCCAGTAGCCGCCGCGCGAGAGCACGAGCAGGTGCGTCCCGGAAAGGAGGAGCTCGTGGCTCCAGCCGTCGTCGAGCTTCAGCGTGTCGAGCAGCTTCGGCGTCTTCCCGGTCACGTCGACCGACTGCAGCTGCCCCGCCGCGGCCGCGAAGAGGGTGTTGCCGTTCGTCTTGACGAGGTCGGGCTCGTCGACGCCCGTCTCCTGCACGTTCGTGCCCGAGTAGTCGACGCCCTCCTGCGGCGCCGAGTCGGCGCTCGCGGCCGGCGCGGTCGCCCGGGCGGCGCCGGGGACGGCGAGCTTGTCGACGGCGAGCGGCGCGCCGAGGCCGTACGGGCCGACGAAGCGGCCCGCCTGCGCCTTCGCGTAGCCGAGCAGGTCGGGGCAGGAGCGGAACGCGACCAGGCGGCCGCTGCGGGCGGCGCTCGCGGGCGCGGCGACCGCGAGCGCGGCGAGCGCGAGCGGGAGGAGGATCCGGAGCCTCGTCATCTACCCGTTATACGCCGCCGGTCGGCCTCCCGTCACTCCCCGCGGCGCGGTTTTACACGGACGCCCGCCGCGGCCGGACGCCGCCCTCGACTGTTGTCAACTCCTGCTGCGATTATCTGGGTTCCTCCGTGAGCCACGTGCTGCGACGCGACTCGGCGCTCCCCGGCGGCGGCGTGCTGACCGTCGTCGCGTTCGCGGTCGCGGGCGAGCGGCTCGCCCTCGGCGCCGACCGGGTCGACCGCGTCCTGCCGATGGCGGCGGTGTCGCCCCTCCCCGGAGCGCCTCCGGTCGCGCTCGGAGCGCTCAACGTCGGCGGGCTCGTCACTCCGGTTCTCGACGTGAGGCGGCGGCTCGGCTGCGAGCCGCGTGAGTACGGGCCCTCGGCGCACCTCCTCGTCGCCCGGACGACCAGGCGCGTCGTCGCCCTCGCCGTCGACGAGGTGCTCGGGCTGCGCGAGCTGACCGCCGACGACGTCCGGCCGCCCGCCGCCGTGCTGCCACGGCTCGCCCACGTCGAGGGCGTCGCGGCCCTCGCCGACGGGCTGCTCGTCATCTGCGACCTCGACTCCTTCCTCTCCCTGGACGAGGAGCGGCTCCTGGCGACGGCGCTCGAGGCGGTGGAGCCGTGAGTCTCGCCGGCGAGCTCGCCCGGGCGCAGACCCTGGTCGCCGAGCGGCTCGGCCTCGACTTCTCCCTGCGCCGGCGGGCCGAGCTCGAGCGGGCGCTGCTTCGTGCGGCCCGGGCCGCGAACGCACCCTCGGCGGAGCGGTACCTGCGCTGGCTCGAGAGCCTCCCCGACGAGAGCCCGGCCTGGCGGCAGCTCGCGAGCTCCCTCACGGTCGGCGAGACCTACTTCTTCCGCGACGGCGCCTGCTTCCAGGCGCTCGAGCGGGAGGTCCTGCCCGCCCTGATCGACCGCCGGCGCGCCGCCGGCACCCCGCGGCTCCGCCTCTGGAGCGCCGGCTGCGCGAGCGGCGAGGAGCCCTACTCGCTCGCGATCCTCGTCGACCGCCTGCTCCGGGACCGGGCGGACTGGGCGGTCACCATCCTCGCCACCGACGTCGACGCGGAAGGGCTCGAGCGCGCCCGCCGGGGCGTCTACCGGCGCTGGTCCCTGCGCGACACGCCGCCCGCCGTCGTCGACCGCTACTTCCGCCGGCGAGGAGCCGAGAGCTTCGAGCTCGATCCCGAGATCCGCCGGATGGTCACGTTCGCGCCGCTGAACCTGGCCGGGGACGGCTACCCGTCCGTCGTCACGAACACCGGCGCGATGGACGTGATCCTCTGCCGGAACGTCCTCCTCTACTTCACGCCCGAGGCCCAGCGGGCCACCGCGGCGCGACTCCGGCAGGCGCTCGTCGCCGGCGGCTGGCTGGCCGTGAGCCCGACCGAGGCCTCCGCGGAGCTCCTCCGCCCGCTCGAGCCGGTGCGGCTCCAGGGCGCGCTCCTCCACCGCAAGCAGGACCAGCGCCCCGGTCGCAGCCGGGCCGAGCCGCGCCCGGCGGCGGCGGCCGTTGCCGCCCCGGCGCCCCGCCCCGCGCCGGCCGGGGCGCCGGCCGCGCCGGCTCCGCCCCCGCTCCCGGAGCCGGATCCCGGCGAGCTGCGCGAGCGGGCGCGGGCGGCGGCCGACCGGGGCGACCTGGACGAGGCGGCGGGCCTGTGCCGGGCCGCGCTCGCCCGAGACCGCCTCGACGTCGAGACCCACCTCCTGCTCGCGGCGATCTGCCAGGAGCGAGCCGAGCTTCCGGCCGCGCTCGAGGCGCTGCGCGCCGCCCTCTTCCTCGCCCCGGACTCGGCGGCCGCGCACTTCCTCCTGGGCGGGCTGGAGCTCCGTCGGGGCGAGCGCAGGCGGGGCGCACGCAGCCTGGGGACCGCGGCGCGCCTGCTCGCGGCGCTGCCGCCCGACGAGCCGGTCGCCGGCGCCGCCGGTCTGACCGCCCGCCGGCTGCTCGAGACGACAGAGGCGTACCTGGAGCGGTGGTGAGACCCGAGGCGAACCCGGAAGCCGGACGCCCGGAGGTCGACTGGGAGCAGGCGCGGGCCCGGCTCGAACGGGCCCGCCGCGCCGTCGAGGAGCCGCCGGCGCCGTCGCCCGAGGAGGCGCGCCGGATCCTCGAGAGCCGCGCCGCGGCGCTGGCGCGCCCCGCGGCGGAGGCCGCCGCCCCCGGCGAGCGCCGGGCGCTCGTCGTGTTCGCCCGCGGCGGCGAGCGGTACGGCGTCGACGTCGCCCGCGCGGTGGAGGCGCTGCCGCTGACCGAGCTGACCCCGCTTCCGTCCGCACCTTCGTCCATCCTCGGAGTCGTGAACCTGCGCGGCCGCGTGCTCCCGGTGGTCGACTTCCGGGCGCTCGCCGAGCCGCGCGAGCGGGAAGGCCCCGGCGGGGGCGGCCTCGTCGTGGTCGTGGAGGCGGGCGGCCAGAGCTTCGGCCTCGTCGCCGACGCTCTCGAAGGGCTCGCCCACGTGGAGCCGGGCGAGCTCGGCCGCGTTCCGGCGGCCCCGGGCGAGCACCCCTTCGTGCGGGAGGTGACGGGCGACCTCGTCGGCGTGCTCGACCTGGACGCGGTCGCCGCACACCCGCGCTTCGTCGTCGACGAGGAGGCCCTGTGAGGACGAGCCGCTGGACGGTCGGAAGGAGGGTGGGCGCCGGCTGCGCCGTGCTCCTGGCGCTGCTCGTCGTCACCTCGGGCGTGGGAGCGTTCGCCCTCGTCGACGAGCGCGACGCGTTCCGCACGTCGGGTCGCGCGCAGCAGGACGCCCTCGCCGCGCTCGAGCTACGAGGCGCCTTCAACAGCGCGACGGTGGGATTCCTGCGCTACCTCGTCCGGGGCGACAGGGCCGCGCTCGCGCAGCGCAGCTCCCGGCTCGCCAGCGCCAGGCGGCAGGCGACCGTGCTGCGCGACGCGAGCTCGGGCGCCGAGCGGGCCCGGTGGGACCGGGTGCTCGGGCTCCTCGGAAGCTGGGAGACCGCGACTCGAGCGGCGATCGCGGCCCGCGCGTCCGGCCGCCAGGCCGAGGCCGTACGGCTCGCCCGGGTGCGCGAGTTCCCGCTCGGCGACGAGGTGCGGAAGCGCATCAAGAGCCTCGCCGACGCCAGCACGGCCCGCGCCGCGCGCGCGACGCGGTCGGCCGACGACGCGATCGCGAGAGACGTCTGGATCCTCGGCGGCATCGCCCTGCTCGCCCTCGGCGCCGGGGCGGCGATCGCCTGGGCGCTCACCCGCGGGATCACGAGCCGCCTGCGCTCCTCGATCGGCACGCTCGCCTCCGCCGGCGCGGAGATCCTCGCCGCGACCGCGCAGCAGGCCTCCGGCGCGGCCGAGGAGCAGGCGGCCGTGCAGGAGACCTCGGCCACGGTCGACGAGGTCAAGCAGACGGTCGAGGTGGCGGCGGCGAAGGCTCAGGCGGTGGCGAGGTCGGTGCAGCGCACGGCCGAGGTCTCGCAGGAGGGCCGTCAGGCGGTGGAGGACGCGGTGCGGACGGCTCGGGAGGCGAAGGCTCGGATGGAGGCGGTCGCCGGCCAGATCCTCGCGCTCAGCGAGCGGAGCGAGGCGATCGCGGAGATCGTCGCCACCGTCAGCGGCCTGGCCGAGCAGTCGAACCTGCTCGCCGTGAACGCCGGGATCGAGGCCGCGAAGGCAGGCGAGGCCGGGCGGGGGTTCGCCGTCGTCGCGGCCGAGGTGAAAGCGCTCGCCGACCAGTCGAAGCGGGCGACCGCCGAGATCCGGGGGATCCTGGGCGAGATCCAGCGCGCCACCCAGGCGGCCGTGCTGGCGGTCGAGCAGGGCGTGAAGGCCTCGGAGGCGGGCGAGTCGGTCGTGAGCGCCGCCGGAGAGGCGATCCGCGCCCTCGCCGAGAGCCTGACCGAGTCGGCAGAGGCGGCGCAGCAGATCCTGGCCTCGACGCAGCAGCAGACGACGGGGATGGAGCAGGTCGCCCTCGCGATGGAGAACATCGAGCAGGCGTCGGCCCAGAACCTCGCCTCGACGAGGCAGGTCGAGCAGGCGGCGCAGGACCTGAGCGCGCTCGCCGGGCGCCTGACCGAGCTCGTCGCCGCCGAGCCGGCGCCCGCAGGAGCGGGAGGCTAGACCGTAGGCCTTGGCCGACGGCGAGGACGACTTCAAGGCCCGACTGCTCGCCACCTTCGCGGCGGAGGCGGAGGAGCACCTGCGCGTCCTGAACGCCAACCTGCTCGCGCTCGGGCGCGGCCTGCCGCCCGACCAGGCCCGGGCAACGGTGGAGGCGACGTTCCGCGAGATGCACACCCTCAAGGGGGCTTCCCGCTCGGTCGGCCTCACCGAGGCCGAGGCGCTCTGCAAGACGTGCGAGTCCGTCCTCAGCGAGCTCACGCAGGGCCGCCGCGAGCTCGACGCGGCGACGCTCCGCCTGCTCCAGGAGCAGGTCGACGCGGTGGAGCGCCTCGTCTCGGGGAGCCCCGCCCCGCCGGCGCCGGGCCGGCCCACGGGCGCCGGGCAGCCGCCGCCGGCGGCCGACACGGTCAGGCTGGACGCCTCCCGGCTCGACGACCTGCTCTACCAGACCGAGGACCTCTTCCTCTCCAAGCTCGCCGCCGAGGAGCGGGTCCGCGACGCGGAGACGCTCGTCGAAGGGCTCGCGCGGGCCCGGCTCGAGCTCGGCCGAGACGGCGCCGGGGCCGCTGGCCCGGAAGCCGGCCGCGGCCGGTCGGTGCTCGCGCCGCTCGAGACCGAGGCCCGAGCGATGCTCGACCGGCTCGCGCAGGACGAGCGCCGGATCGCGAGCGCGGTCGGGAGGCTCCACGACGAGGTGCGCAGGCTGCGGCTGACGCCGGCGGCCAGCGTGCTCGACGCCTTCCCGCGCATCGCCCGGGAGCTCGCCCGCGAGCAGGGCAAGGAGGTCGAGTGGACGGCTCGAGGAGCCGAGCTCGAGGTCGACCGTCGGGTGCTCGCCGCGATCAAGGACCCCCTCCTCCACCTCGTCCGGAACGCCGTCGACCACGGGATCGAGCCTCCCGCCGTCCGGACCGCGGCCGGCAAGGAGCCCCGCGGCCGGGTGACCGTGACCGTGGCCGCGCGCGAGGGCGGCCGCGTGGAGGTCCTCGTCGAGGACGACGGCCGCGGGATCGACCCGGCCGGCGTGAGGGAGGCCGCGCTGCGGACCCGCCTGCTGAGCGAGGAGCAGTCGGCCCAGCTCGGCGACCGCGCCGCACTCGACCTCCTCTTCCGGTCCGGCCTCAGCACGAGCCGCACCGTCACCGACGTCTCCGGCCACGGGCTCGGGCTCGCGATCGTGAAGGAGCAGGTCGGACGGCTCGGAGGGCGGGTCGAGCTCGAGAGCGACCCCGGGCGGGGGACCCGCGTGCGCATGCTCCTGCCGGCGACGGTCGCCACCTTCCGCGGCGTCCTCGTCGAGGAACGGGGCCGGCGCTTCCTGCTTCCGGTCGCCGCGGTCGAGCGCGTCCTGGCGGTCTCGCCAGGCGAGCTGCGAGCGGTCGAGGGCCGGCGGACCATCCGCTGGAACGGCCTGGCGGTTCCCCTCGCGCGCCTGGGCGACGTGCTCGGGCTGCCCGACCGCGACGGCGGAGCGGGTCGCGAGGACCCGCTCGTGTGCGTCGTCCTCGCCGCCGGCGACGAGCGCCTCGGCCTCCTCGTCGAGCAGGTCGAGGGCGACCGGGAGGTCGCCGTCAAGCAGCTCGGCCCGCCGCTCGTGCGGCTCCGGCACACGGCCGAGGTCGGTCTCCTCGGCACCGGCGAGCTCGTCCCCGTCCTGCGACCGGAGGAGCTCGTCCGCTCCGCGCCCGCGACGGGCGCGGCCGCGCCGGCGGCGCCCGCGGAGCCCCGCCGGCCCGCCGTGCTCGTCGTGGACGACGCGATCACCACGCGGGTGATGGAGACGACGATGCTCGAGGCGGCCGGGTACCGCGTGCAGGCGGCCGTCGACGGCGTCGACGCCTGGACGGCCTTGAAGAGCGGCGAGTTCGACCTGGTCGTCTCCGACGTGGACATGCCGCGGATGAACGGGTTCGAGCTGACCGCGCGGATCAGGAGCGACCCGGCGCTCGCCGACCTGCCGGTCGTGCTCGTCACCGCCCTCGAGTCCCGGGAAGACAGGGAGCGCGGGATCGAGGCCGGCGCCAACGCCTACGTGGTCAAGTCGAGCTTCGACCAGTCCAACCTGCTGGAGCTGGTCCAGCGCCTCGTATGAGCCGCGAGCGACGGAGCGCCTCGTGATCCGCGTGCTCCTCGCCGAGGACTCGGCCGCGACGCGCGAGCACCTCTCCCGCCTGATCGAGGGCGACCCCGAGCTCAGCCTCGTCGGCGTCGCGAGCGACGGGGAGGAGGCGGTCGCCCTGACGCGGCGCCTCCGCCCCGACGTGATCCTGATGGACGTCCACATGCCGCGCGTCGACGGCTACGAGGCGACCGCGCGGATCATGGCGCACGTGCCCACGCCGATCGTGATGACGAGCGCGAGCATCAGCCCGTCGGACTCGCTCGGCGCCTTCGACGCCCTCGGCGCGGGAGCGCTGATGATGGTGCGGAAGCCCCGCGGCGGCGACCGGCAAGACGCGCTCGGCGCCGAGCTCGTGCGGGCCCTGAAGCTGATGGCCGAGGTGAAGGTGGTCAGGCGCCGAGGCGCGCATGACGGCCGCGCGCGGCCCGCACGCCCGGCGCCGGCGGCGAGCCACGGGAAGATCGGCGTGGTCGCGATCGCCGCCTCGACCGGCGGGCCGCCGGCGGTCGCCGAGATCCTCGCGAGCCTGCCGCGCTCCCTCGGCTGCCCGGTGCTGCTCGTACAGCACATGACCCCCGGGTTCACGACCGGGTTCGTCGAGTGGCTCGGCCGGGCGACGTCGCGCGCGGTGAAGCTCGCCGAGCAGGGGGAGCCCGCCCGCGCGGGCGTCGTCTACGTCGCCCCCGACGGCGTCCAGATGGGGATCGGCGAGGACGGCAGGATCCGGCTTGCGCGCTCGACGGCGCGGGACGGCTTCCGCCCCTCCGGGTCGCACCTGCTCCAGTCCGTGGCCGAGTCGTACGGAGCCGCCGCGATCGGGATCGTCCTGACCGGGATGGGCCACGACGGCGCGACGGGCCTGCGGGCGCTCCGAGACGCGGGCGGCGTGACCATCGCCCAGGACGAGGAGAGCAGCGTCGTCTTCGGCATGCCGAAGGAGGCGATCCGGCTGGGAGCCGCGGAGCACGTGCTCCCCGCCTCCGCGATCGCGGCCGCGATCGGCAGGCTCGTCGCCTCCCCGGAGGCATCGTGAGCGGCCCCACCGTGCTCGTCGTCGAGGACAGCCCCACCCAGGCGGCGGAGCTGGAGCACGTGCTCGGCGAGGCGGGCTACGGCGTGGTCGTCGCGGGCAGCGGCGAGGAGGCGCTCCGGACCGCGCCCGCGCTCCGGCCTGCTCTCGTCGTGACCGACGTCGTCATGCCCGGCATCGACGGCTACGAGCTCTGCCGGAGGCTCAAGTCGCAGAGGGAGCTGAAGCAGATCCCGGTCATCCTCCTCACGTCGCTCTCGAGCCCGCAGGACGTGATCAGGGGCCTCGAGTGCGGCGCTGACAACTTCGTCAGGAAGCCGTACGACCGGGACTACCTGCTCGCCCGGATCCGCCAGATCGTCCTGAACCAGGAGCTGCGCCGCGGGGAGCGGCCGCACGGCGGCCTCGAGATCCAGTTCGCGGGCGAGCGGCACCTCATCGGCTCGGAGCGGCAGCAGATCCTCGACTTCCTGATCTCGACGTACGAGGACACGGTGCTGATCAACGAGAAGCTCGAGGCGCGGCAGGAGGAGCTCGAGCGCTCCCATCGCTCGCTCGGCGGCCTCTACCGCATCGCCGACGGCCTCAACCTCTGCACCTCCGAGCAGGAGGTGGCCGAGCGAGCGCTCGAGCTCGCCCTCGAGCTCCCGGGCGTCGCCGCCGCCTGGATGTTCGTCCGCGAGGGCGACGCCGGCGTCCGCCCCGCGGCCGCGCGCGGGCTGCCGCCTCCCCTGGACGGCCCGGAAGCGCTCGAGGGCGACTGTCTCTGCCGCCGCAGGCTGCTGGCCGGCGAGCTGACCGACGCGGTGACCGTCGTCGAGTGCGAGCGGCTCCGCCGGACGGCCGACCGGCACGACCTGCGCTGCCACGTGAGCGTGCCCCTGTGGGTGGAGGGCCGGGTGGCGGGGATGCTGAACTTCGCCGGCGTCTCGGCGAGCCACTTCGGCGAGGAGGAGAGGACGACCCTGCACGCGGTCGGCCACCAGGTCGGGATCGCGCTCGAGCGAAGCCAGCTCTACGAGCAGCTCGAGCGCAGAGTGGCCGAGCGGACGGCCGCCCTCACCGCCGAGGTCGCGGAGCGGCGGCGAGCCGAGGAGGAGCTCGCCAGGGTGGCGGCGATCGTGCGGTCGTCGAGCGACGCGATGATCAGCCGGACCCTCGACGGCACGGTCATCACCTGGAACCCGGGCGCCGAGGCGCTCTACGGCTACCCCGCCGAGGCGATGGTCGGCCGGTCGGGCGAGCTGCTCGTCCCCGCCGACCTCCGCGAGGAGGCGACGGCGATGCTGGCGGAGGTGAAGGCCGGGAAGTCGATCGGCAACCGCGAGACCGTCCGCCTGAGGCGCGACGGCACCCCGGTCGACGTGAGCCTGACCGTCTCGCCGATCCGGGACGCGAGCGGGGCGATCACCGGCGTCGCGGAGATCGCCCGGGACGTCACCGAGCGCAAGCGGCTGCTGGAGCAGCTCCGGCAGGCGCAGAAGATGGAGGAGATCGGCAACCTCGCGGGCGGGGTCGCCCACGACTTCAACAACCTCCTGACGGTGATCCTCGGCTCCACCACCTCCCTGCTGCGGGGCCTCGCCGACGAGCGGCTCGTCGAGGACGCGACGAACATCGAGGCAGCCGCCGAGCAGGCGGCCGCGCTCACGCGCCAGCTCCTGGCGTTCAGCCGGCAGCAGGTGCTCGAGCCGGAGTCCCTCGACCTGAACGACGTCGTCGAGGAGACGCTCAGGCTCCTCGGGCGAATCCTCGGCGAGGACGTGCAGCTCGACTGCCGGCTCGAGCCCGACCTGCGCCCGGTCCTCGTCGACCGCAGCCAGCTCCAGCAGGTGATCGTCAACCTCGTGGTGAACGCGCGCCAGGCGATGGAGGGCGGCGGGACGCTTGGCATCCGGACCGCGAACGTCGAGCTCGACGAGGCCTACGCGGCCGAGCACGTCGAGGTCGTCCCCGGGCCCCACGTGCTGCTCGAGATCACCGACTCGGGCGTCGGGATGGACGAGGAGACGCGCCGCCGGATCTTCGAGCCGTTCTTCACGACGAAGGCGCGCGGGAGCGGCCTCGGGCTGGCGACCGTCTACGGCATCGTCAAGCAGAGCGGCGGCCACATCTGGCTGTACAGCGAGCCCGGCCTGGGCACCACCTTCAAGATCTACTTCCCGTGGGCGAGCGAGCCGGTCGCGCCGCCGTCGGAGGTGGAGCAGACCGGTTCCCTCCAGGGCCGCGAGACGATCCTCCTCGTCGAGGACGCCGAGCTCGTCCGGCCCCTCGTCGCCAGGGTGCTCGAGTCGCACGGCTACCGGGTGCTGCTCGCCGCCGACGGAGCCGAGGCGCTCGAGCTCGCCGAGCGGGAGCGTGGCCCGATCGACCTGCTCCTCACGGACATCGTCATGCCGGGGATGAACGGCCAGGAGCTCGCCGAGAGGCTCGCGTCGCTCCGGCCGGGTCTCAGGGTCCTGTTCACGTCCGGGTACCCCGGCGACACGATCGTCCGCCGCGGGATCACGGAGGCGCGGGCGGCGTTCATCCAGAAGCCCTACCTCGCCGACGACCTGGCGCGCAAGGTCCGCCAGGTGCTCGACGCCGGCGCGGGTTGACCCGGGCGGTCACCCGCCGGCGGCGGCCGCGACGGCGGCGGCGAGGAAGTCGACGTCGTCCTCGCCGAGCACGAACGGCGGCGAGATCTGGAGCGCCGTCCCGCCGACCACGCGGGTCAGCACGCCCTCGCCCCGCAGGCGCTCGATCGCGCGCTCCACGTCGTCGACCTCGATCCCGGCGAGCAGCCCCGCCGTGCGCACCTCGCGCACGCCGGGGAGCGCCTCCAGCGCGCGCAGCTTCGCCGCGAAGGCCGGCTCGAGCTCGCGCACGTGCTCGACGAGCCGCTCCCGCTCGATCAGGTCGAGGTTCGCGAGCGCGACCGCGCACGCGGCCGCGTGGCCGGAGTACGTGTAGCCGTGCCGGAACATGCCGGCGTCGCCGCGCCAGAACGGCTCCTGCACGCGCGGCCCGACGACGACGCCGCCGAGCGGCACGTAGCCCGAGGTCACTCCCTTCGCGAAGGTGAAGAGGTCGGGGACGACGCCGTAGCGCTGCGCGCCGAACCACTCGCCGAGCCGCCCGAACCCCGTGATCACCTCGTCGAGCACGAGCAGGACGTCGTGCTCGCGGCACAGGCGCTCGATCGCCGGCCAGTAGCCGTCGGGCGGCGGGTGGACGCCGCCGGCCCCGATCACGGGCTCGCCGATGAACGCCGCCACCTCGGCCGCGCGCTCGGCGAAGACGGCGGCGACCGCGTCGGCGTCGCCGTGCGGCACGCGCACGACGTTCGGCGCGAGCTCGCCGAAGCCGGCGCGGTTCGGCTCGATCCCGACGAGGCTCGTGCCGTAGCCGCTCACGCCGTGGTAGGCGCGCTCGCGCGCGACCATCACCTGGCGCTCGGGCCGGCCGACCGCCGACCAGTAACGGCGGACGAGCTTGACGGCGGTCTCGACCGCGTCCGACCCGGCCGTGGTGAGGAAGACGGCGGCGCCCTCGATCGGCGCGAGCGCGGCGACGCGCTCGGCGAGCTCGAGCGCCGGGCGGGTCGCGAAGCGGTCGTAGGCCGAGTACGCCGCGAGCCTCGCGAGCTGGGCGGCCGCGGCGTCCGCGAGCTCGCGCCGCCCGTGGCCGACGTTCGCGTACCAGAGGCCGCCCGAGGCGTCGAGGTAGCGGCGGCCCTCGGTGTCCCACACCCACACGCCCTCGCCGCGGTCGAGCACGATCTCCCGCCCCGCGACGGTCTTCATGTCCGCGAACGGGTGCCAGAACGCGGTCACGCGTTCACCAGCCAGGCGTCGTCGACGCCCTCGCGGAGCCGCTCGACCACCTCGGGCGAGGCGGGCGTGTCGATCGAGAGCGCCATCAGCGCCTTGCCGCCCTCGTTGTTCCGGGACACGGCCATCTGCGCGATGTTGACATTCGCCTCGCCCAGCAGCGTGCCGACCCGCCCGATCACGCCGGGGACGTCGTCGTAGCGCAGGAAGATCATCCGCGGCGCGAGCTCGATCTCGAGCTCGAACCCGAACGCCGAGACGAGCCACTGCCGGTGGTCGCGCCCGATCGTCGTGCCGGCGACGCGGGCCTCGCCGGCGGTGACCGCGACGAGGTTCGTGAAGTCGCGCGAGGAGCGGCGCCGCTCCTCCACCACCTCGATCCCGCGCTCGGCGGCGACGAGGGGCGCGTTCACGTAGTTGACCGGCTGGTCGACGCGGCCGCGGAAGGCGCCGTTCAGCGCCGCGAGCGTGAGCAGGCGGGTGTCGTGCTCGGCGAGCTCGCCGTAGTACTCGAGCACGATCCGGCTCGGCTCGCCGCGGGCGAGGTCGAGCGCGATCCGGCCGAGGCTCGCGGCGAGCGGCACGAACGGGCCGAGCGCCTCGAGCGCCTCGGCGCCGACGCTCGGGATGTTGACCGCGTTCGTGACGAGCCCGCCGTCGAGCGCCGCGACGACCTGCTCGGCGACGATCACGCCGGCGCGGTCCTGCGCCTCGTCGGTCGAGGCCGCGAGGTGCGGCGTCACGACGAGGTTGGGCGCGCCGAGGAGCGGGCCCGAGTACGGCTCCTGCGGGAACACGTCGAGCGCGGCGCCCGCGACCTTCCCCGAGCGCAGCGCCTCGAGCAGCGCCTGCTCGTCGACGAGCTCGCCGCGCGCCGCGTTCACGATCCGCACGCCGTCGCGCATGCGCGCGATCGCCTTCGCGTCGATCGCCCCGCGCGTCTCGTCGTTCAGCGGCAGATGGAGGGTGAGGAAGTCGGAGCGCTCGAGCACGCCCTCGAAGGTGTCGCTCTCCACGCCGAGCTCGCGGAAGCGCTCGGCCGAGACGAAGGGGTCGTAGGCGACGACGCGCATCTGGAGCCCGAGCGCCCGGCGCGCCACCTGCATGCCGATCCGGCCGAAGCCGAGGATGCCGAGGGTCTTCTCCGCGAGCTCGACGCCGCCCCAGCGCGAGCGCTCCCAGCGGCCCTCGACGAGCGCCGAGTGCGCCTGCGGGATGTTGCGCGCGAGCGCGACGAGCAGGCCGACCGTGTGCTCGGCGGCGGAGACGATGTTCGACTCCGGCGCGTTCGCGACCACGATCCCGCGCCGGGTCGCCGCCTCGACGTCGACGTTGTCCACGCCGACGCCGGCGCGCCCGATCACCTTCAGGTTCACGCCGCGCTCGATCACGCCGGCGGTGAGCTTCGTCGCCGAGCGGATCACGATCGCGTCGTAGCGGCCGATGATCTCGGCGAGGTCGGACTCGCGGTCCTCGTCCACGTCGAAGCGCGAGCGGAGGAGCGCGACCCCGGCCGGGGCGATCTCCTCGCGGACGAGCACTCTCGGGCGGGCGTTCATCTCGGCGGTCATTCTTCCTGAGCGCCGCGGCGGTCAACGCTCGGACGGCGCGCGCAACAACTCGGGGTCGACGGCGCGCGCAACAACTCGGGGTCTGACCCCGGAACGTTGCGCTGACCCCGGGGTCTGACCCCGCAACAACTCGGGGTCAGACCCCGGAACGTTGCGCCCCACGCCGGCTGACCCCGGAATGGTGCGGCATGCCGGAAACGGCTCCAATACTGCATTTCGGATAGTGACTTCGGGCGCATTCAGCCTCAAAACTTTACTTTTTGTACCGGGGTCGCTACGCTCCGGCGGATCCCGATGGCGACCGTCGCGAAACCCGCTCCCGACTGGGAGCTCGTGCTCAAGCGCAACCCGGTCGAGCGCCTCAAGCGCGAGAAGGCGCCGCTCGGCATCCGCGAGGAGCTGCCGGCGCTGATCGCCGCCGGCTACGAGAACGTCGCGGAGGAGGACGTCGTCCGGCTCCAGTGGTGGGGGCTCTACCACGACAAGCCGAAGGTCGGGACGTTCATGCTGCGCGTCAAGATTCCCGCCGGGCAGATCTCGCCCGCGCGCCTCCGGGCCGTGGGCGAGGTCTCGAACCTCTACGGCAAGGGCGACGGCGAGCTCTCGACGCGCCAGAACATCCAGCTCCACTGGCTCGAGCTCGCGAGGCTCCCCGACGTCTTCGCGCACCTCGACGCCGCGGGCGTGACGACGGCCGGCGGCTGCGGCGACACGGTGCGCAACATCACCGGCTGCCCGGTGCAGGGAATCGACGCGGGCGAGCTCTTCGACGCCTCGCCGGTCGTCGAGGCGGCCGCGGACCTCTTCTACGGAAACCCCGACTGGGCGAACCTGCCGCGGAAGCACAAGTACTCGATCTCGGCGTGCGCGGACCGCTGCAACGCGCCCGAGATCAACTGCGTCTCGCTCGTCGGCGCGATCCACGAGGGGCGCGAGGGCTTCGGCGTCCTCGTCGGCGGCGGGCTCTCGTCGGTGCCGCGGATCGCGCGCGACCTGGGCGTGTTCGTGCCGAAGGAGGAGGCGAACGAGATCCTCGGCGCGATCACCTCGGTCTGGTCGGAGGACCTCCGCTACCGCGTCTCGCGCGTGAAGGCGCGGCTCAAGTTCATGGTCGACGACATCGGCCCCGAGGGGATCCGGGAGCGCGTCGAGGCGAAGCTCGGCCGCGCGCTCGAGGACTACTCGCTGCCGCCGGTCGACGGCGAGCCGTCGCACCACCTCGGCGTCCACCCGCAGCGGCAGGAGGGGCTCAGCTACATCGGCGTCCCGGTCCACCTCGGCCTGATCTCGGGCGACCAGCTGATCGCCGTCGCCGACCTCGCCGAGCGGTACGGCGGCGACGTGCGCATCACGCGCCAGCAGAACTTCGTCGTCACGGGCGTCCCGGACGAGTCGGTGCCCGAGGCGGTCGCCGAGCTCGAGCGCATCGGCTTCCCGCTCGACGTCAACCCGGTGCGCGGCAACTCGATCGCCTGCACCGGCGAGCCGCACTGCAACTTCTCCGTCGCCGAGACGAAGACGCGCCTCGGCGCGCTGATCGAGCGCCTCGAGGAGCGCTTCGGCGAGCAGATCGCCGAGTTGCGGCTGCACCTCGACGGCTGCCCGCACGCCTGCGCGCAGCACTGGGTCGGCGACCTCGGCTTCCAGGGAACGACCGCCCGCGACGAGGGCGGCGTGCGCCGGCAGGCCTACGACATCTTCGTGCGGGGCTCGCTCGGGCCCGAGCCCGCGATCGGCCGGCCGCTCTTCCGGCGCGTGCCGAGCGCGCAGCTCGACGCCGCCGTGGAGGGCCTCGTCGCGGGATGGCTCGACCGGCGGGAGCCGGGCGAGGGATTCGTCGCGTTCGCGCGCCGCGCGGGCGACGACGAGCTGGGAGAGCTGGCCGGGATCGCGCCGGCGAAGGGACGTCAACGCGAGGAGGCTGACGAGTGAGTACCTACGAGTTGCTCGACGAGCTGGAGGCGGGCGAGCTCTCGATCGAGTTCGAGGGGGAGGAGCCGCAGGCGCTGCTCGCCTGGGCGATCGAGCGCTTCTCGCCCGGGCTCGCGATCTCGACGTCGTTCCAGGTCGACACGGTCGCGCTGATCGACATGGCCTACGAGCTCGACCCGGCGATCAAGGTCTTCTCGGTCGACACCGGCCGGCTGCCCGCCGAGACGCTCGAGCTCGTCGACCGGCTCCGCGACCGCTACCCCGGCCTCGACCTCACGCTGGTCGAGCCCGACCCCGACGAGGTCGGCCGGATGGTCGGCAAGCACGGCGTCGACCTCTTCAAGACCTCCGTCGACCTGCGGCTGCTCTGCTGCAACGTGCGCAAGGTGCGCCCGCTCACGAAGCACCTGCACACGCTCGACGCCTGGATCACCGGCCTGCGCCGCGACCAGTGGGCGAGCCGCACGAACATCCGCAAGGTCGAGATCGACCACGACCACGGCGCGATCGTGAAGCTCAACCCGCTCGCCGAGTGGACGGAGGAGGAGGTCTGGGAGTACGTGCGCGAGCGCGACGTCCCCTACCACGCGCTCTACGACCGCGGCTACCGCTCGATCGGCTGCGCCCCCTGCACCCGCGCGATCGGGCCCGACGAGCCCTCCCGCGCGGGACGCTGGTGGTGGGAGTCGAACGCGCCGAAGGAGTGCGGGATCCACTGCGCCGTCGAGAGCGGCGGGCTCGAGCACGAGCTCCACGCGCTCCTCGGCGACGCCGCGCACGATGCCTAGGGTCACCGGAGAGGCCCGCGAGGTCGCCCGCGCCGAGGCGCAGGCGGTGCTCGCGCTCGTCGCCGACGAGGGCCGCCGCGCGCGGCTCGCGGACGTCGTCGCGGCCGTCGACGAGGGCGTCGTCGAGGGCGACGACGCCGACGCGCTCGCCGAGCTGCTCGAGCTCGGCCTCTCGACCGGTCGCGTGCGGGCGCTCTACGGCCCCGGCGGCGAGCAGGCCGCGCTCGCCCTCTTCCGCCGCCTCCCGGCGGGCCGGGAGCTGGCCGACTCGGCACGCGAGCTGAACGAGGCCCTGACGGCGCTCGAGGGGCGGACGATCGAGCGAGTCTCGGTCTCCGCGGTCGGCCCCGGCGAGTACGGTGTGAGCATCTCGACGGAGGACTTCGAGATCGCGCTGCGCCTCGGCAAGGCGGGGGCGCGCGTGGCGTCAATCGGAGCCTAGGGGAGGACAGGAAACGTGACCTACATCATCGGCGAGGCGTGCATCGACGTGAAGGACATCTCGTGCCAGAGCGTCTGTCCCGTCGACTGCATCCACGAGATGGACCGGATGCTCGTGATCGACCCGGAGGAGTGCATCGACTGCGGCGCGTGCGAGCCCGAGTGCCCGGTGGAGGCGATCCTCCCGGAGGACGCGATCCCGGACGACTGGCAGCCGTTCGTGAAGATCAACTACGCGTTCCCGGACAAGGACGAGATCAACCGGCTCGTCGACGAGATCAAGCCGCCCGAGGACGAGGCCGAGGCGCAGGCGGTGTGAGTAAGCAGTTCTACATGGCGGCGCTCGACCTCGCGGGCCGCCGCTGCGTCGTCGTCGGCGAGGGTCCGACGGCCGACGAGAAGGCCGCCGGTCTCGAGGCGTGCGGCGCTCTGGTCGAGCGCGTCGAGCCGCGCCGCTACCGCCGGCGCTTGCTCAGGGGCGCGTTCCTCGTGCTCGCGGCCACCGGCGACCGGCGCGTCGACGAGCGGGTCTTCCGCGACGCCGAACGGCGCGGGCTGCTCTGCAACGTCGCCGACGTCCCCGAGCTCTGCAGCTTCATCCTGCCGGCGGTGCACCGCGAGGGACCCATCGCAGTGGCCGTCTCCACGGGCGGTGCATCGCCGGCTCTCGCGAAGAAGCTGCGCTCGCTCGTCGCCGCGGTCGTGCGGCCCGAGCACGCCGAGCTCGCCGAGGAGCTGCGGGCGCTGCGGCCCGAGGCGAAGCGGCGCTTTCCCACCTACGAGGAGCGGCGCGACTACTTCGAGGAGCTCGTGCGGGAGCGGCTCTCGTGACGGTCTGGCTGGTCGGGGCCGGCCCGGGCGACCCTGGCCTGATCACCGCCAGGGGGCTCGAGCTCGTCCGCTCCTGCGAGGCGCTCGTCCACGACGCGCTCGTCGCGCCCGAGCTCGTCGCCGAGGCGCCAGACGACGCGCTCGTGATCCCGCGCGCGAAGCTCGCGCAGGCCGAGATCGACCGCCTGCTCGTCGAGCTCGGGCGGCGGGGGCTCGAGGTGGTGCGGCTGAAGGGCGGCGACCCGTTCGTGTTCGGCCGCGGCGGCGAGGAGGCGCTCGCGCTCGCCGAGGCCGGCGTGCCGTTCGAGGTCGTGCCCGGCGTCTCCGCGCTCTCCGCGGTCCCGGCCTTCGCCGGGATCCCCGTCACCCACCGCGGCGTCTCGGCCCAGGTGACGCTCGTCTCGGGCCACTCGGCCTCGGGCGAGGAGCTCGACTACGCCCACCTCGCCCGCACCCCCGGCACGCTCGTCGTCTTCATGGGCCTCGCCCACCTGCCCGAGCTCGCCGCCGGCCTGCTCGCGGCGGGCAAGGACCCGGACACGCCCGCGGCGGTCGTCTCGCGCGGCACGCGCGCCGACGGGCGGGCCGTCACCGGCTCCCTCGCCGGGATCGCCGCCCTCGCCGGGGACCTCCCCTCCCCCGCCCTGCTCGTCGTCGGCGACGTGGTCGCGCTGGGCGCCGCCGTGCGCGGCGCCGAGCGGCGAGGCTGCGTCCCCGTCGTCTGAGCGGACGACGAGCGCGGCCCGGCCGCGGTGGTGCGCGGCGCTCCTCAGTCCGGTGGACGGATCGTCGCGAAGCCCAGCGAGCGCGCCGCGCCGAGAAGCTCCTCGTCTCCCGACACGAGCACCGTCTCGGGGTCGCCGACCTCCTCGAACGAGGCCAGGTGAACGGCGTCGTGCGCGCGCAGTCCGTGCCGCTCGGCGAGGTCGCCCGCACGGCAGGCGAGCTCGTCCGTCAGCTCGACTCGGTCGGTCGCGGCCCAGAGCGCCTCGATCCGCCTGCGCGCGAGCCCGACCTGCCTGGGCCGAGACGGCCCGTCCGCAGTGCCCTGCCGACCGCCGCGCACGCCTCGGGGTAGAGCAGGAGCGACGAGACGCGCCTGTCCGCCGCGAGCCAGGCTGCGGCAACCTCGGCGGCCCCCGGCTCGGGCACGTGCCCTGTAGCGACATGGCTCCCGCGGACAGGCAGCGCCGTCTTGCGGGTCGGCGCACGGAGCGCTCGCGACCGCGGCGGCCGGGCCGCCTCCCGCCGGGTAGCGCGAGCGACTGGCCGCCCGATTTGGCCCCCGAGCGTCGACTTTTGTAAGAAACGCACATGCGGCGTAAGACCGGCTTCTGCGGGCGGTGACTCGGCACACGATGGACGCAGCGGGGAAGAGGCTCGGGCGCCCGATCGGCCGCGGCGTCCGCGTGCGCCACGGACTCGCCGCCGGCACGGAGCGCCGGCCGACGAGCGCAGCGCGTACCGGCCCGCGGGGAGCGTCGTGAGCACGGCGGGCGCCTACGACGAGCTGTTCGAGCGAGCGACCGGGTTGTCCTGCGGCCCGTTTCCGTGGCAGCGAAGGCTTGCCCTGCGGCCCGAGCCCGCGAGGGTCGTGTCGGCGCCGACCGGAGCCGGGAAGACCGAGGCGGTCCTCCTCGACTGGCTCTGGCGACGGTGCTTCAGCCCCGACGTGGCCGAGCGCCGCAGGACGCCGCGGCGCCTGATCGTCGCCCTCCCGATGCGGGTGCTCGTCGAGCAGACGCTCGCGCGGACGAACAAGCTCCTCAAGCGGCTCCGCCGCGCCGGGCTGCTCGAGCGGCCGATCGAGGCGTATCCGCTCATGGGCGGGATGGCCGACGACTCGTGGGTCCTCGACCCCGAGGCGGAAGCCGTCCTCGTCGGAACGATCGACATGCTCCTCTCGCGGGCGCTCAACCGCGGCTTCGGGCGGCGCCGCTCGAGCTGGCCGATCGACTTCGGCCTCGTCAACAGCGACTGCCTCTGGGTCCTGGACGAGGTCCAGCTGATGGACGCCGCGATCGCGACGAGCTGCCAGCTCCAGGCCTTCCGCGATCGCTTCGCAGTCGCTGCTCCCGCCCGCACGCTCTGGATGTCGGCGACGCTCGAGCCCTCGTGGCTCGAGACGGTCGACCACAGGGCGCCGGACGTGCTCGAGGTGATCGGCGTCGACGACGAGGACAGGCGCGCGTCGCTCGGGCAACGCCTGTCCGCACCGAAAGAGCTGGTTCGGGTCGAGCTCGACCCGGCGGATCCATGCATGTTCGCGCGGCGCGTTCTCAGGGAGCACGAGGCTCTCGCGGACGCACCGGACGCGCCTCGGCTCACCCTCGCGCTCGCGAACACGGTCGGCCGCGCGGTCGAGGTCTACAGAGCACTCGGAAGGCTCGCCGGCGAAGGTCGTTCCGCGCCCGACCGCCTCCTGCTGCACTCGCGCTTCCGCCCCGCGGACCGCGAGAAGCTCGTCAAACGTCTCGAGCAACCCATCGGCGACGGAGGGCGGATCGTCGTCTCGACCCAGGTGATCGAGGCCGGCGTCGACCTCGACGCGGGCGCGCTCGTGAGCGAGCTCGCTCCCTGGCCGAGCCTCGTGCAGCGTGCAGGCAGGCTGAACCGGTCGGGCCAGAGGACGACTGCGCCCGCACGCTTCGTCTGGCTCGACCCGGGCGGGGAGATCCCCGAGAAGCTCGCGCCGCCCTACGAGAAGGAGGCGCTGGGAATCGCCCGGCAGGCGCTGCTCGAGCTCGACGGCGGCTCCTTCTCGCCCGACGCGATCGCCGCCTTCGCAGCGCAGCAGGGACCCGCGCAGCTCCTCGGGGAGCGGCCGCTCAGCCTTTTCCTGCGTGCACCCGACCTCGTCGACCTCTTCGACACCGACCCCACCCTCGACGGCGACGACCCGGACGTCGGCCGCTTCATCCGCCTCGCCGAGGACCTGGACGTCGGCGTCGCGTGGCGGGACTTCGACGACGACCCGAACGACCCCGAGCAGCCCGTGCCCGCCCGCGACGAGGTCTGCCCCGTCCCGGTCTGGGAGCATCGAGGCCTCCTCGCCCTCCGACCGTGGCGATGGAGCTACTCACGCCGGCGGTGGGACCGGCTCGCCTCAGCCGACGACCTCGTGCCCGGCGACCTCCTCCTCCTGCGGGCCTCGGACGGCGGCTACAGCTCGGAGCTCGGCTGGACGGGAACCACGAAAGACCGCGTCGCCGCCCTCCCGGTCTCCGGCTCTGCCCTGGAAGAGGACTCCGACGCAGACGACGCCGACAGTCTCGGGAGGTGGGTCACGCTCGAGACGCACACGCGCCATGTGGTCGACGAGCTCGAGCGGACGCTGGCCCGGCTCGCTCTCGAGCCTGAGTGGACCGAGGCGCTGCGCCTCGCCGCGCGCACCCACGACGTGGGGAAGGCTCACCACGAGTTCCAGAGCCGGCTCCAGCACTGGGCGGACGAGGAGCCGGAGAGCGACGGCGTCTACGCCAAGGCGCCCGAGCGTAAGCGGTGGCGCCCGCCCTTCGCCTTTCGTCACGAGCTCGTTTCGGCCCTCCTCCTCCTCGAGCGGGGCGGGCGCAGTCGCGACCTCGACCTGCCCGCGTACCTCGTCGGCGCGCACCACGGGAAGTTCCGGCTCACGCCCAGGCTCCAGCCCGACGACCACCGGCCCAACCGAGTCGTCTGCCTCGGCGTGGGGCACGGTGACCAGTTCCCCGAGATCACCGTCGCAGGCGAGCGGTTCGGCCCCACTACGCTCGACCTCTCGCTCCTCCGCCTGGGAGAACTCGGGGAGAGCACGTGGATCGAGCGTTCGCTTGACCTCCTGGACGACCTCGGGCCCTTCCGCCTCGCCTACCTCGAGGCGCTGCTTCGGGCGGCCGACCAGCGCGCGAGCGCCGGCGAGCGACGGGAGCTCTCGGAGTGACCAACTTCATCGAGCAACTCGAGGGCTGCACCGTAGAGAGCCTGGACGGCTACCTCCGCGGTCTCGGGTTCTTCCTCCTCGCCGGCGAGGTCGAGCCCTCGGTACGCGGCTGGTGGAACGACGATGGCAACCTCTGCATCGCCTCGACTCGAGAGTTGGCCGAGTTGAGCCTGAGTGTCGTCGAACGGGTCCGGAGCGACCCGGCGCCTCTGCGGACGCCGTGGCGTGGGAAGGACGGCCGAGACCGAGCGTTCGTAGGTACACGCAACGAGGCGACGGAGCGTGAACTCGACTGGTTCGACGCGTGCGCGCTTCCCCGTGTCGCCGAGGCGCAGCAGAGGGAGTCGGCAGGCCGCGAGCGGAGCGATCGCGAGAACAACCCGCTGCTGGGCCAAGGAGGGAGTTTCGGCCGTAGCGACCCACAGGCCGCGTACGACAATGCCATCGCGATCCTACGTGCCGCCAAGGTGGACTCGAGTCACTTGGCCGGCGCCCTTGTCGCAATGCTCCGTGGGCAGCCTCTCGAGGCGCGGCTCGCGCGGCATCTCTCGACGGGGAAGGCGGTTCTCGGCGCCTATCAGTCAGGCCGAGGTACGGGTGCCGGCGCATCGATCCGGGACGTCGCACCCACCCGTCAGGCGGCGCGGTCGAGCGTGTGGGACGTCGTTACCGTCTTGACGGGCCTTCGGCTGTTCCGGGGCGGGTCCACACGCCGCCCCGACCCCCGGGCGCGGCTCCAGGCAAGCTTTCCGTTCCTCGTTCAGAGCGTGCCGATCGGCGCAGGCCCGGCGGGCGTACACGAGCTGCGTGTCGACGACCAGCAGACGTTCGAGTTTCTCGCGCCGCTGTGGTCGAGCCCGTGTACTCCCCGCGTACTCCGGCACCTCATCTCATCCGCGCGGCTACGCCACCGCTCGGGAACGGCGCGGAATACGCTCGACGCTGTCCTCGTGCAGGCGAGCCGCGCGGGCCATGGGCTCGGGTTCGATCGGCTCGCGCGTTTCGCTCTTGTACCCGGAAGCGACCCGCGTTATCGGTTCGCTGTCCGCCGCGGCGAGGTACATGCGCTGAGCCTGCGAGGTGCGTATAGAGCGGCTGACGAAATCGTACCCTTCCTCCGCGAGCTGGACCGGGCCGTGCGAGACCTGCCGCCGGCACTCGCGGCCGGCAAGCGTCGCCTCGAGAGCAGCCTTGCTGCGTTTGGCCGGAAGCCTGCGGACACGCCAAGCCTCGCCGACGCCGAGTCTGCGCGGGTCCAAACTGCCCTGCTCGCGCTCGCCCTCCTGCAGACACCCGCGGCACGAGCTGCTCCGGCGCTTCCCACGGCCCGGCTCTCACCGGAGTGGCTCCGCCTGGCCGACGACGGATCGCTCGAGTACAGGCTAGCGCGCTCGCTCGTCGGCGGCCTGACCAGGCCCGGCGGCGCAAGCCTCGTTCGCGAGAGCATCCTCCCTCACAGAGAAGACTCACCGGGGCGCTTCGTTCTCGACCCGGACCGGAGGCCGCCACGCCTCGACCGTGCCGCCGACCCGCTGGGGACGCTCGCGGAGCTCGCTCTCGCCTCGCTGCGCCGCAACCGCGATGAGAACGTCGCCCGGGAAGGATCTTGTAGGTTCGATGACCTCGCGGTGCTCGTCGCGGGCGGGCTCGGCCGCGAGGGAGAACGGAGGGTCGCGCTCCTCTGCGCCGCCCTCGCCGGCATCGCGCCCCCCACGCCTCTCTCGGCGCCGCCGCGTGATCCGGTTGCCGTCGGGATCGGCAGCCTCCTTGCGAGGCTGCTGCTCGCTGCGCAGCAGGCACAAGACGAAGGCTCAGTCCGCCCCGGGCTCGAGCGGGCCGAGAGGCTTGCGTCACTCCTCCTTGCCGGCCAGGTCGAGCGGGCGAGCGTCGCCGCCGACCGGGAGCTGCGCCGCCGAGGTCTCGACCTGCTCCCGCTCCCGCCGCTCGGCGCGCATCGGCTCCGCCCCGCATCCCTCGCGCTCGCCGTTCTCCTCCCGTTCGACCGCCAGGCACACGCGGCCCTCGAGCGGGTGGTCTCCCGGACACCGGTACCTCCACAGGAAGGAAGCACGACATGACTGCTGCTGCGCTGCTCGATCAGCTCGACGACGCCCGTTACCTCGCCCTCGACTTCGAACTCGTACCGCTGGGGTCCCCGACCTTCCAGCCGACGACGTTCGCAAACACCGGTCCGTCCTTCTACGAAGCCCCGGACGGGCAGCTCGCCGCGGTCGTCGACTCCGTCGCGTCGATGGCGAATCAGCTCGAGCTCACGATCTGGGACGAGGCGTCGTGCCAGCCCGCGGAGGCGATCGCCCCGCTTCCCTGGGTGCAGGTGGTCGACGCCGACGGGGCGTACTACACGTCGAGTCGCACGGCCGCCCACCGCCTCAACGCTGCCAGCTTGATGAACGCCATCGTGACCGCGGACGGCGAAGTCTTCGGGAGTCGCATTAAGCGGCTCCTCCAAGACGCGAAGCCCCCTGTGCATCGGCGGCTCGCAGAAGTCGTCTGGCAGCACGATCCGCTCAGCATCATCCACGGGTGCTGGTTCCCCGACGTCTGGGACGGGCGGGCGAGGTTGACACGAGCGCTCGCCGCGCGGATCGACGCGCTGGGCGTCCAGTCCCAGAGCGCGCAGGTGGGCGGACAGAAGACGCGCGACGCGCTCGACGAGCCAGGCTCCGTGGAGGACACAGGCTATAGGACCGTGCGCGGCGAGGCGCCGTACCACACAAGCGAGGTCAGCGCCTCCCGAATCGTCGCGCCCGCCGTGCTCGACCTCGCCCTCCTTCGCTCCTACGGGCTTCCGGCGGAGGCCCAGCGCGCCCTCGTCGCGACGGCCGTGCTCCAGATCGTCGAGCTCGCCGCGGCGTGGCCGCGACGCCGGAGCAGGTGCATCCTCTGCCCGAGGGACGTACACGTCCGAATGCCCGAGGGCTGGGCCCTCCCGGAGCTCGAGGAGCTGCAAGCGGAGTGCCTCGACCGGTGTCGAGAGGCGACGGGAACCGACAGCGCGGCGCCGCTCGTCGTGCGGTACGAGGAGCCTCCGAAGGCGAAGAAAACGAAGAAGAGCTCGACGGGAGACGGGTCGTGACGCCTGTTCCCGAGGTCGTCGTCGCCGCGCGGTTTCCCTTCGGGCGCTACGCGGCTACCCCGTGGTTCAGCTCGCGCCGGGAGCACGTGGGCAATGTCGAGTGGCCTCCGTCCCCGTGGCGAATCGCTCGTGCGCTCGTGTGCACCGCATACCGCATCGGCGGGGAGGAGCTCGCGACCGACGCGGTCGCCGTGGTTCGCCGCCTCGCGAGCGTGGAGCCGCGGTACGTCCTCCCGCCGGCCGGCGAGCTTGTGTACGCGCAGTGGATGCCGCAGCTCGAGTACGACGACCACCCCCTTGCCCGCGCCCGGAGCGAGAACGGCCATGCCCTCCTCGCGCTCGAGCCCGAGCGGGAGCTTCTCGTGCGTTGGCCGGGCGTCGAGCTCGACTACGCCGAGCGCGCGCTCCTGGGCCGCCTGCTGGAGGCGACCCCCTACCTCGGCCAGAGCGTATCCGTTTGCCACCTCAAAGTCCGGGACGCCTCTCGCCCTCACGCCTCCGACGAAGGCGCTGCCGTCCCTCGCAGCGCGGAGCACGAGCTCGCCGACGCACCGGGGGAGCGCACGCTCGTCCGACTCCTCGCGCCGAACGAATCCGTCGCCTCCGACGAGATCGCGATCTCGACGGCGGACGGGCTCGTAAAGGCGATGCCGGCCCCGCCGGGATCTCGCTGGGTCGAATACGTTCGTCTCACTCCTTCCAGGCGTCGGCCGCGGGCGCGGGAACCGCTCGTGGCCGCTGTCTCGCACCGCCTCGAAGGGCCGCTGCGGCCCCCGGTCGCGGCGCCCACCCACCCGGAGGCCGGGCGCGCCGGGCCCCGAGGAGCCCCGCGTCTCGACGCGCTCGTTCGCAGGGCCTGCGGCTTCTTACCCGACCACGCGCGAGTCACCCCCGTGGACGACGACCTCGACGGGCGCGCAGAACGGATCGTCGTGCGGCTTGCCGAGCCGCTTCCCCGCTCGCGACTTGCATCCCTCCTCGCACCCCGAAGCCGCCTGACAGGGCCGGCGATCGACTGCGTACTCCGCCTCGAGGACGTCGTGTGGGCCCCCGAGGACGATCTGCCGAGGGCGACTGTCAGTCCGGAGCCTCGAGGGCAGCTGATCGTGTTCCGCCTCGAGTCGGAACGCCGCCCGCTGCTCACCGACGCCGTGGTCGTATGCGAGCTCTTCCGCCGAAGGCTCCTCGGAATTGCGGGCCGGCGCCTCGGTGCCGACGCGATTCCCGCCAAGCTGAGCGGGAAGCAGCCCGACGGGAGGCCCACACGGGACGACCACGGGCACCTGCACGTGCTGGTCGCCGCGGAGGACGGTCGGGAGATCGATCTCCTCGCGGCCTGGTGTCCGGACGGCTTCACCCAGGCCGAGGCGTGCTTGATTCGAGCCGTGACGCTCCCGATGCTCCTCGGCGCACCTATCCGTCTCGTTCCTGCGAGCGACACGCGCTTCGTCCGCCCCGCACGCCGCTTCGTCTCCCACACACCGTTCCTCCCGGTGAGACACCCGAAGCGCCGAGACGGTCGGATGCGTCACACGCCTGAGGCCCAGGTCGTCGACGAGCTCGTGTACCGCGGCCTTCCCGCTCCGTCGGCCGTGACCCCGGTCGAGGGTCCGTGGCGCACGTTTCGGCTCGTGCGCATGGCCAAGCAAGGCGCCTTCCCGCACCTCGGCGCACACGGCTTCGAGCTCGAGTTCGCGGACCCTGTCGAGGGCCCGATCGCCATCGGGCGCAACTCGCACTTCGGGATGGGGCTCTTCCTGTCCGCAGAATGAAGAGCCACGCACGCGGGACCGTACCCGTCCTCGAGGGGGCGCCAACCCGCGACGAGCGGATCTCCTGCCCGGGACTCCCCGACGTCGAGCGCGCCGACCAGGGCTTGCGTCGACCCCCACACGGCCTCGACGGCGATGGTCGCCTCCAAACCGGCGAAGCCGCCGGGGTTGGGCCTAGAGAGCGGCAACCCGTTCGCCGTCGCGACGGCGGGGATCAGGAAGTCGGCGAGGCGGCGACGGCCGCCTCGGCTGGAGGCCCTTGCCGCCGCGCCGCCCTGGCCGTAGGCCCGGGCGGCGGCGCCGTCGAAGGGGAAGCGACCCCACGTCGCCGCGGCGCACTGAAGCCGGACCTGGCGGCGCGCGGGCTCCTCCTGCGAAGCGGCGCGGCTGGATCGGGCGAAGCTCCGCCACCGGGACGCCGTTCCGCGTGACCACGACGACCTGGCCCGCCTTCACCTCGCGGGGAACCGCCGCGGAGTCGCTGCGAAGCGCTCACCGGGTCACGACCCGGCGCCCCAGCGACACTCTTGCATCGGTAGCAGTTCGTAGCAACTGCCGGCTTCCCGGAAGAGGGTGACCGGAACCGTGACGGGCGTGACGGAAGTCCCGGCGCTCGTGCCGGCGCGCATGCTCAACGAGCATGTCTACTGCCCGCGGCTCGCCTACCTCGAGTGGATCGACCAGGGCTTCGTCGACAACGCCGACACGGTCGAGGGGCGCTTCGTCCATCGCCGGGTCGATCGCGAACGAGGCGAGCCGCCTGCCTTCGGCGACGACGGCGACCGGCCGCCGAGCACGTCGGTCACGCTCGGCTCCGAGCGGCTGGGCCTGATCGCGAAGATCGACCTGATCGAGGCGGACGGCGGCGCCGTCGTGCCGGTCGAGTACAAGCGCGGCAGCCCGCGCTCGGTCGAGCGACCGCTCTGGGAGCCGGAGCTCGTGCAGCTCTGCGCGCACGTGTTGCTGCTCCGTGACGCCGGCTACCGGGTCGACCACGCCGAGGCGTACTTCGCGGAGACCCGGACGCGGCACCGGATCGAGATCGACGACCGACTCGTCGCGGCGACCGAGACGGCGATCGCCGAGCTGCGCCGCAACGCCGCCGCCGACGAGGCGCCGCCGCCGCTGGTCGACAGCCCGAAGTGCCCGCGTTGCTCGCTGGTTTCGATCTGCCTTCCTGACGAGGTCAGCTCGCTGCGCGGCGTCAGGAAGCGGCCGCCCCGGCGGCTGATCGCGCCCGATTCGCCGGCGACGCCCCTGTACGCGACGACGCCCGGCTCGCGGCTCTCGAAGCGGGGCGGGCGGGTCGTGCTCCTGGAGGACGGCGCCGAAGTCGCCTCCCGCCGGTTGATCGACGTCTCGCACATCGCCGTCTTCGGGAACGTCACGGTGGGAAGCGCCCTCCTGCGCGAGTGCTTCGACGCCGGCATCCCGGTGCTCTGGTTCACCCATGGGGGCTGGCTCAGCGGCTTCGCGAGCGGGATGCCCTCCAAGAACGTGCAGGTGCGGATCCGCCAGCACCGCGCCTCGGCCGTCGGCGCGCCCGAGCTGGCGGCTGCGTTCGTCGCGGGCAAGATCCGCAACGCCAGGACGCTCGTCCGCCGCCACGGCCGGAAGGACGCCGCCGCAGCGGTCGCGCAGCTCGCCGCGCTCGCGCGTCAGGCGGAGGGCGAGCGACGGCTCGACGCGCTGCTCGGGATCGAGGGCACGGCGGCGCGAATCTACTTCGGCGAGTTCGCGCGACTGCTCGCACCGCGCGAGCCGCTCGGCGTGTTCGACTTCGAGGCGCGCAACCGCCGCCCGCCGCGCGACCCGGTCAATGCGATGCTCTCCTTCGCGTACGCCTTGCTCGCGAAGGACACGCTCGTCGCGGCGCTCGCCACCGGCCTCGAGCCTTACCTCGGGCTCTACCACCGTCCCGGCTTCGGCCGCCCTGCGCTTGCGCTCGACCTGGCCGAGGAGTTCCGCCCGCTGATCGCGGACTCGGCCGTGCTCACGGCCATCAACAACGGCGAGGTCGACAGCCGGGACTTCGTCTCGCGCGCAGGAGCCGTCGCGTTGAGCGCGCGCGGCCGCCGCAAGCTGATCCGGACGTACGAGCGCCGGATGGCGACCGAGCTCGTGCATCCGCTCTTCAAGTACCGAGCCACCTATCGGCGGACGCTCGAGATCCAGGCACGCTTGCTCGCCTCGGTGCTCGTCGGCGATATTCCCGCCTACCGGTCCTTGACAACTCGATAGCGCGGTGGCGGACCGTACCCGGTACCTGCTGGCGTACGACATCCGGCATCCGCGGCGGCTGCGCCGAGTGCACGAGGTCGCCAAGAGCTACGGCGAGCCGCTCCAGTACTCCGTGTTTGTGTGCGACCTGACGCGGGTCGAGCTGCTCGATCTCAAGGCCGACCTCCTCTCGGCGATGAATATCCGCGAGGACAGCGTCGGCATCTTCGACCTCGGGCCGCCGACCGGTCGCGGCCTCCAGTGCGTGGAGTTCATCGGTACCCGTAAGCCGCTCCCAAGAGCGGACGAGCCCGCGATCTGGTGAACGCGAGCGCCGAGGCGATCCGCGATTGCCTGGGAGCGTTCGCGCGCTCGAACTCCCTGCAATTTGGGGACAACTAGGCTTCGCGAGGGACGCACAGTGCGCACCCAGACGCCCACCGAGTGCCAGCCTCTCGCATCAACCCAGAAAAGCCCTGCAAGTAGACCACCAAAACTGCGAGCCGTCTCCGGGGTTGAATAACCCCGGCTCCGTTGAAGCCATGCCATCGAGGGCAACACGGCCGTCGGCAACGACGTCTCCGGGGTTGAATAACCCCGGCTCCGTTGAAGCCGAGCGACGGGGATCCGCGCGGCGGCCGGGTCGAGTCTCCGGGGTTGAATAACCCCGGCTCCGTTGAAGCGGCACCGACCCCGACCCTGGCGGTGAGTCCGCGGTAAGTCTCCGGGGTTGAATAACCCCGGCTCCGTTGAAGCCGTGTGGCCTCCGGCTCGCTCAGCGTCCCGGCCAGGTCTCCGGGGTTGAATAACCCCGGCTCCGTTGAAGCCGCATGACGCAGACGGGACAACTGCGCCCTCGCCCAGTCTCCGGGGTTGAATAACCCCGGCTCCGTTGAAGCGGATCGGTGGTGGTGGGTACGACAGGTGGTGCGGGTCTCCGGGGTTGAATAACCCCGGCTCCGTTGAAGCGCGAACATCCGCGGCGACATCATCACCGGCAAGCAGGTCTCCGGGGTTGAATAACCCCGGCTCCGTTGAAGCCTGGAGTGCCACCTTGGTCTCGACTAGGGCCTGTTGTCTCCGGGGTTGAATAACCCCGGCTCCGTTGAAGCCTCGTCTTCTTCGCGCCCGCGCTCGTCGGTTACCTGGTCTCCGGGGTTGAATAACCCCGGCTCCGTTGAAGCACGATGGGCGACTGCTCGGCGATCGTCGCGATTGAGGTCTCCGGGGTTGAATAACCCCGGCTCCGTTGAAGCCACACGGGGTCGCAGTCGTCGCGGACGATCTGTTCCGGTCTCCGGGGTTGAATAACCCCGGCTCCGTTGAAGCACAGCGCCGCGTACCCCTTCGCGAGGTAGATCACCTGTCTCCGGGGTTGAATAACCCCGGCTCCGTTGAAGCCCGCTCATCGCCTCCAGCGTGAACCCGGAGAAGATGTCTCCGGGGTTGAATAACCCCGGCTCCGTTGAAGCGAGCAGTACTTCTTGCGCACCTCGCCGCGCCCGGTAGTCTCCGGGGTTGAATAACCCCGGCTCCGTTGAAGCACGAGCTCCCACTCGGAGGGTCGGGAGAGGATGTGGGTCTCCGGGGTTGAATAACCCCGGCTCCGTTGAAGCGACTACCTTGAAGGGCGGCGGGCGTGACCGGCCGGGTCTCCGGGGTTGAATAACCCCGGCTCCGTTGAAGCGCGAAGTACCTCGCCTCCGAGGTCAACGTCACCCTGGAGGGTCTCCGGGGTTGAATAACCCCGGCTCCGTTGAAGCCCGGCTGTGGTGGCGGTGGTGTGGATGGCGGGGGCGTCTCCGGGGTTGAATAACCCCGGCTCCGTTGAAGCTCGGCCCGCGTGAAAGCCACCCGCGTCTTCGCCGCAGGTCTCCGGGGTTGAATAACCCCGGCTCCGTTGAAGCATGTTCGCGGTCGTGACCTCGAGCCGCACCACCCAGTCTCCGGGGTTGAATAACCCCGGCTCCGTTGAAGCCACGATCCGATCCCGTAGGACGGCTGCGTCGGGTCGAGTCTCCGGGGTTGAATAACCCCGGCTCCGTTGAAGCAGCACAGCCGCCGACCCGGCAAGCGCCTCCACCGGCGGGTCTCCGGGGTTGAATAACCCCGGCTCCGTTGAAGCCCGGCAGCTGTTCACGTGCATCGGCGCGCTCGAGCGGGTCTCCGGGGTTGAATAACCCCGGCTCCGTTGAAGCGTCGTGCGGCGTGCCCGAGGGCGCTTGGGTGGATCAGGGGACGAGCTCGACCGCGCGCCCGGGCGGCGGCCAGAGGACGCGCCCGGACAGGCCGGCGGCGGCGAGGGCGCGCTCGGCCTCCGCGCGGCCCTCCGAGAAGTGCTCCCAGCCCTCGAAGTGGAGCGGCACGAGGAGCGCGTCCGGGAACGCGAGGGCGGCCTCGACCGCGCCGGCGGCGGTGAGGGTGAGCGCGTCCGGGCCGGCGGCGGCGACCCGGGCGGCGCCGAGGTTGAGGAGCGCGGCGCGGACCGGGAAGTGGCGGGCGACCTCGGCGGTGCCCTCGTACCAGACGGTGTCGCCGGAGACCCAGACCGTGGAGCCGGGCGCGTCGGCGAAGGCGAGCGCGAAGCCGACGACGGGGCCGCGGTCGCCGCCGGCGGGGCCGTGCCGCGCGGGCGTCGCGGTCACGGTCAGGGCGGTTCCGTCGGGGGCGGCGAGGCGGACCGCCTCCCAGGGCTCGAGCCCGGTGGCGCCCGCCCCGAGCCGCTCGGCGCCCTCGCGCGTCGTCAGCACCAGCCCCGCGCCGGCGAGCGCCGCGCGGCCGGCGTCGTCGAGGTTGTCGCGGTGGTGGTCGTGGCTCAGGAGGACGGCGTCGACGCGCCCGAGCTCGGCGGCGGCGAGCGCCGGCCCCTGCGTCTTCCGCAGGGTGTACGCGCCGAGGTCGTAGCTCGTGCCGGCCGGGTCGAAGGTGGGGTCGGTCAGGAGCCGCAGCCCCCGCCACTCGAGGAGCGCGGTCGGCCCGCCGACGTAGGTGAGGCGCGGCGGCGCGCTCACCAGCCCGCCGACGCACGCAGCGCCCCGGCCGCCGGCGCGGCCGGCGGGGCCGCCTCCTCGAGCTGGCGGGCGCGCACCTCGAGCAGCGCCCGAAGCGCGAGCGTGGGCCGGAACGGGTCGGCGATCGTGCGGCCGTCGGCGAGCGCGCGGGCGGCGCGGAGCTCGCCGCCGGCCTCGGCCACGACGGCGGGGCCGCGCAGCGGCTCGCTCGAGTCGAGCGCGGCGAGGCGGGCGAGGGCGGGCGCGTCGGCCGGCACGGCGAGGCGGATGATGACGGGCTCCGCCGGGTCGGCGCCGGGAGCCGCGCGGTTTGTACGACGAAGGAGCCTAATGTACGATCGGAACATCCCCACCGGCGACAATTACCAGCCGCCGTAGGGCCGATCAATGTCATACAAGCTTGATTTGTCCGACCTCGAGGGCGACCGGCGGGCGATCGCGCGGCGCCTCGCCGACCGCTTCGCCGAGGCGATCGACGCCGGGAGGCTCGGCCCGGGCGCGCGCCTCCCGACCACCCGCCAGCTTGCGGAGCGGGCGGGGATCAACGCGACGACGGCCGCCCGCGTCTACCGGCGGCTCGCCGAGCTCGGCTACGTCACCGCGTCGGTCGGGCGCGGCACGTTCGTGCGAGCCCTGCCGCCGTTCCCGTCGGAGGAGGCGGGCGACGACTGGCAGGCGGTGGCCCTCCCCGCGCCGGCGCCCGCCTCCCGCGAGCGGCTCCTGCAGGAGGCGATGCGGCTCGCGCAGAGCGACGGCGTCGTCTCGCTCGCGGCGGGGATGCCCGCGCCGGAGACGCTGCCCGTCGCGGAGCTCGCCCGCCACGCGGCCGCCGCGTTCGCCGAGCTCGGGCCGGCCGCGGTCGGCTACACGGACGTCGAGGGCGTGCCGGAGCTCCGCGAGCAGCTCGGCCGGCTGGGCGCGCAGCTCGGCTTCGCGTCGGGACCGGACGAGATCCTCGTCACCTCCGGCGCGCGCCAGGGGCTCGACCTCGTCGCGCGGACGCTGCTCCGGCCCGGCGACGTCGTCTGCGTCGAGTCGCCGAGCTTCGTCGGGACGCTCGCCTCGCTGGAGGCGACGGGGGCGCGCCTGATCGGGATCCCCTCCGACGCCGACGGGCTCGACGTGGAGGCGCTCGAGCGCGCCGCGTCGCGTCACCCCGTGAAGCTGGTCGCGCTCCAGCCCGCCTGCCAGAACCCGACCGGCCGGCACCTGAGCGCCGGGCGTCGCGCGCGGCTGCTCGGGCTCGCGCGGGAGCGCTCGTTCTTCGTGCTCGAGGACGCCGTCTACGCGCGCCCTCCGTTCCGAGGCGAGACGCCGCCGCCGCTGCGCGGCGAGGCGCCCGGGCACGTCCTCTACGTCGACTCGCTCTCGAAGACGCTCGGAGGCGGGCTGCGGATCGGGTGGATCGCGGCGCGGGGGCCGATCTTCGACCGGCTCGTCGCGCTGAAGATGTCGACCGACCTCCACTCCCCCGCGCTGCCGCAGCACGTCGCCGCGCGCTACCTCGCCTCCGGCGCGCACGAGCGGCTGCTCGCCTCGCTCCGGCGCTTCTACGCCCGGCGGGCGGCCGCGCTGCTCGCCGCGCTCGAGGCGCAGCTCCCCGGCGAGCACCGCCTGCTCGAGCCGCTCGGCGGCCACAGCGTGTGGGTCACGCTGACGCGCCCCGTCGACGAGCGCGCGCTCTACCTCGAGGCGACCCGCCGAGGCGTGAGCGTCACGCCGGGGAGCGCCGCCCTGGTCGAGCGCTCGCGGCGCACCTCCCTGCGGCTCTCGTTCTCGCTCGCCGGCGAGGAGGAGCTGCACGAGGGCGTGCGGCGGCTCGCGGCCGCCTACCGTGCCGTGCTCCGCGCCGAGCGCTACGGCGCGACCGCCGCGGTCGCCTGAACGAGCTCGAGCCGGTCGTCGAGGACGGCGACGCCGCCGTGCGAGCCGGGCTCGAGGACGCCGAGGTCCGGCCGGCGGAGGACGCGCGCGGGCACCGCCGTCGCCGCGCCGACGGCGTCCTCGAAGGGGACGCCGAGCGCGTGGAGGTTGCGGACCGCGTCGAGGAGCGCGATCGCGGTGCCCGCGAGGGCGCCGTCGGCGCGCACCGGCACGCCGCCGGCGAGCTCGATCGCGGTCTCGCCGAGGCGGTAGCTCCCGGCCGGGGCGGCCGCGGCCGCCGTCGCGTCGCTCACGAGCGCGACGCGCCCGCGGGCGGCCGCCCAGACGAGGCGCACCGTCTCGTCGGCGAGGTGGCGGCCGTCGACGAGCACCTGCACGACGACGTCCGCGCGCGTCAGCGCGGCGCCCACGAGACCCGGCTCGCGCGCCGCCGGCGGCGGCATCGCGTTGAAGAGGTGGTTCACGGTCGAGACCCCGGCGTCGAAGGCGGCGTGCGCCTGCGCCGCGGTCGCCTCGGAGTGGCCCGCGCCGACGACGACGCCCTGCTCGCGAGCGCGCCGCACGAGCTCGAGCGCGCCCGGGAGCTCCGGCGCGAGCGTCAGCGTCGTGACCCGCCCCGCCGAGAGGAGCCGGTCGAGGAGCTCCGGGTCCGGCTCGCGCCGGTGCTCGGCGGGATGCGCGCCGAGCCGCGCGGCGGAGAGGAACGGCCCCTCGAGCTGCGCCCCGACGACGAGCGCTCCGGGGGCCGCCGCCGGCGGCAGCCCCCGCAGCGCCTCGACGAGGGCGTCCTCCGGGGCGGTGACGAACGTCGGCTGGTAGGCGGCCACGCCGGCCGCGAGCAGGGCCTCCCCGGCCCTGGCCCAGCCGGCCGCGGAGGCGCCGAGGAAGTCGACGCCGGCGTAGCCGTTCACCTGCAGGTCGACGAGGCCGGGGACCGCCACGCCGCGGCGGCCGCGCGGGGCGAGGCCGACCGCGGCCACCACCCCGTCCGCGAGCTCGACGTCGCCGGGGACGAGCGCGCCCCGGACGAGCGCGGCTTCGACCCCGAGCCTCAGACCGGCTCCGGCCGCCCGCTCGCGAGCGAGCGGGCCGCCGCGAGCGAGACCTGGAGCGCCCGGCGCGCCTGCTCCCCCGTCCCCTGCTCGGGCCGCCGGCCCTCCTCCACGCACGCGACGAACGCCTCGAGCTCGGGCCGCGACGGGCCGGCGCTCTCGGCCTCCTCGACCCGGGGCTCGCCGCCGGCCGGGTAGACCCGCAGCCCGCGCGCCGAGGAGGAGGCGCCGTTGCCCTCGGCGCACTCGGCGACGCCGCTCTCACCGAGCACCCGGATCTCGCTCGAGGACGGGTACGAGCGCGGCATCGCCGTGCTCCCCTCTGCGACCCCGGAGGCGTCGCCGTACTGGACGATCGCGTGGACGTGCCCCGGCTGCGGCTCGGTCGCGTAGACCGAGCGCGGCGCGCCGAGGAGCGCGTTCATCTGGTCGAAGTCGTGCACCATCAGGTCGACCGGCGTGCCGCCTGACTGCGCGGGGTCGCGCAGCCAGTCCGCCCAGTCGGCGGGCGGGGAGAGACGTCGCGTGGAGACCGCCTTCGGGCGGCCGAGGTCGCCGCGCTCGACGAGGCGGCGGAGCGCGACGTACTCGGGCCGGTAGCGGAGCGCGAGCCCGACCATCAGGATCGTGCCGGCGAGGTCGGCGGCGGCCATGATCGCGTTGGCCTCGTCGACCGTGAGCGCGATCGGCTTCTCCAGGAAGACGTGCTTGCGGGCCGCGAACGCCTGCACGGCCACCTCGCGGTGGAGCGGGGTCGGGACGCAGATGTCGACGGCGTCGATCTCGTCGTCGGCGAGCAGGGCCTCGAGCTCGGTCGTCGGGGAGGCGCCGACGCTCGCCGCGACCTTCGCCGCCCGCTCGAACGAGCGGCCGCACACCGCCTTCACGCGCACGCGCCCGCCGAGCGCGGCGTAGCTCGCCGCGTGGGCCGAGCCCATGAACCCCGCCCCGACGATCCCGAGCGTGACCATCGCTAGCGGCGCGGCCCCCGCCCCGAGCGGCCCGGCTCGAGCCGCCCGCGCCCGCCGGGCTCGTCGCGCAGCCACCGGGGGCGCGCTCGCACGGTCTCACCCGCTCCCCTGGACATCCCGATCGGACGGGTTTCTACTCGTTTCGCGCCGGAGCCGTCCGGGGGAACCGCTCGGCCCTGGGGAAGGCCGCCGGGACGGCGCTCCCCCGGGGCCGGCCTCCTACCAGCGCGAGCGGCGGGTCCGCCGGCTCGAGTAGACGCGCCGCGCGGGCGCGACGCGCATCCCGCTCTCCTCGAAGCGCCCCGCGTGGCCGAGCCGCGCCGCCACCCGGCTCACGTCGGCGCGCTGCTCCGGCAGCACGAGCGTGATCCCAGCGCCGCTCCGGCCGGCCCGGCCCGTCCGACCGACGCGGTGGATGTAGCCCTTGTCGTCCTCGGGAGGGTCGAAGTTGATCACGTGGGTGATCTCGTCGAGGTCGAGCCCCCGGGCGGCGACGTCGGTCGCGACCAGCGTGTCGACCGAGCCCGCGCGGAAGCGTCCGAGCGCGCGGTCGCGCCGGCTCTGGGACAGGTCGCCGTGCAAGGCGGCGGCGCGGACGTCGTGGCGCGCGAGCTTCTGGACGAGCCGGTCGGCGCCGCGCTTCGTCCGCACGAAGACGAGCGCGAGCCCGCGCTCGGCCCGGAGCTCCTCGACGAGGCGCTCGACCTTGCCGTCGGCGGTCACCGGCACGAAGCGGTGCTCCACCTCTCCGTCGGCCGCGAGCGGCGCCGCGTCGGCCTCGAGCCGCACGGGGTCGCGCGTGAACGTGCGCGCGAGCTCGCCGACCTCGCCGTCGAGCGTGGCCGAGAAGAGCATGGTCTGGCGCTCGCGCGGAAGCAGGCGCACGATCCGCTCGACCTGCGGCTTGAAGCCCATGTCGAGCATCCGGTCGGCCTCGTCGAGCACGAGCACACGGACGCGGTCGAGCGCGAGCAGGCGCCGGTCGGCGAGGTCCTGCAGGCGCCCGGGCGTCGCCACCACGACCTCCGCGGCGCGCGCCCGGCGCGCCTGCGCGGAGAGGGCGGCGCCGCCGTAGACCGCCGCGACGCCGAGGCCCTTCGCCGCGGCCAGAGGCTCCAGGTCCTCCGCGACCTGCTGCGCGAGCTCGCGCGTCGGCACGAGCACGAGCACGGCCGGCGCGCCGCCGCCGGCGTCCGTGCGCTCGACCGCCGGGATGCCGAAGGCGAGCGTCTTGCCCGACCCCGTGGGCGACCGGGCGAGGACGTCGGCGCCCGCCAACCCCTCGGGGACGGCGAGGCTCTGGATCCTGAACGGGGCGCGGTAGCCGCGCGCGTCGAGCGCCTCGGCCACGCGCGCGCTCACGCCGAGCGCGCGGAACGACTCCTGGGACATTCGTCTACTCCTTCTGTTCGGGGTTCGAGACTGTCGACTCGAAACACCCGAAGGAGGGACGAGCAGCGCAATCTCACCGGACGGCACGGTGCCGTCCGTGCCCGCAGGGTAGCACGCGCCGCGGGCGGTCAGGCCGGACGCGGCGCGGGGCGCCTCCGCGCCGCGGCCCGAACCGCGAGCGAGAGGACGAGCCCGGAGGCGGCGGCGGCGCTCGCGCTCGTCACGAGCAGCAGGCCGGAGGCGAGCGAGAAGTTGATCGCGACGTCCCTGCCGACGCCGAGCGCGAGCAGGATGGCGGCCGTCGCCCCCACGTTGACGGCCGCCCCGCCGGCGGCGACGGGCACGACGCCCGAGGCCGCGCTGAGGCAGAGCACGCACAGGGCGGTCGTCGGCGAGAACCGCAGGCCGAGCGCGCTCAGGAGCAGGGTGCTCCCCACGGCCCTGGTCGTCCAGCACGCGAGCAGGTAGACCCCGGCCGCGATCGCGCTCCGGCGCCCGTTGCTCCGGTGGCGGGAGATGCCGTCGGCGAGCCGCAGCAGCAGGCCGCTCCGGCGCAGGAGCGGCAGCCGCACGAGCCGCGCGCTCGCGACGAGGACGGCGCAGCAGCCGAGGCCGAACGCGACGACGATCAGCAACGGCCCGCGCATGCTCGCCGAGGTCGTGGCCGTCGCGGAGATCGAGAGCGGCAGCATGGCGACCGCGTCCACGATCCCGAGCGAGACGATCGAGAGCACGATCGCCTCGAGGCCGAGCCGGATCCCGCCGAGCCTGCGCAGCGTCCCGACCTTGATCAGGTAGTCGAGGCGGAAGGGCAGGACGATCCCGCTGGCCGCGGCCGCGCCGACAGACGCGAGACAGCCGGCCTGCGCGGGGCGCGCCTCGCGCGGGAAGAGCATCTGCCACCCGCGCGCGCGCAGGACGAAGCTCAGGAAGTAGCAGAGCGCCGCGCCCGCGACCGGAAGCGCGCTCGCGTGTGCGAGCGGCCAGCTCGAATGCGTCAGACGCCTTCCGAGGAGGACGCAGGCCGTCAGGGCGAGGGCGGCGAACGCGGATCCGGCGACGACGCGCGCACGCCGAGGCGCCGCGGCGAAGCCGGGTCCCCGCCGGCGCACGAGCGGCTGCGCTACTGCTCCGCCGTCCGGTAGCGGTAGACGATCCGGCCGCGCTCGAGGTCGTACGGCGAGAGCTCGAGCTTGATCCGGTCGCCGAGCAGGACGCGGATCCTGTGCCGGCGCATCTTGCCGGCCGTGTAGCCGAGCGCGTGCGACCCGTTGTCGAGGGCGATCCTGTACATGCCGCTCCGGAAGGCCTCGACGACCTCTCCCTCGAGCACGACCTTCTCTTCCTTGTCGGCGATCACGACCCCTTTCGGCGGAGAGAACGGGTGCGTCTCGCGACGCACCCGCGATTCACGAACCGGCCTTCGCCACGGCGCGGACGTCCTGCGCCTGCGGGCCCTTCGCGCCGTCGACGATCTCGAACTCGACCTCGGCGCCCTCGGCGAGCGTCTTGAAGCCGTCGCCGCTGACCGCGCTGAAGTGCACGAACACGTCCTTGCTGCCGTCGCTCGGCGTGATGAAGCCGAAGCCCTTGGCGTCGTTGAACCACTTCACGGTTCCGGTTGCCATAGATGAACCACCTCCTCCTGCGGAATCGAGAACAAGCAGGGGAGGCGCCTAGTTGCGCATCCGGTACTCGCTCGTGTGCCCGCCCACCCTAGCACGCTCCGCCGCGAACGGTGTCCGCGCGTAGACTGCGACGGTGAGTGGGCGTGCCCCTCGCGCCGCGCGGGCGCTGGAGCTCGTGGTCGGCGACCTCGTCGTCTACGGCGGCCACGGCGCGGGGCGTGTCTGCGCGAGAGAGCCGGGAGCCGCGGGCGCGGCGCCGGGCGACGTCGTGGTCGTCGAGCTCGGCGACGGGCTCGTCGTGACGCTCCCGCTCGACCAGGCGCACGAGCGCCTGCGACCCGTCGCCGGCGAGGCCGAGCTGGCCAGGGTGCGCGCGACCCTGCGCGACCCGGGGACGACCGGAGAGGAGGCCTGGCTCAGCCGGTCGAGGGAGACGCGCGAGAAGGTGGCGCTCGGACACGCCGTCGGGCTGGCCGAGGTCGTCCGTGACGGCGCGCGCCGCGACGGGACGGCGGTCGGGGCGGGAGGCGGGCGCAGGCTCTCGCTCGGGGAGCGGCAGCTCTACCTGAAGGCGCGCCGGCTGCTCGCGGTCGAGATCGGGCTGGCGCGCGGCGTCGACCCCTCCGAGGCCGACGCGTGGATCGCCCGGCAGCTCTCCTGCTCGGACGTCTGAGCGCCGGCCGGGTGCGTCTACGCCGGCGCGGGCGCGGAGCGCGTGTCGAAGCGCGCCGCGTGCGCGGCCTCGAAGGCGGCAATCCGCTCCTCGCGGGCGAGCGTCCGCGCGACGTCGTCGAGCCCGTGGAGGAGGGTCTCGCGCGCGTACGGGTCGAGGTCGAAGGGCACGTGCAGCCCGCCCGGATGGGCGACCTCGAGGGTCTCGAGGTCGACCGTGAGCGTGTTCTCGCCGGCGACGGCCGCCTTCAGCTCGGCAAGCGCCTCCTCGGAGAGCTCGATCGGCGCGAGCCCGGTCTTGACCGCGTTCGTCCGGAAGATGTCGGAGTAGCTCGGCGCGAGGATGGCGCGGAAGCCGCGGTCCTCGAGCGCCCACGCCGCGTGCTCGCGCGAGGAGCCGCAGCCGAAGTTCCTGCCGGCGATCAGGATCTGCGCGCCCTCGTACTCGGGGCGGCGCAGCTCGAAGTTCGGGTCCTTCATCCACTCGAAGAAGAGGAACTCGCCGTAGCCCGAGCGCTCGATCCGCTTCAGGAACTCCTTCGGGACGATCTGGTCCGTGTCGACGTCGGCGCGGTCGAGCACGGCGACCTTGCCCGTGACCCTGACGAGCGGCCTCACGCGCGTCCCCCGCCGAGAGCAGCGCGGATCACGCGAGCTCCCGCACGTCGGCGAGCCGCCCGGTGATCGCCGCGGCCGCGGCCATCGGCGGCGAGACGAGGTGCGTCCGGCCGCCCGGCCCCTGCCGGCCCTCGAAGTTGCGGTTCGAGGTCGACGCGCAGCGCTCGCCCGGGCCGAGGATGTCCGGGTTCATGCCGAGGCACATCGAGCAGCCGGCCTCGCGCCACTCGAAGCCGGCCTCGCGGAAGAGGCGGTCGAGGCCCTCGGCCTCGGCCTGCCGCTTGACCGTGGCCGAGCCGGGGACGACGAGCGCGCGCACGCCCGGGGCGACCCTGCGGCCGTCCACGACCGCGGCCGCGGCGCGCAGGTCCTCGAGCCGCGAGTTCGTGCACGAGCCGATGAAGACTCGGTCGACTCTGATCTCGGCGATCGGCGTGCCCGGACGCAGGTCCATGTAGGCGAGCGCGCGCTCGATCGCCTTCCGCTCGGCGGGGTCGCCGGCGTCGGCCGGGTCGGGCACGACGCCGTCGACCGGCGCGACCATCCCCGGGTTCGTCCCCCACGTCACCTGCGGGGCGAGCGCGGCCACGTCGACGGCGACGACGCGGTCGAACGACGCGTCCGGGTCGGAGCGCAGCCCGCGCCAGGCGTCCGGGATCTCGGCGGGCGCGAAGGGCCGCCCGCGCACGTACTCGAACGTCGTCTCGTCGGGGGCGACCATCCCGGCGCGCGCGCCCGCCTCGATCGACATGTTGCAGATCGTCATGCGGCCCTCCATCGAGAGCGCCTCGATCGCCGGGCCGGCGTACTCGATCGCGTGGCCGGCGCCACCCGCGACGCCGACCTGCCCGATCGCCCCGAGCACCATGTCCTTGGCGGTCACCCCGAACGGGAGCTCGCCGTCGAAGCGCACGAGCATCGTCTTCGGCCTCGCCTGCACGAGCGTCTGCGTCGCGAGCACGTGCTCGACCTCCGTCGTGCCGATCCCGAACGCGAGCGCGCCGAAGGCCCCGTGCGTGGAGGTGTGCGAGTCGCCGCACACGATCGTCATGCCGGGCTGCGTGAGGCCGAGCTCCGGACCCATCACGTGGACGATCCCCTCGCGCCCGCTGCCGGTCGCGTTCAGCGGGACGCCGAAGTCCTCGCAGTTGCGGCGGAGCGCCTCGAGCTGCTGCCGGGCGAGCGGGTCGCGGATCGGGCCCGGCTCGGTCGGGACGTTGTGGTCCATCGTCGCGATCGTGAGGTCGGGGCGGCGCACCTTCCGCCCGGAGAGCCGGAGCGACTCGAACGCCTGCGGGCTCGTGACCTCGTGCACGAGGTGGAGGTCGACGTAGAGCAGCGCCGGCTCGCCGGGCCGCTCGTCGACCACGTGCGCCGACCAGATCTTCTCGAAGAGCGTCGTCCCCATCAGTGCTCCCCCGTGGCGGGGTAGCTGCCGAACAGGCGCACCTCGCGCGTCCACTCCCGCATCTCCGCGAGCGCCTGCCGCAGCTCGGCGTCCTGCGGATGGCCGTCGAGCACCAGGTCGAAGCGGTAGCGGAAGGTCGACTGGGGGATCGGGCGCGACACGAGCTGCACGAGGTTGAGGCCGTGACGGTTGAACGGGCCGAGAGCATGGTAGAGCGAGCCGGGCTGGTGGTCGGTGACGAACGAGAGGGCGGTGCGCCAGCGGGGCGCCCGGTCGACGCGCGTGTAGGGCGCGACCCCGACGAAGCGCGTGAAGGCCGTGTGGTCGCCGATGTCGGGCGCGATCACGTGGAGCCCGAAGTGCGCGGCCGCCTCGGCGCTCGCGATCGCCGCCTCGGTCGGGTCGTCGGACGCTGCCACCTCGCGGGCGGCGTCGGCGGTCGTCGCCGTCGCGATGCAGCGGGCGCCGCTCGCGTGCACGAACTCGCGGCACTGGTCGAACGCGACGGGGTTCGACCGGAGCGTCTTCACCTCGGTCGCCTGGATCGGCGAGCGGGCGACCAGGCAGTGGACGATCGGCAGCGTCACCTCGGAGACGATCGAGAGCGGCGCCTCGTAGAGCAGGTCGTGCGTCTCGGCCACCGGCCCGTGGAGCGAGTTCTCGATCGGCAGGACGCCGAGCGAGACCTCGGCCGCGACCGCCGCCTCGACGACGGCGATGAAGCTCGGCAGCGGCTCCTGCGTCGCCTCCGGCGCGAGCAGGAGCGACGCGGCGGCCGAGTGCGAGCCGGCCGGGCCCGGGTAGCCGACGACGGTCATCCGACCGCGACCTCGAGCGAGGCGAGGACGGCGTCGCCGAACTCGGCCGTGGTGGCGCTTCCGCCGACGTCGGGCGTCGGCGCCTGCGCGCGCGCCGCGTCGACGGCCCGCTCGAGCGTGCGGGCGAGCGCCGGCTGGCCGAGGCCGTGGTCGAGCGCGAGCGCGAGCGAGCGCAGCATCGCGGTCGGGTTCGCGACGCCCCGGCCGGCGATGTCGGGCGCCGAGCCGTGCACCGGCTCGAAGATCCCGGGCCCCCCGTCGCCGAGCGAGGCGGAGGCGGCGAGCCCGAGCCCGCCGGTCACCGCAGCCGCGACGTCCGAGAGGATGTCGCCGAACGTGTTCTCCGTCACGAGCACGTCGAGCTCCCCGGGGTGCATGACGATCCACATCGCGACCGAGTCGACGAGCCCGTGCCGGAGCTCGACGCCGGGGTACCCGGATGCGAGCTCCGTCACGACGCGCCGCCACATGCGCGAGGTCTCGAGCACGTTCGCCTTGTCGACCGAGAGCAGCTTCCCGCGCCGCGCGCGCGCGAGCTCGAACGCGCGCCGCGCGACCCGCTCGACCTCGCTCGGGTGGTACTCGCAGGTGTCGAAGACGACGCCGTCGTCGCGCACGCCACGCGCGCCGTAGTAGAGGCCGCCGGTGAGCTCGCGCACGATCAGGAGGTCGATCCCGTCGGCGGCCGCCGGGCGCAGGTTCGCGTAGGCGCCGAGCTCCCGGCGCAGGTCGATCAGGCCCTGCTCGGGGCGCGGCGAGGCGCCCTCCCAGCGGGGCCCGCCGACCGCGGCGACGAGCACCGCGCCGGCCTCGCGGCAGGCGGCGAGCGTCTCCGGCGGGAGCGGCGTCCCGTGGGTGTCGATCGCGACGCCGCCGAACGGGTGCTCGGCGAAGTCGAGCCCGAGCGCCTCGAGCACGCGCACGGCCTGCGCCATCACCTCCGGGCCGATCCCGTCGCCGGGCAGGCAGGCGAAGCTACGCGCCATCGCCGTGGATCTCCCTGCGCGTGAGGTCGAGGACGTGGCGGAAGAGGTCGGCGACCCCGCGCTCGGAGAGCGGGCCGCCGTTCGCCGCCTGGAGCTCGGCGACGAGCTCGGCCTCCCGCTCCGGGTCTCGGAGCGGGATCCCCTCGGCCCGCTTGTACTCGTGCAGCTCCCGCACGAGCTCGAGCCGGCGGTTCATCGCGGCGAGCAGGTCGCGGTCGGCGGCCGAGATCCGCTCGCGGTAGCCGGCGAGGGTCACGCGGTCACCCCGAGCTCGTCGAGCAGCGCGTCGACGTCGGCGTCGATCTCGACCACCGAGCCGGTCTCGTGCTCGGCGACCGCCTGCGGCGTCTTCAGGCCGGTGCCGGTGACGAGCACGACGACGCGGTCGGACTCGCCGAGCTGCCCGGCCGCGACCGCCGCGCGCAGCGCGCCGACGGTCACGCCGGCCGCCGTCTCGCCGAACACGCCGGCGAGCTCCGCGAGCATCGCCATGTTCTGGCCGACCTCGTCCTCCGGCACGGCGTGGATCGCGCCGCCGGACGCGCGCGCGGTCTCGACCGCGAGGTCGCCGTCGGCGGGGTTCCCGATCGCGAGCGACTTCGCGATCGTGCTCGGGCGCACGGGCGTCACGCGGCGGTTCTCCGCGAACGCGGCGGCGACCGGCGAGCAGCCCTCCGGCTGGCCGCCGTACAGCCTCGGGAGCGGCCCGCTCGTGAGGCCGAGCCGGTCGAACTGGCCGAACCCCTGCCAGAGCTTGGAGAAGAGCGCGCCCGAGGCGATCGGGCAGACGACGGCGTCGGGCGTCTCCCACCCGAGCTGCTCGGCGACCTCGAACGCGAGCGTCTTCGAGCCCTCGGCGTAGTACGAGCGCAGGTTCACGTTCACGAAGCCCCACTCGACCTCGCCCGAGAGCTCGGAGACGAGGCGCGAGCAGTCGTCGTAGCTCCCGCGCACGCCGTAGATGCGGGCGCCGTACACGGTCGCCGCCTGGATCTTCTCGGGCTCGAGCCCGGCCGGGCAGAAGATCACGGCCGGCATCCCGAGCGCGGCCGCGCGCGCGGCGACCGCGCCGGCGAGGTTCCCGGTCGAGGTGCACGAGAGCGTGTCGAGCCCGAACTCGCGCGCCTTCGCGGCCGCGACCGCGACGACGCGGTCCTTGAACGAGTGCGTCGGGTTCGAGATGTCGAGCTTCAGGTGCACCTCCCCCAGCCCGAGCGCGGCGGCGAGCCGGGGGGCCGGGACGAGCGGGGTGAAGCCCGGGCTCGAGTCGAGCCCGTCGGGCGGGTCGGCCGGCAGGAGCGCCGCGTAGCGCCAGAGCGAGGCCGGCCCGGCCTCGATGCGCTCCCGCGTCGCGAGGCGCGCGACGGCGTCCCAGTCGTAGACCGGCTCGAGCGGCCCGAAGCAGCGCATGCAGATGCCGATCGCGGTCGCGGGGTAGTCGCTCTCGCAGATACGGCAACGCAGAAGCTCGACGGACATGGCTGCTCTCCTAGACTGGGGTGGGTTGACGGACTTCAGACGGATCAACGACCTCCCCCCGTACGTCTTCGCGGTCGTCGACCAGCTCAAGCGGGAGCTGCGCCGCGAAGGACGGGACGTGATCGACCTCGGGTTCGGCAACCCCGACATCCCGTCGCCGGGGATCGCCGTGGACAAGCTCGCTGAGGCGGCGCGGCGGCCGGCGAACCACCGCTACTCGGCGAGCCGCGGCCTGCCCAACCTGCGCGCCGCGATCTGCGAGCGCTACGCCGCGCGCTTCGGGGTCGAGCTCGACCCCGAGCTGCACGCCGTCTCGACGATCGGCGCGAAGGAGGGGCTCGCGCACCTGATGTGGGTGCTCGCGGAGCCGGGCGACTCGGTCGTGGTGCCGACGCCGAGCTACCCCATCCACCTCGTCGCGCCGCGGCTGGCGGGGGCCACGGTCCTGCACGCGCCGATCGAGGGCGAGGAGGTCGTCGACGCGATCGAGGAGGCGGTGCGCGCGTCGGAGCCGGCGCCGCGCGCGGTGGTCGTCTCCTTCCCGCACAACCCGACGACCGTCTGCGCGACGCCCGAGCTGATGCAGCGGCTCGTCGACCTCGCACGCGAGCACGAGCTCGTGCTCGTGCACGACTTCGCGTACGCCGACGTCGCCTTCGACGGGCACGAGCCCCCGTCCGTGCTCGCGGCGGAGGGCGCGCTCGAGTGCGCGGTCGAGCTCTACTCGCTGACGAAGTCGTTCTCGATGGCGGGCTGGCGCATGGGCTTCTGCCTCGGCCGCGCGGACGTCGTCGCCGCGCTCGCGAAGCTCAAGAGCTACCTCGACTACGGCACGTTCCAGCCGATCCAGATCGCGTCGATCGTCGCGCTGCGCGAGGCCGCCGACTACCCGCTCGAGGTGAACGAGATCTACCTCGGCCGGCGCGACGCGCTGATCTCCGGCCTCGCGCGCGCGGGCTGGGAGGTCGAGCCGCCGCGCGGGACGATGTTCGTGTGGGCGCCGGTTCCGGAGGACTGGGCGCACCTCGGCTCGCTCGAGTTCGCGGTGCGGCTCGCGCGGGAGGCCGACGTCGCCGTGTCGCCGGGGATCGGGTTCGGCGAGGGCGGCGACGGCCACGTGCGCTTCGCGCTCGTCGAGAACGAGGAGCGGATCCGCCAGGCGACGCGCAACATCCGGCGTCTCTTGGGTGCGGTTCACCACGTGGGGGCGCCCTCCGACGCCGAGCCCACCTGAGCCGCGTACTTGGCGAACACGCCCTTCGTGTAGCGGGGCTTCGGCGGCTTCCAGGCCGCGAGGCGCGCGGCGAGCTCGTCGCCGGAGATCTGGACGTCGAGCCGCCGCGAGTCGACGTCGATCACGATCTCGTCGCCGTCTCTGACGACGGCGATCGGGCCGCCGCGGGCCGCCTCCGGCGCGACGTGCCCGACCATCAGCCCGTGCGTCGCGCCCGAGAAGCGCCCGTCGGTGACGAGCGCGATCTCCTCGCCGAGGCCCGCGCCGACGAGCGCCGCCGTGACGTGCAGCATCTCGCGCATGCCCGGGCCGCCGGCCGGGCCCTCGTACCGGATCACGACGACGTCGCCGGGCTCGATCCGGCCCGCCTTGACGGCGGCGAAGGTGTCCTCCTCGGAGTCGAAGACGCGCGCCGTCCCCGCGAAGCGGCGCCGCTCGTGGCCGGCGAGCTTGATCACGCAGCCGTCGGGCGCGAGCGACCCGCGCAGGATCGCGATCCCGCCGGTCGGCTGGAGCGGGTGGTCGTGGCGGAGGACGACCCGCTGGCCGGGCCGTTCCTCGGCCGCCGCGGCGACCTCGCCGAGCGTGCGGCCGTCGATCCCGCGCGCGTCCTCGTGCACGACGCCGACGGCGGCGAGCTCGCGCGCGACGAGGCCGACTCCGCCCGCTTCGTGCAGGTCGGTGGCGACGTAGCGTCCGAACGGCTTCAGGTCGGCGACGATCGGCGTCCGCTCGGCGAGCCGGTCGAAGTCCTCGAGCTCGAGCTCGACGCCGACCTCGCGCGCGATCGCGAGCAGGTGGAGGACGCCGTTCGTCGAGCCGCCCGTGCCGGCGACCGCGGCGATCGCGTTCTCGAACGCGTCGCGCGTGAGGACGTCGGACGGGCGGACGTTGTTCCGCACGAGCTCCATCGCGAGCCGCCCCGCCTCCTCGGCCGCCCGCTGCTTGCCGGGGTGGGTCGCGGGGATGCCCGAGAGCCCGCGCGGGGAGATGCCGAGGAAGTCGATCACCGTCGCCATCGTGTTCGCGGTGAACTGGCCGCCGCACGCGCCGGCCCCCGGGCAGGCGCAGGACTCGAGCTCGTGGACGTCGTCGTCGGTCATGCGGCCGGCCGCGCGTGCGCCGACGGCCTCGAAGACGTCCTGGATCGTGACGTCCTTCCCGCGGAACTGCCCGGGCGCGATCGAGCCGTTGTAGAAGACGAGGCCGGGGACGTCGAGGCGCGCGAGCGCCATCACGCCGGCGGGGATGGTCTTGTCGCAGCCGACGATGCACACGAGCCCGTCGAACAGGTGGCCCTCGGCCACGAGCTCGATCGAGTCGGCGATCAGGTCGCGGCTGATGAGCGACGCGCGCATCCCGGTCGTGCCCATCGAGACGCCGTCCGAGACGGAGATCGTGTTGAACTCGACCGGCGTGCCGCCGGCGGCCCGAATGCCGTCCTTGACGTGGACCGCGAGCTCGCGCTGGTTGTAGTTGCACGGCATCGTCTCGATCCACGTCGTCGCGACGCCGACGAGCGGCTTCGCGAGGTCCTCGTCCGTGTAGCCGACCGCCTTCAGCATCGCGCGCGCGGGCGCGCGGTCGACGCCGTCGGTGAGGAGGGCGCTGCGGCGCTTGGCGGGGTCGGTCGGGCTCGTGTAGACGCTCACAGCCCGCGCCTCCTGTGCTCGGACGGACGTGAGGCTCGGCCGGCCGGACGGGCGCTCGAGCGGGACTGGACGCGTGGCGTGCTCATGAGACGGCGGCTCCTTGGTCGCTGACGGGGGCGGCTCCCTGGTCGGCGACGCGCAGCCAGAGCACCTGCGCGTCGGGGAAGCGCGACTCGAGCTCCGAGGCGACGCTCGCAGCTCGTTCCTTGCCGGCCCAGACGACGACCGCGGGGCCGGAGCCCGAGAGCGTCACGCCCGCCGCCCCCAGGGGCAGGGAGGCGTGGAGCTCCTCGAGCAGCGGCGCGTCGGGCAGCCGGAAGGGCTCGTGCAGCCGGTCGTGGAACGCGGCCGCGAGGAGGTCGGGGTCGGAGGCGGCGATGGCGGCGCCGAGCAGCGCCGCCTGCGCGGCGGCCGCGGCGGCCTCGGCGTGCGGCAGCGTGGCCGGCAGGCGGGCGCGCGATTCCAGCGTGTTAACACGTGAACGTGGCGCCACGATGATGGGGGCGAGCGGGAGGTCGCCGGCGATCCGGGCGGCGTGGGCCCCGGAGCCGTTCCGCCAGATCAGGCAGACGCCGCCGCGGAGGGCGGCCGCGAGGTTGTCCGGGTGCCCCTCGAGGGGCACTCCGAGCTCGAGCAGCTCGTCGGGCGTCGTCAGCCGGTTCGCGGCGGCGGCGCCGGCCACGAGCCCGGCCGCGATCGCGGCGGCGCTCGACCCGAGCCCGCGCTCGAGCGGGATGCGGTTCACGAAGCGGAAGCGGTAGCGCTCGGGCGGCTCGAGGAGCGCGAACGCGCGCAGGGCCAGGTGCCGCGCGTCCGTCGGCAGCTCGTCCGCGCCCTCCCCCTCGACCACGACCTCGTGCGCGCCCTCCTCGACGTGCAGCTCGTTCCAGAGCTCGAGCGCCGCGGCGGCGCAGTCGAACCCCGGCCCCAGGTTCGCGGTCGACGCCGGCGCGCGCACGATCACCGTCCCCGTCCCCCCTGTCCGAAGCGGCCCTGTCCGGCGGCAGCCGCTGCAACGGCAGCGTGACGAACGTTCCACAGGGGCGCGCCGCCCGGCTGCGGGACGGGGTTCGCGCGGCGGCCCGCCGTGGGCGTGCGGCGGCAGCCGCCGCGGCGGCCGGGCGACGGGGCGGGCGCGGGCGTGCGGGGGCTCACGGCTGCACCTGGGCCAGGATCGCCTCCACGGTCGGCTCGACGAGGGTCGCGCCGGGGGTCAGCACCTCGACCGCGGCCGTGTCCTTGAGGCCGTGGCCGGTGAGGACGCAGACGACCGTGCTGCCGGGCTCGAGCGCGACGTGGGCGAGCGCGGCGAGCCCCGCCGCCGACGACGGCTCGCAGAACACCCCCTCGCGGCTCGACACCTCGAGCCAGGCGTCCGTGATCTCGGAGTCGCTGACCGCGACGAGCTCGACCCGCCCGGCCGCGGCGAGCGCCTCCACCGCCGCCGCGTGCGCGGGCTCGGCGATCCGGATCGCGGAGGCGACCGTGTGCGCCCGCTCGCTCGCCTGGCCGCCGACCAGCCGGGTCGCCGCGCCCTCCTCGGCGAACCCCTTCGCGTACGCGGTCAGGTTGCCGCCCCCGCCGTACGGCAGCGCGACGACGTCCGGAGCGCGCCCGAGCTCCTCGACGAGCTCGAACGCGGCCGTCTTCTGCCCCTCGATCCGGTGCGGGTTGAGCGAGTTCACGAGCGCGAAGAGACCGCGGCCCGCGAGCTCCTGGCACGAGCGGAGCGCCTCGTCGAACGTGCCGCGGACCTCGAGCACCCGCGCCCCGACCGCGCGCGCCTGCGCCTGCTTCGGCGCCGCGATCGCCCCCGCCGGCGTGAGCACGACCGCCGGCACGCCGGCGCGCGCCGCGTACGCCGCCGCCGACGCAGCCGTGTTGCCCGTCGAGGCGCACACGATCCCCTGCGCGCCCTCCTCGAGCGCCTTCGCCACCGCGACGACCATCCCCCGGTCCTTGAACGAGCCGGTCGGGTTCGTCCCCTCGAGCTTGAACCAGAGCTCGACGCCGAGGCGCGCGGACAGGCGCTCCGACCGGACGAGCGGCGTGCCGCCCTCGCCCAGCGAGAGCTCCGGCGTCGCGCCGGTGACCGGAAGGCGGTCGCGCCAGCGGGCGATCACGCCCATCCGAGCTCCGTCACCCCCCGCTCCGACACCACCGGGTACGGCTGCGGCGGCCGCCGCACGTCCCCGAGCGCCGCGATCGCCTCGAGCGCCTCTTTCAGCGAGCCCTCGCGCGCCTCGTGCGTGACGACGTGGATCGCGGCGCCGTCGCCGTTCGCATGCTGGATCAGCCGGGCGATCGAGACGTTCCGCTCCGCGAGCGCCTCCGCGACGCGCGCGAGCACGCCCGGCCGGTCGTCGACGGCGAGGTGGAAGTAGAACGGCGAGCGGTGCTCGCCCGGCTCGAGCCGCGGCAGCGAGCGCCACGCCGCGTCGTTCTGGAGGAAGCCGGTGCCCATCGTCCCGATCACGCTGACCATGTCCGCGATCACGGCCGAGGCGGTCTCGACGCCGCCGGCGCCCGGCCCCTCCAGCGTGATCTCGCGGATCGCGTCGCCCTGCAGCATCACCGCGTTGAACGCCCCCTCGACCGCGGCGAGCGGGTGGTGGCGGTCGACGAGCGCCGGCCCGACCCGCACGTCGACCTTCCCGTTCTCGAGCCGCGCGGCGCCGATCAGCCGGATCACCATGTCGAGCTCGCGCGCCGCCGCGACGGCGAGCGGGTCGATCCGGTCGATCCCGACGACGTCGACGTCGGCCAGCTCGTAGCGCGAGTTGAACGCCACCGTCGCGAGGATCGCCATCTTCGCCGCCGCGTCGGCGCCGGAGACGTCGTCGGTCGGGTCGGCCTCCGCGTACCCGCGGGCCTGCGCCTCGGCGAGCGCCTCCTCGTAGCTGCGTCCGGCCTCCATCTCGGTCAGCATGAAGTTGGTCGTGCCGTTCACGATCCCGAGCACCCGGTGGACGTTCGTCACGACGAGCGACTCGCGCAGCACCTTGATCACCGGGATCGCGGCGCAGACGCTCGCCTCGAAGCGCAGCTGGACGCCGGCCTCGGAGGCGGCGGCGAAGAGCTCGGCGCCGCGCCGCGCGACGAGCTGCTTGTTCGCCGACACGACGTGCTTGCCGCGGCGCAGGCAATCGAGGACGTACCCGCCCGTCGGCTCGACGCCGCCCATCACCTCCGCGACGACGGCGATCGAGGGGTCGCCGACCACGTCGGCGACGTCCGTCGTGAGCACGCCGTCCGGCGCCGGGAACTGCCGCTCCTTGCCGAGGTCGCGGACGAGCGCCTTGACCACGCGCAGCCGGTGGCCCGTCGCCCGCTCGATGTCGTCGGCCTGCTCGTTCAGGAGCCGGTTGACCGCGGCGCCGACGGTGCCGTAGCCGAGCAGCGCGACCGGGACGTCGACCGACGCCATCGGGGCCTACGCGACGACCTCGCGGCGGCCGAGCGCGCGCAGCCGCCTGCCCACCTGCTCGATCTCGGTCTCCGCCAGCTTCGCCCGCGCGGCCGCGAGGCTCGGCGCGCCCGCGTCCATCTCCGCGATCCACTCGCGCGCGAACGACCCGTCCTGGATCGCCTTCAGCACCTTGCGCATGTTCTCGCGGACGTGCTCGTCGACGACGCGCGGACCCACGGCGTGGGAGCCGTACTCGGCCGTGTCGGAGATCGAGTAGTGCATCCGCTCGATCCCGCCCTCGTAGATCAGGTCGACGATCAGCTTCACCTCGTGCAGGCACTCGTAGTAGGCGAGCTCCGGCGCGTAGCCGGCCTCGACCAGCGTCTCGAAGCCGAGCTGGATCAGCTGCGTGAGCCCTCCGCAGAGGACCGACTGCTCGCCGAAGAGGTCGGTCTCGGTCTCGTCCTTGAAGGTGGTCTCGATGATCCCGACGCGCGCCGAGCCGATCCCGGCCGCCCAGGCGAGCGCGAGCTCGCGCGCGCGCCCGCTCGCGTCCTGCGCGACGGCGACGAGCGAGGGGATGCCGTACCCGTCCTCGAACATGCGCCGCAGGATGTGGCCGGGCCCCTTGGGCGCGACCATGATCACGTCGTGGCCGGGGGGCGGCTCGATCCGGCCGTAGTGGATCGAGAAGCCGTGCGCGAAGAGGAGCGCGGCGCCCGGCGCGAGGCTCGGCGCCACCTCGTCGCGGTAGACCTGCGCCTGCGGCCCGTCCGGGAGCAGGAACGCCACCACCTGGGCGTCCTTCACCGCCTCCGGGACGGTCCCGACCCTGAGCCCCGCCTCCTCGGCCGCCGCCCACGAGGACGAGCCCGCGCGCAGCCCGACCATGACGTCGACGCCGGAGTCGGCCAGGTTGAGCGCGTGCGCGTGGCCCTGGCTGCCGTAGCCGAGCACCGCCACCTTCCCGTTCAGGAGTCCGACGTCGCCCGCCTTGATCACTTCGACCATGTGTCCGTCCTTTCTACGAGATGGACGCGGCCCGTCGCCGCGCAGGCGCCGGGCCCGGCCGGCGCAGGCCGATCCTGCCGGTCCGGGCGAGCTCGCGCACGCCGTGCGGACGGACGAGCTCCTCGAAGGCGTCGAGCTCCTC